>VFQM010000439.1_pt1 | contig 46553 bp, 46 predicted proteins | sample 3512391 | NCBI WGS metagenome assembly VFQM01 (sample SAMN10412369, study PRJNA504923) | tailings metagenome | isolation source: Replicate 1 from Balatoc abandoned mine | place: Philippines | reverse complement strand
GGGGGAAGCCTCCCCCTGAGTTCGAGCCGCTTCGCTGTCTCGCCCTACCCCCTCAGCGGGGGACACCCCCGCAACGCCCCCATTGCCTTCCTTCCACGTCGACCAGCTCGCCGGCGCGATCGTCGCGCGCGGATCTAGCGCCGCGGTCGATATAGTGCGCCGCCCTAGCGGCGCGATCTTCATGTCTTGTCGGGGAAAGGGGCGCGCGGCCCCCTCTCCCTGCAACGACAATCAGCCGGACCGGGTTGGCGCAAGCGCCTGCCCGCACCACTCCGGCAGATTCTCGCTGCCCCCTCTCCCCCCGCTGTTCTTGGTCGTCCGTGCCCGCCGAGGCCGATGGCGAAGGAAGCCATCGGCCTGACGGCCAATGAAAAGGAAGGAAAGAGAAATGACGACCCTGAATATCCTGTGGAGCGATCTTGTCGCCACCCCGCGCAATGTCCGCAAGGTCAAGACCGGAATCGAATCCCTTGCCGCAAGCATGGCGTCCGAAGATGGACAGATTCAGAACCTTGTCGTGATTGCCCGCGAGGACGGCAAATATCAGGTTATCGTTGGCGAGCGCCGCAGGCGGGCCGCTGTCCACAACGTCAAGACGAAGGTATGGGGCCGCGATGCGACGTTGCGCTGTGAATTGCGCGACAGCCAAAATGCGACGTCGATCAGCTATGCCGAGAACGCGCAGCGCGTGGCGATGCACCCCGCCGATGCCATCCGGGCCTTTGCCACCTTGCGCGACGAAGGTTTCACCGAGGAAGCTATCGCCAACCGCTACCATTACGATCTAGTCGAGGTCCGCAAGATGCTGGCGCTTGCCGGTCTTAACCCGAAGGTCATCAACGCGCTGGCCAGCAACAAGATCGACGTGGCGTGTGTCGAGGCGTTCACCCTCACCGATGACCACAAGCGGCAAGAACGTGTCCTGAAACGCTATCGCACCGCCCATGAGGTGCGCCGCGCCCTGACCGAAACCAAGGTCACGACAGGCCACCGGCTATTCCGTTTCGTGGGCATGGAAGCCTATCAGGCAGCAGGGGGTACAATCACCGGCGACCTGTTCTCCACCAAGGGGGAAGGCTATGCCGACGACCCCGATCTTGTGCAGCGGCTTGCCGATGAAAAGCTGGACGCACTTGCGGCCGAAGCCGAGGCCGAAGGGTGGGGCGAGGTCATTGCCGCCGAAAGCACCCCTTATGAGAGCTATAGGTGGAATACGCTCTATCCCGACGAGGTGACGCAGACTCTATCCGATGCCGAACAGGTGTTCATGGACGAGCTACAGGAGAAGCGGGAAGCGCGGATTGAGGAACTGTTCGCAGCACTTGGCGAGGATTTCGATACGCAATTCGATCACGATTTGCGCGCGATTGAGGCCGAGATTAACCGTCTTGGCACTGTCGAGCGGTCTTATTCCGAGGATGCCAAGGCGAACGGGCGGCTTTTGATCGTGATTGGCCATGACGGCGCGAGCAACAGAACCGCCTATGCGCGCAAGGCGACCCGGAACGGGAACCGGACCAGCGGCCACAACACCGGCAGCACCAGCGCACCGCGCCCGCTTTACGATGCCCGGATGACCGAGGAACTGTCGCGGATGCGGACCGTCGCCTTGCAGGCCGAGGTTGCGAAGAACCAGCGGCTTGCCAATGCCGTCTTGCTGGACGCGCTCTTGCCAATCCTCTCGCAGAGCTATCCCGACGCCCACGCGGTTCAGCTTCGCGCCAGTGCGGACATTGAAGAACCGTGCCAGCATTTCGACTACAACACGCACGAAATGGCATCGCCCTATGAGGGGGTGGCCGACCTGATCGCGAGCGCACCGAAGAAAGCGGCCAATCGGTTCGCATGGGCGCTGGCGCTTGCCGAACCCGATGTTGCCCGTCTGCTCGCGGCCTGCACCGCTGCGTTGATCGACGGTCGCCAAGGGAAATATGCAGACCCGAAGCGGTTGCGTTCGGTGGACCGTATCGCCCGCGCTGCCAATCTCGATATGCACCAGCATTGGGAGGGAGGCGTCGAGTTTTTCGGAGCGATCAGCAAGAAGGCGATGTTTGCGGCCTTGACCGAGGCTTGCGGCCCCGCTGCTGCCGAGAATTGCGCGAAGATGAAAAAGGACAAGCTGGCAGAAGCCTGCGCCGAGCGCGTCCCCGGCCACGGTTGGCTCCCCCCGGCGCTCGTCACCCCGGAGGAACCCGAAGCCGAGCCGGAGGAAACCGAGGACGAGGACGGTGACGATCAGGAGGCCGATGACACCGATGCCGAAGATACCGGCGATGAGGATGCCGATAATGACGACGAGGATTATCTTGCCGTCGCAGCCGAATGACCATGAGGGAGCCGCCCACTGTGGCGGCTCCCTTTGCCCTATGCCGAGGGCAGGCGGGATGAAGGTCTAGCCAGATCGAGGGGAGGGGCAGCGGAAGCGGCGTGGCCGTCATAGGCGACGGCCGCGCCGCTGCGATTTTCGTCGGGGCTTCGAGGCGGACCAGGCCCGCCCCGAAGCCCCGGATTGATTCACGCACTGAATCAGTCAGGGCGCGGTGATTCAAAATACTCGTCAGACAGTGGCGGCGCACCCGGCTAGATTCGAGTGCATGGAAACGCTCGCTATCGCCCTGTTCGCACCCATCGACCTGATCGCAGTCGATACCGCGCGCAACATGCGCCGCCGCTATGCGATTTGCGTCACGCCCGACCTGTTCGGCGCTTACATCGTCGAAACGAGCTGGGGACGGATCGGCACTCGCGGGCAATCCAAACGCCTCTCCTTCCCCGATCGCACCGGAGCCGAACGGCATGTCGCTGCTATCCTGCGCCGCCGCAGCACGGCGGAAAACCGGATCGGCGTTCCCTATCGCCCAGCGCGGCCCGTCGCGCAGGACCGCGCCGGTTGACGGCATAGCCGTTCACCCCGCATCGCTGACACCCGGCGATCCCGCCCGGACGAGATCGAGCGACACGGCGTTCGCAGGCTGCGCGGCCCCGGCCAGCGTCTCGCGCAGATCTTCGCCGGAAAGCAGCGTGAGCCACGTCCGACCATAGGACCGCGCCGCCAGAAAATAGACGCGGCCATGACAGCCGACGATGTTGCATCCGTCGAGCTGGTCGACGGGCGAGGCCGCGGCCCCGAAGCGTAGCGCCTGGACCGAGGCGTCCACCCGCTGCTGGATTCCGCACATGCGGCATTGCGAGCGCACTTGCGCGTTGGATCGGGCGAGGGTGCCCCACGATGCCGCCCAGCGCGGGAATATGCGATCTATCTGGCTCACCTGTTCTGACTATCAAATCCCCCGCCGCCCCGTCCATCCATAGCTGTTCTATGTCCCGATGAAGCCCGCGCCCGTCATGGCCTGGCGCGGGCGGAGGGCCTTGCCTCCGTCCCAGCGGCGCCCGCCGCAGGCGGGCACGTTCTTTTCCCCTCGTGAACAGTGAGGCGGCAAGCCGCCGCGCATTTGCAGGCGTTTTCGGGGCCTGTTCCTGCCCCCTGTCGCAAGGGCTGGACCGTCTCGGCCGCGAGCGGCCTCGCTTGGCGGGGACGGCGGTATCCCCACCCTTCCGCGCTGCGCTTGTGCAGGGCGGGCGATCCCCCTCCGCCGTCCCCGGCCCTGATTTGCGCCATTCACCGACCCGGCTCGCCACTCAGGCAGAAGCCGATGGACGCCATCGCCTTCGGCTCCATTTTTAGAAGGGAATAAGCGCATGATGAATTTTGCAGAGATGACCCCCGAACAGCGTGCGGCCTATGTCGAAAGGGTTGCCGCGCTGAACGACCAGTTGCGCGCGAATATCAACAGCCCCGCGCCGAATATCGTGGTGATGACACAGGGTATTCTTGCGATGGTCGATAGCAATCCCATCATCGCCGTTGCGCGGCAGATGGAGCTTATGTTCATCGTCGGCAATTACGCCAATTTCAGCGAGGACAACAACCCGCACGGCGAGCGCGATTTTGGCGACTTCGAGTGGCGGGGCGTCCGCTGTTATTGGAAGATCGACTATTACGACCGTCAGACGGAATGGGGATCATCCGACCCGTCAGACCCCGGCGTTACCTGCCGCGTCCTGACCATCCTTCGCGCCGACGAATACTAACCGGCCAGCATCGGGGGCGGCGCTGACCGTCCCCGGCATCCCCCCATTGCACCCTATTCTTGCGAGGAATCGCCCCATGTCTTTTGAATTGATGAACCGTGTCCAGATCGACGAGATCACCGCAGGCCGCGATATGGCAATCGAGCGTTGGCTTGATGCCTTCGACAGCTACCACCGCTTGACCGATGAAGCCGCAGCCTTGAGCATTGGCGGCGCATTTGCCCTTAGTGCGCCGATGGGCGACCGCTATACCGACACCGCCTTGACCCGCGCCTTTCTCGCGAAAACCGACCATGAACATTATGACCGGGAAACGCACAGCCGAACCAAGACCACGGCCCGCGAGCATTTCGCGGAGAGGATGACGGCGGCGGTGGATCGCCGTTGCTGGCGGCATTTGCTGGAAACCTTAGGCTTTGACCAGCTTCTAGACCGACAGGCGCGCGAGGAATTTTATTCCGGCCTTGATGGCGTCCCGCCCGCCTTCACCAGCGAAAATTGCGCGGCGACCTTCGGCCATATTTGGGAGAACCGGCGCGATATTTACTTGCGGGGCGTCGCCAATACCTTCGCGGCGCTGGACCGGCGTTTCCGCTCGCATGATGGTTTCAAGATCGGGAGCCGCCTTATCATCGAGCGCGCGCTAGGCGATAGCGGGAGATGGTGGAGCAATTACAACCGGCGCGATACCTTGCGCGATGTGGAAAGGGTTTTCCGCGAACTGGACGGGCTAGGCCCCTGTCCCGAAAGCATGAGCATCACCGAGCAGGTAACATCACGGCCCGACCATACGCCCTTTGTGATTCACGGCGATTATTTCCGCGTCCGCGTTTTCGGCAACGGCAATCTGCATCTGTGGTTCGAGCGCAAGGATTTGCTCAAGGAGGTGAACAAGCTGCTTGCCGAATATTATGGCGAGGTGATCGGGGACGGCTACGACAGCACCGAGGCCGCCGACGCGCCGGAATTTCATTTGACCCCTGCCAAGGACTTCGGGGCGTTCATGTCCTCCGACGAGGTGGCTTGGCGCGTGATGGAATGTGCGATGATCGGCAAGGGGCTGACTGTGCTTGAACCGAGCGCCGGGACCGGCGTTCTCGCCAAGGCGGCGCGCGATGGCGGTGCGCTGGTGGACTGCATCGAGATACAGCCCGGATTGGCGCACGAATTGCGCGTGCTGCATGGATTTGACGCGGTGCGGCAAGCGGACTTCCTCACCCTTTCCCCGTCCCCGTCCTATGATCGCATCATTATGAACCCGCCCTTTGACCGGGGCCGCGATTGCGATCATGTCCGCCACGCCTTCGAGTTTCTGAAACCGGGAGGCATCCTTGTTGCTGTGATGAGCGCCCGCGCCGAATTTCGGGAGGACAAGCGGCACCGGGCCTTGCATGAAATCGTGGAGCGGTGCCGCCCTGCCTGTGGTTGGAGGAAATGGCACGACCTGCCAGCGGGATCGTTCGCCCATGCGGGCACCAACATCAACACCGTTATTCTGGCGATCAGAAAACCGGGTTGATAGATTAGGGGCGATGGCCCGCCCCGCTATCGCCTCAAGGCGGGCCATCCCTTCCCATTTTTCCGAGCAGCCGGAGGATGAAGGCGAAATGTCCGAAAGCTGCTTATGTGCGCTGGCCGATGGAGTGCATTGCTCCATCGGCCACCCTATCCAAACGGCTCTGCCACCCCGTTCTTTATTCGTTCATCCCAATCTGCTAAGCATAGGCCCATGACGACGAGCGTAACCACCAGCCCATATTGGACTCAGGATCAGGCAGTCGCCTATGAGGCGGCGCTTGAGGCGATCAATGATGTGATCGCCGGTTACAGCGAACAGATTGAGGCGGAGGAAAACAGCCCGCAGCCGAACGCCCAGCGTCTCGCCTGGCTGTCCATGCGCGTGAGCCATGCACGCGATGAAGCCCATTCGCTCGATGTGAACGACGATGCCAGCGTGAGTCAGGTTCTCGCTGAATATGGCGCGATCGTGCGCGCACGGGATGCCGCCGAAGCTCTCGCCAACGCGGCTTGACCCGTCCCGACATGGCCGACGATCCAGAGCGATACAGCCTATCGCGCGAGCGGCTACAACATATCTATGACACGCGGATCGCGCCGGACCTTTTCAGGTCCGCGCAGCCGGTCGAGCGCCCGACTGCTGTTGTCCTTGGCGGACAGCCTGGCGCGGGCAAGACGCCGATGCAAAATCTCGTCTCGCGCGAATTTGCCGACAAAGGCGGTATCGTGAAGATCATTGGTGACGATCTTCGTTCCTACCTTCCGCATTATAAATCCCTGCAACGCGCCGATGACCGGACCGCCGCTTTTTATACCGACCGCGATTCAGGGCGCTTGGTCGAAATGGCGATTGCCGATGCGGCCCAGCGCCGCGTCAATGTGCTGGTCGAAGGGACCATGCGAAGCCCTGAGGTTGTCGCGAAAACCTTGCGCGATTTTCGCGAATCCGGATTCCAGACCGACGCGCGGGCGCTTGCCGTCAGCCCGGAATTGTCGAGCCTTGGCATCCTGCAACGCTATGCCGCTCAGAAGGAGAGCCGGGGCGTTGGCCGCATGACGACCACCGAGGCGCACAGCGCCGCGCTGACCGGAATGCTCGCCACGCTGGACCGGATTCAGGACGAGCGCCTTGCGGACCGGCTGACCCTCTATCGGCGCGGCGGGGAGGTTATCGGCCATCTCGATTTGACCGGCTCACCCAAAGCGAACGAACCGCGCGCCCGCGAGCTGGTCGAGCGCGAACGGTCCCGGCCCCTCACGCCGCAGGAATCCCGATATAAGCAGCGCGAGATCGAGCGGTTGACGCCGATCCTCCAAAAGCACGGCATCATTCCTGCCCGCGAGCGGGACCGCGATCACGTTGACCACCGCCCAGGATCATCGCGATCCCCGCGCGACGACGATCGCGAAAGGTGACGCTTCACGACGCCCGCGGCAAGCAACGGAGATCCGTTCGATCATGACGCCGGCGACCGTGCCCTTCGATATAGAGGTTGCACCGAACGCGGCCGTGTGAATGTCGGTCGCGCTATTGCCAGCGGCGACGTAAGCAATGCACTTTCCGACAGGACGCGGACCCAAGCGACTGCCCCCCACTCGCTACCGCGCGATAGGCGGGGAGGGCGATGCTCAAATCCACCTGACCTTCGATCCTGTGCGATGCCTGCCGATGCGGCCAATGGGCAGAGCTATCATTGCGGCACTTCCTCTCCGCTCCTTCTCCCTGCCGTTGCTGATTGACGCACTTGCGCGTCTCCCCTGCCTAATGCGGGTGCGGTCCAGTCGGACCCAAACAGAAAACCGGCGCTGAAGCGCCTACGGTTTCCGCAAGCGGACCCTCCGTTTTTCGGTTTGCCCGCGTCAGGGGGCCGCGCCTTCCACTGTGCGTCAGCAACGACACGGAAGAAGGAACGGACATGAAGGACATCGCAGAATTTCGCATCACTGGCCGCATTGGCAAGAGCAGCATCATGGACAAGGTGGCGTTTCTCGACATTGCCTCCAACTATCGCCGGAAGGTCAATGACGAGTGGGAGGACGACACGCACTGGAACCGCGTCACCCTGTTCGGCAAGAACATCGACCGCGCTGCCGAGCTGGCCGTAGGTGACAAGGTTCGCGTCAAGGGCCGTGTCCGCCAGAGCCGCTACGAGCGCAATGGCGAGACGGTCTATGGCGTTGATCTGGTCGCGTTTCGCATTGCTCCGGCTGCACAGAACGACGAGCCTGCCAATCGCGACGACGACGAGGGCGAGGGCTAAGCCCAAAGACGGGGCGGCGCGAAAGCGCCGCCCCGCTCGCTGTCCGCTCGCACTTCGGATGCAAATGCCGGAATTGTCTTGCGCTGGACTACAGAACGGCCGATTCTATCCCGTAGTGGCGGAACTTCCCGCCACACGCGCCCGCGATTGGCGGGGGCGCATCGTGACGGGAAAGGCCGCTATGTCGTTCGCAAGCATCTTTGACGGGATTCCGGCATGGGTGCTTGTGCCGTGCGCTTTCATCCTGATCGTGGCGGCGCTGCGCTATCGCGGCACCGTCGCGATTGTCCTTACCGCGCTTTGCCTTTTCGGCCTCTGGAATGCGGGCGACCCGCATCCCTGGCTGGCCTTTCCGTTCGGCCTCCTGATCTATGCTGTGCTGTCAGGCATTGCGGGTATGTTCGGCCGCGCGATCGGAGAGGATGGCGGCGGCGAAGGCGGCGGTTATGACCACGCGGCCGAGCAGGCGCGTTTGGCGAACGAATATCATCGCCGCGAACGCGAAGGCCGCTTCTAATCCGCTGCCAAACCGGCCAGCGATGCCGCCACTCTCGCGCCGCCATGCTTGGCAATAGCCGCGGCGATCGCTTTCGCGTCGGGCCGCTCCATCGCGCCGATCTTGATCCGATCGAGTGCAGCCAGCAGCACCGGCCTGCCCGCATCGCGTTGCGCGGCCTCAGCCTCCTTCTCGCGCTGGACGATCGCGGCGAGCATCGTTTCCAGCTTTGCGCGTTCCTGTTTGATGGCTTGAAGATCGGATGATTTTGCCATGACGTTCCTTGCCTTTCCCATGATGGTCGAGTGCGGCCGATGGTGAGTTGATAAAGGGCCGTTCGACGGTAATCGCAGTCCCTAAGCTGACTGTCGGTATTCTCTAGAAAACAAATCCGATATGGTCTAGCTTCGCGTTCGGTAGCGACCGGAACGAGCGAAAAGCTGTGATTGATCTAGACCGAAATCAAATCGACGCGCGGCGCGGCCGCACCGCTTCGCACACAAGGCAGGCCCGTGCGTCCCGCTCCGGTTTGTCGCCTTGGCGCATAGCCTGCCAACAATCCCTTCCCGTCCACGTTGTTTCGAGAATGGGTGGGGAGGGAGGTCTGTTGAAAGGAAGGGGAAGGTCCAAGAAGGCAAATACGCAGGATAGCGTAAGCGACAGCATTGTAACACAATGGCGATCACTCACGGCCGCTGCACGGGGCTGGTCATGGCGCATCTGACGCTGCGAATTGACGACGACCTTGCGGCCGCCGTGGATGCTCTGGCGAGAGCAGCGGGCATGACCCGCAGCAAATGGATTGCTCGCGCGATCATCGACGCGCTTCCCGCACGTCCCGACGAGGTGCGTGACATGCCCGTCAGCGGCACAGTCTCGAAAATGCTCTCTCTGCGCTTCCCGGTGGAGGAACTGGCTGCGATGGAGCTGGTCGCATCGCGTGCTGGCCTCACGCGCGCGCAATGGATCAAGCGCACCTTGCGCTGGCAACTCTGGACGAGGGCAGGGGAGTTGCGCCTGGTGCCGAGCAGCCATCGGGCGATCATCAAACTTGTGAGCAGGTGCGGGCGATCGGCCGTTCTCTCAATCAGGCGGTGAAGGCGATGAACGCCGCCAACCGTCCCCAAAGCCCGCTCGAAATCCAGCGCATCGCGGCTGAGGTGATTGCGATGGAGGACCGCATTTCGCAGCTCGTCAACGACGCCGCAGCAGGTTTGACCGAGATCCTTTCCGGCGAGGTCTATTATTGGACCGGACGCGAACGAAAGCTGCCCAGCATCATCGGGACCGCGCGATGAACCCGTTTGTATTCTCCGAGCGGACCCTTGAGGAACTGGAACGTGTGCAGGGCGCGCGCGGGGCAGGGCGGGGGCGCGTCGATCGGAGCGGCAACCGGAAGATGGAGCGCGCCCTTGGCGCGATGCTGCGCGCACCGCATGAACTGGTATTTGCCGGAACCGCGCGCCTGTCCGATGCCATCAGCAGTCGCAACGCCACATCGCATCATGCTCGCAGCGCGAGAGCATTGCAGACGATCGACCGCACGGCGAAGCGCACGCCGCAGGTCATGGTGAAGATCACAAGCCGCATCCATGATGCGGGCAGCACCGTGGGCGCCATGACCTATATAGGCCGCGTCGGCATGTCGGACCGGGAGCCGATCGGGATCGAGACGAGCGAGGGCAAACATCTTGTCGACGCCCGTGACATGCTCATGCTGGCGCGCGAATGGCAGCAATGGGAGCAGGCCGACGAGGCACGCCGGAAGGGTGCGACGGCGATCGCGATGGTATTTTCCATGCCACCGGGCACAGACCCGGAAAAAGTGCGCGACGCCGTTCGGGAGCTGGCCGAAAATGATATGGCCAATTGCCGCTGGGTGATGGCACTCCATACCGATCAGGACCATCCCCATGTGCATCTGCTGATCGCCGGTCGCGACAATGACGGCCGCCGCTTCAACCCCAACCGGGAGTTCCTTCAGCATTGCCGGGAGCGATTTGCCGAGAATCTTCGCGCGCGCGGGATCGAGGCGGACGCCACCCCCCGAAAGGCGCGGGGCTATCCGCCCAAGACAGACCCGTCGCCCGTTGTGAAGATGCGGGAGAGGGGCGTTGTTCCCGATGCAGACAAGGGCCGCCACGACATGATCGCGCCCAAACCGGACGCGCCCGATCAGCTAGTCCAGCGAGAGAAAGCCCGCTCGAAAACCGTCGCGAACATGACTGTGGTGCGCGGCGTCTATCAGCGCGCCATTGCCGAATTGGAAGCGCATGGCGGACAGGAAGAAGCCCAGCGGGCGAAGGCGCTACGCGCCTTTGTCGATGCTATGCCGGGTGCGCTGGACGCGCGCAGCGAGATCGTAGAGCGGTTGAAATCGGGTAATGCCCTGTCGCCCGAATATCAGAAAGACCCGCAGCTTGAACGCCTGAAATCGCGTGTCGAGCGCCGCGATGCCGAACAGCGAACGGAGGCCCTGGACCGTCTTGCACGCGCCACCACTAAAGTCAGATCGGCATCGGCCGAGCTGAAGAAGGAGGGTGCGCCGAAGCGGGCAGGGAAAGACGGAGGCCCCGCCATAGATCGGATTAGAGCGAAGGCGGCCGAGTTGCGGCAAGGACCGGATACCAGCGAACCCCGCGATGCGCTTGCGGCTTCCCGCGAGCGGTTGCAGGCCATGCAGCGCAAGGTTGATGAGGCGGTGAAAGACCAGGATCGCGGCAAGGACCGCGATCGGGAGCGGGGCCGTGACAAGGATCGGGACGGGCCGAGCCGATGACCGATGACGAGCTGCTGAACACTCTTGCCGATCAGATTGCGGCTCTGGCCGACGGCGTAGAGGCCGTTATGGAAAACCAGCGTTTGTTGGTCGCGAGGCTGGACGAACAGGCGGCGAGCCTTGCGGCGATAGGCGTTGCGGTGGGCATGAGCTATCTTGCAACCGGGAGTGAAAAGCCGTTGCCGGTCGATGTGCTTGAGGATCGCGCCTTTGCCCGGTTTCTCGAAAATTATCCGATCGACGGACCGCCTATCGTCGGCAAGCCCAAGATGGACGAGCATATGGCGCAGCTCGACAAAGTTGATCCGGCGCGCCTTGCCAGCGGCTTTCGCGAGTTGGCCCGTCAGGCTGATCTTTCCGCTATCGAGCGGATACGCAACAGACAGATCGAGCGTGCGGCACGGCAGCGGCATGGCGATCTTGAAGCGTTCGAACGGGGGAGGGACCGCTGAGTGCGGTCCGTCGAAGCATTATCGGTCCTCGCGGTCGCGTTCCCGATCACTGCTATCGTGCTGGCGCGCCTGATCCGGCCCAGCTTCTCGTTGCCGTTCGACGTCCCGCACAATCGCCCTCGCGGCGTCCCGTTCAGCATGGAGATGCGGAGGTTGGATTTTCACGCCGTTCGCGAGTGATTCAGCGATGGCCGATCGGGCAGCTCTTTTCATCTCGTCCGCCTCGCCTGACCTTCCGCCATATTTATGATCTATCACGGCATCGATCGCGACGAGCTGCTTGGCAGCACTATTCAGCCGGTTATCCTGCAATCGCTCCTCTTGCGTCATGGTTATAAAATCGAGAGCTGCTTTGCCGTCGCGAAAGCGGTCCGCATAGCTGCGCGGATCGTCTTGCCTTGGCTGAAATCTCTCTTCGTTGATTCGCCACGCCAAAGGCCCGCTATATGTGAGGTGGTCCCAACCCCGCCCCGCTGGACCGTCCCGAAGCGGATCATCGGGGGCCAGTTCTGCCAAGGCTTCATTGACGAATGCGGGCGATGCCCAATCCACATCGAGACTTCGAGAAGGATCTACGGGATTATGTAAGCTATACATACCGGCAGCCAGTCGATCGTCTCCGTCCTTCTCGATTTGCACGTCACCGACATAATCGAAGCCAGCGAGATTTGCCGGATCGTTCCGCCCTTCATGATATTCTCTCGACAATTCATCGAACAGACGTAGGGCTTCGCCAGCGGATAGCTGGACGCGAACCACTCTATAGTCGCGATCTTCCTCGTCCCAGGTCAGAACGGAATAAGGCTTATCGACCGGCTCGACAGCCTGTTCACGCTGCGCCGTGACGCTCGCAGACAAATCATTCGATCTCGTTTCTTCAGCGGTGCGCCTGAAATCGGTTGCGGCTTCTCGCTGCTGTTCAACGTCCAGCACACGCGGCACGGCAACCCGCTCTCCCTGTTCAAGCGTCTGAGCTACTGATTCCAGAGCTGCCCGCTTCATCTTGTCGGCTTCCGGGGTATCCGCGCCATATTTACGGTCTATGGCGGCGTCGAGCGCCGCGACGGCCTTGGCGCCGGCGTTCATGCGGCTGTCCTGCAAGCGTTCGGCCTGGCTGAGCTGCCGGAAATCTCTTGCCCCGTCTCGATCGGGATCGCGGCGTTCGGTGCCCTTGGTCGCATCGCCGGGAGCGCGGTCCTCGCGCATGTCCCCGTTTCGCTCCAACGCCTCAAGCCTGCGATCTTCGGCCAGTTCGGCGGCTTGGTTGCGTTCTTCCGCCAATGTCGACCAGGCTTTCCACGCGGCCTCTCTTTCCCGCAATTGAGCCGCGACCTTTTCAATCTCGCGGTTATGCCGTTCGGAGTTCCGATCCTGTGCGGAAAGCTCGTCGTAGCGGTTGGCGGCGGAACGCATTAAACTCGCCGCGTCCTCGTAATTCGCATAGACATAATCATCGCTGAGGCCCTTCGCCTCCTGGCGGATCTCAGCCGAGATTCTTTCCTCCAGCGACTTGTCGCCCCCGCCGTCTGTCCGCTCCGTATTCATTGACAGCTCCTATACCGCTACATGCCCGCCATCGCCCGAATGGGTCTTAGCCGCGTCGTCGTCGGCCGATGCTGGCGCGGGTGCCGCGTCGAAATCCATGCCGGTAAAGTCCGCCGACAGTCCGAGGCTTTCAAAGAAGGCGGTTGCCTTGTGGGGGTCCGCATCGTCGGGAAGCCCGTCGAGCGGAAAGCCGACGAGGCGCGCGAAATCTATCCCGTTCAGCGCGTCCTCGTCCGACATTTCGGGCGCTTCGGCCGCCGCGATGATCGCCAGCGATCGCCGCGCAATCGACGGGTCCAGCGGCCGCTCCGCAACGGGTGGTGGCGCGATGCTGGACGCCGTGACCATCCACTTGTCCATATAATAGCGCAGCTTCTTGCCCTTCAGCGGTGGGATACCCGCGCGCAGCACGATCACGTCATCCTGCGACATGAGCAGGAGTTCTTGCGGGAGCATGAGCGGGCGGCGCTGATCGGAGGTCGAAACCGATCCTTCAAACGCTTCCCAAACCCGGCGCGATTTGCTGTGTGCGGCATAGGTATAGTTGCCGAGGCGTTCGGATATTTCCTTGGCGACATTGTTGTCCTTGGGTGTGAAAACCAGTTCGACACCGCAGTTCTGGACAATTTCGGAGGTCACATCGGGGCCATACACATCGCGCAATTGCCCGCGTGCCTGGATCACCGGCAGCAGGCGGATACCGTAGCCCGCCACATAGCTGAAGCCCGATGCGATGACGCTGGCGCGTCCGAGACGCGCAAATTCATCGAGCAGCAGGAGCAGCTTCAGCGGATGCTTGCCCGCCTTGGGGTCCGGCAGCTCGCGGACATTAAGGTCGATGAGCTGTTGAAAGAGCAGATTATATATGTCGGAAATCCGCTCCATATTATCGGGCGAGACGCCCAAATAGAGCGAGATTGGCTTGGTGCGAAACTCGCGCAGGTCGAAATCGGATTCCGAGGTTGCCGCATCGACATAGGGGTTGATCCAGAGGTTGATTTTCGCGGACACCGATTGCCGGATGCCGGTGAAGGTATTGGCCGAGCTGGAAATCCAGTCATTCAGTGCCGACACGCAGGCTTCCGAAAGCGGATTGCCCGCGGCCGTCCTGTCCTTGATGATCCGGGGGAACCGCTCTTTCGCATCCCCGGCGCTGAAATTGCGATATACCTCGCCCATCGTGAAGGGGAGTTCGTCGGTTGCGGCGATATAGGAAGCCACGCCGAGAAAGGCGGTGCGGGCGCTGTCCATCCAGAAACTCTCGCCATTGGCGGGAGGCGGCCAGAGCATTGCCGCGATCTTCTGCAATTCGTCGATCACTTCGACAGGATCGGTGCGGTTGATATGCGAGAAGGGATTAAAGCGCGCGGTGCGTCCGTTGGGATCGAGCGGATCGAACAGCAGCACCTTATGGCCCTGGCTCTTGCGCCATCCCGCCGACTTTTCCCAATTCTCCTGTTTCACATCAAGGACGACGATCGAGTCAGGCCATGTCAGCAGATTGGGGATGACGACGCCGACGCCTTTGCCCGCGCGCGTCGGAGCTTCGAGCAAGACATGCTCCGTCCCGCCAAACTGGATGAAATTGCCGCCCATCTTGCCGAGCAACAAGCCTTCACTGGCCATGAGGCTGGCACGGCGCGCTTCGGGTTTGGTGGCCCAGCGCGCCGCGCCATGCAGCGCGTCCTTGCGATTCATGAAAATGTAGGCGGCGATCAGACCGCCAGCGGCCGACACGCCGAGGACGCCCTTGAGCAGCCAGCCCATGACATAGCCATTATGGCGGTAGAACCAGAAATATTCGGGCAGTTTGAGCAGATTCAGATCGGCGCGGAATTGCCCCATGCCGATAATGGCGACAAGGCCGCCCAGGACGAATATCACGATGACCGCGAACACAGCGTATATAGCAAGGGAACGACGGTCCATGCGCCTCTTCCTTCACATGCCGGACGTGTCCGGCTCGAAATAGATTTCCGTCACGCGGAAATGGCCGTCGACCTTCTTGCACTGGACAACCACGTCGACGAGCAGATGGAGCAGCGCGAGGATGTCCTTGCGTTCCAGATCGCGGCCGCCTTCGGATTCCTTCACCAGCAGCGACAATTGCTCGAAAGCGAGCGCGGCCGAGTCCGCATGAATGGTCGTGATCGAACCAGGGTGGCCACTGTTGACGTTGCGGAGATAAAAAAAGGCCGTGCCGTCGCGCAGCTCTTGCAACAGGATGCGATCGGGCCGCATCCGCAAGCTCGCTTCGAGAAGATGCTTGGCCCCGACCTTGGCCTGTCCCTGCCCATCCTTCGAATAGAGCAGATGCACGGCGTTGCGGTGCGGAACGATCAGCTCTCTCGTATCTTCGATCGTCAGCAAACGTTCCTGATCGGGAATGAGCTGGATCAGCGCCTTGGAGAGCGTCGTCTTGCCCGAACCCGTCGCGCCGGAAATCAGGATATTCTTGCGCGACTTCACCGCCAGCTCAAGGAAACCGGGCCAGTCTCCCCTTTGCTTGAGTGCGATCAGTTCCGCATCGGCGGCCGACGAGCGGCCGCGCGCGATCTTCGTTTGCTCGAACAGGCCACCCGCATCCAGCTCGCCCAGGCCGAAGGTCTTGGTCGAAGGCTTGCGGATCGTGATCGAATAGAGGCCCAAATCGCAGGCAGGCGGCGCGACAATCTGGACGCGCTCCCCCGATGGCAGACTGGTCGAGCAGATCGGAGACGAGGCATTGACGGTCTGGCGCGTATAATTGGCCATCGCGGTCGAGAGCGATTCCAGCCACTCATTCGTCAGCCGGTCCTCTCTCTCCCACGACCAACCACCCCGGCCTTCAATCCCGACTTCGCACGGCCTGTTGATGACCAGTTCCGTCACATCGGCGGCATCGAGGAACGGCCGCAACGGCTCCATATGATGATCGAGAATGGCGGCGTCGAAACTCACCGGCGCAGCCTCAGTGAATAGACTTGGCTGAAATCCACATCGCGGGCGACCATGATGGTCATTTCCCGGCCTTGTGGCGCGGTCAGGCGCGGGCGTATCCGCTGGGAATCCTGCGCCGCGACAGCAGCCGCCGTATTCGGCGTTTGCATCGTCTGATCGAGGCCGGAAACGCGATTGCTAACAGCATCACCGGCGTCCCCGACGATCGACAGCAGCAACGCGCCACCGAAGCGTTGCCAAAAGAATGTGTCGACGCGGCCGCCCATACCCGCACGGCCCAATTGATCGGCCGCCGGCGAGCCGAGGCTGACAGAAATCCCCGCTGGCGTGATGGCCCGGTTCCAGAGGACGAAGATGCGATTTTCCCCTTGCGAGAAGCCGCCCGCATATTCGCCAAGAACGCGCGTGCCCTTTTCCATCAGGATCACATTGCCATTGGCGGACCATACATCGTGAGGGATGACGCAGCTCGTCAGGCCGGGTTGCGTCGAGTCCATTGCGGTTTGCAACACACAGGGGATTTGCGATCCTGCCGTAACGAGGAAATTGCGGTTTCCGAGCCGCGACGCGGAAACGGTCTGGATCGACATGCCGTTGAGCCGCTGTTCGATCGCATTGGCCCCGCCAGCGGGCGCGCCAGAGGCATCGCCTGCAACCGTAGCGCCGCCGATATTGAGGTTGCTGAATGGCTCGCCCGATGAGCGTTCCTGCCCTCCGAACGATCCGAAACCTTGGGGAGACACGGCCATCAGCGGCGCGCGGCGCATGGCATCCTGTCTCGCCTGTTCGCGCTGTTGTGCTGCGAGCCGGGCTTGCCGTTCCTGTTCGATGCGCTGCGCGGCCGCGTTCTGACCTTCAGGCCCGATTGCGGGAACCTGGCCTCCCTGCGACAGATCCTGGCCACCTTCCGACATAATCGGATTACCGAAAGGATCGGTCCCGACCTGTTGGAGCGCATAGGGATTGCGCGTGTCCTGTTGCACGACGACTTGCGCGGCCTGGCGTGCGGAGCGTTCGGCCGAGGCATCATCGAGCCTGAAGGTCGATTCATCCGGCACCGTCGATGATTTGTCGCTTTGGGCGGTCATTGAATAGACGACGAAGCCGACGAAGCACGCGCCCAGGAGCATCGCCCCTTTGCCAGCCTTGCCCATTGCACTCAGCCGTCCACGCGGATTGAACGCACCCCGATCTACTTCCGGGGTCGTGCGGTTGGCATCCTTCAGCACGTCATCCGGCACATCGGTATTGTCATAAACCGGCGCGCTCGCGCGATTGGCCGCGCCCGCCCTGTTTTCATTCTCGCTCATTGCGGGCCTCCCACGTCGATTTGCCGTTCAACCTCGCTGGACGCGGTGCCGCTACTGTTATCGGGGCCGTAGCGGTCGAAGGCGTTGTTCCAGATGCAGACCAGCAATTGCCCGCGCCGCAGCCGGAATTGGCGTGAAACCTGGTGGATCACGACAAATTCGCCGCGAACGTCATAGGGAACGACCGCTTCCGAACCATCGGGCAAGACCGTGAAGATCGCAGGAATCGGCTGATTGCGCGGAAAACGCATGATCGTGAATTGGCCGTTATCGGTCACTTCCGCAGGCGCCACGTCCGACGAACCGGCAAGGACATAATCGAGATTACGCGGCCCCTGCGCCGCCGCCGCATCGAGCGCGATGCGAACGCCCCCGGCTTCCACCAAAAGCGCCTGCGCTTGCAGCTCGCGCAGACGCGCGGCCTGTGCAGCGGCCGCTTCCTCTGCTGGATAGCGGAACCGGACCACGAATTGCGCGTCGGTGCCATGACCGATGCTCCCGGTCCGCGCCGACAGCGCAAAGGTGTAGCTTCGCGTCACTCCACCGCGCCTTGTCACGACAAGCAGATTGGTGGGCGGGGCAGATTCACGCGGTTTGATGAACAGCGAATTTTCAGCCGGTGCCACTTCCCACGACACGGTATCGCCAAGGGCAACGGTTGTGATCCTCTCCCCTTCCCCGAAAACGATTTGAGAGGCGGCGCGGAACACGCCGTTGATCCGAACGACTTGATCGGGATTATAGTCGACCAAGCGAATACGGCTGTCATGCGCGCCCCGCGCAGGCACGTCCTCCGCCATCGCAGGGGCGGCAAACAACACCGAGAGCGCCACCGCGCAGCGCATCCAGTTCGCCCGCACCGTCACGACGCAATCTCCGGATCTGCCCGATAGCTTACCACCTGAAAGCCGAGCGGGTTATCGAGCCTTCCCGCTTCAGTCGTCGGCTTGTCCACATATTTGAAATTGATCGTCGCGATCCAATGGCTCACATCGTCCGGCGCATTGCCGGGACGCATTACGGTCCGCACGAACCGCACCTGTGCGACGCGCGGATTGATGAACGTGATGTTCCGGACCGCCGCCGAGACGATTTCGCCGCTCCGATAGGTCGCAGCCGGGCTATTTGGATTTTGCGGCCGCCGCTGGACCGCGAATTTTTCCTGTTCTTGCGGGACCGACAGCGAGAGAACACGTCGCATCGTCTCATTGGCCGCCGCGGCGTTCCATCCCTCCCGCGCCCGCACATATTCGGAGAGGAAGAATTTGTTGACGGACTCGTCGACCGTAATGTTGCGCGTATTGGTGAGGCGCGTCAGAACGTCGATGGCCCCGGTCTGGCGATCGACGCGAACGACATATGGTTCCACCGATCGCAGCGGTGCGGCGATATGCCAGCCCAGCATGACCAGTCCGAACAGGACGCCCCCGGCCCCCACACCATAGGCGATTTTCTTTTGCCGTGCCGCCTCGCGCGCCCGATCATGGTCCCAGCTTTTCGCTTCATCGAAATAGCGGTCGAGATCGCCTTTGCTCTTTACGCCCATTGCCATTGTCAGCAGCTCCCGAAACGCGCTTGTCGATGGCCGCGCAGCGCCAGGCTATTCGCCATGCCGGTCATTCCGGGCGCGGCACTCATGGGCCGTCCTAGATCCACGCCCGCAGGTTCCGGCGCAGATCGCGCAGGCGCGGGATCGGCGTCATTCCCGAAGATCATCACGTCATTGCCTCCGGCATTGTCCGCCGGCACGGTCTGGACCGCCACTGGCGGCGCCAGCATCGACCCATTCGGATTGGCGGGACGGGCTTTGGAACGGCTGCATTGATCGGGCGGTAAGCGCGCTTCGCGGCCGTTGGTCGCGCATCCGGCAACAAGCGCCATACTCATTGTTCCGGCGAGAAGCCTCCCCCATCGGCGGAAGCGGAACCCGCCGCTTGTGCTTCGATCCATATCCGTCTCCTATTTTCTGCCCGCGCCCGTCGACGCGCCCGCCAGAGAGGTGCGGCCACCGCCAACGGCGGCCCAGCGCCTTTCCCGCGCAACCGCCAAGCCCCTGCCCATTGCGCCCGCTCCACGGCGCGCGCCCCGAATCGCTGGCCCCATGCCGAAGCCCGCGCTGGCAAAACGGCGCTGAAGCGTGGTGGGATAGAGGGCGGAGAGCAGTCCGCCCCCGGAAGCACCGCCGCCGCCGGCGAACGATCCAATGGATTGCGCTTGCAGTATGAGGAATCCGCCGACCAGCACGGCGCAGATTTGCAGAACCATCGCTTCGACGGCGAGCAATGTCGTCGCCTCGTTAGCACCGCCACCCAAGCCCACCTGACCCGGAATGGCGCCGACGATCGACACGACAAAGACGAGAACCAGCGTGATCGCCGCGGTTTGCACCGCGTAATTCAGGATCGCGCCGAGCCAGCTAAAAAACAGGCCCGACGATGACGGGAAGATCAACGCGCCCACGAAGATCGGCATGACTGCGATCGTTACGAACAGGCCGAATTTGACGAACAGCACCATCGTCATTGCGATGACCGCGATAATGTAGGCCACCACGATCATCAGCAGCAGGAAGATCAGCGTGATCGGGTTGGGGATCGTGTATTCGGTGAGCCAAATGTCGATCGTCCACGGCTCCATATTGTCATGGATGGCCTGCGCCGGATTGATCGCATTGGCCACGAATGTATCGAAGGAGGCCGCCATGTTGCCGCCCAAAGCGGTCGCGAGCTGGTCCGGCAGCGATTGCGCGGCCGACGCTATGGCGGGCGCTAAACTGGACGTGGCGGCTATGATGACGAGATAGGCTTTGAGCCACGTCGAGAGGTAATTGCCAAAAGGCTCATTCGTGACGCCGCGCATGATGGCAAAGCCTACGATCACGAGATTGATGGCCATCGCCGTCTGCAAAGGGCCTTCGACAAGGCCCTGCACCGCCGCATATCGGCCTGCCAGCGCCCCGGTTATCTGGCCTTCCAACGTCTGATAGATCTGATCGAGCGCCATCGCGGGAGTCCTAGTTTTTCAGCACAGGCCGGACGTTGTTTTCCCGGTTACGGCGGTTGGTTTCGCGCGCACGCTCGAACTCTTCGCGTTGCAGCTCATTAAGGGCCGTAACCGCGTTGCCGCAGTCCTTCCCGGCCATCCCGTTCGCCCCGCAGCGCATCTTGACCTCGCGCGCTTCGTCGGGATGATCCCTGAAATATTCGACCGATCGCGTTTCACCGCAGGCGGTAGCCAGCAAGGCCAGGATCGCCGCGCCAGCGTATGTCACCTTCATGTTGCCTGATCCCTTCATTGTCCCTGAAATGTCGGCCGACGATTGGCTTCCCTGTTCGAGACATTGCGCCGCTGGGTTTCCGCATAGTCCGACGCCGATCGCAGCGAACCTTGCGCCGCGCGGGCGCGGTCCGCCGCCATCATCTGCAACATGCGGTTGTTGACGGCCGTGTTTTCAATCGCGGCACGCGCGCCAATGTCCGTCGCCTCGCGCAATGTGGTGGCGCGGGCAAGGCCATCGCTCAACTGGTTCAGGCCCTCGCCAGTGGCCTGTGTCGCTTCCAGCATCCTTTCGGAATATGCCTGATCGCGTGCGGCCGCCCTGGTCGAGACATTGAGGATGCCCTGAGCATCGCCCAAGCTCTGATCGAGGCCCGATAGCGAATAATTGCCGTTGGACAGGATCGACTCTGCGCGCGATCCGATAGCGCCCAGGTCGCGCAGATCGCCCGACAACAGATCGAGCGAACTGTTCATGCCATCAGGCAGCGCGTCGCGCAAAATCGGCTGATCGAGAACATTGGCGACGCTGCGAATATTCGAGAGGCTGTTCATCGCCTGATAAAGCCGCTGCGCTTCCTGCAATTGCGACAGGGTGTTGCGCGCGGTTTGAAGCGCCTGCGCGACGGCCCTCGCGTCGATCACCGCCACTTGCGCCTGCGCCGGTGCCGCTACGCCCATGACGGCCGACACCGCCATAGATGCGCCGATCAATTGTCTTTTCATCATCCTTCGCTCCTCCAATCGCCGCGCCCGACCGAGCGCCACCGGCGCTTGAACTCAGGCATCCATGCTTCGGGATCGTCGCCCAGCTCCGCCCGCAGATCATCGAGCAGGGCAACCGTGCTTGAGCGGCCAGACAGGACCGCCAATTCATCGTCGAGGCCGTTCAGGTCCAATTCCACGACCACAGAGTCATGCCCCTGCTTCACCAAAAATCGGCGGCTTTCGGGGGACAAGTCGATTTTGATAAGCCGGAACTCGGCTTCGGTCAGGTTGAGGCCGTCAATATAGTCCCGCGCCTGCGCGTTCGGATTGGGCAGCAGGATTTTCGTCGGGCATTGCTCGATAATGGTTTCGGCAATTTCCGACTTCAGCGTATCCGCCGGAGACTGTGTGCCCATCATCATCAAGGCATTGCGCTTGCGGTAGGTTTTCAGGCCGTCCTTGGCGAAGCCGCGAAACAAGGGATCGCCCAGCGGCTTCCAGACTTCATCGACGTCGATGATGACCGGATTGCCGTCGATCACATCGTCTATGCGATGGAAAATATAGCTCATAAGCGGCGGCCTGATCGCATCGTTGTCGAGGAAATCAGTCATGTCGAAGCCCATGAGCCGGGCATCGAGCTTCAGCGTGTCGGCCTCATTATCGAAAACCCATCCAAATTCCTTGCCGCGCGTCCAGCGTTCGAGTCGCGCGCCAATGCCATCAAGGCTCGTTTGATCGAGTTGCGAGCGCACGGCCGACAGCGAGCGCCGTTCGAGCGGCAGACGATAGACCGCCTCAAGCGCCTGGTTGAGCTGATACAGCTCTTGCGGCCCCAGCTCGCCTTTGTCCGGCGTGACCAACTGGCGCAGGAAGGCGGAAAGAAAATCTCTGTTCGCCGGCGAGGCGTCGAGTGCCTTAAACGGTGCGAAACCCGATGGCTCGCCGTTCCTGAGCGTGAGATAGGTGCCGCCGCACGCCCGCACGAAGATTTCCGCGCCGCGGTCCTTGTCGATAAAGACCATGCGCGCGCCGGTCTTTTCCGCCTGCGATAAAAGGAAATTCTGGATGACGGTCTTGCCCCCGCCGGTGGGGCCTAGAATGAGGGTATGCCCCACATCGCCATGATGGAAATTGAAGAAATAGGGCGAATTTGCAGTCGTCTTTAGGAGCGCGATCGCCTCGCCCCAATGGTTCTCTTCGCGCTGCCCCACCGGATAGGTATGAACCGGCGCCAGCGCCGCGAAATTGCGCGAGGTGAGCGCAGCCGGTCGCGTGCGCCATGTGAAATTGCCCGGAAGCTGCGACCAGTAGGCAGCTTCCAGCGCCAAATCTTCGCGTGCCGCGACAATCCCGCTTTCCGAGAGCGCAGCGCGCGCGACCGACATATTCTCCGCAAGGATCTTCGGTGTTTCACCGAACACCGTCAGCGCAAGATGATGTTCGCCCAGGACGAAGCGATTGGATTGCAGATCATCCATCGCCTCGTCCAGGTGTTCCGCTTGAGAATAGGCCACATCATCGGTGGCGCTAAGCTGCGCCCGTTTCCGGCGCGCTGTCTCCATGCCGTTCTGCTTGCCGAGGAAGGCAAAGCCCTGGCCAAGAACGAACTCGAATTTCGATTCGAGCAGCGCATTGAGCTGCCCCGGATAGGTGCGCGCCGCATGTTCACGCACGGCGAGTATTCCACCGAAGCGCGAACCACCCGGCTCGCGTATCTCTAAAATTTCCGAGCCGAATATGACGCGATCGGAGTAGATCGCACGGCCCAAATGGGCACGGACAAGCGGGACGCGGCGGCGATCCGCTGTCATAATCCGCTGCATCAATTCGAGCGGTTCGCTGAATTGCAGCCCGTTATGCTCATATGTGCGAAGAAGGCGCGGGTTAACCCGGCCCATGAGCTTTTCGGTATCCCGCAGAATATCGGTGAAAGCCTCGATTATGTCATCTTCCGCCTCGTCCGCAGATGCTTTGCTGAACATTGAAAAGATTGAATGCGCGGCCTTGTCCGCCGCACCGATCGCGGGGCGATAAATCACGGTCAGGAAATGCTCGTTGATGAACATCCGTTTCGACAGGACGCGAGCCTTATAGGCAGCGTCCAGTTCGCGGGCGAAGCCCGACCGGAAATCGCCGTCGAGATACCCGCGCTCGATCCGCCTGACTGTGTGCAGATAGACCGCGACCCGCTCATGCGCGATCGTGCGCCAGGCACCGTTCAGCTTCTCATGCCAATCATTGATAGTCGCAATATCGGCCGTCTCGAACGCGATGCCGTCGAGGGCGAAAACGGCCATGAACTCGCCATCATCAAGCGCAACCATGTGATCATTCACATGGCGGGCATAGGGCAGATATTGCGACGCATCCCGTTCGAGCTTGATAGGGGGCTTCGTCTTAAACACGCGCAAAGCCCTTCCTCTTCACGCCTGCAACCGGCAGCGGCGAATAGCTGGACCCGCCCCAAATCGCTTTGTTGGGCGCGGAGGCTTTCGTTCGGCCGTAGAGGAACAGGATTTTGAACATATTATAGTCCGACCGCACGATGAGACGCGCCGCCATCAGCAGGGCGCCACCGATTGCCAGCGCCCAAATCGGGTTGCCAAACACCATCAGAATGAAAACCGACCCCATCCCGATCGCCATCGTCGCTTCGACGGGGACGCCAAACCAAAGTGTCGGCCGAGTGAGAGCGAGGAACAGCGGATCTTCAGTCAGATATACAGGTTCGGACACATAGCCCCCTTCCGGTGCAAAGCCGTTGATCTAGGTGAGCAGAGCGACAATGGACGGCGCGCAGATCAGCACCGCGAAGCCCGCGGCCCACAGAGCGAAGGTCTGGCGGTCGCCATGCCCCGTCATCAGGAAATAGCCCGCGAGGACGAGAAACAGCGTCCCGATCGCCAGACCGGCAGCAGCCATTTTCCCGACCATTGCTTGCGCTTGCGATGACGCGGAGGCGACTTGCGCCATCCCCGGAACCGGCCATGCCGCCAGTAGCAGCGCGGCGATTATATGACGGACCTTCCCCGTCATGTGCCGCTAATCATGTCCACGATCCACCCGGCCCCGAAAACGATGAAGCAGCCGAGAATGATCGAGCCGATCAACGCCTTGCTGGCCTGACCGAAGAAGAACATATATCCGGCAACCACCAGCGCGATCGCCGCGAGGCCCTTGGCGATCGGACCCGTCAGGACATTGAGGATGGCCTGAACCATCGTATCGACCTGTGTTTGATTCATGCCCTGCGCCCAGGCCGGTGCCGGGATCATGGTCAGCGACACAGCAGCGAGGGCCATCGCGTGCGCCCATTTGTCTTTCGTTCGATCAACCCACTTCATTACCAAAAACCTCCTGCTAGGCAGATTGCCACTCCGATGAGAAAGGTGAGGAAGGACAGGACCGTCGCGCGGCCCGACATGATGAGGATACCGAGCCAGATCACGCCGAGCGCGATCGCCGGTGCGACAAGCGCCGACAGCTCCGACAAAACGGTCCCCGCGATACCCGCAGCCGCATATGCGGGGCTTTGAATCAGCAAGGCCGTGGCGGCCGACGAGGACAGCAGGAGACGCCATTTCCGCTTCATGGCGCCCCCGTCTGTGCGCCCGACTGGCGCCGCTGCCAGTCCGCGACTGCGAAAACATCCCACGCAGGCGGAGACGCTTCGGCCCCCTCCATTGTCTCACCGTCGATGCCGATCGAGGTCGCAGCGGCCAACAGGACAGGCGTTGGTCGCGTGTCCACATCGGTTGCTTCGCGCATATCGGCCACAGCCACCGTCCAAGGCGACGGCGGGGGAAGCGCCGGTGCGCGGCCCTCGACAGCGAATGCGACATGCCAGTGATCGTCATGGTCCGGATCACCCGGCCCAAGCAGCTCGACGATACGGATTCCGTTCGCGGCCATCACGGCGCGAATCTGATCGCGCGTTATCGCACGGACACCCCCGCGAGGCACGAAATCGACCGCCTGCCCATATTTGTGATAGCTGTTCGCCGCGCCGTAGCTGGCGTTCATCGGCCGCACTGTATCGGTGATGCGGCCCCCGAACGCATCGAGCAGGATTTGCCCGACGCCCCGCGCCGAAACAGGCCCGGTGGTTATGCGGACGTTCGCGGGCCGTGCGGCCGCTGTAAGTGGTGCGTTGCCTGTCGCGGCGGCTGCATAGACGCGCCCGACATAGCCGTTGCTCAACCCGCGCGACCGGGAGCCGGTATTATATTCGCTAATCGCTGCTTGGAGCGGATTGGCATGTCCGGCGTCGCGGGCACGTCCATAATTGTCTGTCAGCACCCGCGCGCCCGCGCGCAAATTGGTGCAGGGATCGAATACCGTTTCCGGCGTGAGGCCGAGGCGTGCAAAATTCGCGCTGTTGATCTGCATCAGCCCCGCATCGAAATTGGCCCCACGTTGAAGAAGCCCCCTGGCCGTCGCGATCGCATCGGCCGCATTGGAGGGCTGGCGCCGGATCGCCCCGCCTGAATTGACCCCTATTCGGAACGGATCGCCTTCGGATTCCACACGGATCACGGCAACCATGGTTTCGGGCGCAACAGTGGGCGCACAGGCTTGCAACAACGCCGCCAAAATCGCCCCGTCCAACCCCATTAATCACCTCTCCCCATATGTCGGATATAGTCTATAATACAAATCCGACAGGGCAGCAAGGCGCATACATTTTGGGGAAATCCGGCGATCTGACACGAAGGGCAAGGCGAGGAAAATTGCGGCGTCGGCCATGCCTACTTGATGCCATGAGGGCTATTGCTTAGGCTTCACCGCCGCGAGCCGGACATCTGTTCGGCCTGTTTCGTCATCAGGTAGAACCCTTGCCCACCACCATTTTGTTCCTGGCAGAAACGAACCTGTCCCCTTCGATCGCTGACCAACGCGCGAGATGCGAGGCGGAAGGCGACTTGATCGTGGAGGCCGGAAAGACCAGCTTTCTCGATTTGCCCAAGAAGCTCGCCCAAAGTGGATATGAATTGGGCAGGGGCGATCGAATCAAGATTTATGATTTCACTTGCCTGCCCGTGAACACGGAAAGGCTGGTAGGCATGATCGTTAGATTGCTTCGCAAGGGCATCACGATCGAGTTCTTTTTCCCTCGCATTGTCCTTGATCCCGAAGAAAAATATGACGAACCGTTCCGCTTGTTGGTGGCGCTCGACGATCACTGGCGGCGCATCCATGGAATGAAAACGCATCCTTCGCGGGCAAAGACAGGCAAGAAGCCGCGAATCTCGGTTGAGCGGCTTCCAGAGATAAGGAAGATGCTAGGGGCTGAGGGCGCCAACGTAACGGCCGTTGCCGCAGAGCTGGGAATCCCGCGAACCACACTTCACGATTATATGAGGCGCCATGCAATAATCGCCTCCACTTCATCCTAGAGGCGCGATCAGCTCCGTAACGGGAATACCGAGTGCCATCGACAAAGCCACCAATTCACGAAGGGTAATTTGCCGTTCGCGGTTTTCAAAAATTGCGCTGAGTCGCGATTCGGGGATGGCACTGAGAACGGACAGGTCGCGCATAGTCAGGTTCTTCTTATCGGCCTCTAATTTGGCACGCATAAGGAGAGCCACGTAAACGCTATCTACTCGATCCCCCCTCTTGTGCCCCGTCATGGCGTCATCACCCGAACCTTATTTAGGGACCTGCCAGACTAGCCAGCCCCTTGGTTCTGTCTAGCTAAGATTGCTCAATTCTTGGGTTTTTCTATAGTCAAGAGTTCAATAACCGTGGTTTGCAGCCCTTCCGCCAGGTTTTCCAAAACCTCCAGCGTCGGATTAGCCGTGCCATGTTCGATATGGGAAATATGCGACGCAGCGACACCCGATCGCTCAGCCAGCTCCGCCTGAGACATTCCCAATGCGTCACGCCTCTCTTTACAGTTGGCGCCCAACTGCTTTGTCAGCTCTGATGCTGCCTCATCAAGCCTCAAATATCGCGCCATGTGGTCGTTCCGTCCGTCCTTCGTAAAGCACCGCCCCTTACAGAACGCGGCTTTATAGCGTTTTACGCAGCCAGCGCGACATTATCCGCTTAACTACTTTTTCTAGGCATCATTTTGACAAGCGACTCCGATCGCCATAACGCACTGGTTATGGCGCGACATATAAATCCAGATCCTGTCGGCACCTCTCCGGCGGCTTGCATGAAACGAAAGAGACAGGCGCTCTCCGCCTGTGGCTTCGTTCAATGTAAGCTACAGATTCCGAAAAGTTTCAGTCAGCGTCTCAGATACCTAAAACTCCTTTATAACATGAGGGGCTTAGACAGTGTTGTTTCAGCCATGATCCGGAAGGCGATAGCGAATTATTCAGTTGATGAGCTGATAGCGCCTCCGCCACCTCGCGATTACGACAAGCTCAAACAAATCGCGTTGCATATTCCGAGCGAACATTATGCTTTTCTAAAAGCTATATCTCACCGAAACCGTGGAATTAACCTCGGTATCGCGCTCGAAACTATTGGTAGCTACGTGACAGACTTGACGCCCTCCCCTTTTCAACTGTCCCTCCTTGAGAAATGGGATTAACTCGAAAATCAAAGATCGCCGGATGTCGTTGGCGCGTGACGACAGACAGCGCCCGGCAATCCGATCAGAACCAGGCACGAACACCGACGACCAAACTCGTGTTGGAAGGGCTTTTGTCCGCTGCCCGCGCGAGGGCAGCGGTGTTTCCGAACCGGCGTTCGTGAACGACGCCGATATAAGGGGCGAACTCGCGCGCAATCTCATAACGGAGGCGCAGGCCAATCTCTGCATCGGTGAACCCTGCACCTATGCCGATGTCGGGGATGTCCTGAGCCGAAAAGCCAAGCTCCAGTCTCGGTTGGAGGATCACGCGCTGTGTCAGGCGCTGGTCGTATTCACCCGATATGCTGGCACGCAACTCGCCTTTCGTCGAAAGATAGGCATAGCCATCCACCTCGAACCAATAGGGCGCGAGTCCTTCAATGCCGATGACCGCATAAGTGCGCGAGGGATCGGGCCGGATGTCGTGCCGGATGCCTGCCTGAAGGTTGAAATAGGGATCGATCGCCCGGCTGTAGAGCGCCTTCAATTCCAGATCGTGAAGCGGCCCTGTGGAACGCCCTTTGCCTTGCGCCTTGATTGCAAGGCGGTCGATGTCGCCGCCGAACCAGGCGTCGCCCTCGAACTTGTAGCTTTCCTCGCGTCCTGCAAAGCGGATTTCGGCAAGGTCGAGCATCACTCTGGAAAATCGCCCGCCGCCATGCTCGCGGTGAAGGGCGCCGCGAGCATCGGCCATCGCTTCGCGACCCCATATGCGATCGGCATAGTCTGCCGGGACGGGCCGTGGAGCGGAGTCGTTACCGGGTTCAAGCGCGGTGCCGCTCTTGCCGTGATCAAGAGCAGCGCGATCGACCGCGCTGCCAGCGTCGCGCGGAGCGCAATGCCCCATTTCAGCATGTTCGGCCGTGCAAGTCTCGCCCGATGACGACTCCGTAGCAGGCGGCTCGTTTTTGGGCATCCTGCAATGGCCCATCGTGGCATGGTCAGGGGTGCATTGAACCGCCGCTGGCGGCGATGCGGCGGGCGCTTGTTCGGGCGAACTGCCATGCGCTTCATGGTCCTGCGCTCCGGCCAGTGCCGGTTGCGCGGCCGCCATCACAGCGCCGGCGGCGATCAGTGCCATCAGCCGCCGCATCAGCCTTCGGCTCCGTGCGGGCGGACAGTCACCACCTGCATCATCCCGGCGTGCATGTGGTAGAGCATGTGACAATGAAAGGCCCAATCGCCGACGGCATCCGCTGTAAAATCGAAGGTGACGGTGCCGCCGGGCTGGACATTGACGGTATGCTTGCGCGGCGCGAACGCGCCATGTCCCGTCACCAGCTCGAAGAAATGGCCATGCAAGTGAATGGGATGGCTCATCATCGTGTCGTTGACGAGCGTGATACGCACCCGCTCGCCCTCCCGAAAGGGGATCGGCGTTCTGACCTCGTTGAACTTCACGCCGTCGAACGCCCACATATAGCGTTCCATATTGCCGGTGAGATGAATACGCAGCGCGCGCGCTGGCGCGCGGGTATCCGGATTGCGGGTTGCGGCCATCAGGTCGCGATAGACAAGCGCCCTGTGACCGACATCAGCGAGGCCCTGCCCCGGCTCGCCGGTGCGGTCGATGGGCATCGGCGCGATCGACTGCACGGTTGGCGTTCGTTTGACCTCCGGCGCAACCGAGAAATCGCGCATCGAATGATCCATCGCCGTTCCAGCGTTCCCGCCGTGCCCGGTCGCAGCGCGATCCGCGCCATTCCCGGTCGGCGTAGTGCAATGGCCCATTGCGGCATGTTCGGGCGCGCAGTCCGGTCCGGCAGGCGCATTCGGACCGGCGCCATGATCCATACCGCCCATGCCCATATCCCTCATGGTGGCAAGCGGCCGCTGGCGTAGCGGCGGCACCTCTGCCGTCATTCCCGGTCGCGGCGCGAGCGTGGCGACGGCCATACCGGAACGGTCGACGCTTTCTGCAACCAGTGCATAAGCGCGGTCGTCCGTCGGCTCTACGAGCGCGTCATAGGTTTCAGCGACGGCAATCTGAAATTCTTCCACCTCGACGGGACGGACATCCTGCCCGTCGGCCTGCACGATACGCACACGCAGGCCCGGAATACGGACATTGAAATTGGTCATTGCCGAAGCATTGATGATGCGGAGCCGCACCCGCTTGCCGGGGCGAAACAAACCCGTCCAGTTGTCGCGCGGTCCGTGGCCATTGACGAGGTAGGTGTAGGTCGAACCCGTCACATCGGCGATGTCGGTCGGGTCCATCCGCGTCCGGCCCCATTCCCGGCGATCGGCGCCCGACATCGGCTCGCCATCGCCAGCGGTCAGTTTCTGATAATTGAAATAGCCGCCCATCTGCTTGAGCTTGCGGAAGATCGTGTGGGGGTGAAGGAAGCTGTAATCCGAAAGCACGATGACATGCTCGCGGTCATAAGGGGCGCGTTCCCCATCGGCGGGATCGATCACGATCGGCCCGTAATGGCCCATCTGTTCCTGCAAGCCGGAGTGGCTGTGATACCAATAGGTGCCCGCCTGCACGATCGGAAATTCATAGGTGAACGTGCTGCGCGGCTTGATCCCCGGAAAGCTGATCCCCGGCACCCCGTCCATGTGAAAAGGCAGGATGAACCCGTGCCAGTGGATCGAACTGTCCTCGTCGAGCGCATTTTCGACATGCAGCCGGACGCGCTGGCCTTCCCTCAGCCGGATGAGCGGACCTGGCACAGTGCCGTTGATGCCGATGGCATGGCCGGTGCGGCCGTCGATCGTGATCGCCTGGTGCGCGATGCGAAGGTGAATATCCTCGCCCGACACCATCGGCAGATCACGCAAGATCCCCGGTGAATTGGTCCTCGCCCAAGCAGGCATCCATGCCGAGAGCGCCGTTATCCCTGCGCCGACACCGACGCCACGCAGCAAATGCCTTCGATCCCATTCAGAGCGCATCATTATTACGATATTTCCATGACCAGATCGCGGCTTCTGTTTAAGCTGCCGCACCACAATAGAGCCGTCGCCAAATCATATGACCCGTCACCTGGAGAGCCGAAATGCCAATCAAGGACATCCTGATCGAGGCGTGCCCGAAAGATAATATTGCCCCTCTTTTCGCGTGGGCCGCCCATATCAACGCCCGGCTTGAGGCACGGCTGTCCTGTGTTTCCTATGCCTGGCCCCGGACCGCAGATTTCGTCCAGTCGACGATCCTCAACCCGCTCGTCACGTCGGAGCTGGAACAGCGCATGGAAACTGAACTCGCGACGGTGCGGCGGATTGGTGAAAAGGCCCTTCAAAGCCCTGATTTGGACTGGTGCAGCGGCGTCGGTCAGCCCGACGAGGCGCTTGTCGACCATCTCTATACCGCCGACCTGCTCGTCACGATCGCGCAGACGAGCGCGCATTGCGTCACGCCCGATCCCATCGACCTTGCGGTTCGTTCGGGGACCCCGGTTCTGAGGTTGAAAAGCGACATCGAGCCAAGTGACATCGATGTGGCAGTTGTCGCCTGGAAGGACTGCGCCGCAGCCCGCAGGGCCTTGCATTCGGCTCGCGCCCTGCTCGCCCTCGCCCGCGAAATCCATGTTGTCGGCGTCGGCGACGAGGTATCGGCCCGGAGGCTCGACGAGATCGCGGACTTTCTCAGGCGATCCGACTTGCCGGTGAAGCCGATACACCTTCCCGATCCCAAAGGCCGCCCCGGCGACGTGATTGTGGACCACGCCTTTGCGGCGGGCGCCAATATCGTCGTCTCCGGCGCCCGCAGCGAACGGAGCTTGCGCGATCGGCTGTTCGGCAATGCCACCAGTCAGTTCACGGAATGCCCGGAGTTTTCCTGGTATATCAGCGGGTGATCGATGCTTTTTCTTCATCATCGCCCGCTCACATCAGACCCGCCAGCAGCGCACTGACAAGCGCGCCTAACGCCACGACGAGACCGGCGAGCGTCGGCAGCGCCGTTACCGCCAGACCGAAGGCGCGGCCGCCCGCTCCTTTCGGATAGCCCATGAGAAACGTGATCCGGCCAATCGCGAACAAGAATACCTGGCCAGCGACCAGCGCCGACATCTGAGCGCCCACCAGTAGCAGAATCGCAATCTGCACGATCACGGCCATGAACGCCTGTTCGAGCGTGTTTTGCAGGAAAGCGACGGGAATGGCGATGCGCGAGCTGGGGGGCGCGAAGGCGGACCCGCCGATGTCGTCGGGCGAATGCCGCCTCCCGCGCGCCACCATGGCGAAGCCGACGACGACCCACAGCGCCGTCAGCAGCGCACAGCCCGCCCAAAAGGTCAGCAGGCTGGCAAGATCGTCGCCGGGCATCCGGAACAGGTGCGGAAGGCCCCAGTGAGCGGCGGTCAGAATGAGAACGCAGACCAGCAGCGCGAACGCGCTGTTACGCAAGATCCGCCGCTGTTCCTGAGCGAGATCGACGGGAGGACGTGATTGCATCTGCGTGAATCCCTTTCCTATGGCTCGACCAGCACGATGTCGCCGGCACGCGCCGCATAATCGAGCGCGTAAGCGAGTTCGGCGGCGCTGGCCGCATGAACCTCCATGAGCGGCTGTCCGCGATCGACATCCTCGCCGAGCCGGGCCTTCATCAGGACACCGGCTTGCTTGATGTCAGGCGCTCCCGCGAGTTTGGCGAGCCGCGCCAGCTTGCGATTGTTGATATGGACCACGCGACCGGCGATCGGGGCGACGAGCGCGTAAACATGCGACGCCTTGGGCGGCGTTCGGAGGCCACCTTGCATACGGCAGATCGCCTCGAACTTCGCCCAGGCACGACCGTCGGCCAGCGTCGCAAGGGCAAGCCCCATGCCTTCGCCCGTGCGCGCAGCTCCACCTATTTCAAGCGCCGCACCAGCAAGCAGCGCCGCCCGCTGGCGCAGATCGTCAGGCGCGTCAGCGGCATTCTGAAGCACGGCCAGAACATCGAATGCTTCGAGCGCAGGTCCGATTCCGCGCCCCACGGGCTGCGATCCATCGGTCCGCAGGCAACTCACCGCCAGATCGAACCGCGCGGCAACGGCTGTCATGCGATCGGCAAGATTGTCGGCCGCTTCGGCGCTCCGCACCTTGGCGGTTGCGCCCACCGGGATGTCGATGACGACGTGGGTTGCCCCTGCCGAGATCTTCTTGGACAGGACAGAAGCGATAAGCTGGCCCTCCGTATCGATGTCCAGCTCGCGTTCGACCCGGATGAAAATATCGTCCGCAGGACTGAGACGCACCGCACCGCCCCACGCGATGCACCCGCCTTCCGCTTCCACGACGCGCTTCATCGCCGGTATGTCGAGATCGACCGGCGCGAGCGTTTCCATCGTATCGGCCGTGCCCGCCGGCGAGGTGATCGCGCGGGACGAGGTTTTCGGCATGGTGAGGCCGTTCGCGGCAACGATCGCGACGACGATCGGCGTGGTGCGATTGCCGGGCAGGCCGCCGATGCAATGCTTGTCCATTACGATCGGCACGTCCCAGCGTAGCCGATCGCCGACATCCACCATCGCGCGCGTGAGCGCGACGGTTTCTTGCCTGTCGAGCGGAAGCGACGCGCTTGCCGTAAGGAAGGATGACAGATGGACATCGCTGTAGCGGCCATCGACGACATCGCGCACGATTCCCGAAAGCGCCGGACCATCGAGCCTGTTACCATAGATGCGTCGCCGCACATCGGCGAGCGATTCCAGAGCGGGCGGATGCGCCACCTCGACTTCATCGCCATCGGCAGCGCCCAACAGCGTCCACGCCGCCTCCGACACGCCGATCTCGTCAAGCGCAAGCATCCCCTCGCCCTCGACCTGAAACAGGATCGCGTGGATATGCCGCTCGCCATGAGTCACCAGCACTTGCGAGCGGGCCGCCAGTCCTTCGGACCGGCAAACGTCGCAATCCGCACGCATGACGACAATCACCTGATGCTGGCTATGGAGCCGCAACCGTCGAACACGGTGGCGCGGCCGCGCGGCCGACAGGATGTCCTGTCGTTCCGTCACAGCTCGAACACCTGATCCTGGCGCGGCACGACGGCATCCCATCCCAGCTCGCGGTCGATCCGCCCCCGCAGGGCTTCGGACGCATCGGCCTCGCCATGCACGATGAACACGCGCGCGGGGGCTTTGCGGAAACCGCCGAGCCAACGCATCAGCTCATCGGCGTCGGCATGAGCCGAAAGCATCGACAGCTCGTCGACCTCAGCGCGCACCGGAATCCATTGGCCATGGATCTTCAACTCGCGCACGCCCTGCGACATCGCCCGTCCCCGCGTTCCCGCCGCCTGAAAGCCCGAAAGGAGGATGAGGTTCTTCGGGTCGGGCGCAAATGCCTTAAGGTGATGGAGAACACGGCCGCCCGTCGCCATGCCGCTTGCCGAGATCACGACCTTGGGCCACTCACTGGCCGAAATCGCCTTCGATTCCTCGACCTCGCGCGTATAGGTGGCGATGGCGCAGACTTCATCGCACTCGTCGGATGTCAGCCGATGATCGTCATGATGGGCATGAAGCAGCCCGGTCGCCGCAATCGCCATCGGACTGTCCAGATAGATCGGGACATGCACGAGACGCCCCGCGCGCTTCAGCTTCCAGAGGTGATAGAGCAAGGATTGCGCGCGGCCGACCGCGAAGGCCGGGATCACCACTGTTCCGCCGCGCTGCACCGTGCGTTCGATCACGGCGCCCAGCGCGTCGGTGGCGTCCGCCGGATCGTGTGTGCGGTTTCCATAGGTGGATTCGATCAGCACATAGTCGGCTTCGGCGATCGATGCCGGATCGAGCATGACCGGATCGCCATAGCGTCCAAGGTCGCCCGAACAGGCGATGCGGCGACCGGCCCATTCGATTTGCGCGACGGCCGCACCCAGGATGTGACCTGCGCGGCGAAAGGTCAGCCGCGCGCCACCCGGCAGTTCGGCCGCGTCGTCAAACGGCACGATCGAAAAGGCTTCGATCGCGCGTTCCGCGTCGCGCACACCATAAAGCGGCAGCGCGGGCTTGTGTTTCGAGAAGCCCTGGCGATTGGCGAAATCCGCGTCTCTTTCGTTCAGGAACCCGCTGTCCTTGAGAATGAGCCGCGCGACATCGCATGTCGCAGCCGTTGCGTAGATACGGCCGCGAAACCCGTCCCGAACCAGCTTGGGCAGATAGCCCGAATGATCGAGGTGGGCGTGCGTCAGAACAACGGCATCGATGCTCGACGCCTTGACCGGCAAATCCTGCCAGTTCAGCTCGCGCAGATTCTTGAGGCCCTGAAACAGCCCGCAGTCGATCAGGATGCGCGTGTCGCCATGGGTGAGAAGATGTTTCGAGCCTGTGACGGTGCCGGCACCGCCGAGGAACGTAAGCGTCAACATGATAACCACTCTGCCTTGAGGATGTAGGAAGGGCGCGCGCCTGTCTCTTGCGCCGTGTTTAGCCAGGCGGGCATCGTCTCAATGTCCCCCGCTCGTCCACGAAGGGGGATCGCTCGCCGGGAACGAATCCATGCCCGCAAGATCCACTTCATCGACAGGTTCAGGCGGCCGCCTGTGACGGATCAGCTCGCCTTCAGCGGATATGTGGACTGCGAGGCCGCGGGCCAGCAGCGGCGCGAGCGCGATTGCGTTGCTGGCATGGGGAACGCTGTCGGTCGAAACGATCCGGCTGCAAAGCGGCGACAGACACTCGAAGGAATCCTCCGCGAACACGCCATGCACCACCACGACGACAGGCGGGGCAAAACCCTGCAATACTATCTTGCGCGCCGCCTCCATCAGCGTGCGTCCGGAGGAAGCGATGTCGTCGACCAGCACGGGTTGCCGCCCGCGCCAGCCAGTAAGGTCCGGCAGTTCGACATCCACATTGCGGTCGCCATGACGGATTTTCCGCAGCACCGCATAAGGCGCGCCCACGCGGTCCGCGATCGCCGATACCCATTGTTCGCTTTCTTCGTCCGGACCGATCAGAAACGGCGCCGTGACTTCGGCGGCGATCCAGTCGGCCAGCGCGGGAGCCGCCTGCAAGGCATCCGCCGGAATACCATATAAGGGCGATAGCGCCGGATAGCGGTGCAAGTGCGGATCGACAGTGACAAGACGATCGAAACTGGACGATACAAGCCGCGCGAAGCTCTGCGATGTTACCGCCTCACCCGGCAGAAAGCGGCGATCCTGGCGCATATAGGCGAGATAGGGCGCCACCAGCGTCACCTTGCGCGCGCCAAGCGCGCGCGCCGCATCGGCCGCAAAGACGAGCCGCAGGAAGCCTTCATCCGCCCGCGCAAGCGTGCAGACAAGATCAACGGCCTTTCCGGCAACATTATCGAGCAGCCGGACATAAGCCTCGCCATCGGGAAAGCGGCGGGTTTCCAGTGTGCCGAGCGGCCAGCCCCCTGCCCTCGCCAGATGCTCCGCCAAGGCTTCATTGCCCGGAAGCGGGAAAATCACACGGGGCAGCGATCGATCTGTGTCAGGCGTTTCAGTCATTGGTCTTGTCCCGATAGGCAAGCAGACGCAGCGCGTTGAACACGACCAGCAAGGTCGAGCCTTCATGGACCGCGACCGCCGGGCCAATGCCAAGTCCGAGGATGGTCGCGGGCACGAGGAAAGCGACGATCCCAAGGCTCACGAACACATTCTGGCGGATCACCGATCGCGTTGTGCGGCTAAGACCGACCGCGAACGGCAGATGCGAAAGATCGTCCGCCATCAGCGCGACATCGGCCGTTTCCAGCGCCACGTCGGACCCTGCCGCCCCCATCGCCACGCCGACCGTCGCCGTCGCCATCGCGGGTGCGTCATTGACGCCATCCCCGACCATCGCGACCTTGGTTTCGGCGCGCAGCTTCTTGATCGCCTCCACCTTGTCCTCCGGCATGAGATCGCCCCATGCCTCGTCGATCCCCACTTCACGCGCGATCGCTTCGGCCGCCCGTTGATGGTCGCCGGAGATCATAATCATCCGCTTGATGCCGATTTCGTGCAGCCGCTTGAGCGCGATTATCGCCGTCTCGCGCGGCGTATCGAGCAGGCCGATCGCGCCAAGATCGCGGCCATCGCGCTGCACGACCATGCTGGTCTGCCCGCCCTCGCGCAATTTCTCGACGGCCTGTGCCATCGCCGGGGACAGCGGTGGGATGCCGTCGGCGCCGAACATACCCGGCTTTCCGATCAGCACTTCATCCTCCCCGACCACGGCTGAGACGCCGCGCCCCGTGAGGCTTTTCAGGCTCTCCGCCTTCGGAACCGGAAAGTCCCCGACATGATCGCGGCCGTCGCGCGCGATCGCCTGCGCCAGCGGATGATCGCTCAGGCTTTCGACCGCCACCGCGATCGCCATCAGCTCCTGCTTGTCCACGCCCGGCGCGGTGATGATTTGCTGGATGCGCGGCTCGCCCTTGGTGAGCGTGCCGGTCTTGTCGAATGCGATCGCATCGAGCGAGCCGAGCAGTTCGAGCGGGGCGCCGCCCTTGACGAGGACACCGCCACGCGCCGCGCGAGCGACGCCGGAGAGGACCGCGCTGGGGGTGGCGATGGCCAGCGCGCAGGGGCTTGCCGCCACCAGCACCGCCATCGAACGATAGAAGCTGTCGCGGAACGGCTCATCGACCACAACCCAGGCAAACAGCAGCACCACCGCCAGAACGAGGACGAGCGGCACGAAAACCCGCTCGAAACGATCGGTGAACCGCTGCGTGGGCGACTTCTGCGTCTCTGCTTCGCTCACCATCTTGACCACCTTGGCGAGCGTGCTTTCGCTCGACAGGCGCGTCACCTCGATTTCGATAAGGCCGCTGCCGTTGATCGTCCCTGCGAACACCCGGCTCGCGGCATCGACCCGCTCCGGATTGGCGCGCGCCGCCGCATCGTCCATCACGGGCTGCTTGTCGACCGGAATGCTCTCGCCCGTCACGGGGGCCTGGTTGATGGCGCTGGTGCCCTTGAGCACGAAGCCATCGGCCGCAACGCGGGCATCAGGTTTGACAATGACGGTATCGCCGACCTTCAGTTCATCGACGGAGATTTCTTCTGTCGTGCCGTCCGCTCGCCGGACCGTCGCGGTGCGCGGCGCAAGCTCAGCCAGCGCCTCGATCGCCCGCTTGGCGCGGCCCATCGCATAATGTTCGAGCGCATGGCCGAGGCTGAACAGGAACAACAGCAGCGCGCCTTCGGCAAATTCGCCAAGCGCGGCCGCGCCGGCGGCCGCCACCAGCATCAGCGTGTCGATCTCGAATTTCTTGAGACGAAGATTGTCGATCGCCTCGCGGAGCGTGAAGAAACCGCCGAAGCCATAAGCCCCGATATAGAGGGCCGTCGGCAACCACGCTGGCGCTCCGGCAACCAACTTTTCAATGGCGAAGCCGATCGCCAGCAGCGCGCCGCAGGTCAGCGCGAAGATCAGTTCGGTATTAGGGCCAAGGAAAGCGCCATGATCGTGATCGTGACCATCGCCTTCCTTGTGCGCGGCCTTTTCGCCATGCCCGCCGGGGCCGTGATCGTGACCGGCATGGGCATCCCTTGGCGTAGCTTCGGGAACAGGCGACACCAGCGACCGCCTGGTCTGCTTGACGCCCAACCGCGACAGCGCGCCAAGAATGTCCTTTTCGGACACCTGTTCCCGATCGAACTCCACGCGCACCATGCCAGCGGCATTGGCGTCGGCTTCCAACACGCCTGGCAAGGCGCGTAACTGCTCGCTCACCGTGCGGGCCTTGCGTTGATGGCCGATCCCCTTCACCGGCCACAGGGCATGGCCGTAGCGTTCGGCAAGGGCGGCCCCTGCGCCGCGCGCGATGTCGCGGATACGCGAAAGCGAGAGGATGCCCGGATCGTAGTGGATGCACAGCAGCGCGGGCTTGTCCCCTTCCGCCGGAACGATATGCGCTTTCTCGATACCCGGTCGCGCCGCGAGATTGGATGTCAGACGCGCAACGCAGGCGTCATTGGCGTCCGGAATGTCGGGAAGGACAAGCGGGATGTCGAGCTGGATCTGTTCGGTCATGAATTTTCCTCTGTTGCATCGATCTCGTTCAGCGCCCGCGCCGGGGATAGGGCGCGAGGCGGTGCGAGATCACGGAGGCGGTCGCCCGTCCCGTTCCTGGCCGGGGCCGTCGCGGCGGCAGACCTGCGATCCGGCGTCGGGCCGTATGACCACGATCGACCCGTTCGAGATCGCAAGATTCATGGTGTCGCCAAAATAGGTGACGCCGGCGGCGGGAGCGGTCAGGCGCTCGGCTCTGCCATCGGGCAAGGTCGCGAAATCGATCGTCAGGCCGTTGCCGACAAAATCGACCCGCACTTTCGTTCCGTTCCCGCATGTGAAGATATGCGTTCCGGCGAGAGGAAGCGAGCGGTCGTCCTTCTCCGCATTGCCATCGGGTGAACATCCCGTGTTGGCGACCAGCATGAACATACCGGCCGCCAGCGCGACAGCGCGCCGCCGCTGGGGCCACTTTGAACGGGGCACGTCACTAAAAGGCAGCGGCGCGCGATCTTTCGCCGTGAACGCCAAGGCAGGGCGTTCACGGCGCGGACCCTTCTCGCACAAGCACGCAAGGGGGCGATGGGCTTGTGGGGGGCCAATCCTCATGTCAGTCGAACAGCTCCTCAAAGAAGCTCTTGCGGCGGCGGCGCTTGTGGTCGCCGTAGCCGTAATCGCCTCTGTGGCTGTCGTGGCCGCGATCGTATCCGCCGCGCGACGGAGGGGGCGGAGGGGGCGCTGTTTCGGCTGCGCCTCGCTCAATGATCTTGTCGAGTTCGCCGCGATCGAGCCACACGCCCCGGCATTGCGGGCAATAGTCGATCTCGATGCCTTGCCGCTCGCTCATGACGAGATCGACCTTGCAGACAGGACAGGGAAGCCCCTGCTTTGACGCGCGTTCTACCATGCGTAATTCCTTCTTCCTGAGAGAATGGACGATGCGGAATGAAACAGCGCCGCACCGGGCTGCAATTTTCGGGAGTGAGCGAATGCCGGTCCGGTCATGGCGCGGCCTCCGCGCGCTGGTCGGCTTCGGCCCGCGCGTCCTTGAGGATTTCGATGCCGCCCTTGATGGCGATCAGCGCCGTCATCACGCCGACGATGAGGTCCGGCCAATTGCTGCCGAGCCACAGCACCAGGCCGCCCGCGACAAGGATGCCGCCGTTCGATATGAAATCGTTGAAGCTGAAGGTTGTCGCGGCGCGCAGCGCCACATCGGGCTTCTCCAGGCGCTGAAGCAGCTTGAGGCAGATAAAGTTGATGACGGCCGCCGCCGCCGACATCAGCATCATCGTCGAGCCGATCGGCTCGCTGCCGTAGATGTAGCGCCGTCCCGCATCGACGAGGATTCCGCCCGCGAACAGCAGCAACATGATGCCCGACACGGTGGCGGCGCGGTTTTTCCATACCGCGGCGCGGCCAAGCGCGATCAGGCTCAGAAGATAGACGAACGCATCCGACAGATTGTCGACGCCGTTGGCGATCAACGCGCTGGAATCGCCTGCCAGCCCCGTCGCGAAGAAGGCCAGCGAAACGCCGAGATTGAGTAGCAGGACGATCCACAAGGTCCGATGCTTGGCGCCGCCATCGACGCGGCATTCATCCGTCATTATCCGCCCTCCTCGCCTTGCGTGCGTTTTGGGCGCGCCTGCGCTGCCGATTGACCCCGGCGGCCGCGCCGCGCGATTCCCGCTTGAGATAGCTCAGTAAGGCGAGATCCTGCGCGCGCACCGCACGGCGGAATGTCCGGCGGAACAGCCTGCCGACAACCTTGCCCATGAGACTTTCAAAAGCGATGCTATGCCGGATTTCCGTGCCTGTCCCCACCGCTTCCAGCTCATAGGCTTCGCTGAATACGGTCGCGCCGCCCACACCCACGTTCCAGGCGATGCGATGGGACTTGTCGAACCCGGTGATCGTCGCGTCGGCGCGGATGCGATATTCGCCCTTGAACATCGCATAGGTCAGCTTGACGGTCTTGCCCGGCTCCGCACCGCCCTCGAAGCGATAGCTGGGATGCCAGAACGCATAGGCGCCGAGATCGGCAAGATGCGTCCAGACCCGGATGGGGGCCATGTTGAAAGTGAAAGTATCTTCTTCCTTCATCGCCAGCGCGAGCCTTCCTCGACCGACGGACCGCCATCGGCCGAAATTGCGGGATCGCGCGCAGCCTGTTGAACCGCGCGCGATCCCCTTCATCACGCGGGTTCGCCTGCCGGTCCCGCATCCTCTCCCACGACGCGCGGTTGCGCCTCGTTTTCATTCTGCTCGCTGCCAAGGCGTCGGCCGTAACGGGCATAGAGCGTCGGCAGCACGAACAGGGTGAGCAACGTCGCCGAGATCAGGCCGCCGATCACCACCGTCGCGAGCGGCTTTTGCACTTCTGCGCCGGAGCCGGTCGCGATCGCCATCGGCACGAAGCCGAGACTGGCGACGAGCGCGGTCATGACGACCGGGCGCAGACGCATCATCGCGCCTTCATACGCCGCCTTTGCCCGTTCCATGCCGCTTTCCATCAACGACTGGATCGATGTCACCATGACAAGGCCGTTCAGGACCGCGATACCGGAAAGGGCGATGAACCCCACCGCCGCCGAGATCGAGAAGGGCATCCCCCGCAAGAACAAGGCGAGGACTCCGCCGACGAGCGCCAGCGGAACCCCGGTGAACACGATCGCGGCATCACGCACACTTCCCAATGCCCCGTAGAGCAGCAGGATGATGAGCGCGAAGCAGGCCGGGACGACAAGCATCAGCCGCTCGCTCGCGGACTGAAGATTCTCGAACTGCCCACCCCAATCGAGATACTGCCCGCTGGGGAGCCGCACCTGGCTGGCGATCGCCGTTTCGGCATCGGCAACGACCCCGGCTACGTCGCGTCCGCGCACATTCGCCTGGACCACCACGCGCCGCTTGCCATTCTCGCGGCTGATCTGGTTGGGACCATCGGTGACGCCAATGTCGGCCACGCTTTGCAACGGGACGAACCCGCCATTCGGCAAGGGCACCGGCACTTGTCCGAGCGTCTGGAGATTCGCGCGTGACACATCCGACAGTCGGATAGTCACGGCAAAGCGCCGGTCGCCCTCGAAGATCATCCCGGCATCGCGCCCGCCGATCGCGGCGGACACGGTATCCTGAACGGTCTGCGCGGTGATGCCGAGCCGCGACATGATGTCGCGCTTCGGCCGTATATCGAGCATCGGCAGACCTTCGGTCTGCTCCACTCGAACGTCCACCGCGCCTTCGGTCTGGCGCAGGATCGCGGCGATTTGGTTGGCGGTCGCGTTCATGGTGTCGAAATCGTCTCCGAACACCTTGACCGCCACGTCGCCGCGCACACCGGCGATCAGCTCGTTGAACCGCATCTGGATCGGTTGGCTGATCTCGAATGCACCGCCCGGCACGCCTTCCAGCACCTTTTCGAGCTTGGCTATCAGCTCCGCCCGCGACAGGCGGCTGTCCGGCCACTCGTCCTTGGGTTTCATGATGATGAAGGTATCCGAGATATTGGGCGGCATGGGATCGGACGCGAGTTCGGCCGTGCCCGTCTTGGAGAAAACGAACCGCACTTCGGGCAGCTTGGCGATCTCCCGTTCAATCCGCGATTGCATCGCCTGGCTCTGATCGACCGAGGTGCCGGGAACGCGCAGAACCTGCGCGGTCAGGTCGCCCTCGTCGAGCTGCGGCAAAAACTCCTGGCCCAAAAAGGAGAAAGTCAGGATCGCGGCAAGGAAAGCGCCAACGCCTACCCCCATTGTCATGGTCGGTCGCTTCATGGCCCGGTCCAGTCCCGGCTCATATTTGCGCTTGAGCCAGGACATGATGCGACCTTCCTTTTCCTCCACCGGCTTCGAAAGCCAGATGGCGAGCATGGCAGGCACGAAGGTCAGCGAGAGGATGAAGGCCGAGACGAGCGCCATAATGACGGTCAGAGCCATGGGCGTGAAGGTCTTGCCTTCGACGCCGCTCAGCGTGAGCAGCGGCACATAGACGAGGATGATGATCGCCTGGCCAAATACGGTTGGGCGGATCATTTCCCGCGCCGCGCGGGCGACCGAGTTCAACCGTTCTTCAACCGTTAGATTACGGCCAAGATGATGCTGGCGTTCGGCGATGCGTCGCAGCGCGTTTTCAACGATGATGACCGCACCATCTACGATCAGCCCGAAATCGAGCGCGCCGAGACTCATCAGGTTTGCCGAGACGCCACCGCGCAGCATCCCGAAGCTGGTCATCAGCATGGTGATCGGGATCACGAGCGCCGCGATCAGCGCAGCCCGGAAATTGCCGAGCAGCAGGAACAGGACGACGATGACGAGCAGCGCGCCTTCGGTCAGGTTCTTCGCCACCGTCTTGATCGTCGAGTTGACCAGCGCCGTGCGGTCGAGGACGGGCTGGATCACCACGTCCGTCGGCATCGAGGCGTTGACCTCATCGAGCCGTTCGGCGACCGCCGAGGCGACCGTGCGGCTGTTCTCGCCAATCCGCATGATCGCGGTGCCGACAACCACTTCCTTGCCGTTCTCAGATGCCGAGCCGTAACGGATCGCCTGCCCAAGCCGGACCTGCGCGACGGAATCGAGCCGGATCGGCGTGCCCTCTCGCGTGGCGATGACGGTCGAGGCCAGCTCGCCGATGTTACGGATACGCGCGTCCGAGCGCACCGCCAGCCCTTCGCCGCCGCGATCTACCACGCCTGCGCCGACGCCGACATTGTTCGCTTCGAGCGCCTGCGCGAGATCGGTAAGGTTCATGCCGAGCGCGGCAAGGCGCTGCATGTCGGGGATCACCTGGAACTGTTTGACATAGCCGCCGATCGAATCGACGCCCGCCAGACCTTCGGTGCTTCTGAGCAGCGGGGCGACGATCCAGTCCTGCACCGTCCGCAGATAAGTGGCTTTGTCCGCTTCGGTGACGAGCCGGTCGCCTTCCGGCGTGATATAGCTGCCGTCAGGCTGGATTCCGGGTTCGCCGGGCCTGTGCTTGTCCTCCTTGCGATGTTCGAGGTGGACGGTCCACATATAGACCTCGCCCAGCCCCGTCGCGATCGGTCCCATCGTCGGGGTTGCGCCTTCAGGCAGGCTTTCTTCGGCTACACGCAGCCGTTCGGCGACTTGCTGGCGGGCAAAGAAGATGTCGGTCGATTCGGTGAAAACCGCCGTGACCTGCGCGAAGCCGTTACGGCTGAGCGAGCGCGTATATTCAAGGCCCGGAACGCCCGCGAGGGCGTTTTCGATCGGAAAGGCAATCTGCTTTTCGACCAGTTCGGGCGAAAGCGCCGGTGCGGTGATGTTCACCTGCACCTGGTTGTTGGTGATGTCGGGAACGGCGTCGATCGGCAGGCGCGACAGCGCCCAGCCTCCGATAACCATGGCGATCAACGTCATGAGCAGCACGAACCAGCGCCGCTCGACGGACAGGGTGACGATTTTGTCGATCATGGTTTAATGCCCATGCTCCGCTTCGCCTTTTCCAAGCTCAGCCTTGAGAGTGAAGCTGTTCGGCCCGGCAATCTGTTCGTTGCCAGTGAGGCCCGACGTGACGACCACATTGTCACCGCTGGGATTGCCGAGGGTGACGGGCACGGCCTTGAAGCCGTGATCGGTGCGGACGAACACCGTCGGCCGCCCTTCCACCGTCTGGATCGCGCTTTGCGGGACCAGCACCGACCCCGCACCGCCTCCGGGCAACTGGATCGAAGCCGTTACCGGCTCGCCCACGCGCCATTGGCCTGAACGGTTGTCGATCACCGCGATCACCGTGGCGAGGCGCGTCGTCTCGTCGAGGATCGGTGACACGAAATCGACCCGCGCCACCGAGCGCCTGTCGCCAGCGACAATCTCGATTTCCGAACCGGGCCGCACCTTGCCTGCGTCCGAAGGCGAAAGCGCGAGCGTGACCGCAACGCGCGACAGGTTCGCCACGCGGAACAGTTCGGCATCGGCCGCGACGGTCTGCCCCAGCGTCACGCTGCGACCGACCACTTGCCCTGCCAGCGGGGAGGTGATCGCGATCCGGTTGAGCGCGCCACCGCCGCCGCCTGCCGCCGCAACCTGCTGTTGGGCGAGACGAAGCGCAATGCGCGCTTCGGTCGCAGCCGTTCGCGCCGCGATCAAATCCTGTTCCGGCGAAACCCGCTGATCGAACAGCCTTTGCTCGCGGCGCAGATTGGATTCTGCGAGCGCCAGGCGTGCCCGCGCCGCTTCGATTTCGGCGTTGAGCGTCGCAGCCTCGCGGCTTTCGATGATCGCAAGCGTCTGCCCGCGCCCGACCGATTGACCGAGATTGCGGGTGAGCGAGACGACACGCCCGCCGATCGCGGCGGACACCACCTGCATCCCTTGCGGATCGCCTTCGATCGTCGCGGGCAGCGTCAGAGCGCCGCCACCGCTGCGAAGGGCGCGCACCAGCTCGATCCCGGCGGTCTTGATCTGCTGGGGCGTCAGGTCGATTTCGCCTTCTTCGTCGGCGTGCCCGGCTTCCTCCCCGGCTTCGGCCTTCTTTTCTTGCCGTTCTGGATCGCCGCCGGAGCAGCCCGCCATCAGCAAGGCCGCGAGAGTGAGTGGCAAGACCGCTTTGATGGAGCGTTTCATGGTCAATTCCCCTGAAGGTCGGGCGCGCGAACGGTCAGCCGTTCAAGCTGCGCCTGTGCGCTATGATAGTTGAGCAGCGCGTCGATCGCGGCGAGCCGCGTTTCGGCGAGCGTGCGTTCGGCATCGAGCAGTTCGAGTTGCCCGAATTTGCCCTCGCGATAGCCGATGCGGGCGATACGCGCGGCTTCCTCCGCCGCCTGCAACGCAGGGCCACTTGCCGTCGCGGCAGTCGTCGCCGCGTTTGCGGCTTCGGCCTGTGCGCGGGCAATGGCCTGATCGACCTCGATCGCGGTGACGCGCTGTTGTGCCTCCGCGCGCAGCCGTTCCGAGGATGCCTGAGCAACCGCTGCCCGGCCATTGTTGAACAGCGGCAGAGGAATGGAAATGCTGAACAGCGCCGCCGTATCGCCGGTGTCACGCATATAGCGCGCGCCAGCGCCTACCGTCAGATCGGGAACCCGCTGCGCCCGCGCGAGCCGCACCCCGGCAACGGCAATCGCCAGATCGGCTTCGGCCGCCGCCATTGCCAGCGTGCCCGCGCTCTCGATTGCCTGCATCGGACCATAGGCCGCGCGCACATTGGCGAACCATCCCGTATCGAGATTGCCCGCAACGGGCTGGCCGATGATCCTCGACAGCGAATAGCGGGCCACCTCGACAAGGCGCTGTGTCCGCTCGACTTCGGCATCCGCGTTGATCCGGGCGACATTGGCGCGCTCTGCCTCGATCGGCGAGGCGCGTCCCGCCTGCACGCGGACCTGAGCCGCGCGCAGCCCTTCCGCCGCGATGCGGGCCTGGTCCCGCGCGGTCGTTACTCTTTGCTGCGCCGCCGCTGCTTCGGCATAAGCCTGGATCACCGACAGCCGCAGATCGGCTTGCGTGATCGCCGCCTGAATCAGCGTGCGTTGCGAGCGGGCGTCGGCGACCCCGATCCGGGCGGAGCGTTTGCCGCCCAGCTCGATCGGCAAGGCGAGCGATGTCGTCGTTTCAAGGCTTTCGACTCCCCGATAGGGGCCACTCCCGGCGACATTCTCGGCCTCGACCGTGACGCTGGGGTTCGGCCGCAATCCCGCAACGG
>VFQM010000438.1_pt1 | contig 46585 bp, 38 predicted proteins | sample 3512391 | NCBI WGS metagenome assembly VFQM01 (sample SAMN10412369, study PRJNA504923) | tailings metagenome | isolation source: Replicate 1 from Balatoc abandoned mine | place: Philippines | reverse complement strand
TACGCAGTTGGATATTAGAATACTAAAATACTCTTTTTTTTCTATTGCGGAATTTGGGTTAAAGAAAGTATATATACCCCTACGGGCTACCAAAATCCTCAGAAAATTTCTGAGGATTTTTTTTGTTTTAAAAATTTCATACCTTTGAGAATATGAAAATTCTAATACTAAACGGAGCCAATCTCAATCTTCTAGGAACTCGTGAGCCAGATATCTATGGAAGTACTTCAATGGATGATATTTTAACACATTTAAAATCTGAGTATTCTCAACACGCTATAGAATATTTCCAGTCTAATTTTGAAGGGGAAATCATCGGGAAAATTCAAGAAAATGATTTTGATGCTCTTGTCATTAATCCTGGCGCTTTTACCCATTATTCTTACGCCATCGCAGATGCGCTTAAAAACCTTAGAAAACCCAAAATAGAGGTTCACATTAGCAATATTTATCAACGTGAAGAATTCAGGCAGAAATCAGTTACTGCAGCTTATACAGATGCTGTTCTCTCCGGTTTTGGTACAGAAGGCTACAGATTAGCGATTATTCATTTAATTTCTACCGTACAATAAAAAAATCCTCAGCGTAAACTGAGGATTTTATATTTAGGTATTTCTCTGATTTTTATAATTGAGGTCCAGCTGAAACTAATCTTTTACCTTCTTCTGTATCACAATATTGTTCGAAGTTTTTGATATATCTAGCTCCTAAATCTCTAGCTTTTGCTTCCCATTCGCTAGCATCAGCATAAGTATTTCTTGGATCAAGAATTCCTTCAGTTACATTTGGTAATGCAGTAGGAATTTCTAAATTCATAATTGGAACTACAGTTTTAGGTGCAGATTCTATTGAACCATCTATAATTGCATCAATAATTGCTCTAGTATCTTTAAGAGAAATTCTCTTACCAGTACCATTCCAACCTGTATTTACTAAATAAGCTTTAGCTCCGTGTTCTTTCATTTTACCAATTAATGTTTTAGAATACATTGTTGGGTGTAAAGTAAGGAAAGCTTCACCGAAAGCTGGAGAGAATGAAGGCTCTGGAGAAGTAATTCCTCTCTCTGTTCCTGCTAATTTAGAGGTATATCCACATAAGAAGTGATATTGCGCTTGATCTTCATTTAAAATTGATACTGGAGGCAATACTCCGAATGCATCTGCTGATAAATAAACGATTTTTTTAGCGTGACCAGCTTTAGAAGGAAGTACAATTTTATTAATATGATAGATTGGGTAAGAAACTCTAGTGTTTTCTGTGATAGAATTATCTTTATAGTCTATTTCGCCATATTCATTTACCACTACATTTTCTAATAAAGCATCTCTCTTAATCGCTCTGAAAATATCTGGTTCTTTTTCTTCAGTAAGGTCAATTACTTTTGCGTAGCAACCACCTTCATAGTTAAATACACCATTGTCATCCCATCCGTGTTCGTCATCACCAATTAAATATCTTTTTGGGTCTGCAGAAAGTGTAGTTTTACCTGTACCAGAAAGTCCGAAGAATAATGCTACATCACCTTCTTCTCCTACGTTTGCAGAGCAGTGCATAGAAGCCATTCCTCTTAATGGAAGATAGTAGTTCATCATGGCAAACATCCCTTTCTTCATCTCACCTCCATACCAAGTTCCTCCAATAATCTGGATTCTTTCTGTAAGGTTAAACATTACAAAGTTTTCAGAATTTAATCCTTGAGCCTGCCAATCTGGATTTACTGTTTTAGAACCATTCATTACGATGAAATCTGGAGTTCCGAAGTTTTCTAACTCATATAATGATGGTCTAATAAACATATTCGTTACAAAATGTGCCTGCCATGCTACTTCCATTACAAATCTTACTTTAAGTCTTGTATCTGGATTGGTACCACAGAACGCATCTACTACATATAATTTTTTAGAAGAAGAAAGCTGTTCTAAAACTAATTCTTTACAAGATTTAAAAATCTCTGGAGTTGTAGGGAAATTAACTTTTCCGTCCCAACAAATAGTATCTTTTGTTACATCATCTTTTACGATATATCTATCTTTAGGTGATCTACCTGTGAAAATACCCGTTTTTACAGCAACTGCGCCTGATTCCGTAAGAGCTCCCTTTTCAAAACCTTTATTTTTAGCAGACATTTCTGCTTTAAAAAGTTCTTCATAGGTTGGATTATACACTACTTCGTGATAACCTGTAATACCTAGATCATGTAGCTCTTGAATGATTTTAATGTTTTTCATAACTAAAATATTATTGTTCATATTTTTTTGTATTACAAAATTAGCAAAAGTATATAGTTTTACTAAATCATAAATTATGACTTTGGTCACTGAAATCCGTCATAGATTATATTTTTAATTAATTGAAAATCAATATATTAAATTTTTCCATTCTATGATATTTCTAAAATCGCGCTCAAAAAAGTAATTTTTGTAATCCCCAAATTTTGAAGCTAGAACGAAATCTCCGCCCCAAGCTCCCAAACTTTTGATGAAACTTGGGCAGTCTTGAAAGTGTTTTTCTTTAGCAGTTATCATTCCTAAAAATTCACTTAACTTACTCTCATGCAACATCATAAGGTTAGAAAACTCTTCTAAGGTTTCACATTGTAGTACTTTTTGAGTAATTTCTGAAAAGTCAGTTCTTAAATCTAAAGATTTTTTTTGAGACTGAAAAGCTCTTATTCCTTCTCTACTATCTTGCTTTTGGTTTAAATGAATGAAGATTAAATCATCAGTAAAACTAGGATTGAATTCTACTCTTTCTATTTTTCTAGGGTTATTTTGATAAAGAATGGCAGATTTTTCTTGAGCCACAGCTATATCATAACCACTTCCACCCAAAGAAAGTTCATTAAGAAGAAAAGCATCTATATGAGACCACTCTGCTAAATTATTCATCAATGTAGAACTACTCCCCAATCCATAATTCGCAGGGAACTGTAAATTAGTAGTAATCTTATACGTAGAATCGCTATGAAATTTTTCTTTAGATAGTTTCTGTACTTTTTGAAGCACTTTTAGAATAAATGCGGCGCTTTCAGGAAGGTTGGTTTGTACAATTTCCCAATTTTTATAATCTATTTGGATAGAAAGCCAAGGTTTGTTCTCATGCAAAGCTTCCCAAAAAACCATGGAAGCACCATCTTTTTCTTCTTCTGAATAAAAATCTTGTCCCAATCGAGTAGGTACTGCTAAAGCTAAAGCTCCATCTAACACAAAATATTCTGAAGTAATCAGTAATTTGCCTGGTGAAAATATATGATTTTTCAAAGGATTTTATTTTTAACAAAAATAAAAAAGAAAAAGCCACAAAAAAATTTGTGGCTTACTTTTATTTTAAATTGCAGATGCAACTGTTACTTCAGAGTTAATCTTCTTTATTAGTCCTTGCAAAGTTTTTCCCGGTCCTACTTCTACAAAATTGGTAGCGCCGTCTTTAATCATGTTTTGTACAGATTGCGTCCATTTTACAGGCCCTGTTAACTGAGCAATCAGATTTTTCTTAATTTCATCTGGATCTGTAACTGCAGTCGTTGTAATATTCTGATAAACCGGAATGGTTGCTTTTCTAAATTTTGCATTTTCTATTGCCGCAGCCAATCTTTCTTGCGCAGGTTGCATTAAAGGTGAATGAAACGCACCATTTACTGGCAAAATTAATGCTCTTTTCGCACCAGCTTCTTTCATAGCATTACACGCTTCTTCTACCGCTTTGGTTTCACCAGAAATCACCAATTGTCCTGGACAGTTGTAATTCGCTGGAACTACTACTCCATTAATTGATGCACAAATTTCTTCCACTTTAGCATCATCTAAACCTAGAATTGCTGCCATAGAAGATGGATTAACATCACAAGCTTCTTGCATCGCCAAAGCTCTTTCTGAAACCAATTTAAGTCCGTCTTCAAAACTTAAAACTCCATTGGCAACTAATGCTGAAAATTCTCCTAAAGAATGTCCTGCTACCATTTGAGCTCCGGTTCCGTCTATTGCTTTTACAGCAGCTACAGAATGAATAAATATTGCTGGTTGAGTAACTTTTGTTTTTTTAAGGTCTTCATCAGTTCCCTCGAACATGATTTTTAGTATATCAAAACCTAGAATTTCATTACTGAAATCCATGAGGTCTTTAATTTCTTTTCTACTATCATAGAGTTCTTTTCCCATTCCTACGAATTGAGAACCTTGCCCTGGAAATACAAGTGCTTTCATAATTTTTTTTCGATAAAATTTGAGTCTTATTCTTCTTTTGTTTAGTATTAGTTTTCGCTATTAAGGAACTAATCTCACTACTCTGTAACCCTGGTTCACGTATGCGCCGTTTTTGTTTCGTACAAATTCAAACTTGGTAGCCAATTGAGTCTGAGTTTTATTCATTTGCTTAAACAATTCTCCTTTGCTGTTTTCTCTGGTCAACATATCATTCACTACGTCAAAACCAATTACAGCATACTTAGAAGGAGCTTTGCAATATTTTTTCTTATAATCTGCGAGAACTTCTTTTTCGAAGTCACCGTCTGTGTTGATTTTTCTATCCATCAAATAAACTAAACTCGCGTTGCTGAGTTCGGCAATATTTTTTTCAAAAGATGGATGGTAATACATACTGAATGATTTCATTCCGCTGGTTTCTTTAGCCAAGTCAATGATTCTTTTTGAAAAATCACTTCCTGCATCATCATTATCATTTGCCAAAATAGCAATCACTGGAGCAGTTTGACCGGTCATCATATTCGTATCTAACTGAATATCTGCAGAAGAATTTACTACGGTGATGTTTGCATTTTTCAACTGACCTTCTAATTGTTTTTTCATATAATTGGCATACGTCTTATCTGCATCTGCGACGATATATATTTTTTGGTCAGAATAAGCCAAAGAAACTTCCTTTACAATTCTGTCTGCAAAAACACTTTGTTCTGTCTCGATAATCACCAAATTGCTATAATTTCTAAGCTCTGGAGAATTAGCAAACGGAGCTACCACAGGAATTTTTTGAGTTTTTACATAGTCTAAAACTTCTAAAACGTTTGACTTGAAAAACGGTCCTATGATTAAGTCTGTATTATTTTGATTGATTTGCGTAAGTGAATTTTTAAAACTTGCTTCACTTCCCGCATCTATTACTTTTACATCTAGTTTTTGGCCTGCTTTAGCATTTCTTTCGATGGCTAGTTTTGCACCCGTTAAGAAATCAGCAGCCATACTTCTGTATTTACTATCACCATCATCAAAACCGAATGGCAACATTAAAACTACATTTAACTCATCACCAGATTTTTTAACATAGCCCGCTTCTAATTTTTTCACTTTTAGAACCATTCCTGATTTTAAACCTTCTGAGAGTTTAGGATTAAGTTCTAGCAATTGATCTAGCGAAACATTAAATTTATTAAGAATTCCGAAAACAGTATCGCCATTCTGAACCGTGTACGTTTGGTATTCGTCTGCAACTACATTCTGAACTTCTGCTTTCTCGGTTTTCTTCTCTTCTTGCCAAGTTACGGTTTCTTTAACCTTAGAATTTTGAGGTTTTTTCACATTAATGACTTCACCAGGTTGCAATCCTTTTTCTTCTAAGCCAGGATTGATGGCAAATAATTCCTCTTGAGTAAGGTTAAAACTTTTGGTAATTCTGTAATAATTATCTTTTGGCTGAATCACATAAGTTCCTTCATCTGCTTTTGGCTTTTCTACTGCCTTTTCCACAGGTTTTTCTACTGGAACTTCTGTTTTTACGAATGCATTTTGATCTGCATATTTTTTGATATTTTCAGCAGGCAAAGTTACCTCGTCACCAATTTTCATATGCTGGTCTAAGTTAGGATTCAATTTTCTTAAATCCGCTTCAGAAATATGATATTGCTTGGTAATTCCGTAAATCGTTTGCTTCGGTTGAAGTACGATTTTGCCTAATTTTTGATTGGTAGTAGCCACCGCTTTTTCAGTAGTTTTTACAACTTCTGAGTTCTTTTTAGTGATGATTAAAACATCTCCAATCGCTAATTTACCCTCCTTGATTTGAGGATTTAGCTTCGTGAGTTCGTCTAGTGTTACGCCATATTTTTTAGAAATATTATACGGAGTATCACCTTTTGCTACAGTGTGTGTTTTCTGTGCAAAAGCTACAAAACCTATTAACGTATATATGAATACAAGATATTTTTTCATCCTCGTTATTTAAGTTACAAAATTAATGTTTTTCGGGCTAAAATTCGCTAACAATTAAGACAGAATTTAAAACCTCCATTTCTTGGTAACAATTTTCGAGCCATTTTTCGCCATTTTCTGCGAAAAAGACACTGAAATTGAGGCTTCTTTCTTGCCAATTATTAGCAGGGTGAATTTCTGAATACAAACGCTGAAGATAATCTATTTTATCTGCGTGAAGAATCTTTTCTGCACGTAACAATCTTTTCTTAAATTTCTGAAAAGACTTCAATTGTCTTGTTTCTTCTGCTTCTACCATATTCCTAAAGGTAACGGCAGTAAGTGAAGCTTTATTTTTTAAAATTTCGAAATTTTCTTTTAATAATTGCTCTCGGCTATCTAAATCAGCATTCAGTTCTGATTCTTTCAGCAATTTTTGATTTAAGAATTTCTGAAAATCTCCCAAAAAGTCTTGTAACGCTACTCCAGATTTTTCTATTTTATCTAAAGTTTTCTTTCTAAGGAACAACATAGAGTTTCTGGGAACCAAAAGTGGAAATTCTACCCCAAATTTTTCAAAAACCTTTGGCATTTCTAACCAATACATAATTTCTGCATTCCCGCCAATGTAAGCAATATTGGGCAAAACTTTTTCTTGAAAAACAGGCCTTAACAAAGCATTAGGCGAGATTTTAGACCAATCTTCTGCCAATTCTTCTAAAGTAAACGTGAGATTTTTATCTACAATCTGAAATTGTTCCCCATCGAATTCTATTCTATTTCTGGTTTCAGACAAGTAGAAAAGATTAATTTCTCGAGGGTTTACTTGTACTTTTCCGTATTTCTCGATTAGGAATTTTACATTTTCTTGAGAAAAATGATGTGTCGTGTGATTTACCAGTTCTTCTTTGAAGATATTTTGCATTTGATTTTTGAGCAAAACATCGTCTCCATCTATCATTAAAAGTCCAAATTCTGCAAAAATCTCTTGAACCAAAATCTGAGTAGCTTCGGTAAAAGTTCTTCCTTTTTGATAAGCTTTTTTGGCAAGAAGAATAAGCTGCGTTCCGAAAACATCATCTTTAAACTCTTTTTCGAATTCTTCTAAAAAACTATTGTCTTCTATAATAATTCTGCCAACTGAACCACCAGAATTTCCTTTGATTTGATAAAATCCATTTGCAGTTTTAAAATGATTAATCTCCTCAAAATCGTGGTCTTCTGTAGCCAACCAAAAGATAGGAACAAAATTTTTATCTGAATTTTGAGTTAAAAAATCAGCAGTTTTGATGGTTTGTAAAATTTTGTAAACAAAAAATACCGGCCCAGAAAACAAATTCAGTTGATGACCTGTAGTTACAGTAAAAGTATTTTCGGATAAGAGCAAATCTAAATTTTGCGATTGCTTAGTACTTAAATCTAAATGCTGATGCTGCGCTCTAAGAACGTCCACCAATATTTTTCTTTGCTCTAGTGTATAATTATTTGCTTTTTTTTCTGCTTGTAACAGTGCGTTATCTAAAGTAAACTGATATGCAGAAAACTGCGGAATTTCTTGTTGAAGAAAGTCCTTGATTAATTTCGGGATGGTTTCTAAATCTTGAAACGGAAATTTAAACTTCGGCATGAAGCAAATTTAGTGAAATAAATACCAAACAATTCCTAAATTCAATCGAAAATCATAAATAGGATAATTTGGAGCAGCGAATGATTTGTTCTTCATGAAAGTAGTGTTTACATGCTGCGCTTCTGCATAAATAAGCATTCTTTTTACCTTCATGTTAAAATAAGCATCTGCAATTGGTTGACCACCAATAGAAGCGGTATTTGCAGTAACTGCAAATTCATTGAGTACTGGGAAATATTCTCTAGAGTTAAATTTCGAGAAATAATACACTTTTATTCCAGTTTGAATTTCTGCAGCATCTTTGAACGCTTTTGCTTGGTAATAAGCATTTAATCTACCGATAAAACTAGGCATTGGGTAAAGGTTTTTCTCAGACAAAGCAGATTGGAAAAGCAATTTGGTATTGAAATTAAGTTTCCAATAAGAAAAAGTAGCTTCGCCGCCGATTTGAGAAATATTGAGCGATGACTCGCTTTGCTTTGGTTGATAATCAGCACCGATATAGGTGTAATTTTCTATTCTAAAATAATTGGCAAAAACTGAACTTTGGAACCACTTCAGATTGACTTTACCTCCGATTTCTAAAGTGCTTTCGTTTTTAGCATCTAAGAAATTATAATTGAAATTTTGGTAAAAAGATGGGTTGATTAAATAATTAAAACTCGGTTTTGAGGTTTGCAAATTTACATGAGCATCCAAAATATAATCTTTAATCGGTTCTAACTTCAAATTGTTTTCTGAACGAAGGAAGTTGCCAAAAGTACTTCCGTTAGAATATTCTAGATTAGATTTTAAATCTACCTTGTCCCATAATTTGATTTCTAAATTTCCAACTGCGCCAAATCTGTTTTCTTTATTGTCTAAAGGAATATTGACACCAACAATGGCTGGAAGTTCTTTGTCTGTTCCCAAATTAATCATTTGATGACGAACTCCTGCTTCTAATTTGAAAGTAGGTTTATCAAAAAGCAAAGTAAATGTATTGCTTAAATTTTTAGAAAACTTATAAGCAGACGTTCCATAATCTTGTACAACATCTGAATTATAAAACGACTCAGAACCTTGTTGTTTATACCAATATTTATTGGCTTGATGGAAAATAGTATGTCTTACTTTAAAAGGATATTTCTCTGAATTCACAAACTGAAATTCCTGAGAGAAATAATATCTTCTGTACGAAAATCTAGAATCCGTAGAGGTAAGGTTTACCGCAAGATTCTGCCTGTTATTAAAACGAGTGTCATCTCCTAAAAAAAGGCTTAAATCTTCTATTCCACCATTTTCTTCGTTGTTTACATTTTGGTGAATGTAATGTGTGAAAAAACGATAACGATTATTCTTAGAATTAAAACGAGAAGACAAGATGAAATTATTAGACGAAGCCAATTCTCTTTGGTAAACACCTTGAGAGCGTAAACCCATATATTCTACTGCTACGTTGAAATTTTTTCCTACGTTTTGAGTATAAGTAGTTTTCAAGGCTGCTCCTTGTTTCATAGCATTATGGTAGATGAAAGATGTAGTGGGTGTTTTTACATCATAATATTTAACATCATCAATTCCTAAAATAAAATGTGATTTTCGAGTAGGTAATAACGCTAAGTTTTGTTCTTTATTGACACGAAACATTAAATCTTGAAATCCAGAACCGATGTTGGCGAATTGGACTTTCCCAAAGTTATCTTGGTTATTGTATTGTGTAAATTGATAAGATTTATCTATTGTAAAAACAGTATCAAAAATTTTCTTCTCAGAAAACTGTGTATAATGCTGGTAGTCATTTATGGTTGGCTTAAAGATTTTCAAAGAATCTTTACCTCCTTTATCTACAACCAAAGTATCTGAAGCAGAAGTATTGTTGTTTCTTTTTTTTAGGACTTGTGCTTCAGTAAAATTTACGACTAAAAATACAATAAAAAATAGGTATCTCATTATGAAATTTTGAAGTACAAATGTACTAAAATATGGGAAATAAAAAACCCTCCGAAATTGGAGGGTTTAAGGTTATAATTTTATTACCAACCTGGGTTTTGCTGTTCTGCTAAAACAGGATTTACAGAAGTTTCTGAAAGTGGTATTGGCCATAAAAATCTAAAATCAGAATAAGGAACTGCAACTAAATCTGTCGATTTAAATGAGTAACCTGATCCGATAGAATAATCAGCTGCTAAAGGGATTCTATTAGCATATTTTGCAGGAATTCCATCATAATCAACAAGATCATCGTTTTGCAATCTATGAATATCTCCCCATCTCATGCCTTCGCACAAAAACTCAATTCTTTTCTCCATAATAATAGCATTAACAGCATCTTTGGCAGTACCAAAAGTAGAAGGATATGCTGTAGTAGATCTAGACCTTACCGCATTTAAATCAGACAAATAAGTTGCATCACCAATTCTTGCCTTTGCTTCTGCTCTATTAAGAAGAACCTCTGGATATCTTAAAAGAGGTGAAGGATCTGTAAATGTTGATACATCTTTGTACTTAGTTGTATAAATTGCTCCTCCTACAGTTTTAGTTATTTCTCTTCGTTTATCAACTGAAGGCCAGAAAGTAGAATTCCAAATAACTGGACTGATTGCAATTAACAATCTACCATTATACATTGAAGCCAACGCTGCATTAACATTAGGGTTGTTAGTGGCACTATTATCAAGTGAAAAAATACTTTCTGTATTGTTTCTTGGAGAAGAAAAAGGACCATCTGGATTACTCATCAAACTATATACGTTGTCAAGTTTATTAGCTTCAGTTATAACTGCCTGCCAATTCTTCATATTAAGATAAACCTTAGTTTTCAAAGCTATAGCAGCATACTTTGAAACTCTCAAAATGCTTTTTGGATAATTAGCTAATTTTAATTCAGCATCATTTAAATCTGCAATTACTTTAGCGTATGCTTCTTTAACTGTACCTCTTCCCAAAGAAGCATTCTCTAATGCTGTTGCCGAGCTTCTAGAAGCTTTTGTTAGATAAGGAACTGCTGGATGACTACCATCAGCCGTATGATCATAAGGTCTTGAGAAATGTTTCATCAATTCGAAGTGAGAAAAAGCTCTAAAAAACAAAACTTGTCCTAAATAGTTATTAGCTTCATCTTGTGTAACAACTCCATTCTTTACTGCATCTTGTACCCCTTCTATTACAAGATTACATTTGTTTATTAATTTATAAGTATCTTCCCAATAAACAATATTATTAAGGGAGCCAGAAGCATTGTATGTAGTAGTATAAGTAAAACGGTAAAATGCTTGAGTATTTACAACATCTTCTCCTCTGTTGTCATTCTGCTGAAAATATGCAGCTCCAAAAGGATACCCTCTGGGTGCATTCCTGTAATAACCAAGTTGTGCAGCATTATAAACTCCATTTACAGAAAGTTCAATCAACGATTTTGATGAAAAAGCACTATTTTCAGAAGCTTGGTTATAAGGTTCTAAATCTAATACATTTTCTTCAGAACAAGAAAAAGCAATTAACATACTAGATGCTAAAGTTACTTTAAGTATTTTATTTATAAAATTTTTCATTTTTTTTATTATTAAGTTTTAAAAAGAAGCATTAATACCAATTGAGAATGATCTTTGTCTAGGTATTGTATTCCAATCTATACCATTTCTTACTAACTCTGGATCAGCACCTGAATACTTTGTAAATATAAATGCATTTTGAGCTTGTACAAAAATTCTAAGATTAGTAAGGTAGGCTTTTGAAATTATATTTTTGTCAAAATTATATCCTAAAGTGATGTTATCAATCTTGATAAAGCTACCATCCTCTATAAATCTAGAAGACCCTACTCCATCATCATTTAAAATATTATTTGCTCCTTCAACTATAATTGGTGTTTTTCCATCACCAGGGTTAGTAGCGCTTTGCCATCTACCTAAAATCTCTGTTGAGTTATTAGAAAATTCCATACTTAGCAAATCTCTACGAGTAAGGTTAAGTATTTCGTTCCCATAATTAAATCTAACAAGAGCGTTTAAATCAAAATTCTTGTACTTAAATGTATTATTAAATGCACCAAAAAACTTTGGTAATGATCTTCCTAAAATAGTCATATCTGCTCCAGTAAGTGTACCCACTTGTGAAACATTGCTTGGGTTAGATGGATCATAAACTCTAACTGCTCCAGAAGTTGCAATTTTTTGCACCAAAGAGCCGTCTGATTTGTAATAAACAGGATTACCATTTGCCATGTTTACCCCATAATATCTATAACCATAGAGCGAATTAATTGCTTCTCCTACCCTATTGACTCTTAAATTTGTATTAGTGCCTATGCCCGAAAAAAGATCTTGCCCATCTACAAGTTCTTTAATCTCGTTCTCAACCGTCGTAAGATTAAAATTAGCATTCCAAGAAAAATCACCTTTCTTAATCACATCTGCATCTAAAGTAAATTCGAATCCGCTATTAACTGTCCTTCCAATATTTTCAAAAATCAATCCATCACCTGGTAAACCAGACGAGACTGGATACAATCTACCTAAAATTAAGTTGTTTATATCATTTTTATAATAATCGGCAGTAAGTTTTATTCTATTTTTAAAGAGTCCAAAATCTAACCCAAAATCAATTTTCTCAGATGTTTCCCATTGTAAGTCTGGATTACCAGTTTGAGAAAAAGCAATTCCTGTTGCATCACCATATCGAGCATTACTATATAAACCAAGATAACGATAAAAACCAATATCTGAATTACCAACTACAGCCCAAGAACCTCTCAATTTAAAATCTGAAATCACATCGCTTAAACTTGACATAAAGTTTTCTTTTGAAACGGTCCACCCTGCTGAAACACCTGGAAATACACCCCATCTATTTTCTTTAGGCAAGTTGGATAATCCGTCATATCTTAATGAACCTTGTAAAAAGTATTTGTTTGCAAAATTGTAGTTTAATCTACCTGCATAAGATATAAACCCACTATCTGATCGTCCTCCACCAGAAGTCTGCGTCTCATAAGAATTAGAAATAACATTAGACCCAAAAAAGTCATTAGACAACCCTTGTCCACCTCCCCAAAATATACTTGAGTCTTCCTTTTGATATTCATTAATTAAAGTAAGATTAAAATTATGATCAGCAAAAGCTTTTTTAAGGTTTAATATATTTTGAATATTCCATCTTAACAAGTCTTGGCTTGACTGCTCAATTAAACCTCCCCTACTAAAACCATCTCCGTGAACTCTATTCCAAAACTGTAAACCTCTCGTTTGTGAATTATCAACACTTGCTTGGAATTTATAACTCATCCAAGATGTGATGTCTGTAGTAGCATAAACATTTCCTAAAATCCTAGTAAGATTAGAAGTTTGAATATTAGTATCTAATACCATCACAATATTAGGGATAAAGTTAGCAATTGGAGCATTATTTGTACCTCTCCCTACATAACTTCTTGTTCCTTCTGTAATAATATTATATCCTGTAGAATTGCTAGCATCATATATTGGCGTATTAGGAAGTTGTCTTAGCGCATTATACATTGCTCCAGAAAGTGAATTTTCTCCATTATTTAAACCAGAGTAACCAGTTTTAGTAATACCAAAATCTACCCCTACAGTAACTTTGTCATTAAATATTTTTTGATCAGCATTAAATCTAGCTGACCATCTTTGCATAGAGTTAGCTTTTATGACACCTTCTTGCCAAGTATGTCCTAATGAAGCGAAGTATTTTCCTTTGCCCATTCCTCCAGAGAAACTAACATTATTGTCAGTTTGTGAGCCAGTTCTCATCACCGCTCTTTGCCAGTCTGTATTATATAAACTTCCACTTGCCCAATTAGGGTTTTTTTCTGCCGAAATCTCTAAGAATTGCTGTGTGTTTAAAATATCAAAATATTTAGCTACTGTTGCGTATGTAGTTAGATTATTGTAATTAAGAGTAAATCTACCTCCTTTACCTTTTTTAGTAGTAATTAATATTACCCCATTAGCACCTCTGGAACCATAAATAGCAGTTGCAGAACCGTCTTTTAGCACCTCAATTGATTCAATATCATTAGGATTAATATCTCCCAAAGCATTAGAAGGAGTATAACCTCCACCTGTGCTACCACTAAACACAGGCATACCATCTACAACATACAGTGGTTCTGTACCAGAAGAAATAGAATTAATTCCTCTGATATTAACAACAGGTGCTGCGCCAATAAGTCCAGTATTCTGTATTACTTGAACTCCTGCTGCCCTACCTGCAAGCTGAGCTTCAAAAGTAGGCGTGTTAAGATTGGCAATTTCACTACCCTTAACACTAGAAATTGAAGCGGTAATTTCGCTTTTCTTTTGTGTCCCGTACCCTACAAGCACCACTTCTTCAATTTGTTTAGTAGCGGCAGAGTCTTTTTTCTGTGCCATTACAGCTTCTGCTCCTACAAAAAATAGGACACCTGCTGTTAGCGCTTTAATTTTTACATTCATATTAACAAAATTTAATACATTGATAGGCAAAAATGTTAATAAATTTTAACATACGCAAACGTAATTTGAAAAATCCTTAAAAAAAACTCAAAAAAAGACACCAACCAACAATCAAAAATTTTAAAAAAACACTTAAAGAGCACATATTTTATATATCTTCAAAAAAAACAAGATATAAGACATCTTATTTAAAATAATCAAAAACTAATTTAATTTTATTTAGAACAGTTATAAATTAAAAGACTAAAATTAATCACACTTTAAGGAAAAGTAAAAAATAACACATAATAGACAACCCCCCATAAAAAAACAGCCATGAAAACAATAAAATTAGTCCAACAAAAAAACACCCTCTAAATTTAGAGGGTATTTTAATATAAACTAAGGTTATTTCAATTTTTTCTTAACTGCTATTTCTTCGTAAACTTCTAAGATATCTCCTACTTCAATATCATTATATCCTTTGATATTTAATCCACATTCATAACCTTTGGTCACTTCTTTTACATCGTCTTTGAAACGTTTTAGAGATTCTAACTCGCCATCGTATTTTACAATTCCATCGCGCAGAAGTCTAATTTTAGAATTACGGGTTACTTTTCCGTTTAGAACCATACAACCAGCAATAGTACCCACTTTAGAAATCTTGAATGTTTCTCTGATTTCTACATTACCTATTACTTGTTCTCTGATTTCTGGAGAAAGCATACCTTCCATCGCTTCTTTTACATCGTCTATTGCTGCATAGATAATAGAATAAGTTCTGATTTCTATTTCTTCTCTGTCTGCCAATTCTTTTGCGTTAGCACCAGCTCTTACATTAAATCCTATCATAATAGCATCAGATGCTGCAGCTAATAACACGTCTGACTCAGTGATTTGACCAACTCCTTTGTGAATAATATTCACGCTGATTTCAGCAGTAGAAAGTCTTTGCAACTGATCAGAAAGCGCTTCTACAGAACCATCCACGTCTCCTTTAAGGATAATATTCAATTCTTTGAAGTCACCTAGAGCAATTCTTCTTCCTAATTCATCTAAAGTAAGGTGTTTCTTAGTTCTGATGGTTTGTTCTCTCTGTAATTGTTCACGTTTATTAGCAATAGATTTCGCTTCTCTTTCGTCTTCGTAAACTTTAAATTTATCACCAGCAGTTGGAGCACCATCTAAACCTAGAATCGTTACAGGAATAGAAGGACCAGCTTCAGTAAGCTGTCTTCCTCTTTCATCTAACATGGCTTTAATCTTACCATGGTTTTTACCCGCTACTACATAATCTCCTACTCTAAGTGTACCAGCTTGTACCAATACGGTAGAAACATAACCTCTTCCTTTATCTAAAGATGCTTCAATGATTGCACCAGTTGCATATTTATTAGGATTAGCTTTCAGTTCTAGCATTTCTGCTTGAAGCAATACTTTTTCTAATAATAAGTCTACATTATTACCAAATTTCGCAGAGATTTCTTGTGCTTGTACATTTCCTCCCCATTCTTCAACTAGAATATTCATTCCAGAAAGTTGTTGACGAATATTGTCTGGATTAGCATTAGGCTTATCTACTTTATTGATGGCAATAATCATAGGAACACCTGCAGCTTGTGCGTGAGCAATCGCTTCTTTGGTTTGTGGCATTACATCATCATCCGCAGCTACTACAATAATTACGATATCGGTAACTTGTGCACCTCTTGCTCTCATCGCGGTAAAGGCTTTGTGACCAGGTGTATCTAAGAACGTAATTCTTTGACCGTTTTCTAATTTCACGTTATACGCACCGATATGCTGTGTAATACCTCCAGATTCACCAGCAATTACATTGGTTTTTCTGATGTAGTCTAATAATGAAGTTTTACCGTGGTCTACGTGTCCCATTACCGTAACAATAGGAGCTCTTGGCAATAAATCTTCTTCAGTATCTTGAACTTCTTCTTCAGATTCTGCCTCTAAATCTGCATCTGCAAATTCTATTTTGTAACCAAATTCATCAGCCACTAAAGTAAGTGTATCTGCTTCTAATCTTTGGTTCATGGTAACCATTACCCCTAAAGAGAAACACGCAGAAATTACTTCTGTAGCACTTACATCCATTAAAGATGCCAACTCTGAAACAGTGATAAATTCAGTAACACGAAGTGTTCTGTCCGCTGCTTCTAGTTCTTGCTGTAATTCATCCTGCTCTCTACGGTAGGTTCTCTTTTCTTTTCTATATTTAGAACCTTTAGATTTACCTCCTTTATTGGTAAGTTTTTCTAAAGTTTCTTTGATTTGATTTTTAATTTGCTCATCAGAAAGTTCTACAGGCATTACTTTTTCTCTGCCTTTATGAGCACCTCCTCCTTTATAATTAGGGCTATGAGATCTGTTTCTGTTCGCACCACCTTGGTTGTTGTTTCCACCACCTTGGTTCGGACGATTGTTATTATCTCTGTTAAAAGGTTTTTTATCGCCACCTTGTTGGTTATTGTTACCACCACCTTGGCCTTGTTGATTTTGACCTTGTGTAGGAGCCGGACCATTATTAATTCTCTTTCTCTGCTTCTTCTTATTTGGGTCTGGTTTAGAAGGTCTAGTTTGGAACTGAGAAAGGTCTATTTTTTCAGTAGAGACAATTTTCGGTCCATCTAGTTTTTGATAAACCGTTTTAATTTTTTCAGGTTCATCAAATTTCACAGAAGTAGTTTCTTCTTTTACTGGAGCTTTTGGTTGCTCTTTTTTCACTTCTGGCTTTGGAAGTTCTTTTTTCTCAAATTTCGGAGCTTCTTGCTTAGGTTTTTCTTCTTTTTTAGGAGAAGGTTTTGGTTTATTAGATTCTATTTTACTTAAATCAATTTTATCCAAAACTTTAAGTTCCACAGGTTCCTCTTTTTTAGGCTCTTCTTTTTTAATTTCTTCCTTTTTCGGTTCCTCTGGAGCGATTACTGGCTCTACAGCAGGAACTTCTGCCTTAGGTTTTTCTAATTCTATTTTACCCAAAACTCTAGCTTCACCGATAGATGGAGCTTTCGCTTTGATCACTTCTGGTTTTTTAGGTTCAATTTCTAATTTTTCTTCTGGAACTTTAGAAATCACTACCTCATGAGAAGCTTTACGCTGTTCGCTATCTCTAGCAAACTCCGCTTCTAATGCTGCATATGCCGCTTCTTCTAATTGAGCGTTTGGATTGCTTTCTACTTCGAAGCCTCTTGATTGTAGAAACTCTACTAATCTAGACATCGAGATATTAAATTCCTTTACCGCTTTATTTAATCTAATTTTTGGCATTGATTGTAAATTGCTTTTAGGCTATTAAGCCAAATTATTTTTGTTATAAAATTAAAGATATTAATCTTCGAATTCTGCTTTTAGAATTCTTTTTACTTCTTCTATCGTTTCTTCCTCTAAGTCTGTCATGTTTACTAGCGCTTCTGTATCTTTATCTAATACACTTTTCGCAGTTTCTAAACCTACTTTCTTAAACTCAGCAATAATCCAAGCTTCGATTTCATCGTCAAATTCTGTTAATTCCACATCATCATCCGCTTGTTTTTCTCTGTAAACATCTATTTCAAAACCAGATAACCAAGATGCCAATCTAATGTTTTGACCTTGTTTACCGATTACTTTAGAAATTTCTTCTACTGGTGTATAAACTAATGCGTAGTTTTCATCTTCATTGATTTCTACTTTATTAATCGTTACATTACCAAGTGCTCTCTTCACAAGAATTTCTGAATTTTTAGACCATTGAATAACGTCTATATTTTCATTTCTCAATTCTCTTACTACGCCATGAATTCTAGAACCTTTTACCCCTACACAAGCTCCAACTGGGTCTATTCTATCATCATAAGCATCTACAGCGATTTTCGCTTTTTCACCAGGAATTCTCACTACTTTTTTCAAAATAATAGTACCATCTTGAATTTCTGGAATCTCAAGTTCTAATAATTTCTCCAAGAATTTAGGAGCCGTTCTAGAAACGATAATTTGAGGTTTAGAACCTTTGAAATCCACAGTCTCTATTATAGCTCTTACATTATCTCCTTTTCTGAAAAAGTCAGAAGGAATTTGGTTTTCTTTGGGTAAAATATATTCATTCCCTTCGTCATCTAGCAAAATTACATGTTTGTGACGAATATGATGCACTTCACCGATGGCCAATTCTCCAATTCTATCTTTAAATTGCTCATAAAGCATTGCATTGTTATGCTCTTGCAATTTAGTTGCTAGAATTTGTTTAAGGGTTAAAATATTTCTTCTTCCCAGTTGTGCTACAGGAATTTCTTGAGTATATTCTTCACCTACTTCAAAAGTAGGGTCTATTTTTTTCGCTTCTGAAATTTCTATTTCTAAATCATCATCTTCTGACATTTCATCTTCCACAATTGTTTTATTTAGAAATATCTGAAAATCTCCTTTATCAGGGTTTACAATCACGTCAAAATGGTCATCAGAATCATATCTTTTTCTCAAAAGAGTTTTCAATGAATCTTCAATGATGGCCATTAAATCAATCTTACTAATCCCTTTTTCGTCTTTAAAATCACCAAAGGATTCAATCAACGCTAAATTGTCCATTTTAATTTTTTTATATTAATTTTAATGTTATTTAAACCAGTTTTAGCCCTTGAAAGACTAAAATTTAATGACTACAAGAGCCTTTTTTATCTCAGTGTAAGGAATTTCTTTATTTTCTACCACATCTTCTTTTCCCTTCCCTATTAATTTAGGTCTTCTGTATCTTAATACAACGGTTACTTTTTCATCATCTACCGCTACTACTTCACCTTGTATTTTCTCATCAGAATTCAGAAGCACCTCTATTTCCCTGCCCATGTTTTTCTTAAACTGACGAGGAAGTTTCAACGGCTCACTTAATCCAGGACTCATGACTTGCAAAGAAAAATCATGTTCTTCTCTATCGAGGTTAAACTCTATTGCTCTACTTGCATCAAGACAATCCTGAAGACTCAAACCTTCATCTCCATCTAAAATTACCGTAATATCATCTCCTGCAGAAATCTTTAAATCAACGAGATACAGGTCTTTTCTAGTTTCTAAAAACTCATGAACGAGTTGTTCTACTTTTGCTCTAAAATCCATAATCACATTTGAGGTTACGCTACGAAAAAAGGCTTTCTTTCGAAGCCTTCTCATTTCTTTTCCGTAAATCCGAGGCAAATATACATAATAATTTTGAATTTTGCAAAGATTGTTGGTTTTCAAAACATTAAGATTTTACCTTAGAACTCAAAAAATCATTAACTTTGTGCCGTTTAAATCCCCAGGAGCAAACTTGAAGATTACTCAAAAAAAATTTACATTAAAAGTGTTAAAAAGTCTTAAAGTCCTTATTTTGGAATAAAAATTGATGCTATCTATCAGAATTTAGATGTATTTAGAAATTTTTTATTCTACATTTGTAAATGAAAAATTATGGGTAAAAGCTACGAAACTATTTTCGAAAATAATAGAAAATGGATTGAAGAAAAACTCGGTCAAGATGCTGATTTTTTTAAAAAATTAGCAGAAGGTCAAAGTCCAGAATATCTTTACATAGGTTGCAGCGACAGTCGTGCAACCGCCGAAGAATTAATGGGCATGAAACCCGGCGAAGTTTTTGTGCATAGAAATATTGCCAATTTAGTGAATACCCTAGATATGAGTTCTACTGCTGTCATTCAGTATGCAGTACAACATTTAAAGGTAAAACACATTATTGTGTGCGGTCATTATGGTTGCGGTGGTGTAAAAGCAGCGATGACGCCTCAAGATTTTGGATTAATGAATCCTTGGCTCAGAACCATCAGAGATGTTTACAGATTGCACCAAGAAGAATTAGATTCAATAAAAAACGAGCAACTACGCTATGATAGATTGATTGAACTAAATGTTCAAGAGCAATGCATCAACGTTATTAAAATGGCTTGTGTACAAGAAAGATATATTTTAGACCAATATCCTATAGTTCACGGTTGGGTTTTCGACCTCAAAACAGGGAAATTAATTGACTTAAATATAGATTTCGAAGAAATATTGAAAAATATTCAAAAAGTTTATGACCTAACCAATTCTGATTGGGTGATGAGCAGAAAAAATAATAAAAACTTGTAAGAAAGTTTACGATATGAAGTATTTGAGCATTTTTGTTCTGGCAGTTTTCATCAATTTTACAGCTTTACCAAGTATCGCTGTGATTTTTGATTGGGAAATTCCTACGCTCAATAATAATATTTCAGAAGAAGAGGTTAAAAATAATCTCGCCAATTACAATGAAAAGTTTCCGCCAAAACCTTATAATTCTAAAGATTTTATTGGCGTTTTCTTTTCTGATAAAAAAATCAGTAAATACATCCTTAAGGACGATTCTATTCATCTAAGTCCTTTCAAATCGATATTTTCTCCGCCTCCAGAAGTTTAATTTTTAAAATTTCATAGGAAAATTATGCCCTTTTTTCAAAAAAATGGGCTGTTCCTTGACGCTTTTTAACAAATTAAATTTTCAAACATTAGAATTGATTACTTACATCTAAGTAATTGATTGTAAACACATATCGATATTCATACAATGAAAAAAACAAACACTTTATTCGGCGGAATAAAAGAAAATATTCCTTCGGGAATTGTAGTATTTCTCGTAGCATTACCACTCTGTTTAGGTATTGCATTAGCATCTGGTGCTCCACCACTTTCTGGGATTTTAGCAGGAATTGTAGGCGGACTAGTGATAGGATTTATCAGCAACTCTCCTATTTCCGTTTCTGGACCAGCTGCAGGTTTAGCAGCCATCGTTTTAGGAGCCATAACCGATTTAGGAAGCTTCGAATTGTTTTTAACTGCAGGTTTAATTGCAGGTTTTATACAATTGGCACTTGGTTTTCTAAGAGCAGGAAGTATTTCTAACTATTTCCCCAATAACGTTATCGAAGGAATGTTAGCCGGAATTGGAGTTATTATCATTTTAAAACAAATTCCTCACGCTTTAGGTTACGACAAAGATTTTGAAGGAAATCTTCAGATTTTTGACGGATTTAATTTATCTGAATATTTATCAGGATTAGCAGATGCCATCACACCTGGAGCCGTTTTGGTAACGATTATTTCATTGGCTATTCTTATTACTTGGGAAAAAGTAAATTTCCTCAAAAAAATTAAACTTTTGCCAGGAGCTTTAGTAGCGGTAATTGTTGGGATTTTATTCAATGAAGTTTTCAGAGGAAGCGCCCTAGAAATTTCTAGTGAACATTTGGTAACACTTCCGGTTCCTCAATCGGTAGAAGATTTTAAAAACTTAATTACCTTTCCAGATTTCTCAGGATTTCTTAATCCGCAAGTTTGGATTATTGGTGCAACTATCGCAGTAGTAGCTTCCATAGAAACATTATTATGTATAGAAGCTGCAGATAGAATAGACGTACACAAAAGAATAACAGATACTAACTTAGAGTTGAAAGCACAAGGTATTGGCAACTTAGTTTCTTCTTTTATTGGAGGTTTACCTATGACTTCGGTGGTAGTAAGAACTTCTGCAAATGCTAATGCTGGTGCAACAAGTAAAATTTCGGCTATTGTTCATGGTATTTTATTGTTAGTATCTGTTTTATCTATTCCATTTTTATTGAACAAAATTCCTTTGGCGACTTTAGCAGCAGTTTTATTAATGGTAGGTTATAAATTAGCAAGCCCTGCAAAACTTAGCCATTTCTGGAGCAAAGGAAAATATCAATTTATCCCTTTCATCGCTACTATTATTGCGGTGGTAGCATTAGATTTATTAAAAGGAGTAGGAATTGGTTTAGCCATCAGTATTCTGTTCTTGTTGCTCGGAAATATGAAACGTGCTTATTATTTGAGCAGAGAAGATCTAGAAAGTGCTGATGAAATCACCATAGATTTGGCAGAAGAAGTTTCATTCTTAAACAAAGCAGCCATCAAAAAAACGCTTAAAAATATTAAACCCAACTCTAAAGTGATAATTAATGCTAAGAAAACTTCTTATGTCTCTGATGATATTATAGACTTAATCTCAGATTTTGCCAATGTAAGAGCCAGAGAAGAAGATATAGAAGTGGTTTTAGAAGGTTTCAAAACTTCTTACAAAGAATACGAAAACGACCAACATTCACACATTACCATCTCACACAGAAGAGTAATTTAAAATCATAACTTCATACCTATTAAATTAACATTGTTTCCTTTTCGGAACCAACCTTCAGTGTTCCGAAAAGGTTTTTAAAAAAATTAGAAAAAATTATGAAAGCACATACATTAGAAACTCAAGCAACCATTACTCCAGAAAAAGCACTTATTTTTTTACAAGAAGGAAACCAAAGATTTGTAAATAATCTTAAAGTAAACAGAAACCTTCTAGAGCAAGTAAACGATACTAGAGAAGGACAATGGCCTTTTGCAACGGTACTCAGTTGTATCGACAGTAGAACTTCTGCAGAACTTATTTTCGATCAAGGTTTAGGAGATATTTTCAGCATCAGAATTGCAGGAAATTTCGCCAATCAAGATATTTTAGGCTCTATGGAATTTGCTTGTAATGTAGCAGGTTCTAAATTGGTGGTGGTTTTAGGACACACCAAATGTGGCGCTCTAAAAGGTGGACTAGATGCTCCTTTGATTGAAAATTTAGGAATGGACAATCTTAATCACCTTATCTATCATTTCGAATCTTGCATCCACGAAATCATCAAAGAAGGTGAAGAACGCTCTTCTAAAAATGATGATTTATTGGATAGATTAACACTTTGCAATATCCAAAAAACCATCGAAGATATTCGTCACCAAAGTTCTACTTTAAGAAATTTAGAGAAAGAAGGAAAGATAAAAATTGTAGGTGCAAATTACGATGTGGAAACTGGAGTTGTAACATGGCTCTAGTTTTTGCGACTAACAAGATAACACAAGCGAGAATTTCTTCATATAACTTTGATTTTTAATTAACACTTTCTCGCTATGGCCCCTTAATTAGGGGCTTTTTTTGTACTTTTGATGAAATTTTCACCCTTTTGAAAAACATATCTATAATTTGGTTCTCCCTACTTTTCTATTTCTGCGGAATAGAATTGGTAGTACTTTTTACACAACCAAGCCTTTTTCTAGACCTCATTTTTTTTGGAGTCCGACTTTTATTTTTAATTATTTTTTTAGCATTTCTCTTTTTGAAAAATAAAATTTCTTCCAAAATTTTTTACTTAGCCGAAGGAATTACAATTTATGCTTTGATGACTTTTTTATACAAAGAAACTGCAATTTTAAATACTTTAATTTTTCCAAAAGTTGATGGATTTTTATCTCATTTAGACCAAAAAATATTCGGCTTTCAGCCTTCCATCGAATTTTCAAAACACTTTAATTCATTGTACTTCAGCGAATTATTCTACTTCGGATATTTTTCATATTACCTATTACCATTAGCTGCTTTTTTGATTATTTATCTCAAAATTCCACAAAAGATAGAAGAATTTAGCTTCATTTTAATCACTTCATTTTTACTGTATTATTTCACTTTTATATTAATTCCAGCAGAAGGTCCGCAGTTTTATTTTCCGTTTCCAGAAAATACGATTGAAGCCAAAGGAATTTTCGGGAATATGGTCAAACTCATTCAAAAAAATGGCGAAGTTCCCACCGCTGCTTTCCCAAGTTCACATGTAGGGATTTCCTGGATCGTTATTTTTTGGCTTTATCAAAATTTTAGAAAATCAGTAAAATATTTCATTCCGTTTGTTGTCCTATTGATGTTTTCTACGGTTTACATTAAGGCGCATTATTTTGTAGATGTAGTTGCTGGATTTATTTCTGCGCCGATTGTATTTTTTCTTACCTTTAAGTTTTACAAATTTTTAAACCATAAATTGGATGTCCGTTTCAATTAAAGAAGTTAAGACCAGAGAAGACTTAAAAACGTTTATTTATCTTCCCGAAAAAATTCATAAAAACCATGAAAATTGGCTTCATCCGTTGTATATGGATGATGAAAAATTCTTTGACAAAGACAAAAATTCACTCTTTAAGCACAATGAAGCAGTTCTTTTCCTTGCATACGAAAACGAAAAAGCTGTTGGCAGAATTATGGGTGTAATTCCTACCGATTACAATAAATTTCACGGGAAAAATGATGCCAGATTTTCTTTTTTTGAGTGTTTTGAAAATAAAGAAGTTTTCAATGCTTTAATTACTGCGGTGGAAACTTGGGCAAAATCTAAAAATTGTACAGAAATCATCGGACCAATGGCATTTTCAGACAAAGAACCTCAAGGTTTTCTTACGAAAGGTTTCGAAGAAAAAGCAATGCTGGTTACCAATCACAGTTTTCCTTTTATGGTAGATTTCATCAAGGAAAATCATTACGAAAATTTTGTAGATTTAGTCCAATATGACGTTCCGATTACTGCACAAATTTTGAACAGATATAAAAATTTCAACGAAAGAGTTTCTAAAAATTTAAAGATAAAAACAGTAGAATTCACCTCAACAAAAGCGGTAAAACCTTATGTAAAACCTGTTTTTGACCTCATCAACAAAACCTACACCGAAATTTACGGCTTCACCAAACTCTCCGAAGACGAAATGACGGAATTTGCCGAACGTTTTTTGCCACTTCTTAATCCAAAACTCATCAAAATGATTACCGATGAAAACGGCGAATTATTGGCTTTCATCATTGCAATGGCAGATTTAAGCGAAGCGATAAAAAATTCACGAGGAAGAATTTTACCTTTTGGTTGGGCAAGAATTTTATGGGCAATGAAAACTTCAAAAAGGCTTCAACTGTTGTTGGGCGCGATTCATCCCAATTATCAAAACAAAGGTCTGGATGCGGTTTTAGCAACGATGCTTTTCGGTTCAGCCTTGAAATTAGGGTTCAAAACTGTGGATTCTCATCTCATTATGAAAGACAACCTAAAAATGCGTGGCGAAATTGAGAAATTAGAAGGTTTTAACCTATATAAAGAGTATTGTATTTTTAGGAAGAATTTGGTTGTTGGTTGATGGTTATTGGTTGTCGGAATTTTCCATCAACTGACAACTATCAACTGACAACTATTTTCCATTAAAAGTATTCATCGTATTATTCATTCCTGCGAAAACGAATGATAGACACGCTTTTGCGAAAATATCTATTCTATCTTGTAAAGTTTTGAGTTCTTCTTCATTCCATTTCCCAAGAACATAATCTACTTGTTTTCCTTCGGAAAAATCTGCAGAAATCCCGAAACGCAATCTTGCGTAATCTTGCGTTTGTAAAACTTCTTGAATGTTCTTCAAACCATTATGACCAGCATCAGAACCTTTTTTTCTTAATCTTAAAGTTCCGAAAGGAAGTGCCAAATCATCTGTAACCACCAAAACATTTTCTAACGGAATATTTTCTTTTTGCATCCAAAATCTTACCGCATTCCCAGAAAGATTCATGTAGGTATCTGGTTTAAGAACAAAAACTTTTCTGCCTTTGTATTTTCCTTCAGAAATCCAACCAAAATTAGCTGATTTAAATGGAGCTTCTAAAGTTTGTGCAATTTTTTCAGCTACTTTAAAACCAATATTATGACGCGTTTCTGCGTATTCTTCACCTTTGTTTCCTAAACCTACGATTAAGTATTTCATGAATATTTATTGATTTTGCAAAGATAATTTTTTGAAAATAAAAAATCCCAACCTTTGTAGAAGATTGAGATGAAATTTTGTTTTTATAAATTTTATAAACTCATATACTCAAAAGTACTTTTCTCACCTGAAACTGTCATCGAAGTAGCATAATTTTGTGAGTCATAAGTATAAGAAACCGTTTCTGTAGTAGTGGTTCCCATCATAGATTCTGTCATCTCTACTTTGGTAAAATTATTAGACATTCCATAAACGCCTAATCCTTTCTCAGACATAGAAAACTCGTTATAATTATTTCCTAAGGTAGAAGTTGGCGAAATCTTATTATCATAACCCGAATAATTGGTTGTAACAATTACATCTGGAATTGGACCTAAACTCAACTTAGTTGTAAACACCATTTTAGTAAGATTTTTCCCTGAGTAAGTATATTCAAAAATTCCAGTTTGGGTAGAAATTCCTGCCATAGAATATTCTTGAGTAACTTTAGCAACCTGGTTTGCAGCATTATAGACATAAGTGCTCACTTTTTGGGTAGTGTTAATCAGAGTTCCGCTTAATTTGGTTACTTCGGTGGCTTCTACTTTAGCAATATTTCCCGTTGCATTATAACTCACAATAGAGGTAATGGTAATATCTTCAGAGGTTTCTGCATCTACCAAAACACTTACCACTTTAGAAATTTTACCATTATTGTAAGAAATGGTAGAAGTATAAGAATTATCAGAAGTAGTGATTTTAGAAATTGCTTTATTGGCGTAAGTAAAACTGAAAGAAAAAGGATCACCATTATCATCAAAGGTATTGATTTTTGCCAAAACTTTAGTTCCGGTAGTTCCAGTTCCGCCACCACTTCCTGTTCCACCACCATTTCCATTACCGCCACCTGTAGAATCTAAACCTAAGAAAGAAGATGTTTCTGGCGAACAAGAAATAATAAATAAATAAACTAAGGCCAGCCAAAAATGTTTGATTTTCATGATTTTTATTTTTTACAAAAGTACAATTTTCTAACTTAAAATTTTGGTCAATAAAACATTTACCTCATCTACATTTTTCACACCATCTTTTCTCATCATGAGTTGATTGCCTTCTTTGCCAGATTTTTCCTTAAGTTGAGCTTCTCGTGGATTTTGAGAAAGATAAGCGATAATATTTCTGAATTTTTCGCTTTGGTAAAATTTATCTTGAGGATTATCTGGGAAATAGCCTAGAAAGATTCCGTTTTTCATGACGATTTTATCAAAACCAATCTCTGCTGCGAGCCATTTCAGTTCTACTGATTTCAATAAATTAATCGCTTCTTTCGGTAAATTCCCGAATCTATCAACCAATTCATTTTCAAATTTCTGCAACTCTTCTTTAGTAAGGATTTCTGCCAATTTTTGATATAAAGACAGTCTTTCTTCCGTAGAATTCACGTAAGAATCTGGCAACATCAACTCAAAATCAGTGTCAATATTGACTTCTTTCTGAGATTTGAATAATTTTTTACGGTCTTCTTCATTCTCAAATAAATCTTGGAAATCATCTTCGTTTTGCAATTCTTCCAATGCTTCTTGCATTAATTTTTGATAGGTTTCAAAGCCCATTTCATTGATAAAACCACTTTGTTCTGCTCCCAATAAATCTCCAGCTCCTCTGATTTCCAAATCTTTCATCGCAATTTGGAAACCGCTTCCCAAATCCGAAAATTGCTCTATCGCTTCCAAACGTTTTCTAGCATCCGAAGTCATCATATCAAATGGTGGCGTAATCAGATAACAAAATGCTTTTCTGTTGCTTCGCCCAACTCTACCGCGCATTTGGTGCAAATCTGCCATCCCGAATTTTTGCGCATCATTAATGAAAATCGTGTTCGCATTCGGAACGTCTACTCCAGATTCTACAATCGTGGTAGAAACCAAAACATCATATTTCCCTTCCATAAAATCGAGAATTCTGGCCTCCAATTCTTTTCCGTCCATTTGTCCGTGACCTGTAATGACTCTCGCATCTGGAACCAAACGCTGAATTAAACCTGCAATATCTTTCAGATTTTCTATTCTATTATTGATGAAATAAACCTGTCCATCTCTTTGAATTTCATACGAAATCGCATCTCGAAGAATCTCTTCGTTAAATCCAATAATTTGTGTATCAACTGGTTGTCGATTTGGCGGTGGTGTTTTAATGACTGATAAATCTCTTGCAGCCATCAAAGAAAACTGAAGCGTTCTCGGAATTGGTGTTGCGGTTAAAGTCAAAGTATCAACATTCGCTTTTAACGTTTTGAGTTTATCTTTTACATTTACGCCGAATTTATGTTCTTCATCAATAATTAACAAACCTAAATCTTTGAATTCTATATCTTTTCCAACCAATTGATGCGTTCCGATAACGATATCAATTTTACCATTTTTGAGGCCTTCTTTGGTTTCATTTTTCTGTTTGGTAGAACGAAAACGGTTCAAATACGAAATATTGACAGGGAAATCTTTCAATCTTTCCTTGAAACTTCTGTAATGTTGAAATGCCAAAATCGTGGTAGGAACCAAAACCGCGACTTGTTTTCCGTCAGTTGCTGCTTTGAAAGCCGCACGAATTGCCACTTCCGTTTTTCCGAAACCAACGTCACCACAAATTAATCTATCCATTACACCATCATTTTCCATATCATTTTTCACATCTTGCGTTGCTTTTTCCTGATCTGGAGTATCTTCGTAGATAAAACTTGCTTCTAATTCTGTCTGCAAATAAGAATCTGGCGAAAACGAAAAACCTTTTGCCGTTTTTCTTTGTGCATATAATTTAATTAAATCAAATGCAATTTGTTTAACTTTTGCTTTGGTTTTTTGCTTTAAAGTTTTCCAAGTTGGAGAACCGAGTTTATTGAGAACGATTTCTCTTCCATCTGGTCCGTTATATTTTGAAATTTTATGAAGCGAATGGATGGAAACGTAGAGTAAATCGTTGTTTTTATACGTCAGTTTGAAACATTCCTGCGTTTTTCCATCGTTGGTAACTTTCACCAATCCCATGAATTTCCCAATTCCGTGGTCAATATGCGTGATGTAATCTCCCACTTTCAGAGACATTAAATCTTTTAGCGTTAATTGCTCAGATTTGGCAAAAGAATTTTTGGCTTTATATCTTTGATAACGGTCAAAAATCTGATGATCTGTATACACCGAAACTTTTAGTTCATAATCTACAAAGCCTTCATGAAGCTCAGATTTGAAAGATTTAAACGGTAAATCATGGTTCAATTCCTCAAAAATACTCTCTAATCTTTCCTTTTGTTTTTCTCCTGAAAAAGAAATCCATGTTTCAGAGCCTTCTTCTTTTTTTTCTTTTAAATCTTCGGCGAGAAGCTCAAAATTTTTATGGAAGGTAGGTTGTGAAGTTTGATTGAGTTGGAGAATGGTAGAGTTGTAGAGTTGTAGAGATTGTGAAGTGAAATCAATCGTTTTAAATTTTTGGAAATCTTCCAAAAATACTTCATCAGAAACGAAAAGAATTTCTGGTTTTTGGTGCTTAATTTCTTTGCTTAAGGTTTCAAATTTTTGCTCCGCTTTTTCGTAGAAATCTTTCAGTTTTTTTACGGTGAGATAAGCATTTTTAGTAACAATGAAACTATCTTTTGGCAATAAATCCAATAGAGAAACCTTGCTTCCTGAAACTGCAAAATTCATATTAGAAACCAATTCAAAGTCATTGACTTTTCCTGTGGAAAGTTGAGTTTCGATGTCAAATTCCTTAATACTTTCTACTTCATTTCCGAAAAAAGTAATTCTGAAAGGTTTTTCGTAAGCGTAAGAAAAAACGTCAACAATTCCGCCTCTCACAGAAAATTCTCCAGGTTCAGAAACAAAATCGGTATAATTAAAATTGAACTGATTCAATAATTCTTCAGTAAAATCAAAATCCAGTTGGTCGCCAACTTTTATCGTGTGAGAGATCGCTTTGAAATCTTCCTTTTTCAACACTTTTTCTGAAAGCGAAGAAGCGGTGGCAACGATAATTTTTTTCTTTTTATCAAAATTCAAACGATTGAGAACTTCGGTTCGTAAAACGATGTTTGCATTTTGGGTTTTCTCAACTTGATAAGGTTCTAGATGCGTTTCAGGAAAATACAAAACGTTTTCTTCCCCTATCATTTCCTCTAATTCCGAAGTGATATAATTAGAAGATTCTTTATCGTCAATGATAAAAAGAACATCTTTTTTCTGCGTAAGAAATAATTCTGCTACCAAAATAGAGGGAACAGAACCCGCAAAACCCTTCACAGAAATATGTTGGCTTTGATCTAAATTTTCAAAAATTTCTTTTCCAAAATTCTTTTTTAAAAACTCAGGAATAAGCGTTTGACTAATATTTTTCAGCATTGTAATATCGTAAAGTTGTATTTTTTTCATCGTTTTTCAAAAATTGATAAAACGACAAAAGCGATTTCGGGTTGCTCCGAAATCGTTTGACGGTGCAAAGATAGTTTTTTCAAAACTTATTTTTAACTTTGGCAAATGATAAATTTCTTAAAGAAAAGCATCGCCAAAATTTGGGCGAAAAACCATGTTGCCAAAACAAAAGACTTCAAAAATAACGCCGAAGTTCTTCAGGAAAAATTGTTACTGGATTTGGTCAAAAAATCCGAAAAAACACTTTTCGGACTTCAGCATAACTTTTCGGAAATAAAATCGGTAGAAGATTTTCAAAAAAACGTGAAAATCTCTGACTACGAAGACCTAAAACCTTTTGTAGAAAAAGTAAAACACGGAGACAAAAATATTCTTTGGCCAGAAAAACCAGAATATTTCGCGAAAACTTCTGGAACCACTTCTGGGACCAAATATATTCCTTTGACCAAAGAAGGAATGGACTACCAAGTGAAAGCAGCGCAATCTGCGCTTTTCCATTATATTGCGCAAAAAAATAATGCCGATTTTGTAAACGGAAAAATGATTTTCTTGCAAGGTTCACCAGAACTGGAAGACATTAACGATATAAAAACAGGCAGACTTTCGGGAATTGTAGCGCATCACATCCCAAAATATTTGCAAAAAAACAGATTGCCAAGCTACGAAACCAATTGCATAGAAGATTGGGAAACCAAAGTGGACAAAATTGTAGAAGAGACCGAAAAAGAGAACATGACGTTGATTTCGGGAATTCCGCCTTGGTTAATTATGTATTTTGAAAAACTCATTGAAAGAAATGGCAAAAAAATAAAACAATTGTTTCCAAATCTTCAACTCATTGTAACAGGCGGTGTAAACTACGAACCTTACCGTGAAAAAATGGAAGAATTATTGGGCGGAAAAGTAGATATTATTCAAACATTTCCTGCAAGTGAAGGATTTTTCGCGTTTCAAGATGATTATGAAAAAGAAGGACTTTTACTACAATCGAATCACGGAATTTTCTATGAATTTATTCCGCTAGAGTTGTATGGTAAACCAGACGCTCCAAGATTGACTTTGAAAGATGTGGAACTCAATAAAGATTATGCGTTGATTTTGACAACAAATTCTGGACTTTGGGCGTATTCTATTGGTGATGTAGTACGTTTTATTTCTAAAAATCCGCACCGAATTTTGGTTTCTGGAAGAACAAAACATTTTACCTCAGCTTTTGGCGAACATGTAATTGCTTTTGAAGTGGAAGAAGCGATGAAAGCAACCGTGGAGAAATTCCCAGCACAAATTACCGAGTTTCATCTCGCACCGCAAGTAAATCCCGAAAATGGAGAATTGCCATACCATGAATGGTTTATAGAATTTGAAAAAGAGCCAGAAAATCTAGAAAGTTTCCGTCAAAACCTTGATGCAGAAATGCGCAAAAGAAACACATATTATGATGATTTGATTGCTGGAAATATTTTGCAAGTTTTGAAAATCACCAAATTGCAGAAAAACGCCTTCCAAGAATATGCTAAATCTGAAGGAAAACTGGGCGGACAAAATAAAATTCCACGTTTGGCAAATGATAGAAAAATTGGCGATTTTTTAAAGAATTTTAAAATCTAGATTTTGGATGAAATAATTTTTTATCTTTGATTAATATTTTGTGGAAATGAATTTAGATTTTAACATAGAAAGCAAAAAATTGGCACTTATTCAATGGTTAACTTCATTGAACGATGTTTCTATGATCGATAAAATTCTAGAACTCAAAAATAAAGAAAGTAAAGATTGGTGGGACGAAACTTCTGATGAAGAAAAAAAATCAATTGAAAAAGGATTAGAAGATGCCAATTCTGGAAAATTAAAACCACATTCTGAAATAAGAAAAAAATATGAAAAGTGGTTATAAAATTTTTTGGACAGAACATGCAGCCTCTGAATTAGAAAAAACCATTCAATATTTACAAACAGAATTTTCTGATAAAGAAATTTCAAAACTTTTAATAAAATTAGAAGAAACTTTAGAGCTAATTTCTATCAATCCTAAAATATTTCCCATTTCTGACAAAAAAGGAATTCACAAAGCAATCTTGCTTAAATACAATTCTATCTATTACCGAGAAATAAACAATACTATAGAAATTTTATCCTTCTTTTCTAACAGACAAAATCCTAAGAAAAGAAAACTCTAATTACTCACTCACAAACTTCAATCCTACGATTGAAATAATTAAAGTTGACACAAAAAAGATGCGCCAAAAGGTGGCTGGTTCGTTAAAGAAAAAAATTCCCATCAAAACGCTTCCTACCGCTCCAATTCCCGTCCAAACTGCGTAAGCTGTACCGATTGGCAAACCGTTTTCGCCAGCAATAGCTTTGTACATGAGAAACATAGAAAGAAAAAGGCAAACTGCAAATCCAGACCACCAATAAAGGTTTTCTTTACCTGTGGTTTCTTGTGCTTTTCCTAAACAAAACGCAAATGCAGTTTCGAATAATCCTGCGATGATGAGTATTAACCAATTCATAGCACAAATATAGACTTTAACTATTAAAAAAATATTTCTAATTCCTTTATATTTGCTCAATGATTTCTCTTGAGCCCATTAAAACTCTAAAAAATAAAGAGTTCCGAAACCTACTTACCGGAAGATTTTTTCTAATTCTAGCGTTTAGAATGCTCGCCACGTTATTAGGATGGTGGGTTTATCAGCTGACCAAAGATCCATTTTCAATTGGTTTAATAGGACTTTCCGAAGTTATTCCTGCGGTTTCTACAGCTTTGTACGCTGGTCATGTTATCGACATGAACGAGAAAAAAAGGATGCTTCTCTGGTGTACTTCGGGATATTTTTTGCTCATTGCGTTGTTATTAATTCCTGCATTTTATGCTTCTAATCTTCATTTTACAGGACACGAAATCACGTATTACATCTACGGAATTATATTTTTCACAGGAATTTGTAGGGCTTTCATCGGCCCGATTGTTCCGGTAATGATTCCCAAAATTGTAGGACAAGAAAAATTAGCAAACGCTATTACCTTAAACCAAGCTACTTTTCTTACCGCATCTGTTTCAGGGCATGCTATTGGCGGATTTCTTATCGCTTTAATTACTATAAAGTGGACTTTAGTCGTTATTTTATTTTTAATTTTATTGGCATCCTTATTTTTCTTTCAAATCAAAAAACAACAGTCAGAATATCATAAAAATGAGTTGCAAGTTTGGGCTTCTATGAAAGAAGGAATCACTTACATTTATAGAACGAAAGAAATTCTAGGAGCACTTTGTTTAGATATGTTTGCCGTTCTTTTTGGCGGTGCAGTTGCCATGATTCCTGTTTTCGCAAGTGATATTTTAAAAGTAGGAGCTGATGGTTTCGGACTTCTCAACGCAGCATCAGATATTGGCTCAATGATGATTATTGTAACGCTTTCTTTCATTCCGTTAAGAAAAAATCAGGGCAAAATTTTAATCGGTGTAGTAGTTGGATTTGGTTTATGCATCATTGGTTTCGGCTTGTCAAAACTCTACTGGTTGTCTTTCTTATTCCTTATGTTGAGCGGAATTTTTGACGGAATTTCAGTCGTGATTAGAGGAACCATCGTACAGTTGAAAACTCCTGACCACATCAGAGGAAGAGTGATGAGTGCAAATTCTATCTTCATTATGTCGAGTAACGAAATGGGACAATTTGAAAGCGGTGTTGCTGCGAAACTTTTAGGCGTGGTAAAATCAGTCGTTTTTGGCGGAACCATGACCGTTCTTATTGCACTTTTTGTAGGGAAATTTGTTCCAAAATTGAGAAAAATGGAATATTAATAAAGCCCAGAATTATTTTCAAAAAAGTTTAAATATCAATAAGTCAAAAACTTATCAACATTCGGAATTTCGCTTCATCTTCCATTAACAAAGCATTTGCAGATTATTCTCCGCAAAAAGCAGATTTAACCTCAAAAAAATTTTAAAAATTCTATCTTTGTGCAATGGCACAGAAGGAAACATTATCAAGTTTAACACATGGTAATTTCGCGAAGGAACTTTCTATTTCAGCAGGCAAAATGCCGCCTAATGCAGTTGAATTCGAGAAATTGGTTATTGGAACTTTTTTGATTGACAAAAAAGGATTAGATTATTCTATAGATTTATTAACTCCCGAGGTTTTTTACGACCCGAGACATCAAGTTATTTTTTCTGCAATCTTAAAATTGTACGAAAAAAACGAGCCTGTAGATTTAATGACTGTAATCCAAGAGCTCAAAAAAGAAGAAAAACTAGGTTTTGCTGGAGGTGACCATTATATTATAGACCTTACGATGGGCGTTTCTTCGAGCGCTCACATAGAATATCACGTTCGTGTAATTCTAGAAAAATTCATTCTCAGAAGTTTGATTAACGTTTCTGCGAATGTAATTGACAGTTCTTACAAAGAATCTACAGATGTTTTTGAATTGCTAGATAAAGCCGAACAATCTTTTTTCGAAATTACCAATGGAACCATCAAAAAAGGTTTTGACACTGCAAATTCTTTGGTAAAAGAAGCCATTGATAAAATTAAATCTTTAAAAGACAAAGAAGGATTGTCTGGTATTCCATCAGGATTTAGAGATGTAGATAAAGAAACAGGAGGATGGCAAAGTTCTGACTTAATCATCATCGCGGCACGTCCTGCAATGGGAAAAACCGCATTTCTACTTTCTATGGCGAGAAACATCACGGTAGAACACAATATTCCGATGGCGCTATTCTCTCTGGAGATGGCATCTATACAGCTCATCACAAGGATGATTGCCTCAGAAACAGGAATTTCTTCTGAAAAATTGAGAAAAGGACAAATGTCTGAAGAGGAATGGCAAAGACTATTTTCAAACGTTGCGGCTCTTGAAAACGCACCGCTTTATATAGACGAAACACCTGCACTTTCGGTGTTTGATTTCCGTGCAAAATGCAGAAGATTGGTAATGCAACATGGCGTAAAAATCATCATGGTGGATTATTTACAGTTGATGACCGCAAATTCTGGAGGAAAAGGTGGTGGAAACAGAGAGCAAGAAATTGCAACGATTTCTCGTTCATTAAAGGCGATTGCAAAAGAATTAAACGTTCCTGTTATTGCACTTTCTCAGTTATCCAGAACCGTAGAAACCCGTCCAAATAAGAGACCTCAACTTTCGGATTTGAGAGAATCTGGAGCGATTGAGCAAGATGCAGATATCGTTTCTTTCATCTACAGACCAGAATATTATAAAATTGATACTTGGGAAGACGAGACTCCTTCTGCCAACCAAGCAGAGCTTATCATTGCGAAGCACAGAAACGGTTCTATAGCAGATGTAAGGTTAAGTTTCCACGGAAGTTTAGCAAAATTCTCAGATTTAGACGTTTTCGGAAGCTATCATTCTTCTGGTTTTGCGCAACAGGATGAACCAAGCGGTTTTGATAAATTGCGAGTTTCCATAGATCCAGGTGCAGCATTTGGCTTACCAGATAACGGAAATATTTCTGGTTCTGCCATGAATGACGATGACGATGAGGAAATGCCGTTTTAATTATAAGTAATATGTAATGAGCAATAAGTAATTTTCAAAATATTAGTAGTCCAAAAAAACTTTTTTTGGGCTTTTTTATTTCTTTAATCCAAAGAATTCTTTTGTTACTTTTGTGGTTTACAAAAAATGAAAATCGAAATTTATACAGACGGCGCTTGTAGTGGCAATCCTGGAAAAGGTGGCTATGGAATTCTCATGCGTGTTCCTGAAAAAAAATATCAAAAAACTTTTTCCGAAGGTTTCCGTTTGACGACCAACAATAGAATGGAACTTCTCGCGGTGATTGAAGCACTTGAAAAGTTAAAAAATCCCGAAGAAAACGTTCATGTTTTCACTGATTCTAAATATGTAGCCGATGCCATTAACCAAAATTGGATTTTTGGATGGATAAAAAAAGGGTTTAAAAATGTGAAAAACCCAGATTTGTGGCAAAGATTTGTTCCACTTTTCAGAAAACATACAATAGAATTTCATTGGATAAAAGGTCATACTGGTCATCCCGAAAATGAAATCTGCGACCAACTCGCAGTAAAAGCTTCTCAATCATCTAATTTAAAAATAGATGCTTTTTTTGAAAATCAAAAAGAGGGCGGATTGTTCTAAATCTGAATAAAGATTATAATTAATTTCTCTAGTAGAATTATGCCTATTCTTTTCAAAATCCTTACATTTGAAATATAGTTTTACAGACTTTCTAATTTCAAATCTCAATTTTTAAAATGATAAAAACAGATGTATTGGTAATTGGCTCAGGAATTTCGGGACTTTCTTACGCCATTAAAATTTCTGAAAAATTACCAGATGCTAAAATCACCATCGTCACCAAAGCGGAAGAAGACGAAACCAACACCAAATATGCTCAAGGTGGTTTAGCTGTAGTAATGGATTTAGATACAGATAATTTCCAGAAACATATAGACGATACCATGCGTGCTGGAGATTACGAAAACAATAGAGAAGTGGTAGAAATGGTCATCAAAGAAGGACCAGACCGTTTCCGTGAGATTGTAGAATGGGGCGTAAATTTTGACAAAAAAGAAGATGGCGAATTTAAACTCGGAAGAGAAGGTGGCCACACCGAATTTAGAATTGTGCATCATAAAGATATTACAGGTGCAGAAATTGAGCGTGCACTTTTAGCATACATCAATAAATCCGCAAACATTCAAATACTTGATTATCATTACGTTATTGATTTAATCACACAACACCACATTCCGAATAAAAACTTTGATTTAGAAAATATTTCTTGTTATGGAGCTTATGTTCTAGACCAAAAAAATAAAAAAATAAAGAAAATTACCGCAAAAGTAACCTTGGTAGCAACTGGAGGAGCTGGTCACGTTTATAAAAACACCACGAATCCAAAAATTGCAACTGGAGACGGAATTGCTTTTGTTCACAGAGCTCGCGGTAAAGTTTCTAACATGCAATACATTCAGTTTCACCCTACTGCAATGTATTCTAAACGAGACGGAATGTTGTTTTTGATTTCCGAAGCAGTACGTGGTGACGGCGCAAAACTCAGAACCAAAAATGGCGAAAAATTCATGCATAAATATGATGATCGAGAAGAATTAGCTTCGCGTGATATTGTAGCAAGAGCCATTGACAACGAAATGAAAATTTCTGGTGATGAATATGTAGGCCTTGATTGTAGAGAAATGGATAAAGAAAAGTTCATAGAACATTTTCCTAATATTTATCAAAAATGCATGGATGAAGGAATTGATCCATTTAAACAACTGATTCCTGTGGTTCCTGCAAGTCATTATTTAATGGGCGGAATCGTGGTAGATAAAGACGGACAATCTTCTATCAAAAATCTATTTGCAGTAGGAGAATGTACCAACTCTGGATTGCACGGCGCAAATCGTCTCGCTTCTAATTCACTTTTGGAAGGTTTGGTTTATGGCCATAATGCTGCAATGAAATCTATAGAAATGCTTCACAAAGACGAATTTAATTACTTCGACCTCGAAAACGTGCCAGAATGGAATGAAGAAGGCATGAAAGTAATGGAAGAAAAAGTACTCATCACTTATCTCAGAAAACAACTTCAAGAAATGATGAGTGATTTGGTAAGCATTGTAAGAAGCAACGAAAGATTGCAACTGGCTCAAAAAAAACAAAGAGAAATCTACGAAGCGGTTACAGAATTGTATAATTATTCAGTAATTTCGCCAGAATTATCAGAATTAAGAAATCTGGTGAATGTTTCTTACCTTATTATTAAGCATTCTTTGGCGATGAAAGAAAACAAAGGTGCTTTTTACAATAAAGATTTTGCTTAAAGATTCATCACAGATAAAAACTTGAAATTTACATCTATGAAACGTCCACATTACGTAACCGATAAAGCCTTAAAACAATTTATAAAATCTGCTTTAGAAGAAGATATTCAAAGCGGTGACCACTCTACTCTTTCTACCATTCCCAAAGAATTGGTACAAAGTGCTAAACTTTTGGTAAAAGAAGACTGTATTTTGGCTGGTGTAGAATTAGCAGAAATTATTTTTAAAACTTTTGACGAAGATTTAAAAGTAGAGGTTTTTATTAAAGATGGAGAAAATGCTAAAGTTGGCGACGTAGCCTTCATCGTTACTGGAAGTGCGCGTTCTATCCTTTCTACCGAAAGATTAGTGCTAAATTGCATGCAAAGAATGTCTGGAATTGCGACTTTAACTCATGAATGGGACTCTAGACTTTTGGGAACTAAAACCAAATTGCTTGATACGAGAAAAACTACTCCAAATTTCAGAATTTGCGAAAAATGGGCAGTAGCAATAGGCGGTGGAACCAATCACAGATACGGATTGTATGATATGATTATGCTGAAAGACAATCATATAGATTATAACGGAAGCATTACCAATGCGGTGAAAATGACGCAAGACTACCTCAAAAAAAATAAATTAAAACTGAAGGTAGAAGTAGAAACCAGAAATCTAGCCGAAGTAGAAGAAGCTGCAAAGCTCGCTGGAAAGGGCATTGATAGAATTATGCTAGATAATATGGATGTAAAAACCATGACGGAAGCCGTGAAAATTATTGCAGGAAAGTGTGAGACCGAAGCTTCAGGAGGAATTTCTAGAGAACAATTGAATGAAATCGCAAGAACAGGTGTCACTTATATTTCGGCAGGAGCACTTACCCATTCGGCAGAAAATATAGATTTAAGTTTAAAAGCCATAAAAAATTAAAAATAATGAAAACACGCTAGTAGCGTGTTTTTTTGTATCAAATTGAAAATCAAAAACTTCATTGTGGATAAAAAATTATGGGTTTCGTAAAATTTTAACATTATGTTAATTTTAGTTAAAAAAAAATAATGTATTTTGCATTCCGATAAAACAATGTTTGAAATAATATAACTTTATGAAAATCAACTATTTAGGAAAGTCAAGACTTTCTGTGGTAATTGTATTAAGTGCTGCTAGTGTAGCATTTGCGCAAAAAGATAGAGATTCTATCAACTCAAAAGACATAGAACAAGTAGTTCTAACTGGGGTGGCAGATATCGCTAAAGACAGAAAAACTCCAGTAGCGGTTTCTACTATTAAAGAAGCTGTAATTGTAGAAAAACTAGGTAACCAAGAGTTCCCTGAAGTTCTAAACACTACTCCTTCTGTGTATGCAACTAAAGCAGGTGGTGGTTTTGGTGATTCAAGAATCAACGTAAGAGGTTTTGACCAAAGAAATACCGCAGTTATGATTAACGGGGTTCCTGTTAATGATATGGAAAACGGAGCTGTTTATTGGTCAAACTGGGCTGGTCTATCTGATGTAACTTCTGCAATGCAAGTTCAAAGAGGTCTAGGATCTTCTAAATTAGCAATCGCGTCTGTAGGTGGAACGATTAACATCTTAACTAAATCAGCAGACAAAAAAAGAGAAGGAAATGTAATGTTTGGACTTGGTAACGCTGGTTACAACAAACTTTTATTCTCTTATAACACAGGAAAAGGTACTACTGGATGGTCTTCATCATTCTTAATGAGTAGAACAGCTGGAAGCATGTATGCTGACGGAACTGAGTTCGAAGGTTACAACTACTATTGGGCTCTTGGTTACCAAAACGGTAAACACGATTTCCAATTCACTATCACTGGTGCTCCACAATGGCACAACCAAAGATCTTTCTCTCCTACAATCAATGAGTATTTAAAATATGGAACAGATGGTGAACCAAACAGAAAATACAATCTAAACTGGGGAACTTTCCGTGGTGAAGAATATTCTTTCGCAAGAAATTACTATCACAAACCAGTAATGTCTTTGAACTGGGATTATAAAATCACAGACGCGACCAAATTATCTACAGTAGTTTACGCTTCATTTGGTAGAGGTGGAGGAACAGGAACTCTAGGTAGAGTAAACAACAAAACTGAAAACGGCTTCAGAAAAGCTGATGGAAGTATCGACTTTGATGCAATCTATGCTGCTAATGCTGCTATTGCAACTCCAAATTCTAACTCTGCTAACTCAGTATTTGTAAGAAGAGCATCTATTAACTCTCACAACTGGATTGGAGCAATTTCTAGCTTAAACCACAAACTTAACGATAACTTAAACTTTACTGTCGGAGTAGATGGTAGATATTACAAAGGATTACACTACAGAGTTGTAAGTGATTTCTTAGGAGCTAAGTACATCATTGACAACACAGATAAAAACAATCCTAACAGACAAATCACAGATGCTTATGATGCTTCTCCAAACTGGAATCCATTCGGTGGAAAGACTGATGAAGTTAAAATTGCTTATAACAATGATGGTATCGTAAACTGGTTAGGCGGTTTTGGTCAATTAGAATATAGCAATGGTGATTTATCTGCATTTGCTCAAGGTTCTATCTCTAACCAAGGTTTCCAAAGAGTAGATTATTTCCTTTATACACCAGCTAATCAGAAAACTGAAATGGTGAACAAATTAGGATATAACGTGAAAGCTGGTGTTAATTACAACCTTAACGCTAATCACAATGTATTCTTTAATACTGGTTACTACGAAAGACAACCATTCTTTGGAGCTGTTTTCTTAGATAATACTAATACTATCAATCCAAGTTTAGAAAACGAAAAAGTTTTCTCTGCAGAATTAGGATACGGATTTAGATCTTCATTCTTCAATGCAAACGTTAACTTATATAATACTTCTTGGGGAGATATCTTCAAAAGAGTTTCTTATAGACCAACTGGTTCTACTGTAACTTATTACGCAAACGTTTTAGGAATTAAAGAAATTCACAGAGGAGTAGAAGTTGACTTCAACGTAAAACCAGCGAATTGGATTACTGTTAACGGTATGTTCTCTGCAGGTGATTGGTACTATGATAAAGATGTAAAAGCTACATTTATTAATGATGAAACCAATACCGTAGTAGCAGAAGGAGACCTTCTAATTAAAGACTTAAAAGTAGGTGATGCTGCACAATTAACTTGGGCTTTAGGCGCAGATGTAAGAGCAACAGAAAATTTAAAATTCGATGCTACTTTCAGATATGCTGATAACTTATATTCTGGTTTTGATCCAGCTACCAACCTTAATAAAAACACCCCTGCTGTTAAGTTACCTTCTTACGGTCTTCTTGACCTAGGATTAACTTTATCTACTAAAACTAACGTAGGTAAGAGCTTATCATTCAGATTTAACGTAAATAACGTACTAGATGAAACTTATATCTCTGATATGAGAACTAATATTGCTGCTGATGCAAATGCAGCTAATAACTGGAACGGTATTAACAAGAACAACCAAGTTTATTTCGGATTTGGTAGAACTTGGAACGCTTCAATCTCTTACAAATTCTAAAAACAATTTTAGATTTTATAAATCACGAATCCCGGCTATATTTGCCGGGATTTTTTATATTTGTAACAAATAAAAAATATGGATACATTTAACATTATTAGAGAAGCTCACAAAGGTTTCGGTTATTTAATTTTAGTAGCAGCATTAGTTTTCATCGTAGCATTATTGATGGCTATGTTTGGTTATTCTGGTAAAATCAGCAAGCTATTAAAAAAATCTACCCTTTTTACCATGATTTTGTTTCACCTACAATTCTTAATCGGGATTGCTATGCTTGTTTTTTCGCCAGGATTAAAAGCAGCATTAGAAAGCGGAACATTAATGAGCGACTCATACAATAGAGTAACTTTCGTAGAGCATCCTTTTTCTATGCTCGTGGCAGCTATTTTATTGACCATTATCAACAAATATTTAAAAAAGAACGAAACCTTAGCACTAAAAGTAGTTTTCATGGGAGTTCTGGCATTGCTATTATTTGGCTACGCTTTCCCTTGGGCTAAAGTTTTCGGAGCATAAAAAAGGAAAGGTGTAAAATTGATTTAAATCATTTTATCGCAAAAGATAATTTTTACTATCTTTGTAAAAAAATTAGATAAATTTTCCATTAAACAATTTTCAAAAGGATTATTTATAACGAATTTTATTAAATATTAGATTTAAGCAATATTTTACACCTTTAACTTTTTAAAAAATTTAAAACAATTTCAATTATGAAAATCGCAGTAGTAGGCGCCACCGGAATGGTAGGCCAAGTTATGTTGAAAGTTTTGGAAGAAAGAAATCTTCCTATTACAGAATTAATTCCTGTAGCATCAGAAAAATCTGTAGGAAAGAAAATCACTTTCAAGAGTAAACAGTATGACATCGTTTCTATGGAAACTGCGATTTCTATGAAACCTGAAATTGCTATTTTCTCTGCAGGAGGTTCTACTTCACTAGAATACGCTCCTAAATTTGCTGAAGTAGGTTGCACCGTGATTGACAATTCTTCGGCTTGGAGAATGGACCCTACCAAAAAATTAGTAGTTCCAGAAATTAACGCTCACGTTTTAACCAAAGAAGATAAAATCATCGCAAATCCTAATTGCTCTACCATTCAAATGGTGATGGTTCTTAATCCTCTTCATTTAAAATACAAAGTAAAAAGAGTAATTGTTTCTACTTACCAATCGGTTTCAGGAACAGGAAAAGCTGCTGTAGACCAATTGAACGCAGAAATTGCAAATGCTGTAAATCCTGGTTCTGTAGAAGTAAACGCTGTTTATCCTTACCAAATTTTCAAAAATGCTTTACCACAGTGTGACGTTTTTGATGCAGATGATTACACCAAAGAAGAACTTAAGCTCATCAAGGAACCTAAAAAAATCATGGGTGATGATTCTATTAAAATTACAGCAACTGCGGTGAGAATTCCTGTACAAGGTGGTCACTCAGAAAGTGTAAACATAGAATTCGAAAATGATTTTGACTTAGAAGAAGTTAAAAATATTCTAGCCAATACTCCAGGAGTTGTTCTTCAAGATGATGTAGAAAATAAAGTTTATCCTATGTGTTTCTACTCTGAAGGAAAAGACGAAGTTTTCGTAGGAAGAATCAGAAGAGACCTTTCTCAACCTAACACGCTGAACTGCTGGATTGTAGCAGACAATCTGAGAAAAGGCGCCGCAACGAACGCGGTACAAATCGCAGAATATCTCATTGCAAACCAATTAGTATAAAATAACATCCCGCGAAAAGCGGGATTTTTTGTTAGAACCTTCAAACTTTTAAAATTAAATACATGGAAGTCGCTACCATCAATAAAAACAAACAAAAATTTACTTTTCAGAGAAATGTAGCCATCGTTGGTGTCATTTTATTCATAGGAAAGTTGATTGCATGGCATCTTACCAATTCTGATGCTGTTTTTTCAGATGCTATGGAAAGTATTGTGAATATTATTTCGGCTTTCATGGGATTATATTCCTTGTATTTGGCAGCTCAACCTAAAGACGAAAACCATCCTTATGGTCACGGAAAAGTAGAGTTTGTAACTTCTGGAGTGGAAGGTTCGCTGATTATTTTTGCAGGGATTATGATTATTGTAGAAGCAGTAGACAGTTTGCTTCATGGCAATACTTTAAAAAAATTAGATTATGGAATTCTCATTGTCTTAGCAACTGCCATTATCAATTATTTGATGGGATACTTCTCCATCAAAAAAGGAGAAAGAGATAATTCTGTGGTTCTTATTTCTTCAGGAAAACATCTTCAATCAGACACCTGGACAACTTTGGGCGTAGTCATCAGTTTAGTTCTAGTGTATTTTACTAAAATTTATTGGATAGATGCAGCCGTAGCTTTAGTTTTTGGTTCTTACATTATTTTTGTAGGGTACAAAATTGTAAGAAAATCACTGAGCGGAATTATGGACGAAGCAGACCCAGATTTATTAAAAGCTGTAGTAGAAGTTCTCGCCAAAAACCGAAAAAAAGAATGGATTGACATTCATAACATGAAAATCCAACAATACGGAAGTGGTTTACATATCGACGCTCACATTACGCTTCCTTGGTACGATACGCTTAGAGAATCTCACCAAGAAATGGAAAACATCATCAAAACTCTGGTTGCTGAAACCGAAAGACACGTAGAGTTTAACTTTCACATGGATGATTGTAAACCGCATTCTTGCGAAATTTGTCAACTAGAATGTGCGCACAGAATTCATGCTTTTAAAAAGAAAATAGAATGGACTCCTGAAAGCGTTTCTCAAGTTTCGAAACATTGTCTAGAAAACAATCCTTAATTTTTTTCAAGTTTTTTTCTGTAGTAGAAAATTGGAATAATCAACAGTAAAATAATCGGCTGAATGACAAATCTTCTTACTGAAAACGTGAAAAGATAACCTACTTCCATTTTTGAATACAAACACCAAAGATAAATCGGGAAGAAAAATAAAAAGGCAATTATCATTAAAGCAATAGCTTGCAAAGTCCATTTTTTATTTAAAAACATAAAATGAACTACAACTGCCGAGAAAAATAAATTCAACAAAAATCTTAACAAATGACTTATCATTAATTTCACCGAGTCAAAATCTGGAATTGTCGATACTTTATAATCTCCTTTGAAAAACGCTAAAAACGGGTCGTAGAAAATTTTATCCTCTACAAAACGTACAGAAATTAATCCTAAAATCCCTACGAAAACAAACAGCCAATTAAGAATTTTTCTCATCGGTAATGACAAATTTATTAATCCAAATTAACCACAGAACCACTACTCCACCATAAATAATCGCAGGAAAAAAATAATCATGTGCAGGTTTTGTTAAAGCAGGAAAATCTACCACAATCACATTTAGCACATAAATTCTAAAAAGATTTAAAATATAGAGCAAAACAATTCCTGCAAAAGCGAAATAAAACGTTTTTATGCCTTTATAAAAAGCAAAAACAAACGCCAAAAACATGATCATCACCGAAACCGCATTACAACCTTCTACCATTCTAGTCGCCACTTTTCCGTTGATGTAAAACTGAACGGTTTCATGACTTGGAAAATCTTTAGTAACGGTTTCATAACCCATAAAATTGAGCAAGAAAGCGCTTTGGTCAGAAATAATTTTGGTAAAGCCATCAATATTTCCAGAAAATTGATTCAAATACCATTGATATAGGAGAAATAGCAATAGCCAAATCCCCAAAAATCTAAGCAAAACCCACAATATTTCTTTGAAATCTTTCATATTATAACAAAAATACACAAAAAATCCCTTTTCAAATTATTATATTTGCTTGGTAATGAAAAATCAAGAAATAGCTCAACTTTTTTTCGAAGAATTTTTAGGCGAAAAGGCAACCGCATTTTTGACATTGCCTCAAAGTGGTTCTGCGCGAATGAATTTCATTGGAAAATCCTCGAATGAAACTTACGTGATTACTTACAACGAAAACCTTCTGGAAAACGAAGCGTTTTTCTATTTCACACAGGTTTTTTCAGATTTAAAGTTGAATACACCTCAGATTTTTAAAATCAACGAAGAAAGAAAACTTTATATTCAGGAATTTTTAGGTGAAAAAACACTTTCTGAAATCATTACTCTAGAAGGCGAATCTGAAAGAGTAAAATCTTTGGTCAAAAAAACATTAAAACATTTATTTGAACTTCAAGAAAAGACCCAAAACAAAATAGATTTTTCTAAAACTTTCGAGTACGAAAAGTATGACGAACTGCCCATTACGCATGATTTGTACTACTTCAAAAATTATTTGATAGACATTTTAGAGTTGCCTTATCACAAATCTACTTTACTGAAAGAGTTCAAAAAAATTGTACAAAAAATAGAAAATCTAGCTCCAAAATCATTGATGATAAGAGATTTTCAGGCAAGAAATATTTTGGTCAATGATAAAGACGAAGTTTTTTTCATCGATTATCAAGCGGCAATGGAAGGACTCGCTCTTTACGATGTGGTTTCTTTTCTTTTCCAAGCTAAAGCCAATTTTTCTGAAAATTTCAAAAATGAAATGCTGGAATATTACTTCTCTTTTCATCCTTCAGAACAAAGAAATGAATTAGAAAAATCTTTGAAATATTGTAAAATGATTCGTTTTATTCAGGTTTTAGGAGCCTATGGTTTTAGAGGACTTATTCAGAGAAAACCGCATTTTATCGCAAGTTTAGAACAGGGAATTCAGAATTTAGTAGAATTTACCAAAACGGAACTCGAAATGAATGAATATCCAGAGCTAAAAAACTTAATTCTACAATTGAACACAACAGAAACTAAAAATAAAATTCAAAAATTAATTGATCTAAACCGTTAAGATTTTGAAATTTCAAAATTAATTAAGAGATTAAGAATATTAAGTTTAAAAACTAAAGTTTTTAAAAATGACAAAAAAGAAAGTAACTCAATTATCATATGAAATAATAGGACTTGCCATAAAAGTTCATAAAGAACTTGGCGCTGGTTTATTTGAAAGTATATATGAGGATTATTTAATCTGAGAGCTAGAAAAAAATAGCAATTTCGTGAAAATACAGTTAAC
>VFQM010000437.1_pt1 | contig 46599 bp, 48 predicted proteins | sample 3512391 | NCBI WGS metagenome assembly VFQM01 (sample SAMN10412369, study PRJNA504923) | tailings metagenome | isolation source: Replicate 1 from Balatoc abandoned mine | place: Philippines | reverse complement strand
ACTCTTGAGGCGGCTTCTCCGTCACCTCACTTTCCTGTATAATGCTTCAATATCTCCTGCCGTTAGGGTGTGAATCATGGACTTGCTTTCCTGGGCTGAACAGCGAACTCTCGATCTTTCTTCGCGGCTGGGCCCTCTGCCTCCTCCAGAAGTCTGGTGGTCTCTCGCGGGGGAGGCTCGGGATCTCGCCTTTGATTTGCACTCCAAACAGACCCGGTTCTGCACCAAATTGCCATACGCCGTCCATCTCATCGACACGGCTCTGCTTTCTTTCGCGGCTTTCCAGGCGGACTCTAGGACTGGAGACCTCCAGTCCCTTCTCGCTGTCGCATGGCTTCATGACAGCATCGAGGACCAGAATACCGACGAATCAGAAATCCTGCGCGTCACCACTTCGACCGCGCTGGCTTCAATTCGGGCGCTGACGAAAAATCCCGGATTGCCGAAAAGCGAGGCGATGGCCGATAGCATTCTTCGCATCTCCCAGGACCCGGCGTTCTCCGCTCAAGTCAAGCTTGCGGATCGGGCAAGCAATCTTCTCGATCCGCCGCCTGCCAAGTGGAGCTTCGCCAAAATTGCCGCGTATCGCCATGAAAGCGAGCAAATCCTCGACTCTCTCGGAGCCGCATCCCCCTTCCTCGCCCAGATCCTTTCCAAAACGATTCGCCTATACGGCCCCAATCTTTCTGAATCCAGCCCCCGCTTGACTCCCAGCCGAGCTCACCCATGAGAGACATCGGCGCGAACCTCGCCTCATCCCGCTTTTCCGGCGATTTGCCGGGCATTCTCGAGCGAGCCTGGGCTGCCGGGATTTCCGCGATCGATATCACCGGCGTGTCGCTTCCCTCATCGTCCCGCGCGCTGGAGATCGCCCTGTCCGATTCGCGCCTTTTTTTCACCGCGGGGGTCCATCCCCATGAGGCGAAGTCCTGGCTCGCCTCTTCGGAATCGGCCATCGCCGATCTTCTCTCGAGCCCGAAGGCCAGCATGGCCGGCGAGATGGGATTGGATTTTTTTCGGATGCTCTCCACTCGCCAGGAGCAGGAAATCGCTTTTGAGGCGCAACTGGAGATCGCCGCCTCCGCTGGAAAGCCTCTTTTCCTCCATTGTCGCGATGCGCACTCCGACTTCCTGCGCATCATGGATCGCCAGCCATCCCTGCCGCCGGCGATCGTCCATTGCTTCACTGGGACGGCCTCCGAAGCGAAAGCCTATCTGGAGCGGGGATTTTTCATCGGCGTCACCGGATGGATCACGGACACCGCCAGAGCATCCTCCTTGCGAAACGCCCTTCGGGAAATCCCCCCGGAGCGCATCCTTCTGGAGACAGACGCCCCATTTCTTCCTCCGCTGAATCGCCCCGGGGGTCATCGCAGGGACCGCAATGAGCCCGCCTATCTTCCTTTTGTCGCCGAGGCCGTCAGCCAGGCGATCGGATGCGATCCCGCTTTTCTTCTTGAGCGAGTGTCCGATTCGATGTCGCGCCTTTTCGCTTCCGGCGGCCCCGCTGGGAGCCTCTCCGTTTCCGATGGTGGGCGGGGAGGGACTCGAACCCTCACGCCTTGCGGCGCTGGAACCTAAATCCAGTGCGTCTGCCAATTTCGCCACCCGCCCCTTGATGGCCGCAAGAGCGAGAGCATTTCTCTCGCTCTGCTTGCTGCTTGGTGGGCAAGGAGGGACTCGAACCCTCACGGATTTCTCCACTAGGACCTGAACCTAGCGCGTCTGCCAATTCCGCCACCTGCCCAAAACCGCTTCTTCCAACAACGATCAACTGGTCTCCGCAGCAGGATTCGAACCTGCGACCTTCTCGTCCCGAACGAGACGCGCTACCGGACTGCGCTATGCGGAGATAAAACCTTTCCCTTCCCTGTTCCTGCTGCTTCCAATCTGGTGGGCAAGGAGGGACTCGAACCCTCACATCATCAGATACCACCCCCTCAAGATGGCGCGTCTACCAATTCCGCCACTTGCCCAAATCAAACTTCACTGCTTTCCAACTGGTCTCCGCAGCAGGATTCGAACCTGCGGCCTCCTGCACCCCATGCAGGCGCGCTACCGGACTGCGCCATGCGGAGATAAAACCTTTCCCTTCTCTGTTCCTGCTCTTTCCAATCTGGTGGGCAAGGAGGGACTCGAACCCTCACATCATCAGATACCACCCCCTCAAGATGGCGCGTCTACCAATTCCGCCACTTGCCCGAAAATCAAATCTCACTTCTTTCCACCTGGTCTCTGAGAAGGGATTCGAACCCCCGACATCCTGCTCCCAAAGCAGGCGCTCTCCCGGACTGAGCTACTCAGAGCTTAAAGCTTAACTTCACATGAAATCCCCAAACATTGAACACAAAAAAAGGCGCCGAAGCGCCTTTTTTCCGTTTTGACCTCGATCAGCTCTTGGCGGCGCGCCCAATAGCCAACTCCTTCTCCTGCGGGAGAAGGGGTAGTGGCAGCGGGAGCAGCGAGAAGCTTTTCATGATTCCGATTCTTCAAGAAAATTCATAATTGATTTGCGAATTCTACGAACCTTTCCTGGCGCCGTCAAGCATTTTCTTCTTTATTTTTTTCGCCGGCGTTCGGCTCAGCTCCACTCTCGGGCTCTTGCGCCTTCGCGGCCTTCAGGCTGGCGATTTCCGCTAGCGCCTGATCCAATCTTTTCTCCAGCTCAGCGACGCGGCTTTCTTTCGCGAAAGCCATCTTCTCCACCGCCTGGGTAATCTTTTCCGAGATCCAGCGCTCCGCCCGGCGCCCCTCTTCGACAGCTCCTTTCGCGGCTTCCTTCGCGCTTTCCGCTAGCCGCTCGGCTTTTGGCTCAATCTCTTTGTGCACTTCTCGCCCTTCCTCCACGAGGCGCTCGAAGGCTTTTTTTCCTTCTGATCCGATCTTTCCCAGCGCCCCAAGGCCCGCCAGGTAAATTTTCTCTCCGGAGTCCCGGGCTTCTTTCTTGATCCGTTCGAAATTCTGATTGTCCATGGCAGTCTCCTCGCGGTTGGGGTTGGATCTTGCATAGTCTTACATCGGCGCGCAGGGAAATTCAATCAAAATCGCAGGCTTTGGCGCTTTAATTTGCGCCGATCGTCGCCAACTTCGCCTTTCTCCTCCGCGGCCAAGCTAATTCTATTGACAGGTTGCCAGCCGCAACCTTACCATTCCAGCAGGTAGCCATTCGTGCCACAGTAATCCCCAAGACAAAAAACAAAAAAGGAGAGGCGATGCTGCGCAAAATTGGTTTTTTGAGCGAAGAGCAATTTCAGGAAGCGGCCCGACGGTCGAGGCTTTCCACCAAAGGCATTGACGCCGCCAGGAAGGTTCTCGTCCTTCGCGAGTCGCAGTCATCCGTTTCCCGGGAAATTGGCGTTTCCCGCGAGAAGGTTCGGCAATATTGCCATGCGATCTACCGGCGCCACGTCGCCCACACTTCCTGCCCGGATGGATGGATCTCCACCACCATTTGCCTCCCCAAGCACGAGCTGAAAGCCGTTTTGGCCCTGGAGGCCCGTTTGCGCATGGAGCATGAGACCCAAAATGCGGCATCCCGCTCCAGCGCCCCCTCCGCGAAGCCGCAATCCCGCAAAAAGCGGGAGGCGGAGCAATTCTGACGGGACCCATATGCTAGAGATCTCTCCGGCTGGATCTGATTTATTCGCCTCCGCCGCCGAAGCTATCGTCAATCCCGTCAATTGCGTCGGCGTCATGGGAAAAGGGCTCGCTTTGGAGTTCAAGCAGCGCTTTCCTGAGAACTTCCTATCCTATCGGCGGGCCTGCGAATCCGCAGATCGTCCCGACGATCTTCTGGGAACGGTCATTCCCTGGCGCTCCCCTTCTGGCCTCTGGATTCTCAACGCGCCGACCAAGCTTCATTGGCGCGACCCTTCGCGCGCGGAATATGTCCGCTCCGCCATGGAGGCCATCGATGCTTTTTGCCGCTCGAATCGCATCGCCTCCTGCTGCATGCCTGCCCTTGGCTGCGGATTGGGCGGCCTGGATTGGGACCGCCAAGCGCTTCCCGCCATTCGCGCGATCGCCGATCCCTCCCCGATCCGATACTCTGGGATCGCGCCCCTCCCCTCCCCGGCCCGCTCGGCTCCCTCCGGCCGAATGCGGGTTCGTTGAAAACTTTGCCGTATCGCGCTAGAACCTTTCTGCGATTTGCACCAGGACCGCATCGACACCCATGAGAACCCCAAACCTTAGCATCGGCAAAAATCGGCATATCAATTTGATCATTCGCCGATCCCCGGAGAATCCGCGCTTTCTGCTGCCATCGCCGTTCTGGATGCCCAGCCATGACGTCAATCTTGAGATTGAAGGCATGGCTATCGGATTTTGCTTTTTGAATGCCCTATTTCAGCTAAACATCCGGAAAGATTCCTGGGAAAAATACCCCGCCTCTGTCGACCGGGACCGGGCGGATCAGATCGCCGCCCGCATCGAATCTCTCTTCGGCAGCTCTCCGGATGGGGCCACCATTGTGAAGGCCTTCGAATCCAATCGCTGGCTTCGCGAATTCTCCTCCCGCGGAACCGATGAAACCTATTACGGCCTTCGCGTCATCCGCGACGTCTCCATGGATGTCTTGCGCTCCGAGCGATCCCGCAAAGACGGTCCTCCCCGCTTGGACTTGCCGACGGAATACTCCCCCGAATCCCTTGGCGATCTCTCCTAGGGACTCCTTCGATGCGACGCTCAGGCCCTCCCGATCCACGGCGCCGCATCATTGTCATCGCGTCCATTTCCTGGCTTTTGCTCTCGCTTCGCGGGGGATCCAGGAACCCCCTCTCTCCGCTTGGGATGGCCATGAAGATTGCTCTTCGCGGAATTCGCATTCCATTCAAAGCGCTTCGCTTTCTCACTCGGCGCTGAGCTTTCCCAAAGCGGAAATCATTGCTTTTGCCTATTATTTAGGATATTCTGCCAACCCTTTATGGCGTTGACAGGCGAAGCTCGATGCATATTTCACAGGCGGATTTTGATCTTCCCGAAGGGGCGCCGCTCGGCGTTTCCTACATCTCCATCAGCGCGATCGCAGAGACGATTGCCGAGCAAACCGGCATCCGCTCCATCGGAGATTTTTCGATGGTTCTCTCCGGCCTTGGCGGATCGATCGAGCGCGTCCCCTTCCAAGAATGGAATTCCCCGGAATTTTTCAGCCTCTATGTTCGTGGGCCGAAATCGTTTCTGCTTCTCCTTCCTTCTGCGGAGACCCCATTGGATCGGGTTTTGCAGGCTAGCGCTCTGGGCCATTACATTCTGCATTCCCGCGAAGGGGCGTCCCCCAGCAAATTCCGCCGAGCGGGGGCTTTGCAGGCGAACCAGGAAGCGCTATGGTTTTCTCTCTCCTTGCTCATCCCCGACGACATCCTCTCTGACGAGTCCGCCGACGCTTCTCTCTCTGAGCGCATCGGTCTCCCCCACGACATTATTCGCCTAAAGCGAAAAATCGCCCTTGCCCACGCCTGACCGGCAAATTCAACACATCAGATTTTCATGGAGATTCCTATGCAGCAACCCGATGACGCCAACAACGAAAGCTGGGACATCAGCAATGAAGTTCTCGATGAGGGCGATCAGGCCGCCTTGCATCAGATGAACGAAAACCAGCAGGCTCTCGCAAAAATTCAAGCCAAGCTCGCTCCGGAATCGCATCCGGATTTCGATGGGGAGCACTGCATCGATTGCGACAAAGAGATTCCCGAAGCCCGCTTGGCTATGGGGCGAATTCGGTGCGTCTACTGCCAAGAGATTTTGGAGAACCGCTCCAAACTCTACGCTGGCAAGGAAAGCTGAGCGGCCGCTCGCCTCCTGCTATTGCCGAAAAGCCGAGAAAAAGATGGGGACCATGGAAATGGTCCCCTCTCTTTGCCTCCCTGCGGCGCCGGATCCCTTACTTATCGTCCTCTGAGAGGACCTCCTCGAGCAGATGGACCATCCAGGCCCGCAGGGCATCATCGGACCTGGCTTCCTGAAACAGGCCTTCCATCTCCTCCTTGAGCCGGACGGCGTCATCGGTCTTTTCGTGATCCGCCTCTTGCTCTTGCCGAAGCCGCTCCGCGAACTTCGATTGCGCCATATCCCGCAAAATCCGAGCCTCCTCTTTGGAGGGCGTTTGCGCGTCCACCATCAATCCGGAAACATCGAACGCGCTCTCCTGGTGCCGAAGCCCGATTCGATCCAGCGCTTTCCCTTTCGATGGCGCCCACGCCCATACCGAAGGCTCCTGATTTCTGCAATCCGCGCTCATTCGCGTGATATTCCCCGGATTGAACGCCATCATTTTCCCAGCGGAGACCGGCGCCGTCGTCTTATGCATATGCCCGTTGACCAGGATATCCACTCCGGGAATCTCTCGAATCTCCGCGGCGCCCGGATACGCTCCATTGAAGGCCAGGTCATGATGCGTGACCCAGATGAGCCAATCCAATCCCAGGCGCGAGCGCTCCTCTGTCAGATCCGACGGCAAATCTTGCCCATATGGCGTTCCGCCCAGCCCGATCCTGAGCCCCTCGCAGGCCAATACTTGGCGAATTCCTGAGCGCTCGAGCGTGTCGATCACTTTCGTTTCCCGCAGCATCGCCAAGGCCGTGTCATCGGTCAGGTAAAACTGCGTCTTTTCATGGTTTCCCACTATGCACAATGGCCTTAGCGGACTTTTCCCCAAGGCTCGCGCGACCAGGGTTAGCATGCGCAGATCCGAATCTTCCTCATCTTCGAACAGGTCCCCGAGGATCACCGGAAGCAATCGTTTTTCCGCCGCTATTTCGCAGGCCTGCTCCAGCTTTCCGCAAACGGTCGCGCAAAAGTCATCGTCCAGGCGGCGCCCTGGCTTTTTGGACCACACATGCGGATCGCCGATAAACAGCAGCCCTTCGACCGCCAGAAGATCTTCACTCATGCGAATGCCCCAATACTCTTTCCACGCTCCACTCCCCTTTGCAGGTCGGGCAATGCCCTCCGCTTTCTTCCGCCAGGCGCCGGGCCTTCTCCTCGAGATCCGCTTTCTTGGCCTTTTGCTTCTCTTCCCAGGCTCCAATCTTCTCCAGGCGACCTCGCAACGCCGCGAGCAGATCCAGCGTCGCCCTTGCCGCCTCCGTCTTCCTCAGCGCATCCGGATGCCCGATCGAGTTCGGCAAACTCATTCCCGCCGCCAAATTCGCCGCCCGAATGCTTTTCGCCATCCTTTTCCACGGCTCCGTCCCCGGAAGCTCGATCTTCTCCCGCACCGAAGGGGGAATTGCGATCTCCAGCGCTTTTCGCAAGCTGCGGCAGCGATTCGCTTTTCGCAGCCCATCGCCGCACGGAGCCAGCCCCGGCGCTGCGCCGGCTCCCATTGGAATGTCGACTCCGCTGATGGCGGCGAGCCTTGAGAATCGACGCAGCGCCGCTCGAGGCCGATCTGTTCCTCCTAGCGCGGGAGGGGCTCCAATCGCGTCCGGAAGCGTCGCTTTCGCCCGCTCAGCGCTCATCCGCAGGCTCCGCTCCGCCCGACTCCATCGCGCCGTCTCCTGAATCGCAGGGGCCACTCCGATTTTGGCGGCCTGCCCCATTTCGCTTTCCGCCGCGACCGCCGCTTTCGCGCTCTTTAGCTTCTGAAGCTTCAGGCTCAGCTCCTCCAAATGGGCCGCCCGCTTCTCTTCTTCGGCGATGCCTTCGCGCGCTCGCCCGATCTCCGCCGCGATCGACTGCAAATCCCCGATCGCCGACAAGCGTTGCCCGATGGCGAACAGCTCCCTTTCCCCCTCCCGGGAAATCATCGCGTCATCCGCGGCCTTTTGTTTGTTCTTGGCGATCATTTTCTGCAGATGGCTCGCCTCCTTGCCGATCGCCAGAATCGCCGCTCGCTTCGAGGCGGGCTGATCCAGCAGGAAAACCGGCGCCTTCTGGTTTGTCAGCTGCGAATCCAGCCCCTCCATTTTTTGGATTTTCGCCACATCCTCCAGCCACTCGGGGACGCCATGCTTTGGGGACGCATCCATCAGCGCCTCTTCCACGCCCGGCGCGAAGAATCTCCAGCGTCGCTTCGGGGACTTTTTCAAATGGTGCTCGAAAAGAAGGCGGTGCCCATCTCCGAACCCAACCTCCACTTCGCAGCGCGCCTGGCCATGGCGAACAAAGGCATCCGAGCAGTCCCCGTAGAAAATAGCCCGCAAGGCCGCCGCGACCGCGGACTTCCCCAAATCATTCTCTCCAGTCAAGCAAGTCATCCTCGCCCCGAGAGGGATCCTGGTGCTCTCATGGCTCATGAAATCCCGGAGAATCACCCAGGAAATCGTTTTGGCCTTCTCCGAGGCCGCTTCGGCGGATTCCGCAGAGAGCAGATCCCCCAGCGGGGTCGCCTCGATTTTCCCGCCGCGCCGCGCGAGAGACACCATGCTTGAGAGCCCCTCGAAATAATGCGGATCATGGTGGGAAATCACCAGCATCTGCACCCCGATGTCCGAGGAAATCTGCGAGAGCACCGCCGCGAATTGCGGAACTCTCGAGGGCTTTAGCCAGCAGTCCGCCTCATCGAGCACCAGAAACGGAAAATGTCCGCTTCGGGCGAGCGCGATGATTCGCAAGCCGGCGCTGATCAGGTTCGTCAGCGCTCCGCCAGATCCCTCCAGGATCGATTCGCGCTTCCCGTTCTTTTCGATCTCGATCCCCAGGGCGGGAAGCCCTCTTTCGGTTCCGAGCTCCAATTTCACGTCCCGCTTTCCCGGCAGGATGTCGTTGACTAGGGCGGTGAGCAAATCTTCGTAAACGCCCACGGCTCTCTCATGAGTGATCCGCTGCAGCCTTTCGAGAAACTCCACCGCTCGCGGCTGCAGATCCAGGCGGCCCTTCGCCTCGGCCACCATCGCGCGCAACGCTTCCTCCCTCGAGCGCATCAGATCGGCGCGAGCGGAAACGGCCGCGAGATCCTCCCGCGCTAAGGACAAATCCTCTTTCGCCCGCTCGATCTTTTCCCGCATGGTCAGCTTCGGTTGGCCGCCAAGGTTTCCGTCACCCGCGACAGCGCCCTGCGGGCCGATTCAATCTCTGCCCGGTAGTCATCCACTTTGCGCGAATTCTCCTCTTCTCGCTGCCGGATCATCCGCTCCACAGCCTCAGGGTCGCTGGTTCCGAATTCTTTTTGCAGATCCTCCTCGAGCTTTTTCATCTCTTCCTTCGCCCGCTGGATTTCCGTTTCGGCCCGAATTCGATCTTCGTTGATTTTTTGCGCCTCCCTTTGCAGGGACTCCAATTCGGCTCTCAACGCCTCTTCGCTTCGGATCGTGGTCATGCTCAGACTCCTGGTGTCTTCGGAACCCAGCATTCTACATTTTTTCAGAACAAAGGCAACAAAATCAGCAATTGGGATTCCCCGAATCGGGATACTCCCGCCCGCCGAGGGGGGATTTCTTGCGGAATTCGACGCTATTCAGCTCGGACTTGCTCGCTCGTCCCAGACCCGCCAATCGAAGGATTCGGCCTCGGTTTTTCCGGATAGGCTCAAATCGGGAGGTTCTTTTCTCAGCGCTTGCGCGGAGAAATTGAGACGAACGGTGATAGCCCGACAACGTCCAAAAGAGCCACGATCAGCTCCGAGGGGGAGTCCAAGACGATTTTTCCCGGATTGACGTTCATTTCCATCACAATGCCCAGGAAGGTTCCCGCGGAGGAGAACTCCATGCGCTTCACATTGCTGAAATCAATGTGCGCCTCGCCTTTTTCCTTGATCGCCGCTTTCAGCACCTCTTTGATTTTTTGGATGGACACGTCCGTTATCAACGGATCCGGCACGATTCGGTCGGATGCGCTGCCGGTGTCCTCTTGCTCAGGAGCCTCCGCGACCGCTTCGATGGTCATCACCCCTTCCGGCTCCCATCCCGGGCCGGACACTTCGAAGGTCACCGTGTATTCAAAGGAGAGATCCTCGAACTCGGACTCCATCCCTCTCCACTGCAAAATCTCCAGAAGCAGCAGCCAATGGGCGGAAAAAGAGGGATTCTTGCTCTCTTTGCTCTCTTCCACGGCTTTCTTCAGCCAGTTCGCCAGCGAATTCTCCCCCATCAAGGTGGCCGCGACCTTGTATTTCCGCATCTGCGCCATTGTGCTTTGCAGCAGGCCGAGCCCCTCCGCGTCGGAGGCGTCCCCTTTCATCCTCGAGACATCGATCTTGCAGGTTTTCGCCGTTTTGCTCGCGGCGATGAAATCCTTGCATTTCCCCGCCAAGTGCACTCCGGTCGCCCCCCCCTCCACGATGAGGACATTCCCGCCGGAAGCTGGAGCCGAGGCGGATCCGGCCGCGCTCGGCGCTGAATCCCCGCCCCCGCCCCCCAACGTGTCCCAGGAGGGCGGAGAGCTTCCGAATCGGTTGGCGAAATGGATCGCTAGCTGATCGAACGCTTCTTTTTGTCCGATCGCATGGTAAATATCCAGCAGCATATACCATACGCGCTTATCGGCGTTCCCCTTGGTTTTCGAGAGGAACTCCACGAGCATCGAGGAGGCCGATTTCGCGTCGCCGCTGGCGAAAATGATCGCGGCCTCATCCACGACGCTCTGGAAGTCCGCCACGCTCACCGATTGCGCGGCCGCGGGGCGCCCTCCCGCGGGCGACAGCCCTCCAGGCTTCTGCTGGGCGGGCGAGCTGGCTGATCCTGGAGCGCTTTTGTTGCCGAGCATATCTTCTTGAACCTGTCCTTTTTGCGGTGTCTCCAATGTCTTTCCGCGAGCGGAAGCGGCCCCTTTAGCCCCGATCAGACTATGAGCCGTTGGAGCTTAAGGCAGAACGACAGGTTTATCAAGCTTTTCCCGGAAAAGATCAAGGGGGAGGCCGAAGCCTCCCCCCCTTTTTGCGTTTGCGATCTGATGACGCTGTTTATTTCCGCGCCATTCCGGGAGTCTTGATGACTGTTCTTTCAACCGGACTCGGAGTGGAGAGATCCATCGCTTCGACGCCCGATCCCACCAGCCCCCGAATGTTGCTGGCCGCGGCTCCGATCGTCTCTTGCTGCTGGAATTGCGCCACCATTTCGCTTCCCTTTTTGCAGGTCACTTTCATGGCGGTCTCCTGAGTTAAGAAAAATTTCCGTGTTCTCCTGGATTGCAAACACGGGATCATTCTACAGCCTTCCTCCGAGCCGGCGCAATTTCATTCCTTGCCTTCTGTCGCCTGCTCGCGCTCCGGAAAGAAGTTCGTCTCAATATCCTCGACCTTCAGCAACTTCGGGATCGCGTCCTCGGGAAATCCCAGCCGCCGCAGATTCTCCTCCAGCCTTTCTCGCGGAAAGAGATAAATGAGGGCATCCTCGTTCTCCATTTCGACGACATCGCCTCCGGCGCTTTTCATATAGGCCCGCAGCAGCCTCGCCAGCGCCCCCTCCGCCAGCCGAGCCATTTCGCTGAATTGGTCGAATGTGTGATGCCGCAGCGGCGGCGCCTCCTTCGGGACGATGCCGCCGGCTTGATTTTTCGTTTTTCTGATCGTCATGGAGAACCCGGCGATGGCTTCCGGGAAAATCAGCCAATCATGCTTCGATCGGAAGGCGAAGTTGAGCAGGGCTTTCGCCTGCGCATCCAGAATTTCTTGGAACCAGGGCGGCGGCTCACCGATTTTCTCCAGCTTTGGATTGCCCTTGCGGGCGACAAGCCACGCCAGTCGCCCCAGGGCCGAAACATCGTCCCGATATCTCGGCCAAATGATATTCTCCGTGTGCTCCGCCAATCCGCTCATTCCGCTCCTCGCGGGCCCGAACGGGCCCATTCCTTTCGCCCGATTGCTCTGGATTATTTTTCCGACGCTCTCTTCCGAATCCCGATCTCTCCGATCGTTGCGGGGAACCGCGCCGAGGCCGGGCTTTTCCCCTTGGTCAGCTTCGGCTCCAGGGCTCCGAACTCCAGGCGAGTCTCCCCGTCGATCGCGCTGAGCGGAATTTTCCCGAGCATGCCCCTTATGGCGGCCGACAAGTCCCGCATCGTGGCTTTGGCCAGGCACGACGCTTCTCGGCCGCAGGGATCTCCGCTTTTCGGGCAATCGTTCGCGCAGTCCGTCAGCCGCACAGCCCCGTCGACCGCCTCGACAATGCTCAGCAGACTGATCTCCTCGGCGCTCTTGGCCAGCTCATACCCTCCGGACTTTCCGCGCGCCGAAGTCACCAGCCCTCCTTTGGTCAGCATCTTCAGGATCTTGGCGCTCGATTCGACCCCGAGGCTGATCCTCTCTCCGAGCTCGCTCGCGGAGAGCCGCCCCTCCTCCTGGGCCAACTCCGCCATGATCGCAACCCCATAGTCCGCCATTTTCGAAATCCTGATCATTCTTCCTCCGATGTGAGCCGCTCAAATTCATACAATTTCGTCCTATTTAAGCACGAATTGGGGGCTCTGTGTCAACCGCAAGCGATTTCCGGGGAATTGTCTGGCCGATCAGAACTCTTGCATCGCCTTGAGCGACGCGTCGATCGCTTTGGCGATTTTCTCCAGAGCGGCTTCCATGGTCGGCCCGGAATAATCCATGAAATTGTCGAAATGGCTCAGAAACCCTTCCTGGGCGAGCTTGGCAGTGAAGGCGATGGTCCCGTCCGGCCCCGCCACGGCCGCCACGTCGATTTCGTATTTGTATACCCGCTGCACTGTCAGCTCGATGATCATATCGCCTCCACCCCGTTTCGAGCGACATTAGCGCGTTTTTTGGCGTTTTCTTCGCCGCCCGTCGCCCAACCCCAGCCTTTCGCAGCCCAATAAATTTGATGTGTTTCCTTGAAATTTATAATCTTTTTTGAGAGAATGCTCCTCTGCTTTCAAGGCCTCAGAGGATGAAATAATGGCGAAAAATCAGCGCGACATGGATGCGGAACTTGAGGATTGGGACCAGGACGCGAAAGCTTATGCCTCCAAGGCCAAGGAGTCCTCGCGCCCCGCTGCCTCCCCGGCCCGTTCCCGCAAGGCGGAGAAAGATCTTCCCTCCGCATGTCGCGATGCGGATTCGCCCGTTCCCATGCCCATTCCCCATAGCGGAAAACCGGATTACTTCCCCGCGCTCACCGCCCGCTCCGCCCTCTTCTCCGCCAGCCGCTTCAGCCGGGACCCCGGCGCCGACCATGTCGAGGTCGAGCTGGCTTGCCAAAAGGGCTACCGCCTCGTCTACACTGGCCCGCGCCTGAACATGCACGACAAGATCGTCTGGGAGACCGCCTTGCAGATCGCCAAGGAGCGAAATCCGGACCTCTCGACCGGCCTGCACATTTCTTTGCGCGAATTCGCCGAGCGCATGGGCTGGTCTTCCCGCTCCGGGGACGCCCTCAAATGGATTTGGGCGAGCCTGCAGCGCCTCTACAAGCTGCGCCTTTCCTTCGAGCTCCCCAATGGGGTGGTCGGCGGCGGAGCCATCATCTCCACCGCGATCAAAGACAACGACCGCTACTACATTCGCATCAACCCGGACTTCGCGAAGCCGGTGCTCCAGCATGATCTGCAGTTCCGCATCCATATCGAGCGCCGCCAGAAGCTCAAGAGCATGCTCGCCCAATGGCTTCACGATTTCCTCTCCACCCATTCGGAAGAGAAGCCGCTCACGCTCGATTACCTGCGGGAGATGTCTGGATACGCGGGGCAGAAGAAGCGTTTCCCTGAGCAGATCGATGAGGCCCTCGCCGAGCTCGCCGAGCAGATTCCCACCCTGGTCACCGGATTCGAGATCGAGCGCACCGGCCGCAACAGCGACAAATGGGTCGCCCATATCCATCGCGGATCCGACTCCCCCGAATATGTCATGCCCGAGCCGATCTCCCGGACGGAGCGCGCCGTCGCCGGCAAGAAAACTCCGGGGAAAATGGATAACCCGAAACCTTCCCGCGGAAAAGTCGCCCTTTGAAGTAGCCTCAGCGCGACACCCAGGCGGAAGTTCTGCCTCCCAACCCGGGCGCGACACCCAGCCGGAAGTTCTGCCTCCCCAATCCTGGCGCGACATCCAGCCGGAAGTTTTGCCTCCCGACCCGGGCGCGACATCCAGGGGGAAGTTCCGCCTCCCGACCCGGGCGCGACATCCAGCCGGAAGTTCTGCCTCCCCGGTCCGGGGCGACATCCAGCCGGAAGTTCTGCTTCCCGACCCGGGCGCGACATCCAGCCGGAAGTTCTGCTTCCCCGATCCTTGCGCGACATCCAGGCGGAAGTTCTGCCTCCCGACCCGGGCGCGACACCCAGGCGGAAGTTCTGCCTCCCGACCCGGGCGCGACACCCAGGCGGAAGTTCTGCCTCCCGACCCGGGCGCGACACCCAGGCGGAAGTTCTGCCTCCCGACCCGGGCGCGGACACCAGGCCGAAATTGAGCTCCTCCATTCGCGAAATCTTCGTATTCCCACGGCGGATCGCGCGCAACACTAACTCTTGTTTGCCGCGTGCGACATAGGACCGGACGACTTTTCCATTGGCGCGACATGGATCCGGACAAAAAATGGCCTTATGCGACATAGAGCCGGACAATGCGCGACATAGCGAGGGACGAAAAGCCAAAAAACGCGACATACAAGGGGACGACGCGCGACATACAGGCGGCCGAAAACGGCACATCTATAGATTTAGAATAGATTAAAACCCATAGAAAAACATAACCCCATCCGCGCTTTCGCCCTTCGCTTTGGCTCAGGCGAAAGCGCAAACCCAAAACCTTTTTAGCCCGCTTCGCGGGCTCTCCCGAAACCAATCCCCTAACCCCGCTCCGCGGGGAAGCAAAGCCAATTATAGGCATCGGCTTCTTCGCCCTGCGCAACTCGCACGCAGGGCCCTCTACCATCGAGAAAATTTTCGCAAGACGCTAGGATTCTCTTCGCCACTCGAAGTCGTTGAGAGTCCACGCCGCATCCTTCTCATTTTGAAGGCGGGCTTTTTTGGAAATGAGTCGGCTTGAGCTTTTGCTCTTTGAAGGTTGGAGCGGGCTTTTGGATTTTTGATCACTGGCCCGCGATCGCTTTTCGATCGAGCGGAACATCTGCCGCGCTGTTCAGATCGGGATGGTCCGCGAAATCGCTGAATGGCGTCGCCGGCAGGAATCGAACCTGCGACCCTCCCCTTAGGAGGGGGATGCTCTATCCACTGAGCTACGGCGACATGGCTGGCCTGCCCGACAGGACTCGAACCTGTAACCCCCGGCTTAGAAGGCCGGTGCTCTATCCGGTTGAGCTACGGGCAGATAAAGCTTCACTTCTTCACTTCAGAATCTGGCGGAGAGAAAGGGATTCGAACCCTTGATAGACGGTTAGCCTATACTCGCTTTCCAGGCGAGCCCCTTCGACCACTCGGGCATCTCTCCATGACAAACTGGCCCGCCCGGCGCGATTCGAACGCACGACCCTTGGCTTCGGAGGCCAATACTCTATCCAGCTGAGCTACGGGCGGAAAACTTTCACTGCAAATTCTCAACATGGGAACCATCATACCACAAAAGATCCAATCCTCCCAAAACAGATTCAAAAAAAATTGGCGGAGAGGGAGGGATTCGAACCCTCGATAGGCTGGTTAAGCCTATGCTCGCTTTCCAAGCGAGTCCCTTCAGCCACTCGGGCACCTCTCCTTGACTGGCCCGCCTGGAGGGAGTCGAACCCCCGACCTTTGGCTCCGGAGGCCAACGCTCTGTCCACTGAGCTACAGGCGGAATGTATTGGCGTCCCCAGCGGGATTCGAACCCGCGTCGTCGCCGTGAAAGGGCGGTGTCCTGGACCTCTAGACGATGGGGACTTCGTGTTTCCTTTCTTGCTGCTCCTTCACTGTTTGGCCGGCCCGGAGGGACTTGAACCCCCGACCTCATGGTTCGTAGCCATGCGCTCTAATCCAACTGAGCTACGGGCCGATTGATCTGGCGTCCCCAGCGGGAATCGAACCCGCGTCTTCACCGTGAGAGAGTGACGTCCTGAACCTCTAGACGATAGGGACTTCTTTGACTGCTCCTTCCAAAACTGGCCGGCCCGGAGGGACTCGAACCCCCGACCTCATGGTTCGTAGCCATGCGCTCTGATCCAACTGAGCTACGGGCCGATTGAATGGCGTCCCCAGCGGGATTCGAACCCGCGTCATCACCGTGAAAGGGTGATGTCCTTGGCCTCTAGACGATAGGGACTTCTCTTTGCTCCTTTGCCGCGAAAAAACTCACTTCCCCAAGACTTTTTGGCCTTGGCGAATCGCGAACAAAGATAACGTGGGGAAATGGAACCGTTGTCTTCCGCGCTTCGCCATCCACCGGCGAATGCGCGGCGAATCGGCTCAGAAGCGAGAGCTGCGCTCTCGCCGGGAGGATCTTTCGGATTCGGAAACGCGCGCGACAACAGCCTTGCGAGCCGCGAAGCTCACCAGGGCCAATGCCAACACCGCGAACGCAATTTGCGCAGTCATTTCCGTATCCTTTGGAACCATTGATAGACAACTCGGCCATTGTCTCTTTTTCTTCTGGTTTTTGTCAAGCGATTTTCAAAAAAGTTTTTGCGTGGCATGCGATCCTCTTCGGCGATAGAATGAAAGTTCGCTACGCTCGGGATCTGATTCATGCTCCGCAATTTTTTCGCAGTCATCCGATCTTTGTTTCGCTTCGGGCCCGAGCGCTCCGTTTTTGAGGGGACCGTTCGCTGGATTCCGGATGGGGACACCATTCATCTTGACCTTCCCGACCAGACGATCCGGAAGGTTCGCCTTTTTGGCATTGACGCGCCGGAGATCGGCCGGCGAGACGATGGCATCCCTCCGCAGGACGGATCCGAAGAGGCGCTAAAATTTTTGCGGAGCCGGACCCGCAATGCCATCCTCCAGGTCGAAACCGTCGGCATCGACAAATTCGGGCGCGTTCTCGGAATCGTATCTCTGCCCGGATCCGCGGAGACCCTCAACGAAGCGATGGCGCGCCATGGGCATGCCTGGCATCACCCCAGCCGCGACCTGCGCCACCCCGTCAGCGATTCGATCGCGGAATTGGCGGGGCAAGCCCGCGCGGACAGCATCGGGCTCTGGGCTCGACCCGACCCTGTCCATCCGAGGGATTTCCGCCGCTCTGCCGCTTTTGGGCAGCCCTATTCCTCCGCGCCAGGGATGCGCTGATCGGCCGCGAACAAGCGATTGGTGCCCGAGGCCGGAATCGAACCGGCACGGCCGGAGCCAGAGGGATTTAAAGCCTCCGCGTCTGCCTATTTCGCCACTCGGGCTTCGCAGGAATCTTTCGCAATTGGATTGGTGCCGGAGGAGGGGGTCGAACCCTCACGAGTGATTAGCTCAGTGGATTTTGAGTCCACCGCGTCTGCCGATTCCGCCACCCCGGCACGGGGCGAGTCATGATTTGATTTGGAGCGGGCGAAGGGAATCGAACCCTCCTCATGAGCTTGGGAAGCTCAGGTAATGCCACTATACGACGCCCGCGAAACTCAAGCGATCATAATCGACCGCGCAATCGGAGAGATCCTTTCGCGAACTCGCTGCTTTTTTCGCTCTGCTTGAATCGCATGGATTTCTCCGGGTTGACTGGAGCGGGTGAAGGGAATCGAACCCTCGTCTTAAGCTTGGAAGGCTTCAGCTCTACCATTGAGCTACACCCGCATGAACAGGCGTTAATTTACCCAAAATCGACAATGAGCGCAAGCGTTTTTTTTCCGAGAATCGCAAAATTTTTTCCGCTTTGTCTGGGTTTCTCTTCGCGCTAGAATGTTCGCATGGCCAAAAAACAATCCCCAAAAACTGACGCTTCCCTCTCGAGCCCCGGCATGAAGTCGGTCGCATCGCAGACTCAGGCTGCCTTCGCTTTGCTGCTTGAGCAGCGCTCGAGCTTCTTCTCCGCACAGAAGAACGCCCCGAAGGCGGACACCCCAAAACAGGAGTCCCGCAAGCTCACGCGCGCGCAGAAAACCCGCCTGCTGATTGACGCGGCCGAGGCGGGCGACATCCAGGCGGCGGAAGACGCTCTGGCTCTTGGCGCGTCCATCAATTCTGTCGGAGCGCGCGATACGACGCCCCTTGGCGCGGCTTTTGACGCCGGCCAGGAAGCGATGCTCCGCTTCCTGCTGGATCGCGGAGCCAAACCCACCGAGAAGACTTGGCGCTATTGCCATTGGAGCGATCGCCCTGAGACCGCGAAAAATCGCTATCTGTGCGCGAAGATTCTTTCTGAGCACGGCTTTCGGGCTCCGAAAGATTTGGCCACCACCCTTTTGGGATTCAACAGCAACGGCAATGCGACGCTTCTGGCTCTGGCCGAAACGGGGGAGATTTCTCTCTCCGGCGAGCAAGGGGCGGCTATGGCTTTTCACATGATCGAGCGCGGATTGCCTTCCGATATGGCCGAGCAGGCCAAAAAGTTCATCACTCCCGGCCCTTGGCAGCAGCGCCTCTCGTTTTCCGAAAGCCACCGCTACAGCAGCGGGACCGCGGATACCCTGTTGCATTCCGCGCTGTCATCCGATCGCGTCGACCTGCTTCTTTTCCTTTTCGATTGCGGATATCTAGAAGGCGTCGCGACTGCCCAGTGGAAATGCTCCATGGGCCCAGGGTCGGCTCTCTCCCTGGTTTCCCGCGCGGTTCACCTGGGCGCCGGCCGGATCACCCAGACGCTCGCTCGCGTTCCGGCTTTTTCCGAGCAATTCTCTTCCGTCTCCGAGGAGGAAGCCGAGCACATGCTTTCCGGCCGCCACAACCATGAAGCTTGGCGCGGATTCTGGGAAGGTGGCGGCAACCCTCTCCTCAAGAACAAGGCCGGCGACACGCTGCTGCATCGCCTGGCGGACATCTCCGGCGGGGCTCCGCTTCCCTTCGCCGAGGATCTCATCCGCAGGGCTCCTGGCATCGAGGACCTCAAGAACAAGAAGGGGCAGACGGTTTGGGATGTCGCGAAGGAGCATGAGACCAGCGGAAGAAATTATCGCGTCGAGCGGCACGCGGCCTTTGTCGAGCGCCTTCGCGTCTCCATCGATCAGATTCGCATCCGCAAGCAGATTGGCCCGCATTCCGCCAAGCGAAGCAAAAAAACAGCCCGGACCAGGAGAAGCTTATGAGCGACGAGAATCCCCAGAGCGAATATGATCATCTGGTTTCCTGCGCCAAGCCATACGCCAGGCAATGCTGCGATTGCGACGATATCGCGCGGAAAATCGCCCAATGGTGCGACGAGAGCGGCGAACCCGCGCTGTTCATCTCAACCCTGAAAGACCCCATGGATCAGGGCCGCTTCCCTATCGCCCTGGCCTTCTATCGCATGGACCCCCCGACGCGACGCTCCGTCCTCATCAACACGTTTCCCATCGCTCGCCCCGATTACAAGGACAATGAGTTCGGATTTCAGGGGAATCATCTGGTGGTCGCTCTTCTCCGCGAAATCCAAGGGCTTTTGCGGGAAAAAGTCCGTCTTCCGGTCGAAACCTTCACCGGACAGCGCGCGTGGACCACGTTTTGCGATGGCCCTGGCTATTTCGCCCTCAAAGAGCAGCGCGCCTTTGATTACGCGATCCCTTCCGAGCCGGCCGAATCCGCCTCCCCCCGAAAAAAGCGATCGCTCTGACTCCGGACGCGAATCCGGGATCGAAAAAAGAAGAGGCCGAGCATCGCTCGGCCTCTTTCTCCCATCGCAGGAATGCTTCTCTGGCACCATCAGGAAGCGGCGACCTCTTCCTCCTGTGTTTCCCAGAGCTCTCGCGCCGCCATGATCAATTCCTGCGCGCGCCCCATTCTCCAGCGCGGCAGCATCTCCAGAAGCTCATCCGTCGCCAAATCCGCCACCGCGTCCGCGGTGAACACGTTGGCGCGAATCAGCTGGTCGACCTCCAGATCGGTGATCCCCGCGATTCTCTTGAGGCTTTCGCTGGCGGGCCCGTATTGGGTCTGCATGAGGCTTTCGCTCATGGTGACCCAGGTCCTGGCCCTGTCGATCAAGTAGTCGGCGATCTCCTCATCGATCCCCTCGATCTCCAGCAGCTCCCCCTGCTCGCATGCCGCCAGATCTTCCAGGTGCATGATGCCTGCGTCGACTAGCACTTCCGCCAGCTCCTCATCGACATTGAGGGTGTCCTGGAAGAGGACCAGCGCCTTTTCCCGGCGCTGAGCGTCGCGCTCGTCCCATTCGGCTTCGCTCATGACTTCGACATTCCATCCAAGCACATCGGAAATCAGACGAATGTTCATGCCGCGAGCCCCGATGATCAGGCCCAGGGATTCGTCTGGGATCGCGGCCTCGATCAGCCGGTCTTCCTCGTCGATTAGGATTCGGTTCGGCTGCGCAGGGCTGAGCGCCTGCATGACCATCTCAGCGAGATCATCGCTTTGCGTGATGATGTCGATATGCTCCCCGCCGGTCTCCTCCGCGATGGCTTTCGCGTGAATGCCCTTGGAGCCGATGATGATTCTCGCCGGATCGTTGCGCGGAGCTTTTCCCTCTCCGCGGCCGCGGACATACTCATCCTGCGGCAGGTGCGATTTCACCAGGATCTTGCAGCGCACGCCCGGGGCTCTCGCGATCTTGAGGATCTCGATATCCCCCTCCTCGACCTGCACGATCTCTTGCTCGAGGAGCAGGCGCATGAACTCTTCGCTGGTCCGGGTCGCGGTCACGACGTCGCGGCTGCCCACCTTCTGGACGGATTTGATCGCCACGCGGAGCTTTGAGCCGATTTTGGCCACGTCGCGCGGCAGCATTTCGCTCTTGGGCAGAACCAGCTCCAGCCGGCCCGCCTCCAGGATCGCGTTCCCTTTCTGGAAGCCCTTGACTGTCGCGTAGAGCAGCCCATCCCCGCGCTCTCCGATATCGCCGAGCGCCGAGCGCTGCTCCGCATCCTTGAGCTTCTGGAAAATCGCTTGCTTGGCCATCTGCGCCGAGGTGCGCCCGAAATCGAGATGAATGGGCTCCTCCCATTCCGCCTGGCCCCGAACTTCTTCCGGCGCCTTGTCGCGCGGCAGATCCGTATCCGGATTGACGACCGCGTCCTCATCCTCGACGAGAACCCAATGCCGCCTGACCTCCTGCTCGCCAGTGCTCCGGTCGATTTTCACCGTCACTTTCGGATCGCCGCCAATCTTCTTTTTCGCGGCGAACGCCAAGGATTCCTCCAGAACCTCGACCACATCCTCCGTGGGGATGTCCTTTTCCCTTGCGATCGCATCGGCCAACAGCAGCATTTCTTTGCTCATGAATCGTCTCCTCTTTTCCAACTTTCCAAAAAACGAAAACCTCCCGAAGGAGGCGCATAATCACATTCGCTTGGAACCGCCCTCCCGATAGCCGCCTTGGCGGCCCAAAAATCGGAAGTAGCCAAGAGCGGATCGACGATTGCCAATCCAACCTTCTTTTTCAGTTTATCATCAAAATAAACTAAGTCAACCCTGTGGCTCCATGGGCTTTTTGGATTTCCGAACGACGACCACCGGCTCTCTCGCTGAGGGCTTTTGCTGCGGCTTTCCTCTGGCGGCTTTCTTTTCCGGCATTTTCCCCTGGGCCATTTTTGTTTCCTGCGGCGTTTTTCTGGCCCATACGCGAGCCATCTCCGCCTGGAGAATCCTCTGCAGATCCGCTCCGGGAGCCATCGCCTTGCTCAGCAGATCCCGCACCCGCCGCCCATCTTCCTCCCCCATCGGCTTTGGCGGGCGCGCGAGATCCGCCAGATCCAGCGGACGGCTCGATTTCGCCATCGCCAGCGCGTTGGCGATCAGCGCGCTCAGCGGGACGCCTCCGCTCTTCCAGGCTTCCGCGGCTCTATTGGCCAGGAATGCCGATCCCTTCTCCGCCATTTCCCGGTCTTTCTCCTTCTTCTCGCTCATCATTCGTCCTTCTCCATGTCGTGGGGCGATCCGCCGGAAAGAAAAGAAACTGGACGCGCTTTTGCGCGTCCAGTCCCTTGCTGCCTTCCAAGCTTAACGGACGTAGTTTAGCAGGATCTTCTTTGGAGCGCAAAGCGCGATTCTCTCCCCGTTGCTCAGCCGGCCCAGCAGCAAATGGACGGATTTCGCCACGGGCTCCCGGGAGATCCCGGCGGAAATCACCCCGGCCGAGGCGAGCAGGCTTCCCTGGATCGGCTCGAGCTGGATATCTCGTCCCAGCCCCCCCTTGTATGATCCGAGAATCTGCTCATCGCTCATTTGCGCGACGGCGGGGAACAAGGCGCCAACCGCCGCTATCGGCATCCCTCTCCGGGAGACGACCAGGAGCCGATTGGGCGTCATCTTGAATATGCTTGGGGCTCCTCGGGCATTCTGCTCGAACGCCCCGAGATAAAGCGTCAGCGGACCCCGAACTTCCCGCACCACGATCGTCGAGCTCTCCAGCAGGGCATACGCTCCGACCGCTGGGGAAATTCCCGCTTCATCGGAGCATTTCAGCGCGCTCTCGAGCAATGGATGGACCGCAGCGCCGGCCATCTCCGAGGCCAGCAGCCCCAGGGCCCCGCAAAGCATTGAGATGATCGCTGATTTCCTCATCGCCCATTCCTTTCCGCAAAAGATCCTTCGCCCATCATGTCTCTCTTCCACACCCCGGTCAAACCCCTCGACACGGGCCGCTTCCTCCTAATCCTTGTGGGGCGGATGATCTCCGATTCTTCGGAGCCAGGCCTCCTCGTCCCCCAGGTCTTTCACCCAAACGAGCCCATGCCCCTGATTGGCGTCTCCTTGCGGAGCCCCGCGCTCCAGAAGGATCGCCGCGGCTTCCTGCAGCGCCCGATACATCTCCCGGGGGCGCATCCAATTCTCCAGGCCGTCATCGGTCGTTCCCGGGACAAACTGAAAATCGGTCGCCATGTCCGTTCCCGGAACGAAATCCACGGCGAAATAGGGATAGGGGATGGCATTCGGGAACAGTCCGCTCCAGCGGGAGCCCGGAACGCACCAGGAATAGCTTTTTCCGCGCTGGCATCTCCAATCGTCCTCGCTGCGAAATGGCATCGTAAAGCTTTTGGAGCCGAACTGGAAATGGCGGATCGCTCTTCCGCCTGGCGGAACAAAGACGCTGGCCCAGTGCGCGGGATATTTCTCCAGCGCTTCTTTGGCTGTGAGCAGCTCCTTCCCCAATCCGCGATGCGCTTTCTCATCGACATAGACCACCACCCCCGCCTCCGGATCGACCCGGCGCAGCAGCTCTTCGACGAGCCCATTGGGAACGGTCTCCACCCCGGCCTCATTCAGGCGGCGGAACATCTCCCGCCTCGGGATGTCGATGCTGGTCAGGTGGCTTGTGTGATACATCCGCAGGAACGCCAAAGGGGCGCTCCGCGAGAAGCAGTAGTCGTAGCACTGCTTGACGTTGCTGCGGAGCTGCAGATCCGGAAGCGCCTGGCTCATCGCTCGCCTCCCTCTCCGAATCCCATGGCGATGCGCTGTTCCCGGACCCACTGCAGGTGGGCGTAGTAGCGGGTGATCGATCCCCAGTCCCCCCTCTCGGAGATGAACTGGACCTGCTCCTTGACGAAGCTCTCGTTGCGGTCCCCCTTTCCGGCGGGATCGAAGGTGCAGTAATTGCTGGTCGTGTAAACCTCAATCCCCTCCCGGGCCGCGGAGCTGCCGAGGGCCCGGAGCAGCGATCGGTAGCGCTCGAGCCCCAGGGTATCATAGAGCCTGCTCGACTCGGACAGGTAGCTCGAGCCGATCACCAGCCCATCTGGCCTCTCTTCCCGGATCAGCCGAGCTCCCGCCAGCAGCGCCTCCTCATTCTCCAGGGCGAGAAAGCGAATCCGTCCCCGGCAGCGGCCCAGCATCTCCAGCGCGGAATCCGCGGTCAGCTCGCTGCCCGAAATCAGGACGCCCGCCTCCGGCGGCAGCGACAGGATTTCATCCTCCCGATCTCGCCATTCGTTTTCCGCGTTGATCAGGGTTTTCCCGAACCCCTTCCCCAGCAGCAGCGCCGCCCCTCGCATGAACTCCTCTTGCGAGCACTCATCGCCCGGGATGACCCGGATTCCGCTCGGATCCAGCGGATCCGCCTTGGGCTCTCGTCGCTTCAGGCACGCGGACAGATCAATTTCCGGCAGCGTGTCGCGCGCGCTGGTCCCGAAAAATTTTCCGAATTTCGGGGTTTTCACCCGATTGGGCGTCGTCGTGAAGATCATCCGCATTTTTCTCATCGCACCCATCCTCCAATTCGCAACGCTCTTTCGATATCCTCTCTGGATCTTTTCGCGAAGGTCATCGGATTCGCGCTGGACCAGGCTCCCGATCCTAAACGCTCCTCCTGCTCATCCCCGCGAAATTCGCAGGCGAACTCTCCGTTCACCGGAACGCTTTTGTCTTTGGGATCGCTCACCCAAATGAATCTTTTCGCGAACACCGCCATTTCCTCGCTCACTCTCGGGTTCGTCCCTTCAATTTTCCGAACCAAGCCGAACGCCTCCTCGAAAGCCCCGCTCGCCATTCTTTGGCTTTCCCCTTGAGCCCCTGGAAACTGTCGATCCTTTCGCATCATGCAGAGCTCTCCGGCCCGATAGGTCGGCGAGTATCCCCAGGCCATCGTCAAATTTCTGCTTCCGCGCCGCGCCAAATCCAGAAACCACCCATCCGATATCTTCGGCAGGCCGGCGGGCGCGAAGAGGTCGTCGTGCATTCCTCTCCAGGCCACCGGATAATCCCACTCATCCTTATGCCCCGCGAAAGCGAAGATGACCCGCTCTCCTTGGCTGGCCAAACCCGCCGCCGCCAGCGCACCCAGGATCGGGTTGGCTCCCCAGACCAGGGCGTCGCACTCCGCTCCGAGCCGATCCGGCCGAATCAGCCAATTGCGGATCCAGCTAAGCCGCTCCCCCAACGGCTGCCGCGGCCATCCTCTCTCGCTTTCATATCGGAGGATGTCCCGATGCCGCCTCAGCGACGGGATTCTCAGGAGCGGCGCGGACATGCGGCCCCCTCTAGGCTGGCGCCAGCCCGAAGCGCTCGTCCTTGGCTTTTGGCTGGGTCTTGATCTCTTCGGCGAACGACTCCAGGCGCTTCGCGATGGGACGGGCCAGAGCCTTCATCGCCGCCTCCAGCAGCTTCTCGTCCCCGAAATGCTCCAGCAGCGCCTCCTCGCAGGCGGCTTGCACGTCGCGCCGCCCCAAGGGAGTCCTTCTCAGCGCGTATTCGGTCTTCGCCGCCATCGGATTTTCGATATCCACTTCGCGCCGAGCCCACTTTTCCCGAATCGCTTTCGCGTCCGCGGCCTTCCCCATTTTCTCCAGGAAAACGGTTTCGAAGATCGGACTGAAAGGGAAAAGCATCTTGCTGTAGTTCCCCGTTTTCAGCATGCGCGACGCCAGATCTTTCAGCCGAGCGCAATACGCCGCGGCATTTTCCGCGTCCGAAAGCTCCAGCCCGACGAGAGCCACGGAAAATTCGCCCGAGGCCGCCAGATGAATCAGGTCCTCCGCGGGGATTTCTTCGCGCCAATCCACTTCGAGAACGCACTCGACCCGCTCCGCGGCGCTCTTGGCCGCATTTCCGATAGAGGACCAGGCCACGAGGGTGTCGACCAGGTTCTCGTCGACCTCCCAGCCCAGGTCCGAGCCGCTGTCGCGCCGGGCCCTCCAGGGGAAGCCGGCGACCATCAAGCCCTGCGGAGGCTCAAAGCTCACATCGTCGCAGTCGATCGGAGCGACGACCCGATTCGGCGCGAACTCCATTTTCTCCAGCAGGGAAATGGGGATCCCTTTCCAGCTTTGGCCTTCCTCGCGCTCGCTCATCCTTTTCGCTCCTTGTCCTTGATTCATCCGGGTTGCCTATCAGGAGTCCGCCCCGTGGCACGCCGAATAGCAGTTTGAATAGCAATTTCCGTAGCAATTTCCGTAGCAGGCCGTATAGCAAGCTCCCGCTGCGTCCGTGGACGTCGCCTGCGCGAGCATCAATCCGCTGATCCCCTCTTCCTCATAGAGCGCCGTGAGCGGCTTTCCGTCCACCTCCATGCGCTCGGAGAGCGCGAACCAGGCGTGCCCCATGCTTTGGCTTGCCCTTTGGCTCTCCACCGCCTGCTCCGCAATCGCAGAAAGCCGCCCCTCCGGCGAGGCGGGATCCTCCAGCTCCGCTCCGCGGAGCTCTTTGGCGTCCCAATGCGACACGCTCATCGCCATCGCGTCAATGGCGGAGAGGGCCAGCCCGATACACAGCGCGGGAGCCAGCCGCTTCGCGGTTTCCTGATTTTTTTTCTCGTTGTTTTCCATGCGAGTCTCCGGACGGGTTCAAGATTGAAAGGACTACCACACTAATGCTGATCGCGCGCAAACTCAAGGCCTCGGGGCGGCTCGCAGAGCCGAAAATACGCATTCCCCAGCGCCAACCCCTTCTCCGTCGATAGGAATTCCCTCACGCGGGAAATCATCGATCGATATCCGGAGCACTCCCCTCCCTCCAGATTGGGCTTATTCCGTGTCAGCGGGCAGCCGGACTTGCACCACGCGTTATTTTCGCACGAGCGGCAATGGTCTTCTCTATGCTCGATCGTCTGCAGGCGAATCCATTTCCGCCGGCCCTCGGACTTTGCGAATCCCTCGAACCCCTCCGAAGCATTCGAATATGGCGCCTCTCGGCTGGCTTTGTCGGGGCAGTTGTTCAAGCTTCCGTCCGGCTCGATCACCACGAAATCCGATTGGCAGGATCCGCCCCAGCGATCGCCTGGCTGCCCGCGAAGAACCCCTCCGATCGCGGCGGCGAGCACCCGAACCCTGGGGGCGTCTCCCCGATCGTCCATGCGGCGCATCGCGCTGAGGAAAAGATCCCACAGAAAATCCGAATGCTCCCGATTGTTCGGCAGATTGGGCGCGATGAATTTGTAGGAGTTGTATCGCTCGATATTGAAGCGGGAGAATCCGCGCTCCTCCATCCAGCCCATGATTTCCTCAGCCCTTCCCATTTCCGGCTTGGCGGGCGTGATCCCCGGGATCACCTGGATCCCGTCCGCTCGGCACATCTCCACCTTGCGCATCCACAAATCCTGATAGCTCTCCGCCGATCCCTTGATCGTCCTGGCGCTGAAATCCATCGAGGATCCCACTTGGGCCCCTAGCCGTTCCCGGATCCATGGCAGGTGATCCGGACGGAGCGGAATCAGCGAGGATTGCAGGCTTTCCGTATGCCCGGGGATTTCCCGATCCAATATCGCCCCCGCCTGCCCGAAATACTCCGCCGGCAGCGTCAGCGGCTCGCCACCATGCCAGATCACATGGACTCGGCTTTTTCGCATGGAGCGGCGCATCGCCTCCAGCATCCTGGCGGTGGCCTCGAGCGTTTGCGGGGTCATCTTCCCCTTATCCGCCCGGGTTTCCTCCGTCAGGTAGCAATGGGAGCACCCGACATTGCAATAGTTGGTCGGTTTGAGATATGCGGTGATCACTGCTTCCATCCCTTCTTTTTCCCCGCAGGGCGCAGCAGGTCCACCAGGAGAATCAGCCGCTCCGAATCGCTCCGATTCCAGGCGCTGTGCTCGATGGTGTCATCGAACAGCATCAGCTCCCCGTTTTTCCATCCTCGCGTTTCCCCTCCGACTCGGATCCCGATCTTCTCCGGATCCTCCTCCTGGACATCCAGCCCGAGGTGCAGCCGAATCACTTCGGAGGTGTATCCGACATGCGGCTTGATTTCCGTTCCCGGCCGCAGAAGCGAAAACCCGCCGTTCATCGCCGATGGCTGCCAGGCTCCGAGAATATCCCGCGTCATCGGCGCCAGGCTTTTTTTCTCCATCTCCCGCCCGAGCCAAAAGACTCCGTAAACGTCCCATTTCCCGTCGTAAAGCTCCGGCTCTCTCCAGGGGGAGAACCGCCCTCGCTCCACCAGGGAGAGCCCCTCCTTCCGGATCTCTTCCCAATGCTCGACGAGCTCCGCGAAGAGCCCCGCGAACTCTGGCCAATCCTCCAGGCGCTCAAACATGGCTCCGCTCCCCCTCTCCCCTCGCGCTCCATCGCACGATCCGGATGGCCCCCGTCGGAGCGGGAGCCCTTTCCGTCGCCAGCGCGGCGCGAACCGTCTCCGGATCCCGCTGATATTTGTCTCGGATCAGCGCGTCCGCCTCGCCGGTGCGGATGGATTCCTTGATCCTGTCGAAGACCCGAATCCAGGAATGGCAGTAGTAGAATTTCCCCCCCATGCCGCGCCCATAGAGCGCCGCGTCTCTCGCGCATCCCCCCTCGCAGTGCTCGAAGTGCCGGCAGGATTGGCAATCCGCGGGCAGATCCACTCGCCGCCGGCGCATATCCATCGCCGCCTTCGACCCCAGCAGATCTTCGACGCCGTTCTCCTTGAGATTTCCATATCGGTAGGGATCCGCCTGCCCAGCCTCGGATAGGCTTTGCCCGAGCGAACCGAATTCCGCGCAGTTGTATACGGACCCGTCCGGATCGATCGAGAGGAATCGCCCTCCGCAGGATTTCGTCCAGGGGCAGCGGCTTCCTTCCGTCCCCACGACCTTCCCCAGCATCTCATCCAGCGGCGTCACCATGAATGGCGGATTATCCCGGATCCAGCGATTGTAAACTTCCACCAGCATTTCGCCATACGCCTCCGGCGAGATCGCCTCCCCCTCGCCGAAGACCCTCCCGACCGGATAGCGATAATTCATCCGCAGCGAAACTTCGCGCCCGAGCCGGCTTTTGTTGCGCTCGTATAGCTCCAGCGCTTTGCTCGCCGAGGCTCCCGTGTAGGTTCCGATCAATGAGGGCCGAAATCCGTCATCGAGCATCTCTTCGAATTTTTGGAAGAAAATGCTGTGGAACTTGATCGCCGACCCCTTCACGGTCCGGTTGAGCTCATCCGGATCGTAGCTCGTCGACACCGAGCGGCGAAACGCCGTCGCCAGAAGATCCTTCCATTTGGGTCCATACGCGAGAATGTTCGTCTGCATGGAGAAGCGAATCTGCGGAATCTGCTCCACCGCGTGCTCGTGGGCCTTCCAGTAGAAATCCGGCCCCATCAGCATTGGCTCTCCGCCATGCCAGAGCCAAACCGCCTGGCCCGACAGCTTCGGGGCGACCGCGTCAAAGTAGCGCTTGAAATCATCCAGGCTCCACTTTCCCTGCCCATCCGGCGGCGTCGAGCAGTATTTGCAGTCCGCATTGCACAGTTTTGTAGGTTTTGCGATGACGGTCGAGATCATGGGGCGGATTCCTTAAAGAGGACCGCATCTTACCCCAAATAGGAACCGCGTCAACCGACGCGGCCCTTGATTCTGCCCGGCCCTCGCCGGCTTGGGCCGTGCTTCTCGCTCAGAATCCTTCCGGAGTGTCGCTCGCTCCCGTTCCCGGCGTCACCGTCGAGCTTCCGCCGGAGAGAATCGGATCTTGGTAGGGGGCCGTGCTCGTCGCGCTGATCGGCGCCGCCAGATCCGGCGCCGCCGCCGATCCAGCCGGGTTGCTCTGCCCATTCTGATCGCAGCCGGTCTCTCCGTTGCATCCGCTTTCCTTGCGCGAGTCGTAGTAGCAATAAACCGAGGCGATCCCCTGGCTATTCTGCGCGTTCGCGTAAGTGTTCCACGGCTCATAGGCTCCGCCGGTGGCGGCCACCGCTCCAGCGTCCGTATCCTGATAATACCGGATATACGCTTTCCAGCTGGTCCCCTGATCGACGGCGAAGAATTCGTAAGATCCCTTCGCTCGGGCTTTTTGCTCATAGGCTTGCGCCTGGCTTGGCGCCGGCGACGACCCGGCGGAATTGTATCCGAGCACCTTCAGGTCTTTCATCGTGTCCATCGAGATGAGGATCCGCGGCTCCCCCTGATCATGCGCCCGATTCGGATCGATCGCCGCATTGTAGTCGGGATCCCAAGGGTCCGTCAGCGTGGTCCTTCCGGTCCACCCGCCGGAAGGGGCCGAGCAATCGGGCTTTTGGACCGTGAGCCCGTCCTGCGTGATTCGGACCGTGTATTTGAAGACCCACGTCGGAGCCGATGCGGCGAGGTTCCGGCTATTGGCCTTGATGAAGGCGTCTTGCAGGCTGGTGATCTTGTTCGCCCCCATATCCAGCGCGCCGGTCATCGGAACTGACCCGTCCCGCTTGACCAGGAACGGGAAGGAATTGTTCGCGGTCGACTCGAACCCGGCGCGGGCCACCAGATGCCCGATCGCGCTGATTCCTGGATTCATTGTCGAATCAGCCTCCCAGGTGACCGTCGTTCCCGTCTCCATATCCGCGTTGTAGGTGCGGCGGACCAATCCCGTGGCGATGGTCGGCGAATCGCTGGTCATCGCCAAATCGGCTCCCCCAGCCCTCACCGCTTGCCCGAGCATCCCCAGAAGGGGATTCCCCGAATTCACATCGACCCAGGGCGCCGAGGAGACTGTGATGGCCCGCAGATCGTAGTCCATCTCCAGCGCGGGATTCCCGTTCGGCTTGAGCACCCGCGTCACCGTCGTCTGGTAGGCGGCTCTCCAAGGATTTTCGTTGATCCATCCGGCCGGCAGATATCCCTCCGCCACCACCCGATTCAGATCCAGCGCGCATTGGTTCGGGTTGGCCCCGACGGCGCAGAACCAGACCGCCGGAATGCAGGAGGCGACTCCCGCGCAGTCATTGTCCTGCATCGAGCGAAGCCTCGGCCCGTGGGCGATCAGATAGGCTTCGATGCCGTCATTGAGCTGCCGCAGGTGCTTTCCGGCATTTTCCGCCATTTTCATCTGGTGCTTGAAAGCCTGGTCTCGGAAGTGCATCGAAGCGACCACGGCCATCCCCGCCAACAGCAAAATGACGCTGATGAGCGAGTAGCCTCTTTGCCGACGGTTTGATTTCGCCATTCTGTTCGCCTCGATCATGGGTAGTAGCAATAGACCTCCGCCAGCCCTTCCCCGGCGATGTAGCCACTGTCGTAGTATCTGCGGATATAGGTTCTCCAGGTATTGGTTCCGGAATCCTCCAGCGCGTAGAAGTTCCATCCCCCGAAGGCGGGGACGAGCGTTTTCGCGGACTCGTATTGCGCGTTCGGATCCTGCCGGGGCTCCCCATACGAGAATCCCCCGATCATTTCGTTGTGCAAATTCGTCATTTTCACCAGGATCCGCGGCACTCCAGTGCTGATCCCATCCGAATCCGGGCAAATCGGCCTCGGCACGGTTCCGTTCGCCGCGTCCGCCCCGTAATCGGTCACCGTGTAGACGCCCTTGAGGACCCAGTTGGGCATCAGGGTGCTCGCCAGCTTGTTGCGCGGCAAGCTCGCGGGCCCGATGAGCTGCATGTCTTGCGCGTTGTTGATCCGGTATCCCCCCATATTCAGGTTCCCGGTCATTGGCCGGGATCCGTCGCGCGGCAGGAATTCATCCAGCGTCGAGGCCTGCACCACCGTTTGCGCCGCCAGCTGCCCATCGGTCAACCCCGGATAGCCCGCCGCCGCGGGAATCGACCAGGCCCCGAAGAGCCCGTTCGCCCCGTTGGCCCGCGAGACCCCGCCGATCGATCCCGCGGCCCTCGCGGCCGCATTGAGCGCTGCGATTTTGATATCCCCGACGTCTCCCCCATCCAGCCAGGGCGTCGTCGTGAAGATGAGCCCCTCCAGATTGTTGATCGATCCTCCGCCCGCCCCCGCGGGCACCAGGCGAACGAAGGCCGAATAATTCGCTTTGAGCGGGGTGTTCGTCCCCCTCCAGCCATTGGGCATAAGCCCCTCGCGAACCAGCGCGAGCAAATCGAATTGGCAAATGCCCGCCACCGCGGTCGGAGCGCAATTCGGATCGGCTTGCTGCTGCAATCGGTTCATGTGGCGAGACAGATAGGCGCTCATCGCCTCCGCCGCCCGGCCGATGTCCTCCCCCGCGCTGCGGGCCATCGTCTCCTCGGCCTCCCGCTTCATTTTCTGAAGCTCCATCACCCCCATCCCCATGATGATGGACAGCACGAGCAGCAGCTCGATGAGAGTGAACCCCCGGCTTTTCGCTCTCATCATTCGTCTCCGTAATAGCAATAGACTTCCGCGAGCCCCGCGCCGGTCACGAACGTGGTTCCCGTCGCGGCGGCGTCGTCCGGAATTTGCGTGTAATAACGGCGGAACCTCGCCACCCAATGCGCCGGCTGATCTTCCGCCCAGATGTTCCATCCGTGCTTGGCTCGGCTGTTGGCGAGCTGATTTCCGAAAAACTGCGCCACTTGCGTCTTGGAGGAACCCGCCGGTGGCGTCCCCCCCGGCAGCAGCGAGGAATCGTTCAGCCCCGCCTGATCCCCGGCCAATCCTTGCATCAGTAGCTTGACGTAGGGAGCTCCGCCCTCCGGGCAAATTGGCTTCGGAACCGGGGTCCCGTCTGCGGCCTGGTAGGTCCCCTTGAACACCCAATTGGGCATCATGGAGGTCAGATGCTTGTTGATCGGGTTGCTCGCCGGGCCCAGCAGGAACGCGTCCCGCAGATTGTTGACCATTTGGCCGCCGACATCGAGGTTGGCCATCATCGGCAGCGTTCCGTCGCGGCGCAGGAACTGCGACCAAAGCCCCCACTGGGTCCCCGTCAGATACGCCAATTGCCCATCGGCGAGGATCCCCGGAAATTGGGCGGCGCCAGCCGTCCAGCCTCCGAAGAGCCCCTGGGCGACGTTCGCCTGGGTGACCCCCGCGCTCGGGCCCGCTTCCCGGGCTGCCGCGCCGAGGGACCCTTGCCGAACGTCTCCGGTTCCTCCCAACCGCCACGGATCCCTCGAGACCACGATCCCCTGCAGCGAATATTGCCAATTGGGGATGGCGCCTCCCGGATACGGCGTCGGGCAGCCAATCGGAATGGGCGGAGTGGCGTTCGCGCAGACCGTCGCGGCCTGGGGCGGCAGCGGGGGCGCCACGCGGCGAACCTGCGCGGAATACGGAGACCCCCACGGAGTCTCGTTGATCCAGCCCGGCGGCAGCAGGCCCGCCGCTGCCAAGGCCGCGAGATTGAGCGAGCAGACATTGGGATTTCCCGCGACAACCGGGCAATTCGGATCGGTCATGGACTGCAGGGCGGGCATTTGGGCCGCGGTATACATCTCCACCGCCTTCCCCAAATGGGCGATTTGTTTCCCGGCCGCCCGGGCCGCCTCCTCGTCGCTGGCGACGACCTGCTTGCGCATCTCCAGCACGGCCACCCCCATTAGGATGGTGATGACCAGCAGAATTTCGATGAGCGTGAAGCCAAGCGAGGCTTTCTGGCCTCTTTTGCGCATGCTATCCCCCGTTGTGCTTATTCTTTCCGCCGCTTGGCGGCGGTTTGGGCATCACTTAACCTTAGGAGCGGTTGCCCTGTCAAGGAACGGCTTTCTCTCCGATTCCGCGGCTTCCGGGGGATTCGGCTCCGCTGGGCTCGCGGGGGGCGCCGCTACGTCAGGCTCCATTCCTTGCCGATCCATCTTTTCGAGCTCCCGCATTAGCCAGTCCGGGGTTTTCGCCATTCTTTTGCACAGCGCCAAGAGCGCGGTCGCCCCCTTCTTCGACGGGCGGGCCTCCGGCGCGAAGCCGACTCCCGGCCGGATGGGCAGGCTGAATGGGCCCAGAACGATCTCTTCGCCTTTCTGGCGAATCGCATTGAGCAGATCCGGCGCCCCGGCCTCCAGGTGATCGATCAGGAATCCGAACGCCAATTGCCCGAATTTGCTCGGCCATTGCTCGAAGAGCGGGGCCAATCCCGTCTCGGTGGGGATCAGCGCCTCGATGTCCCCGCTTTTGCCGATCCGAAAGGCCGGGCAGGCGAGCTTTTCTCCCGAAGGGTATTTTCCGGTCAGCGCGCTTTGGATCACTCCCGCCCCCACCGCCGCCCTCTCCAGCGCCTCCCATTGCTCGGGGGGAACGCTAGCGTCGAGGCCCGCCTCTTCCGGGGTTTTCGCTTGTCTCATGTTTCGCTTCACGCCAAATCGGAACTCTTTTCATTCTTTCATCATTCGAGCCCGCAAGCAACCCAATTGAAAATAGAAATCGGGCGCCGAAGCGCCCGCTGAATCCCCTAGCCGAGAAGCCGTGATCCCTTCGGGACCCGGGAGAGGAGAAAGTCCATCTGATCCGCGAGAATCTTGCGATTCCTCAGGATCAGCCCTTCCGACCGATTCGGAACGTAAGGGGAGAAGAGCAGCTCCATCCCCGCCTCATGCGGCAAGCGGTTGGATTTTCGGTTGTTGCAGCTTTTGCAGGCCGCCACCGCGTTCATCCAGGTGTCTTGCCCTCCGCGCGAAACCGGAAGGATGTGGTCTTTGGAGAGAACCCGCTCATCGAAGACGCCTCCGCAGTAGGCGCACATCCACCGATCCCGGGCGAAGAGAAGCAGACGCCCCCCCTTCCCCGCGAGGCTTGGCGGAATTTCCGGAGCTCTCCCCAGCGCCTGCCCATTGATCCCCACCACGCTGGTGATCTCGAACTCGCGGCAGGCTTTTCCGTCTCGAGGCGTGCCGCCGCGGACGGTCCCCAAAACGGTTCCGGTTGTCCACAGGATCTTCCCTTTGGCGTGGCAAGTCGCCGCCGCTTTCAGCGTCATCCATCTTGTGGGGTATCCGAGCTTATCGACTCCGAGAACCAGCGCCGCCATTTCTTCCTCCTAGACCAAATTTGGTCGTGGCGGGCGGGATCGAACCGCCGACTGACGCGGATTATGAGTCCGCCGCTCTACCAACTGAGCTACGCCACGAAAGTTTCGGCTTTGTCTTCGCGGCGCGCATCGGAACCTCCTCCCCGCCGCTTGGCCGGGAGCCGTTCCCCGACCTGATTAACGCATGGACTCCAGCGAGACCATCGAATTCGCGTTCGCGTCGATAGCCATCTCGCTGCGGAAATGAATCGCGAGGCCCAGGCGAACGCGAACCATCCCCGCAGGTTTCCCTTGCGTGCGCTCATATGCGAATTGGGTCGTCGGCCTGTTTTTCACGAGAGTTGCTCTGCTTGATTTGCAATTTCGCCATTCTCCTTTAATCATTGGTCTTCGTCAACAATTTCGCGCGCGATTTTTTTCATTTGCCTGCGATTTTCTTCGGAGCCCCCCATGCCCTACATTCCACAAGATCAGCGCCCCATCGAAATGGATGAGCAGGGCGTTTCGGTTTTTTCTCGCATGGCCGCGCTTTTCGAAGCGCGAAGCGACTTCCGTTCGCAGAAGCCGCAGCTGCTGCGGGACTTTTCCGAGCGCCTTCTGAATCGCTGCTGCTCCGAGGCGGCGTTTGAAGAAGACGAGATGATTCTTGAGGACTCGCTCTTTGAGCTTTCGGCCGTTCTCTTCAAAAACATCTCCAAGGCTGCCCGCTCCTCCGGAAAAGGGCCGGAAGGAATGCTCAACTACTGCCTCACCCGCATGATGAACGAGATGTATCCGTCTCCGAGCTACGCCGCCTTCAACGAAATTATGGGGATTTTCTCCAGCCTTCAGCGGCGAGCATCTCCGGACCATATTCAGGCGCTGGGCATCCTCTCCGCATGCCAGGCGGAATATTATCGCAAACGTGTCGCACCTTACGAGGACGCGAAAGAGATCGAAAACGGCTCGGTTTGCTAGCTGTCCGGGCACTTCCATGAGCAAGGCGATTTCGTTTTCCGTCCCGTCCCCCCACCGACGGCCTCATGACCAAGGTAGTCCGCGACCTGCTCTCCGAGATGGGCATCCGGAAGGATTCTTGAGCCTTGCCTGCAAGGGGTTGGAGCGGGCTTTTTCGCATTCCAATTCCAAACGGAGCGCCGAAAAAGAAGAAAGCCGCTAACATCCATTCGCGGCCTTCTGTCTTCACTAAATTGGCGGAAGCGGTGAGATTCGAACTCTTATCTATAGAGATAAATCTGATTGTTATCCAAAAAATAATTAAAAATCAGTTGGATATGCTATTTTCTGAATATGCGACAATTGCACATTCAGAAAATAGCTCAAACCTTCTAAATTTCTCTCGTATGCTTGGCATCACTTTTCCTGCCGCACAAAAGATCCTTGCCTTTCACTTCCTTCGACAATACCCTGTCATCAGACAGATACATTTAAAGTTATGGGAAGTAAATGGAGCCGCCCTATGCCTTCGAACCAGAAATTTTCGACATTACTCTCGGACGACGAGAAGATCATGGCTATCATCATCGAGAGCCCATATTACCCTGTCGCCCTCAATACTGATGGCGGAAAACTGGTATTCGCTGATATCGATGGAAATCATTCGAATGCAATTCCGGTCCCGGCGGGGGTGATGGAGATTGAAGGTCAGATGCTCTGGAGCTCACCGGATTGGATTTTTCATGTTCCAGTGCCATCAAAAGGATGGATCGATATGGGCGGGCATCAGCTGGATCCGGTGCCACCGTTAGGATTGAAGCGCGTAATATCCAGATCTACTCCGCACACGCCCTCTTATGCCGGAGGCGATGGATCAGACATGACGATCCAACTGGAGACTGTGATTCGGGAGGGTGACCTTCCATTCCGAAGGGATGAGAGAGGGACATGGACGGCCTCAGGGCTGCTGCTGCAGTTTTCTTCTGATATTCCATTGCGAAACCCTTTTCAGATCTATGATCTGGAAAGGGAAGCGATTATCCGGATTGAGGGAATCGCCAAATTTTAGATTTCAGGAGACCTAGGCTTTGGCGCAGCCTCGCTCTCAGATGCTCGTCGCTCGGAGAGCTTGGAGAGGATAGCTAGAGCGCACTCTCGCAAAATTGGGGCGGGTTCATTGCGAAAGTCATTTTCCATGGGAAGAAGCCCGAAATTCTGAAAGTCCGCGCGCAGCGATTCCATAACAATAGATTCAGCCATGGCTGCGCATCGAGATAGGGACGATATCTCGTTTGGGCGAGATGCTAGTCTCTTTTGCGCGATTCTGAGGGCATCGGACGTGTCGTATGGCGAATTAGGCTCTTCGGCGGAGCGCAAGAGGAGTTGTAGCCGCAGGGTTCCTTCGGGAATGCCCAAGGCTTTTCCCGCTGCGAAGGCAACAACATCGGAGAATTGCTCCTTGAATCGGATGCCAAGATCATCGAGTAGTCGCATATGAATTTCCATGGCGGCCTCGTATTCCCGTATATCGACATCGCTCTGTCCTTTCCCTTTCGGCCATTTGATCTCGTCGAGAAATCCACGGCCAGAAGATGGCTGAATATTGAGAAGGACATTCGCCTCCATGACTCGGTTAAATGTTTTGTTGAAGATGGCGTGGCCTATCTCGTGGAGGAATGCGGTTTGCAGAAAGGCGGCCTGATTTCTCGACATATTCCACGAATCAGACAGTGGAGAGGTTTTGGGAATACCAAGGAAAACCCGCTCATACGATATTGCGGACTGGTGATGGAATTCTGGTTTGTCTTTTGCGGAGAAGAAAAGAATTTCAACAAGTGAATCCACATCAAAAAAATCTGTCTTCAACAAAAGTTCAGAGATAGATTCCCTTGCGAAGGATTTCCATTTAGATTCAGGAAGGAGCAAAGGCTTTTTCTCTAAGCGAAATTCCATGATGATGGTATCTAATTTCTCTGTCTCCGCGAGAGATTATCTCATTATCCAGGACACATGTCTTTTTTCATTCTGTATTTCGAAAATGGGAGCGATGATTCTCTGACGATGCCCGCCGGTTTTTCGCATGAGAATTGCTAGGGGCTTTCCAAAAAACGGAAGACCCGAGATTGCTGGCCTCCAGAAGCATGCCTTACATTTCTATTGGACGAGTTATCTGCTCTTCGTTTAAGCCCAGGCCGGCTGAACCTTGCTCTCCGAGAGATATATGATCTGCCGAGATTCCTGAAAAAGCCTTGCCGGCTGTTGAATCGGAGCGGGCTTTTCCACATTCCAATTCCAAACGGGGCCGCAAAACAAGAAAGCCGCTTCAAGCGGCTTTCTGTTCAACCAAATTGGCGGAAACGGTGAGATTCGAACTCTTATCTATAGGCAAGATCACGGCCATTTCAAGAAACAATTTAAAAATCAACCGGATATATCCAATCCTAAACATGCAATTGATGCGCATTTAGCCGCCGGGACTTTCTGGCGATTTAGGCTTAAACCTCTCTTCCTCCGCTCGCGCCTGTCTCATTTCGATTAGCCGCTCTCCGATTTCCTGGGGCTCCCTCGCGAAGGGCGACGCGATCGCGATCGCCAGCGATTTTCCTATCCCCGTCGCCTCCACGGACTTTTCGTAGGCGAATTTCGCCGCCTCGAAAGGATCCATGATCTCGCCATCCTCCAGCATCCTGTCGATCGCCCTCCAGGTCGAATACCGATCGCCCACATGGAGCGGCAGCCGCTCCGAATAGGCTCGGCGAATCCTCGAGAGCACCTGTCCTACCTCTTTCCACCCGTTCCCGAACATCTCATTCGCTTCCAGCAGCATCATCGTGTCGCAAAACGCCTCCTCCGCTGCCCTGACGTGGAAATCCAGTCGGCTTGCGACCATCCCCTTCCTTTCGATTCTAAGCGCTTTGGCCCTGTCGCTTTCGGAATTCGGATCCAATCCGGATAACCAACATTTCTGGTCCATCAACATGTGCCCTTTTTCGTGGGCTAATACTAGCTCCCAAGCGGCTTCCGCCCTTTTTTCCGGAGTGCGACGCACCCCATCCCCGAAATGGGAATGGAACAAAAACTCTGCGATTTGGCTATCGAAGGCGATTCGTAATACTGATTCTGTATTTTTCTCATTCCATCTGACGCCAGTAATATCGCCTTTTTTGGTAAACGGATCTGCAAGCCTGAAACGGAGCTTAAGCATTTTCGCGCTGGCACGCCACTTCGGGTAAACGCTTTTGAACCCTTTTTGGCTGTAATCCGAAAAGCTGGACATATAGAACCTCCCGCTGCTATCTTACAGCTTAAGAGATTCTTCTACAATTCCGGGAACAGCCTCATGAAATCTGTCGACTTCTATATGGACCAGACTGGAGCGGATTTTTCTCATTTATCCTTTTCTCGCGCGGCACCTGCTGAGACTTCTTGGCTTGCTAGCGTTGAGCGTGATGCTGATGAGCAGATTGTTTCTCTTGGTTGGGATGGCTCTTCTGAGTGGCCATTGGCATATCGGTTTCTTGGAAAGACTTTGGAGGTTGCGTCATTGCAGGGCTCTTTTTTCTTCCAAATCTTGGGGCCTCTTGATCAGAGAGTTTTTCTTGATGTTCGAAATTCCTCTGGTGGAGGATTTTATGAGCATCTTCAGGTTCAGGCATCCTTTGAATGGCTTGGCGGCAATGGGGGACCAATGTCTCCAAAAGATTTCAAGGTCCGCACTCTTTCCGACGGGTCTCTCGAGCCCATCTGCTGGCGCCAGACTTTCCGGGGCGAAGATGGTTTTCGCGAATGGGTCATCCTCTACCTTCCATCACCACCCGACTCCATCAAGCGCCGCAAAGGCCAGGCCATCATCGAATCCGGCGGCCGCACCTTCACACTCCCCAAGGGCGAAGTGTCCGATCTCGCCCTCAAGGGCCTGATCCAATACGCGCTCCCCAATGAGCAAGGCAATTTCGTCTTCGGCCCTGTTCCCCCTCACCCCACTGACGGCCTTATGGCCAAAGTCGTTCGCGACCTGCTCTCCGAGATGGGCATTCGGAAGGATTCTTGAGTCTTGCCTGTAGAGGAGTGGGGCGGGCTTTTTGCATTCCAAATCCAAACGGCGCGCGAAAAAAAAGAAGGCCGCGGATCCGCGGCCTTCTTCTTCCACGAAATTGGCGGAAGCGGTGAGATTCGAACTCTTATCTATAGATAAAACATCCGCCCTCTCTAAAAAGCAATTTGAAATCAACCTGATAGTTCGAATTCTAAATATGCATCAATTGCATGCTTAGCCAGGACGCCTCTTCTGTGGGCCGACGATCGAAGCTGCTTCCTTCATGTCCATTTGTGCGTTTCTCATCTCCAGCAACCGGCCTCCGATCTCTCGCGGCTCCTTTGCGAATGGCGAGGCTATCGCGATCGCCAAAGATTTCCCGAGCCCTGTCGCCTCCACGGACTTTCCGTAGGCGATTCTCGCGGCCTCGAAAGGATCCATGATCTTTCCTTCCTCCAGCATCCTGTCGATCGCGGTCCAGGTCGAATACCGGTCGCCCACATGGAATGGCAGGCGCTCCGAGTAGGCATGCCGAATCCTGGATAGCACCTTTCCTACCTCTTTCCAGTTAGCCCCAAACATCTTTTGCGCCTCTTGCAGCATCATCGTGTCGCAAAGCGCCTCCTCCGCCGCCCTGACGTGGAAGTCCAGCCGTCCGGCGATCAGCCCATTCCTTTGTATCCCGAGCACCGTCGCTCTGTCATTCTCGGAATCCGGATTCATTCCGGCCTTCCGGCACTTTTGGTCCATCAAGATGTGCCCTTTCTCATGAGCCAAAACTAGCCTCCAGGCGTTCTCCGCTCTCTTTTCGGGGTGTGCTCTAGCACCTTCTTCGAAATTCGAATTGAACAGCCATTCCGCCACTTCGTTATTGAACACAACAGAAAGAGCCGACATGTCACTATCTTCGTCCCATACTACCCCCGTCCGGCGACCAATCGCATTTGCATCGAAATAAAACAGAGGGGCACCATTATCCAGCTCTTCTTGGAAAGCCGGGAATACTTTTAAAAACCCACTTTTGCTATAATCTGAAAAACTGGACATAAGCTCTCCCTCCAGCTATCTTACCGACTTAAGGAAGACCACTCAACTTGCTCCTCACAAGGAATTTCATGAAACCTTGCGATTTCTACTTGGATATGACCGGCGCGGAGTTTTTCGAACTGGATTCGCAAAATTCGCAAGCTACTCAGCCATCTTCTTTAGCGAAAGCCATGGCATTCCCCGAAGAGTCAATAATCGCTTTGGATATGGCACTCGACAGCACTGGTCCTTGGGCATATCGCTTTCATCTCGGACGTTTATTTGTCGCTTCCTTGCAGGGGTCTTTTTCCGTTGACGTTCCCGTGAGCGCAGTCGGCAAACGAATTTTGCTTGCGTTACAGCATCTCGAGGGAGGCTTTTTTAAACACCTCGATATTTCAGTTTTTTCTGACAGATGGAGCAAGGGAAACGGCGACCCGTGCAACCCATTGGACTTTAAAATCAAGCTGCTTTCCGACGGATCTTTCGAGCCGATTTGTTGGCGGCAGACCTTCCGTGGCCAGGACGGCTTCCGCGAATGGGTCATCCTCTACCTTCCCGCACCCGCCGATTCCATCAAGCGGTGCAAAGGCCAGGCCATCATCGAATCCGGCGGCCGCACCTTCACGCTCCCCAAGGGCGAGGTGTCGGACCTGGCCCTCAAGGGCAAGATCCAATACGCGCTCCCCAATGAGCAAGGCAACTTCGTCTTCGGCCAAATCCCTCCCCATCCCACCGACGGACTCATGGCCAAAGTCGTTCGTGACCTGCTTTCCGAAATGGGCATCCAGAAGGGTTCTTAAATGGCATTGCGGCAGGAATCGGAGCGGGCTTTTTCGCATTCCAATTCCAAACGGAGCGCGAAAAACGCAGAAGGCCGATAGCATCCATTCGCGGCCTTCTGTCTTGACGAAATTGGCGGAAGCGGTGAGATTCGAACTCTTATCTATAGGGACAAACATCCGCCTTCTATAAAAGCAATTTAAAATCAACCTGATAGTTCGAATTCTAAATATGCATCAATTGCAGCTTAGCCAGGCCTTCTCTTCTGTGGGCCGACGATCGAAGCGGCTTCCTTCATTTCCATTTGCGTTTTTCTCATCTCCAGCAATCGCTCTCCTATTTCCTGTGGCTCCTTCACGAAGGGCGACGCGATCGCGATCGCCAGCGATTTTCTTATCCCTGTCGCCTCCACGGACTTTTCGTAGGCGAACTGAGCCGCCTGGAACGGATCCATGATCTCTCCATCCTCCAGCATCCTGTCGATCGCGGTCCAGGTCGAATACCGGTCGCCCACATGGAATGGCAGGCGCTCCGAGTAGGCATGCCGAATTCTTGATAGAACCTTTCCGACCTCTTTCCACCTATCCCCAAACAGCTCTTTCGCCTTTTGCAGCATCATCGTGTCGCAAAGCGCCTCTTCCGCCGCCCTGACGTGGAAGTCCAGCCGTCCGGCGATGATCCCGTTCCTTTGTATCCCGAGAGACTTCGCTCTGTCATTCTCGGAATCCGGGTCCATCCCGGCCTTCCAGCACTTTTGGTCTATCAGGATGTGCCCTTTCTCATGAGCCAAAACCAGCCTCCAGGCGTTCTCCGCTCTCTTTTCGGGGTGTGCTCGAGCCCCTTCTTCGAAATTCGAATGGAACATCCATTCCGCGATTTCGCTATCGAACGCTATAAACAGATTTGATATGTGTCTCTCGGGGGCCCATCTCACGCCAGTCCATTCGCTTTTGTTTTTCCAGGGGTCGAGCAAGGCGAAGGGCATTCCCTCGCCACTCAATTCGGTTCCCCAGCTTTTCATAGCCTTCTCAAATCCCTTTTCGCTATGCTCTAAAAAACTGGACATTCCTCGCCTCCCCTTGCTATCTTACTTCCATTGTTCTTCCAAGCCAAACCCAAGAGGGAAAGCAATGAATCTCTGTGATTTCTATCTTGATCAAACAGGTGCTGATTTCTCTCAGCTGTCCGTCCACCGGGCAGAAAGAGTTCAGCCTAACTCTCTGGCTATGGCGATGCGGCACGAACACGAGCCTATTATCTCTATTGCGAGCTCCATAGGCAGCGAGGGCCCGTCCGCTTATCGTTTTCGAAATGGAGCTTTTGAGGTTATTTCTTTGCAAGGCGCATTTGTTGTTGATGCGGGTGATATCCATGAAAAAAACGCTCTTCTCGCCATGGCACATCCTGATGGAGGAGGGTTTTATATGCACATTTCCCTTTCGCAAGAGTGGAGCGAATGGGATGGAACTCCAAAATATCCAAGCGACTTCAAGTCCAAGCCACTTTCCGACGGATCTTTCCAGCCGATTTGCTGGCGGCAGACCTTCCGTGGCCAGGACGGCTTCCGCGAATGGGTCATCCTTTATCTTCCTGCCCCAGCCGACTCCATCAAGCGCCGCAAAGGCCATGCCATCATCGAATCCGGCGGCCACACCTTCACCCTTCCCAAAGGCGAAGTGTCGGATCTGGCTCTCAAGGGAAAGATTCAATACGCGCTCCCCAATGAGCAAGGCAACTTCGTCTTCGGCCCCGTCCCGCCTCACCCCACCGACGGCCTCATGGCCAAAATCGTCCGCGATCTGCTTTCCGAGATGGGAGTCCAGAAGGATTCTTGAGCCTTGCCTGTAATGGTTTTGAGCGGGCTTTTTTGCATCCCAATTCCAAACGGAGCGCCAAAAAAGAAGAAGGCCACGGACATCCATTCGCGGCCTTCTGTCTCCACTAAATTGGCGGAAGCGGTGAGATTCGAACTCTTATCTATAGGGATAAATCAGGAATTTCTCCAGAAAATCAATAAATTCAATCGGATAATTCTATTTATAAATATGCAACAATTGCATGTTTATAAGTTCATCCAGGGGGCGCTCGGGAGGGGCGGCATTAGTTTCAAAAAGTGACCTGAAAGTTATTTTCACTTGAACTCTTGCGATAAATGGAGGCCACCCCAATAACCAATCGATATATTCGTCAATACATTATTGATTTTGCAGATTTTTTTGCGTAAAAGGCAGCGAAACGCTAGACAGCAAAGCCCTTTTGCGCTATAAAAAATCAACCCTCTGCTCGATTCGCAGTCGAACAGAGGGGAAGCCCTAGGGGCTTAAGGTTGTTTCACCGGATAGAGCTTTTGTCGTTTCGTGTTTCTCTCTCCACCCTTAAGATGCACCTGGTTTATCAATATGTCAAACACGTTTGACATCGTTTTGGGGAAAATGGAGGAAAAACTCGTAAATCCATCGTTTTTCCGATAAACGGAGACCCTTGAAGGAGCTAGGAAATGGCTAAGCCACTTTCTGCTATCGAGGGGGAAATTGTCAGAGTTGTAATTGGGCATGCTGCACTGCAATCTTCGCATTTCGCTACAGCGCCTGCTTTATTTTTTCTGACAACTACAATCCTCTTGGGAGCAATTGCTTTTTCATATTTTGCTGATTAAGGCATTTTATGAAGCAACACGGCCGGGACACCCCGGCCGTGTTGCTTGTTCCAGCATGAATTTATTCATACATTGGTATACCCAGTATTTCCGCTTAAATTATTGCCGGTAATTTGACACCACCCACTCTTCATAATCCGCCATCACCAAATCCCGCCGCCGCATCAGTGGAGCCATGAACGCTTTGTAGTATGGGTTTCGCATCAAGGACAGATCGATGGAAGCCTCTCCGAGCAGATCATCGAACTTTTCCCGGCGCTCATCCCAGGCGAAATCTTTGCCCTGCATAGCCATCTCCAGCACTTTCTTCCGATAGAAATCATTGTTCTTCCCTTTGCCTTTTTGGTCGATCGCCTTGAGCAAATCGGATAGAAAATCACGCAAAGGCTTGATGAGCATTTGCTCGCGGTCATCCTCGGCTTTTTGGAGATCCGCCAAAGTCGCCATGATATCGGAGACAACAACATCGTCGTCCTCCAGAATGGAACCGATCGAGATGGGCATGTTTGGGTCGCGCTTTTTCGGCTTTTCCTCCTCCTTTGGCGTGTCGCCGGCGAAGATGTCCCCCGTGAAGACGCCAGCCTCCTCGACTAGGTCCACGTCGAATACAGCCTCAACATGCTCTTCGTCTTTCGTGTCCGCCAGGCGAGCTCCGAGGTGGTCCGCGATCTGTTTCGCGAACGCCGCCCGATCCTTCTCCTCGTGTTTTGCCAACTGCGGCTTTCCAAAATCCAGAATTCCGCGAAGGGTCTCGCGAAGAGAGAGCCAGGACGTAGCCGCCTTGCGCAGAAGCACGACCGTTTGCCGATGGGATTTCACAGTCGCGTCAAGATAGTCCGAGAGGGCTTTGGCCGGCTCTCCTTTGCCTCCGAGAGCTTTCCAGCCCTTCCAGTGGGCGGAGAGCTCTTTGTTGCGGAACAAGATCGAGAAGGCGGCTTCCATTCGCTCGAGCATCGCGATGGGGTCAAGGTCGGAGACTGTGATTCCGCCATACTTCTCGAACACCTTCGGGAGATTTTTAGAGACCTCGCCGCCGTGGGAGAAGTCGACGACCAGGCAGTCGCGCTTCCACTTCTTCCGGCGATTGACCCGGCAGGCCGCCTGGAACAGCAACACGTCATCGAGCGCGCGATCGATGAAGATCGTGTGCAGCGTCGGCTCGTCGAATCCAGTCAGCAGCTTGTCGACCACGACGATGATCGCATTGCGCACGATGGGCTCTCCGTCCTTCACGTTGCTTTCGGCCCCCTTGCGGCGAAACGCGTCGATGATCTGATCTTGGCTCATTTTGTCGTTGAGATCGGAGCATTTCATGGTGAGACCTTGGCGATCCGAGAAAATCAGCAGCACAGGGACTCGCTTGAGCGTCTCCTTGTGCTCCGCGAACAAGGGGTCCTCCGCCAAGGCTTTGAGCTCGTCTTTGAGCAGCTTTTGATAGGCGATCGCCGCGTCGATCGAATAGGCGGCGAACATGGCCTTCCCCTCCCCCAAGGCCCTTCCGCCGACCGGACGGATCGCCATCATGGTTTTTGCCGCGAAAATTCGGACAGCCTCCTTGGCGATCTTTTGTTGGCGCGATTGGTTTTCGTAAATCGAGTCCATCGACGGCGCCACAAGCTTCTTTTCGGAAGAGTCCGCCTCCTCAAAGGATTTCGCCACATCGAACTTAAGGTGATCCTCGAATCGGATCACGTTTTGGATCGGGTTGAGAACCACCCCATCCCGAATCGCCTGCTTCATGGCGTAGGAGAAGAAGGGGGCCCAGAGAATCTTGTCGCCGGGACCGGAAGCGGAGCGCCACTCGCCATATCGGGCGAGAATGTCGTCGCGCGGGGTCGCCGTGAGGCCGATGATGAGATTGCGCTTCGCCCCGGCCGGACGAACGCTTCCCCACTCATCAAAAATAGCGAGAGTGTCGTCGTGGAGCACGCCGTTTTGGGAGCGATGCACCTCGTCGATGATCATGGCGACTCGCTTGCTCTTCAGGATGGCATCGAGCTTGGGATCCGCTCCGGAGAGCTTTCTCATCGAAGGGAACTTCTGGATGTTCACGACAACCACGCGAGCCCCCTGTGCCAAGGCAGCGCTGAGATCGGAGAAGGTCTCGGCCTCGCGGACAATCCCCTTGGTGGAGCTCAGCCTACGAGCCTCGTCCGCGATATTGCGGCGCAGTTCCGTGCGATCCGTCAGTAAGACGATCAAGTCGAATAAGGGCTCCAGCGATTTGCTGCCGGGGGCGGGCATGTCGGCCAAAGCCTGGGCCAGCCAGACGATGACATTGGTTTTCCCAAGTCCGGCGGCCCCTTGTAGAATGATCGAATGCGACTCGGTCCCATTTCTGTGCAGAAGGCTGTCGTCGATGATTTTCGCGATGCTTGGCTCATCGAGCCCCGGCAAGTCCTTGGCGAGGCGCTCGCGAATGGAGGCCTCGCTGATCTTCGGGACGGACTCATCCTCGTAAAGGATGCCGACGCGGCGAAGCGCCTGGAAGAGCATGGTCCTTTGGGCCGGCCAAGGCCGAAGGATCTCGGATACGGTCGTCGTGCGGCTGGCCCGAGTCTGATTGAAGAAGGCGATCTCCCGATCGATGCCGGCCGCCTTGTCGAAGAGGGAGGCGATATGGTCGAGCAGCGCCTCGAAGCCGGTCTTGTCGCGAATTTCCACGGCCTGCATGAAGGCTCTCTCCACCCGATCCGGAAGCGTGGAGATGAAGGCGAGCTCATCACCCGCCGAGATCGCGTCATCCACATCCGCGAGAATCCAGTCGGTGTCGGCGATCATCAGGAGCG
>VFQM010000436.1_pt1 | contig 46654 bp, 50 predicted proteins | sample 3512391 | NCBI WGS metagenome assembly VFQM01 (sample SAMN10412369, study PRJNA504923) | tailings metagenome | isolation source: Replicate 1 from Balatoc abandoned mine | place: Philippines | reverse complement strand
CGAGAGCCTGCCACTCAAGTGCCGGCGGGTCGCTCATTACGGCGATGCCGAAACTTCCTCGGCCACGGCGGATTTCGCAGTTTTTCATCCGGCGAATCAGATCATGCTCGCGTTCCACGTCTTCCAACACCTTTGCCAGCTTGTCGCGCTGCTGGCGGAGGGCGTCGCGTTCGGCTTCAAGGGCGGCGTAGTCGGTGGCGAGAACAAAGGTCACATTCCCGGACTTTCCGGTGACTGGATCAATCTGAAAGCTGTCGTACCGCTTCACTTCACTGCTCATGGCCGGCGATCCTCTTCGACTTGATAACGATCCAGATTCCGCGCACGCCCCAGCCGAGCATGAAGCATCCGATGCCGTGCAGAACCCACGGGAAGACTTCACTCATCGCCGCTGCTCTTGGTTGGTTGTTTCAGCGGAAACTCAAGACGCTTCCCGCACTTTGAACACTGATAGGTACTCGTCCCATCCCATCCAATCGCTACCAGTGTGCCGTGAGTGTGTCGGCAGAGTAGCTGCTTCAAAAGCCGTTTAATTTTCATGACTTCTCTCCTTCGCCCTGCTGGGCGGTGCTGGCCCGCGTCTGCTCCAGACGCTTTCGCCATTGGTGTTCTCTGTCGCGCTCGCTACCCTCGTCTACCCACTCCCACACAGGTCGACTGCTTCCGCCGCTGACAAGGTAAGCGCCGCCGACCTTCACTTGCTGGCGCACCTGCCAGACCTGGCGGCCTTTCAGGAATCGCCGGTCACCGGCCTTCGGCTTCTTGCGTGCCGGAGCTGTCGTTATGGTGACTCGCATCACTCCACCTCCTGCCCGGTGCTGGCGGCAAGGGCGGCGTGAGCCGTATCGACAGCTTCTTCTAGGGCGTTCGACAAGCCTTCCAAGTCCATCGGATCGGGGCCGCCAACACGAAGGGCGCGAGATAGTCCGATAATGTGATCCAGCGCCTCCCGCAGCCTCTGCACCTCGTCCTGATAGGTTGAGAGCAGGGTGCGGAGCTTGTTGCGCGCTTTGGCCTGCTGCTGTTCGTCACCGTTCAGGGACAGCTCCAGCAGCTCACGGTCAATCGTTACTCCGGTCATCGCTCACCCCTTCACGCCCTTGTTGCGCTCAGCTCGACGCTGTCGCTTCTCTTCTGCCGCTTGCAGGCGGCGCAGGTCGAACTCGTCGAGCCCCTTCTCACGTCGATGGGCTCGGCGAGGCGCTCGATAGAGTCCGAATGAAAGCAAAGCGCCCAGATATTCAGTAAAAGTTTTACGCATGACTTAGCCCTCCTCTAAAGAATCGCATTATCCTAAAAATATAGAGTTGCAAAGAACTTTGCAACTCTATATGCCCGTATTTGTGGGCTACTCGTCCTGGAAAGCCAGCAGCATGGAGGCTCGCAAGCATTCGAGGTGGTAGTGGCTGAACTCCAACTCGCCGTTGCGCAGGTGGTCCCCCATCTTGGTCAGCGACTCGACAACCGCCCACTGTGCAGCCTCCTGAAGGTTGCCAGGAATCGGGCAACCCTCCTCATAGGAGGCTATCCGGCTGATCAGATCCTCCAGCTTCACTGCCACCCATGAGGGTTTCAGACGCTTGAACTGGCAGGCCTTCGTGAACTCGAAGATATCCTCCTTCCCGCAGAGAAGGTGCTCTGCGATATAGGCTGCCTTCGCGGCCTCTTCCAAGCCTTCGAAGGGTAGGTAGCCTTCGCAGTCGTCGTCATCATCAGGCTCCTCGCAATACTCCCAGAGCGGGGAAAGGCTGATATGGCTGACAGCGTCATGGTGGACCACCGAGGCGCTAAGACTGAAGTTGCCACCCTCGTGCAAAATCAGCTTGCCCCTGGAGATGTAAAAATCTGAGTTGACGGTAAAAACCTTCGCCACCTCTCGGGCGTCCAAGTCTTTGAAAACATTGTAGCCTGACCGATTACGCCAATCGAGATTGCGACCCTCGGCGTAAAGGGCTTTGAAGTCTGGCAAGTTGTAGCTCTTGCAGTGCTCTTCTGCGTCAGCCAACAACTCTCCCAGGTAATTTTCAAAATCCTCCCAGCCGTCGAAACCAACGTCATCGACATAGTGGTGAAGCCCTGCGTCGATCAGATCGCCAAACGTGGCGCACTGGGTAGGTCGGCGATGGTAGGTGCCGCAGGTTGAGCACTTGGCATAGGCTCCTACCGGCTCAAACTTGTAGCTGGAACCCTCTTCGATCTCAGCATCTTTAGTCCCACATTCAGGGCACTTGAGCAGGTAGTAATCGCTGGAGGCGCTGAAGTCGGTGTCGCCGTAACTGAACCGGCCTTGCAAGGGGGCGACCCAGCGGCCCTGCTTCTTGTAGGGGCGGCCGCCACAGGCTTCGATCAAAGCCTTGCGCAACTTCTCCTCGCTCAGGCCGGGGATGACCCGCTTGTAATGGCGCAAGCGTGCTTTCTGCTGCTGGAAAGCCAGCCCTTCCTTGAGGTGGCCAAGGTAGAGGGCTGCCCATCCGACGATAAGGGGCATCTCTTTGCGGTGGCCCTCCCACCAGTCAGCAACCTCTTGGAAACTGTTCAACATCTGGGGGAATACCCAGTGGGCCCCCTCTTTTACGTAAGACATTCCGGGGATAGAAAAAATGGGCGAAGTCATGATGTTTCTCCTACAGTTGACCGCCGAGACCTTCGGCGATCATGGGTGTGATATCTCGGCGGCTCTGCTCAAGGAAGCGGAGCCCGCTGTCAGGTCGGTAGTCGACACGCAGCATCGGTTTTCCACGGCGGTTCACTACGTAGGCCTGGCCCAGGCTCTGCCAGGCCGCCGCATTCTTGATAGCCTCGTGCGCCGCCTTCCGGCACTTGTCGAGGAACTCCCGGCTGAGACTGGTACGGGTCAGCATTGGAGGAACTCCAGATCCTCGAAGCTGAAAACCCCGACCAGGCGGGAGCCGAGAATCTTGTTGTACTTGGCAAAGAGCTTCGCATAGCTCTCTTTCTTGAACGGGATCAGGTCCAGGTATACGTCGGACAGCCCGTAAAGCATCTCCTCTTCGATCCGGTGGCTCAGCGTCGGAGAGAGGGTCACGTAGCGGGGCAGTTTCAAGGTGAGCGGAGCGTGCAGGTAGAATCCCGTCGTCCGCTCAGCTGGCCCCCCGATCAGCTCATGCAGGCGGGCTTCCGGGAACCAGGCCAGACGGCTCACCGGGGTCGAACCGATCACTCGTGCAGAGAGCGGGTCGTTCGGGTCCAAGTCCTCCAGCAAGGTGTGGGCGGGGCAGAACGCTTCGCCGGTTTCCGAGTCGAGAGCGTAGCTGTTGCGGATGCAACCCAAAACGGAGCAGTTGGGGTTGGAGACCTTCTGCTTGACGGTCATCACACGCAGATTGCGCTTGTTCAGTAGCATGGCTTTTCTCCTTTTCCCTTAACGAATACGGTGGCGAGTGACGATATCGCCGAAACAGTCGATGGTAAGATCCCGCGAACCTTGCAAGTGGGCCAGGGTCGAGGTGTAAGTGTCGCCAGCGTTCAGATAGATCACCGAGTAACCTGCCGGCGTGGTTAGGTGCTCGACCCCTGAGTAGCCTTCCAGCCTGTCAATGAGGAGCATCTTCAACTCGACAAAGGTTGGCGGGGTGTAAAACGAGCGGCACACCTTGTCGATCAGCTCGGCCATTTTTCCTTCCAGCAGACAAGCGAGCTGGTGGCGCTTCTCACACTTCCAGATAGCCCGGACAATGTCCGGGTGCTCGCAACCGATAGCCTCCAAGCGGGCTATCGAGGGTGCTCTGTAGTTCATAACTTTCTCCTTACTTGCAAAGAACTTTGCACCTAGTAGGGGTACAGTTCGGAGGTAACTTGGTCGGCGATCAACTCCTCGGCAGAGTTGCCGAAGACCAGCATCGCCACCCCCTTGTCGCTGCCCTTGTGGAATCGCAGCCAGGCCTGATCGACCGCCGCTGCCGAGCAGACGGTGTCGAAAGCCTGACTCTCGAACCCTTCGCCGCAAACGCGGGACTCCAGCCACCCTGAATCGTCACCGTCGTCGACGCTGACGCCCGACCAGCCGAGCGCAGCCATCTTCTGGATGAACAGGTAGAGGTACACCGTCTCTTTGCCCGGTTGGACCATGTCGAGCGTGACCGGCTTCAGCTCTTTGAAGCTGAATGCCGGGGGTTTGCCGCCGTTCTCTTTCCAGCAAGGCCAGCACCAGGGTTGGGCCAGTTCGACAAATACACGGCCCTTGTCGTGCTCTGCCGTCTCAGCAGGGATCATGAAGGCCGAGCCGTCGGCGCGGAACGCCTCATAGCCGACCACCTTGCCCAGCCCGTAGGCGGTTTCAACGATTTTCATGATGCTTCCCTCAGTCGATCTGATACCAGACATAGGCGCTGAAGCCTTTGTCGGTAAGGTGTTTTGCGGCGGCTTGGCAGGCCTTGGTGTTGCTGTTTGCCATTCCCCAGCTGGCGGACAGCGCCAGAGCGTTGCCCAGCTCGAAGGTCTTGATACCTTCCGCTTCCAGAGGGGCTTTCCAGCGCGGAGTCAGGTGGAGCATGACCCGATCAAGGTTGCAGCTCCCGTGGTCTGGGGTCTCCTTGGCCACCTTTTCGGCAAGGAGCATCGCTTCGCGGATAGCCTCCACAAGGGAGGGCAGGTCTTTCTTTTTCATGGCTTTTCCTTACACGATCAGGAGGAGTTGCTGTTCCCAGAAGACTTTCGAGCTGACCCGTTCAGAGAGCAGGTCAACTGCAGCCTCGCTGGCTTCGTCGAAGTTTGGCGGGCCGACCACGGTCACCCAGATCGTGCCGCCGGCCGGATTGGCAAACAGCATCACGGTCACCGGGCCGCTGCCCAGGTGCTGGTAGATGTTCTGGGTCTGGTTCTGGGTCTGGTTCTGGGTCATAGCCACTCCTTGAGCTTCTCTGCATCCTCGGGCCGGCAGTACATGTGCTCGATGGCAGAGTGGCGCATCAGATAGACCAGACAGCCGGCGAGCTTCACCTTCCAGTAACGGACGTGCCAGTCCCGCTTGATCGGGAAGTTGCGGTTGTAGCCCAGTGCCCGGTTAAGTTCGCTGGCCAGCTGCGCCCCGATCCGCCGTTCAAAGGTGATACGGCTCACCTGAGTGCCCTCCTCCAGCGCCCGGTTCAAGGCCTCCCCTTTACTGGGGGGAATCTGCGGGCAGCTGTTGAGGTAGCAGGCATGGGTGGCCTTAATCACGGCCGATCAGCAGCTGAGCGATAGCTGCCGCCTGCTCGGCTGTGATGTTCAGGTGGTTGGTTTCGACACTGCGGTGCTGATCGTCACCCTCGCGCCAGAGCTTGAGCCGCACCTGCAACTCTGGCCGCTTGTTGAGCAGCAAGGAGAGTTGGGCCTTGCGGTAGACCCAGGTGCGGAAGGTGTCACCGAACATGGGAGGGATTCGCAACTCTTCGGACAGCGCCTGGTGGAACGTGTCCAACACGTAGTCTTTGAAGGACTCGTCGTCTTCCGAGGTGACTAGATCCAGATCCAGATCCAGTCCGTTGAAGCACGGGGTCACAGTGATCACGCCCTCGCTCCAGTGGGTGTAGCCTCCCATGTCGTCCATGTGGTGGTAGTTGAACGAGATCGTGAAGGCTTGTGCGCCAGGCACCTGCTCTACTTGCAGCTCGGTGTCGAAACCACTGCCGGCGGGGAGGTAGTTGTCGACAAGGTGCTTGAGGATCTCGGGTGCCAGCTCGTGTTTGTCGTGATCGGCAACCAGAAGGCTGTAGATGTGAGCTGCGAGGGATTTCTTGAGCATGATAAGTCTCCTGACATGCAAAGAACTTTGCATGTCTTTAAGGGTTTGAGTTTCAGTTACTTGGCCTTGGCCTTGACCGGCAGGATGCTGTTATCGAGGGCGTAATCGAGCGCCTCTTCACGGCTATTGAAGATGCGGTCGAACGCTTCCGTGTCGAAGCGCCACTTTTGTGTCCCAGGCAGCTTGACCAGCGGGTACACCTTCACCTTGTCCGGGCAGTTGGCCCGGTTAATGACGTGCTGCTGCAGGTGGGTGGGGAGTTCTGCCCAGTCGATCTGTTTCGCCCCCCAGCGCCCGCCCACCTCGCCCCACATACTGACCCCGAAAGCCGGGTGGTTGGGGAGGGCGTTGAAGTGTAGACAGGGCAAGGTTCGGCCCATCTTTGGCTCCCAGAGGGGCCAGCCGAAAATCACCGTGTACTCTTCCCCCTCGTCGTAGACGGCCAGTACATAAGGTGGGGCACCGACGAGGCGTTTCTGGCGAGCACGGCGAGGGGCGTCCACACACACCCGGATGATCTTGGTCATGATTTCTCCTTACTTACAAAGAACTTTGCAAGTCATAAAGGTTCATGGTGTTGATATCGCCCCAGACTTTGGCACCCACACACGCACGCACTTCGGCCAACGCTTCAAGGGAGGAGGCGCGCACCGTCACCGGGCCGGGGAGGGCTGGAAGCCACACTTCGTAAGCAGCCGGGAGCGGCTCCGTTGTGAGGGAAGTCTCACCGCCGCAGTCATCACAGTGCCCTGCGTCGAAAACCTGCTCCAGCACCCACTCTTGAATGTCGGGATCCCATGAGGCCCAGGCATCTCGTTTCACGTTCTGGCCACCGCAAGTTTTGCAGCAGATCTGCACGTCCGCCGCTCTGGCACGTTCCAGCTCGCCGCGACTCAAAAACAAGGCCGAGTACCCGCCTTGGTCGTAGCGGGCCAACACCTCTCGGGAGTTCGGCAAAAGGCCCGGAAACTCTCCGGCCACCTCCCGTGCGGCGTCGTAGAAGCGCCAGTTGTTCCCGGCCTGCCAAGCCAGAATGGTTTGAGGTTTCGGCCCGTAGAAGCGGCCGGTGGTGAACTCCATCCGCTTCTGGTCGATCTGGCCGGGCCGGGCTGGCTGACCGGCTGGCTCAGGCTGATCCTTTTGCGGGATATTCTCCCGTTTCATCCAATGCGAGATGGCCATATCCATGACAGGTTGGCTGACCGTTTTGCGGCTCTCGCAAATGTCCGCCCATGCCGGCAAGCTCAGCCGGTTGAAAAGGAAGTGGGTGACCGTACTGTCCTCCTCTTGCGGGGCTTGCGGATTGAAAAGCTCGACGTGCTCGTAAGTGAACACCCCGCCGCCGTTCTCCCCCCAACGCTCCCAGTCGACCAGCCGTTCGAGGCTGTCGGCTGCTGAGGCAGCCAGTGCCAGTGCCCCCACATACCAGCGCTCCCCTGCCACCCCGATGGCGTCCTTCAGGGAGCCATCAGACGAGGTGGAACAGTGGTAGTCGATGATCTGCATGAGCGAGTGAGAGAGGGCGGCCACCAGCTCAAGGTGGCGCTCGGGGAGGTTGATGGTTTCAGGGGCCTGGGTAAGGTCTTTGGAGCTGATCTTGATCGAGAGCGTCATGCTGCACCTCTATGTTCAGTCGGTTGTGGACTTGCAAAGTTCTTTGCAAGTCAATCTTTCCAGGGGAAGTTTTCCGGGTCGTGAGGCATCGAAGCGAGGAACTGCAGCTCCTCTTCCGGCACGTCCTTGTGGAGCCAGGTGCTGCCCCATTTATGCCCACAGGTTGGGCAGGGCTTGCCGAGGATGCCTTTCGGGTGGCAGTGCTCCAAGGTGAAGTGATACCCCTTGCCCAACTCTTCCATTGGCCAGAGGCTGCTGACAGGGACCTCGGTGGTCGAATCCAGCTTGTAGCAGTCGCCCGGCGACTGCTCGTCGTGCGTCCAAACCGAAAAAGGTTTGCGCAGACGCTCCAGCTCCTCCGCAGAGTAGGCAACCGTCTCGCCGGCCAGCAGGCGGTTCTGTGCCGCGTCTTTGGTCTTTCTCTGCCAGCTCAGCGTGGGGCTTTCCAACTGCCACCGCCATAGTTGGACGCGCTCTTTCACGTCCCAGTTATGCACTGCGATCTGGTGATCGCAATGTGCTCGCATACTGTTGAGGTGCCACTCCTTCCAAATATCCAGAAGGCGGCGCACCGTTTCAGCCCCTCCCTCTACGCGGATCTGATCCGGGAACTTGAGAAATTCAGCCAACCGCTCAGTAACTTGGCCGCTGTCGCCATGGGCCTCACCGTTTCGCAGCGGCCCATGCACCCCGGTAATCGAGAGACGGCCATCTATGTACAGGATTTTTACCCAGAGCGGAGCTGAGATTTCAGCCCCTGTCCGGTAATGGTAGGCAGGGAGCGACCCGACCACGAAAATGCGCTTGAAATTGTCCATCATGATTCACCCTCCTGAGGTGCAAAGAACTTTGTATCAGCTCTCGAACTGTCGAGAAGCTGCTGTGTACTGGCAGTTTTGGCAGGTCATCAGGGAGTCCCCGTCCCACTCGTGGTCACCTGCCGGCTCTGTCTCGAAGTTGTCACCGCTCTGGGTCAGCTTCGCCTCGACCTTCACACTGACGGTCAGGTCGTCACTCTTGCACCGTGGGCACACCCAGGCAGGCCCCTCCTCTTCCTCCAAGGTAAGGTCGCCGTTGGGCAAGCTGAGGGTGGCCGCCTCGTTGCCGGCCTCGTCGATCACGTCGACGATCACCCCCTCCGAGGTGTAGTTCACCGTGGTCAGCCCACGGTCGCCGGCCGGTACAAGGGTGATCCGGCCGTCGTCCTCGCGGGCAGGTCGCAGAAGGACCGAAACGCGCTCATTCAGGCGGATGGCTGTCAGATCCTTGATCTGACGGCGAAGCGCTTCAATCGCCGCCGATGTTGCCTCTGCCGGGTAAGTCGAGGCCCAGCGAACCTGTCGACCGGAAAGGATCAGCGAATCGGCAACGTCGGCGACCGTCACTACTGGCACGAGCAGGCTGAAGCAGGGGAGGCGATTCCGAGCCTCCAACGCATCGAACCCTTCAGCCAGCGCCCTTTCGATATACGGGCCGGAGAGCCGTTCCAGCAGCTCTTCCAGTCCCAGGTAGCGAAAGGTGCGGGTGGTCACAGCACTGCGAAGCAACGCCGTCAACGCCCAATGTTCTTGCTCAGTCATGAGAACCGGAACCATCACACAGCCTCCATTTTGATATGAAGCGTCGCATCGTCTGTCGACGAGATCGGCAGGTTGATATTGCGGAAGACCGGGCCACCGATCTCGTCGTAGAGGCACTCCGCTTGGGTCAGCGTTGCCTCTACGCAGATGGCGAGACTGCCGAACGCGCACTCGCCCTGATCCAGCTCGTCGAGCAGTTCAATCAGATCTTCGTACTCGTCTTCGGACTCAACCGCCCGGCCGGCCAGCCAGCAAAAATCGTAATCACGGTGTTTACCGTGTACTTCAAGAGACACTTTTACTTTTTTCATTTTGAACCTCTGCAAAGAACTTTGTATGTCCGGTTGCCTTAAAGGAAAGGCAACCGGGTAGAGAAGGCAACCACCCTGTTCGGGTGGTTACACCTGACCCAGAACCACCGTGCTGGCGTAAGTCGCAGTTTGGGTGGTCGGCGTGACCTCGCTGGCCTTGACCTTCCGCCAGTCGTACTCCCGTGACGGACGCCAGAGCATCTGATCGCCGTCGAGGCGGGCTTCGCCTTGCTCCCGGTAAAGGGCACCGTGCCGGCGATACCACGCTGGCGTTATTCCCGGATAGCAGGCCAGCCGCCAAGCCAGGCGGGCAGCCCGTTCAATCCGGCTGTCCAACAAGGCCGGGCTGATACGGTACAGACGGTCTTGAGCAGCACCCGCCGCCCCACTCATTCGAGGGGCAGACCAGCTCCAGATCAGACGGAAGGCCCGCACCGCTTGGGACGTGTGCCGGCAGTTGCCAAGGATGCCCACTGGCCGGCTGTCTTCGACCGAGGCCAAAGAGGCCCCAGTACGCAGCCAGACGGACAGGGCGATACGGTCGGCCAGCTTCTGTGCATCGGTGCGAGTTTTCATGAATGCACCTCCACGCGGTCACCCGCCTTGCGCTGAATCACACCCATAACGAACGGGCGGTCGGTCGAGCTGGATTTGACCGCCAGCTGCCATTCCAGAAACCCGTGCCGGTCGCGTCGGTCGAGACCAATGGTGATCTCGCTGGACTTCCGCCAGCGCAGGATCAGGTCAATCAGACGGGCGATCATCGGCTGGTCATTGGCCGGCAGGCCCAGGTAGCTGAAGTCTTGGGTGGAGCCGGCCGGCAGCCAGACCTTCAGGCTAGGCATCGGGTAATGGCAGGAGGTCTGGCGCAGGCTGAAGCAGGAGCCGTCGAAGTTTACGATCTCCCAGCCGAGGGACAAGAGAGGCTGGACCACGTCGAGAGCGTAGGCCAGGGCATAGGGGCAGCACGTATGCCCGGATAAAAGATGAGAAATGTTCCCATCTTTATTATTGGCAAAACCGATAATGGTCGGGCTGATTATCGAAGAAGCATATGACTCGTCGATGATCAGGCCGATTTCGGGCGGGTTGGCCCGGCCATTAGATACAAGGTGAGCTTTGAGCATGTTGATCAGGTTCATGTGGATTCCCCTATGTAGGTGATGGGCGGAATTGCCCTTGGTGAACGCGAAGCGGTGTTTCGGTCACACTTTTTTCGCGTCGATGTATTTGTAGCCGTTGAATGCACCTTGCCGTTTCCGGTTGAGAGCGTGGAAACAAGGTGCAAAGTACCTTTGCAGGGTTGCACCCAAGAATGGGTCGAAGGTGCAAGGTTTGGTTTTAGCCCGGATAAACATTGGCGGTATAAAAAGAGCCTTTATACCGTTACCCCGTCGAGTTGTATTAAAACTCGGTTTGATTATGTGCATCCCTTGCAAGGTGTGATGGGTTAGGGCGATGGTCAGGTTTTTAGCGAAAAAACGCCAACACCTTGGTTGGTCGAAAACCCTAGATGCACCCGGAATTGTCCAAAAAAGTCGATCGAACCGACTTACAAAGCACTTTGCATGTCCCAATGTGCCAAGGACGGTGCAAAGGGTGAGCCGGCGATTCAACCGACGTTTTACCCCGTTTTTGTACGATCTGGGTAAAGATCGGTGTAAGGATCATGCACCTTCTCATGCTGGTGGCGGGTTCAAGCGCGACCGGGTTAGAGGGTGCGTTGGTTAAAATTTGTACAGAATTTTCACTGAGGGGGTCAGCAACCCGTTTAGTACAGGCGGTTGTATTTGGGCGGGTTAGTTAGATACATGCACAGATACACTGTAGCCGTTGAGAATGACATGTACCTTGTTAAGGTGTTTTTAGAGGGTGTCCTTTTTCTTGCACCTCCTGAAGGTGATGTATTTAGGATGTGTTTGTGCTTGAACTCGACAAGGTGTTTTCGCCTTTTAACATTTGGGCGGTTTTCCGTGGAACATTTGTCCGGGCACACACACACGCACAGTCTTCAAAGGTGCGGAGGTTGTACGTGTTGGACGTTGCTGTTATTTGGCGTCGACGATAAGCGGGTTAGGGGCGCACCTTTGGAGGAGGCGAAAATTTGAGGGGTGAAAATGCTGCGAGGGGGGCTGGCAGACGAACGAAGGCCTTCGCTCACCCCCCCACCCCTCTCGCAACGACCCCTTACTCCCACCGCTTTTTTGGACGGCTACTAAAAATATAAAAAAGTTAAAAATTCAATAATTATTTATACTTTTAGGAGCTATCCCGTTGGCTTAAGGTTCTCATCTTTTTAGCCCGGTCGGCGTCTTATGTTCAACGAGACGGAGATCGACCCCTGTTTTTAGAACTTCAAGTTATAAGAGGATGCAAAGTTCTTTGTAACTTGCGTCAAATCCCTCACCTTGAAAGGGATTTGCCGCCCGCCCCGCGTCGAGACCCTCCCGCCCCGCGTCGAGACCCCGCGTCGAGGCCCGTCTTGCGTCCCGCGTCGAGGCCCGTCCGCACCCCTTGCCTACCCTACCTGGGGCCGTCAAAGCGCCCCTGCAGCCATGCCTGGCCCTTGCGGGTGGCCTCCTCCAAGCGGTCGAGCCATTCCCGCTGGGTCTGGCCTTGAAACAGGAGGCAGATCAGGTGGGTGATCTCCTCCTGCAGGTTCTTGTCTTGGGCGCACTTGATTCCGATGCGCCCCTCCTTGGCCGTCCACTCTTGGGCGAATTTGAGCTGGGCGGCGAGCGGCGATGCGCCGGCACGGCGCTTAGCCATGGCTTGCCAGTCCGTGGAGTTGGGCGGCCAGTTCGCGGACGCCAATGGCGCGGGCCGTCAGGTAGTCGGGTGCTGGGACCCCTGCCCCAGCCTTGGCAGCGACCTGAAGGCGGCCCAAGGAGGCCTTGAGAGGCCCCTCAGGCCACGGAATTGATACCACCACGCACACCCCTACATGGGGGGTACGAAAAACGATCCTAGCGGCCGCCAGGGCCGTTTTCCGGGCCATTTCTGATTTGTGCCCCTCGACGGGCACAAGGGCCAGGGCGCGGCCCTCCTTGTCGAGCAGGCCGAGAAGGGTTTTTACGTGTGTGATGTGTTTGATCTGCATTTCCGCCTCCTACTTACAAAGTTCTTTGCAAGTCAAACCTTGGCGATTGCCAAGATCTGACCGACACAAAAGAAGTGCGCGGAGCCGTCCCAGCGCACTTCTTCCACAGGGGTGAAGTTGTGCAGCCGTTGGGTAGGCTGCAGCGTGAAAGCGGCCATGAACTGGCCGTCCTTCTGGGCCTGCCACAGCTGGCGGGCACCCTGCTCGGCGACAAGCGCCGAGAAACGTCGACCCTTGGCAAGGCCGATGGTCACCATGAAAAGATCTTCCGGGCGCTCGGCCGGAAGTTGGGTAAGGGTCAGACGCTCACAGGCTTGCATGGCGGCGGCCTCCCTTGTGGAAAACAGGCACGGCCAGAAGTTGGCCAGACGCGGTGAGCCGGAAGACAAACTCCCGGATTACGCGGCACTGAAATACCGGCATGTTGGCCGGAAAAATTGGCAGAGTTTCCTCGGCGAGGGCGGCCGCCGAAACGCGGGGAATTTTTGGCAGCGGGTATTTTTGGGCGATTCGGCACATGTGCCGGTTTACACTACGCTTTACTGATTTCATGGTATTACCTCCTGACATACAAAGAACTTTGCAGCCCTACCGGCCAGACACAGGGAGGCCGGCTGGACACGTTTGTACGTGTGTGTGTGCCGCTGCAAAGAAGAAAAAGCCCAGACATACAAAGAACTTTGCATGTCTGGGCATATGAAAAGCCCGGCGCAGTGCCGGGCTTTTCATATGCCCAGAAAAAAGCCCGGCACTGCGCCGGGCTTTTCCTTTCTTTTCGCGCTTAGGCGGCCGCTTTCGCTTTCGCTTTTGCGCGCTTTTGCGCTTCGGGCGCGGTGGCCGCTTTTGTTTTTGCCGCTGCAGTTACTTTGCCGGCTTTCTCGGCTTTCGCCAGCCGGGCTTGCGCTTTGCTGGCGATTAGCTCTGCTATAGCGCGCTGCAGGTCCTGCAGTTCACCCTCACGCCAGCCGGCGACCTGTTCGAGAACTGCAGACAAGGCATTGCCGGGTGCGTGTTTGTCACTCATGCCAACCTTAGGCGCAGGCGCTGCAGCCGATACCGGCGCTGCAGCGCCGGCCGCTTTTGCACCCTGCAGGCTTGCCAGTGCCTTATTCTGGGCGCGCACGTCGCTGGACAGCTCGCGCTTGATAATGGCCGGGCTGATCTGCTCGGAAATTTTGACCACTGCGCGCTTTTCGGCACGCTCAAGGCCGATATAAAAGAGCGGCAAAGGAGTAGAAAGCGCGGCATTCAGCTGCCGGCAGTAAACGGCGACACTGTTTGCCACCCGGCTGAACTGCTCGGCATCCTTTGATTTTTCGCCAATGCTGGCAAACACGCTGGCCAGCTCGCTGGCCAGCTCGCTGGCCGGCAGGCTGAACAATGGTTTTAAGGTGCTGGCCAATTTGCCGCGTGCCTTGTCTGCAGAGAAAGCAGCCGAAACGACAGCAGCGACACGGCTGGCGGTGGTGGCGGTGGCGGTGGTGGCGGTGGTGGCGGTGGTGGCGGTGGCGGTGGTGGTGGCCATGGTGGTGACTCCTTAGGGATGCAAAGTGTTTGCAAGTGCCGGCCGATCCGGCTGCAGCGTGCCGCACTATTGCAGCAGCTGCACCCGTAACAAAGCAGAAGGCGTGCCAATTTTGAAAAATTCCTTATAAATCAATAACTTACGGCTAAAACAGCACTGGCACGACTCTTGCACTGGACAAAAATTGTCAGCCTGAAGTGTCAGAAACTGACAAAAAGTGTCAGCCCAGACCCCACCCCCCATTTTTTGTGCCAAGTACCAGGACGGCCTCAGACAGCCCCCTTCGCGGTACACAAATTTTTGCCAACCTAGATTGTACAGGGTACACTCCCCTCTATTGCCTCATTCCGGGGGCAATAACCCGTCACCGGCCACCCACCGCCTACCGACCCGAGGACTACCCTCATGCGAAAACCAAAGTTCATCCGCCCCTTCGGCCCCAATGACATTCAGCTTGGCGACACGGTCCGCGACCGCCTGAGCGGCCTGGTCGGTACAGCCATTGCCAAGGTTCAATACCTGACCGGCTGCACCCAGTTCGGCATCATGGCCCGCGCCCAGGGCGAGGTCAGCAAAGTGCCTGACACGGTCTACCTGGACTGGCAGCGCCTGGAATACTGCCTGGAAGGGAATGAGTGGGCGGATGTGAGTGCTTCCACACATACCCTCCGCAGCAACGGAGCTGGCCAACCCCCGAGCACCTCCAACCAGCCTCACCCTTAACCACCCCCACCACCACCCGAGGACTACCACCATGACCAGCAAACTGATCCCGGTCAGCATGAGCTACCAGCTCCCTGACCAAATCTCCCCCACCCTCCAGATGATCACGACGACCGTTGAGCAGCTCAATGAGGCGACCGACCTCATGCGCGGCACCCATCCCAGCCAGGTCAACATCACCACGCCCGCCCCTCTGGCCCTCAAGTCGTTCACAGAGACAATGCGCGCCCTCAACGAGGACCTGGCCCTCTATGAGACGGTCTGCCTGCAGAACAACCAGCTCAACCCAACCCCCACCCTTGCCGTATCCGGGGTGGTGCAGCCGGCCATCCGACTCAGCAGCTTGCGGAACTTCATGTCCAGCCCGAAGCAGGTGGCCAAGCTGCTCGGCTGCAATGGGGCCTACTCGGACAGCGAAGAAGACCCGCTGATCTACTTCAGCCGGCTGCGGATGGCTCCGGCCCCCGGCTACTACCAGTTCACCGTGGAGTAACTAGCATGGGCCTTACCCGTAAAATCACGTTCCGCAAAGCAATCCCCTACGCCCTGGTCAAGGAGGTCCCTGAGTTTCTCCCCTCCTGCGGCCCGACCGCCCTGGCAGTCCGCCCTGAAGACTTCGCAGCATTGAACAAGGCGCTGCAAACTCGCTCAGCCCGAGCGCCGGCCGCCACGGAGTTCTCCTGCTCGGGCTGGGTAGAGCCGATCACTCACCCCAAACCGATTGACCGTGAAGACCCGACCCTGCTGGCCGAGGAAGAGGGGCCCAGCCTTGTCTACCCACTATCCAAGCACCTGCTGCTGATCGCGCTTGAAGAAAATGAGCGGATCTTGCCGCCCAAGGTGATCCGCCGGGAGCTGGATAAGCGGATCGCTGAGATCGAGAGCAGCCAGCTGCGCAAGGTCTACAAGAAAGAGCGGGACCAGCTAAAAGACGATATCGTACAAAGTCTTTTACCGAGGGCGTTTGTCAAATCTGAGCGTATCCGGGCGATGATCGACACACATCGGAACCTCATTTGGGTGGAGGCTGGCCGCACCAAGGCAGAGCGGTTGCTGAACCTGCTGCGCGAGGCCCTCGGCTCGCTGGCCGTGCGTGTGCCGACAGTACGCATCGCCCCCTCAGCGACGATGACCGAGTGGGTCCGCGTGCAGAAGGTGAGTGAGTACCTGTCCATTATGGACTGCGCCATCTACCAGGACCCCGACCGCGACGGCAAGGCCACCCTTGTTCGCCAGGATCTCTCGGCCCAGCCGAGCCAGGATCTACTCGGCGAAGGTAAGATAGTCACTCGTCTCAACTTGAACTTTCAGAACTCGGTGTACTTCACTTTCGACGAAGATATGAGCTTCAAGGCGATGCTTTTCGACGGGGCAGAGTTCGACGGGGCTGAAGAAACCGAGGAGGCTGAGGCGATGACCCACGCCATCATGTACCTGCAAGGGCAGCTGTTGGGGCAAATGTTCGACCACCTCACCGAGCAGTTGGGCGGGCTGGATATGGGCAGTACGATCTAAGAAACGGGGGTATTTTGGTAAAAAGCCGTCAAAATAAGGCCAAAATACCCCCAAACTCCATCAAAAAGAGGCAAATAAAGTGAAAAACCTCAACTGTTTGCAGCGTAAAGCCTGTCGTTCCAACCCTCTGGCAGCCTACCTGGCTCACCGAATGCCGGCCCTACTGATGGTGACCGGGGTGATTTTGACCTTGAACATTCTTGCTGTGCTGCTGGCTGCCAGCTATGCGGCCGGTTGGAAGGTCCCGCTGAGCCTCAACACGATCCACCACCTTGCGGCCAGCCTGAGTTTCTTCACCCTGCTTTGCGGGGCGCTGCTGGCGGCGGAACTGACCTGGATGAATCGGCACGGGATCGGCCCGGCCAACTTCGAGCGAGGCCCTTCGAAAACCTCTTCGGGTCGCCAGCGGCAGTACGAGACAGAGCTGTGGCAGGCGAAAACGCCCCGAGAGAAGGTGCTGCTCAGTCAGCTGGTTGAACTGAGCGAGAGCCTGGTGGAGATCGAGCAGATGGCCGACAAGGGTGAAGACGTTCAGAGTCGGAAAGGCAGCAAAGGCCTTTGCAAGCACAGCCTGTACCTCTTCCGGGCGATCAGGGCACGCTCAAAAGGTTGACACTGGGGCTGGTGCCGTTATCCTCTGGCGGAGGAAATGGTGCTCACCATTACCAGGGAAGGCTCTAGCGGGGAGGGTTTATATAAACCCTCCCCGCTTCTTTACGGAATAACCGTTTAGCTGGACAAAATCCCCGCCAGTTGCCATGATAAGGCAGCAATTTCCCTTATCTCAGAGGCAACCATGTCTGAAAAAAGACGCCCTGATGCGGTGATAACGGTCTCGATTGGCCCGGCCAAGCACAAGATTGAGCTGTTTTCCGCCTCACAGTTCATCGACCGAATGTCCAAGGTCAACTTCTACCACGTTGATCAGCCTTCTCTCGCTCTGAACCCCATTGACATGGAAGGTAAGAGCTTTGTGCGCGTCCGCCATAACGGGTCCTGGGTACCGGACGGCCGCCGAGAGATGTACCCCCTCCACCGGGTCGGCCAGCTGATCTCCGATTACCTGCGAAAGTCGATGGAGGTGATCCAATGATCGCTATCAAGACTGCTTGGGTGGTCTGGCTGAGTTCAGTGACCTGGAACTTGCGAGCGGTCTACCGGGCGATGGCCGGGCTGGCTGAGTCCCGCCAGTACGGTGGCATCTCGCTATTCAACGCCCTGTTCGACCCTCTGGCTCTTATCCTGGTCGGCCTGCTCAGCCTGCTTCTGCCCCCTGTGGCAGTGATCAGCGCCCCTGTCACCCTGCTATGCACCCCGAAAGGTTCCTGGAAGGAGGTTCGCAGGATGGTGGAGGCGGGCAGGGTGGATCTGCGCACGGGCAATTTCAAGGAGAGCCAAGGTGAGTGAGAAAGCGGGTATCTCCCTGGAGCAGCGGCTGATCAACAACGCGGTCGATACGGTGGTGGCCAATGCCCACAGGTACGATGCGGCCGCCCTTGTCCACCTGCTCGACCGTGTTCTTGATCAGCGCCCCGAGCTGCGCTCCTCTTTTGCATCGGTCATCGGTGCCGAGATTCTCACCAAAGGGCGGGCCGGCAGTATGGCCATGCCGGGCACCGAAGAGATGGACTATCTGACGCTGCCCGTAATGCACCGCAACCTGCTGCGCGGCATCCAGCAGATGCAAGACGCGCTCATGCCTGGCGGCTTTCTGCTCAAAGGCAAAGAGGTAAGTCCAGCTGATTCCGTGCGAATGCTGCGCGACTGCACCACCCAGATGGAGAAGGTTCTGCGCCTGACCAAAGGGGTTCGTGCCATGGGCGAGATCAACCGCCTCAAGGAGGCCATCGCTGCAGGCATCAACGCCGTGTCGAGCAAGGTAGGCCCTGAGCACCGGGACAGCGTAATGACGGCATTCAAAGAGGCCTTCCGCGAGAAGATGACGGGCACGGGCAGCAAACTCAACGAAGCCATGAAAGACGCCGAGGAGCTGTAATGTCCAACCACAAGCTGCTGGAAAACTTCGACGGGGACGCCATTGGCGAGAACCTCCTGGCTCAGCTGCACGCTGAGGTCAAAGGTGCGGCGGACTTTTCCCAGCTGGCTCCGTGGCTGGCCAACAATACGAGCGATCCCCGTGACCCGGACAAGCCGTGGACCTTCGCCGAGCACGAGTACCAGATTGACATTCTGAACTCGACCCACCACGAGGAGTTCTACCAGAAGTGCTCCCAGGTGGGGGCTTCGGAGCTTTTCGTCCGCATGAAGCTGGCGATGCTCGGGGTGGCCAAGGCCATGACCATCATCTACGTCCTGCCCACCCGCACCTTCGCCTTGCGGTTCGCCAAGGGCCGGGTAGATCCGGTCATCAACAGCTCAAAAGCCTTGAAAGCTATGCTGAATAAGGACGTTGACTCTTCGGAGATGAAGCAGTTCGGCAACAGCTTTCTCTACATCGCCGGCTCGTTTGGCCAATCTTCGGCGATCTCGATCCCGGCTCAAGGCCTTTTCTGGGACGAGGTGGACTTCTGTGACCAGCAGAACCTGACCACCTTCCGCTCCCGTATGGGTCACGTTAAGGATGACGACGTTTGGTTCGTGCGAGGGTTCTCCACCCCCACGGTCTACGACTACGGTATCAACGCTTTTTTCAAAAAAGGCTCTCAGGCTTTCTACGCGGTTTACTGCCACACTTGCCACGATTACGTGGAAGTTGACTTCATGCGGGACATTGTCGTTCCCGGCTATGAGCGCGACATGCGGGAGTGGGACAAGAGCTGCCTGGATGACCCTCGACTGGACATAGACGGGGCCTTCTTCCGCTGCTCGTGCTGCAGCAACCCCCTCCCCTGGGCGAACTTCCTCGACCCGGCAAAGCGTAAGTGGATTCATCGCTTCCCGAGCCGGGATATCAAGAGTCGGCAGATCAGCCCCTTTGACGTGCCGGCGATCAACTACCCGGCCAGGACTTTGCGCCACGTTGGGGATTACGAGGTAACCGCCGACTGGGTGAACTTCAAGGTCGGCGTCCCTCACGAGGATGCCAGCTCCAGCTTCCTGGTGGAGAAGGCGAACTGGGGTGACGGTGTCACCTTGGAGCCACCCTTGACCCCGGCGGAACTCAATAAGGCCCTGGAAGAGCGCGACCTTATCGACAACCTTGAAGGGTTCATGGAGTGGTTGAGCACTCAGCCAGTGATAGCCGGCAGCATGGCGGTAGGGATGGACGTGGGCAAGATGGCCTGGATCACCGTCCTCCACGTTGAAGACCACTCTCGCAAGCTGGTCTATGCCGAGCGGGTGGTGGCCTCTGGTGGTCACCTCACGCAGAGATTCCTCTACATCCTGCACACCTTTGGCGGCTTGAGCGGGGTAGTCGACGCAGGGCCTGACTTCAGTACCTCTCAGACCCTGAGCAGGGTTCGACGCGGCCAGGTCTGGGCTTGCTACTACGCCACGAACCGGGACAACCAGCTGCAGCGGATCAAGCTGGACGAGGCTGAAGGTACCGTTTCTGTTTTGCGCACCCGGACGTTTGACATGCTCGTGCGTGCCTTCAACGACGGGAAGCTGACCATGGCCAAACTGCGTGAGGAGGCCGCCTTGCGGGCGCACCTCAAGGCCATGAAGCGGGTCACTGTGGTCAAAGACGAAGGGGAGAAGGGGAATATCGAAAAGGCCCGCTGGGTGAGTACGGGCGACGACCACTTCTGCCACTCCTTGCTGTATGCCAACCTGGCGGCCGATCTGATTTACAGCCAGGACGGGCTGGAGGCTTACAAAGGAAGGGCTCCGGTGAGTGGGGCAGAGGCCAACATTGGCAAGGTGAGGATGCGCCGCTAGAATGCCGGCTATTGACAGGAGACCCTGATGGCTACCCATAAACCTGCCCGAGGCGCTAACAGCAAGTTAGCGGGCCAGCCAGTTCTACCGAAGAAGCTGGTAAACAAGGTTCGCTCGACGAACCAGGCCGGCAAGGTTGAGCGTGGCCAGGAGATCAGCAACAACCGCACGGCGTATATCAACCTGTCGGTCAAAGCCCTGCGCGACCAGCGGCAGCCGGCTGCCGCCCTCCGAGAACTGCTCCGGGTAGACGGGACGGTAGGCTCAGCGATCTTCAACTTTGTGGAGATCGCTCACACCGGCTACAAGGTTTGGGCTTTCGATGCTGCAACTCACCAGCCCAGCCTTGAGGCCACGATGGTGGCCCGAACAATTCTCTCCCGCTTCGACACGGTCTACGACTACACCTTGGGGTTCGCCGACAAGCCGACCTTGCGCCAGGCCATCGAACAGATGCTGCTGGAGACGGTCATCGGCAGCGGTTTCGGCTGTGAGTTGGTGCTGGACAAGCAGATGATGCCTGACCGGCTGGCCGTGAGCACCTACGACAGTTTGAAGTGGTACTCCTCCGGTGACGGGTTGCGGTTCCCGAAACAGGAAGGAAATGACGGGGATATTGATCTGAATATCCCCAACTTCTTCGTCGGCGAGTTGCACCGCAGCCCCGCCTTCTCCTTCGCTACCCCGATGCTTGAGCCGGCCATCAACGACTCCTTCTTCTATCGGGAGTTCATCGAAGACATGCGCCGGATCGTCCGAGGCGCTGCGAACCCGCGACTGACGGCCAAGCTGATAACCGAAAAGCTGCTGGCCGCCGCACCCTTGGCCATCAAGATGAACCCGGAGAAGTTGGCCGAATGGATGAACGGGCAGCGTGAGGCGGTAGAACGACAGCTGGAAGAGTTGGACCCTCAAGACGCTCTGACCTTCTTCGACTCGGTCGAAGTGGAAGCTATCAAGATGGCCGGGGAGAAACAGGACTTTGTCCCTTTGCTCAATGCCCTCTCTGGTCTGATGGCCACCGACCTCAAGGCCCCGCCCAGCATCCTGGGCCTACGCCTGGAAGGGTCCCAGTCCCTGTCCAACACCGAGTCCATGGTCTTCCTGAAGGTTGCAGCGGCCCTGCGCAAGCCCGTTCAGGACACCTTATCCCGCGCCTTGACCCTCGCTACGCGCCTCTACGGGCAGAATGCCTACGTGGTTTTCGAGTTCGAACCTATCGACCTGCGCCCGGAAAACGAAGTCGAGGCTTTCCGAGTGATGCGCCAGGCGCGTATCTTGGAGCTTCTCTCTGAAGGGCTGATCTCCGACCTGGAGGCGCACGTCGAGCTGGGCCTTGAGTATCAACGTGAAGGCTATGAAGAGCTTTCAGGGACCAAGTTCTTCAAGGCCGGCGCAAGTAAGGAGCAGGCGGAGAAGGCTTCACCAAACAACGACCCGCAAGGCGCAGCTTTGCAACCTAAAACCCCAAAGAAAGCTGGCGGGAGTAGCCAATAATGAAGGGACACACAGCCCGATTCTGGTTCAGTGAAAACGTCCAGGCGTATGCCGACTGGTTGACTGTCCGGGACAAAATCCTCAGCTGCAACCCGATGGAACTGCGCAGCGGTAAGCCTCCTGAGCTTGCCCTGAGTTCAGCGAACTCGACGAACTCGGCTGACCGCCCCAAGCCGCAGTTCGGGGACGGCCGCCAAGACTACATGATGCAGCGCTATAAAAACCTTGCGCTGATCAGTATCTCTGGCTCCCTGGTTAAGAGCGACTCGCCCTGGAACCGCTATTACGGGGTTGTCTCCTACGACGAAATCCGTCGCTCGGTAATGATGGCGCTCAACGACCCGTCGGTAGACGGTATCCTGGCTGTAATGTCCACTCCGGGCGGTGCTGCCACCGGGGCGGACGCGATGGCCAGCTTCTTCTCGCGGGCCAACAAGGTGAAGCCGTTCTACGCTTTCGCAGAAACGGACATGTGCTCTGGCGGCTACTACCTGGGAGCCCCGGCACGGGAGATCTTCGCCCAGCGCGCCGCCCTTGTAGGGTCTATCGGGGTCATCATGGTCCACATGGACTACCTGGACATGTACAAGGAGGCCGGCATCAACCCGACCGTCTTCCGTGCCGGGGAGTTCAAAGCGCTGGGCAGCCCTTATGAGCACCTGGACAAGAAAGCCCAAGCCAATATCAGCAAATCGCTGGGCAACTACTTCAACATGTTCAATGAACATGTTGTTGAGAACCGCTCCTATGACAGTGTCGAGCAAATGCGTGAGACGGCTGGCGAGGGTCGGGTATTTATGGCTGAAGAAGCCATGGAAGTCGGCCTGGTGGATCAGGTCGCGGAGTTGGAGGATTGCCTGGAGATCGTCTCCGATAAAAGCCGAAAGGCTTCTGGCCGATCCACATCGCTTTATCACATGCCAAAGAGAGGTAACACCATGAAGGTCAAAGGGAAGGACGGCAAACTGATCACCCTGAGCGAGGAGGTAGTGACCGCTCTCGCTGCAGGCGCAGACCCGGCCTCCTTCGGGCTGACAGCTGAACAGCTGGCCAACGCCGTTGAGGATGAAGAGGCCGCCGCAGGCGACAAGCCTGAAGCCAAGGTTGAAGGTGACAAGCCCGAAGCCAAGGTTGAAGGTGACAAGCCCGAAGCCAAGGTTGAAGCGGCTCAGAACACTGGCGAAGGCGTGCTTGCCGGCGAGATCAGCGCCCTGGTGAAGCAGGTCACTAGCATGACTACCGAAATTGCGCAACTGCAGGTAGACTTGCGCTTGGCGAACGAGAAGCTGTCCACTGCGACTGCAGCCACCGAGTCTGCCACAAAAGAGCGTGACGCTCTGATGGTGGTAGCCCGCCAAGCGGTAAGCTGGCGGCAGACTGCCCTGGGCTACCAGCCCTCGGTATCTGAAAGCCTCGGTGCTGCAGAACTGGTGGACACCTTCGAGAAGCTGGACGCCACCTTCAAGGAACGCTTCAAGCCGGGTCAGAAGTCGGTGTCCACCGCTCCTGCTACCGGGGCAGAGCTTCCCAACAACCCGCAAGTCACTGCCGCCCGCAGCATGACTGGCAAACTGTAACAGGAGCAAGACGATGCCCACTTATAAGCGTGGTTTGAAGATTGGTACCGGCTGGAACCGCCGTGAAGCGGCTCTCGGCGATGTCTCCACCAAAGGCCTTTTCACTGACAAGGACAAGGGTAAGCCCCTGAAGCTGGTCAGCGATTCCACCTATGACATTTGCGCGGACGGCGACGAGATCGAAGAGATCCTGGTAGCTCTGGCCGGTCAACAGCCGACCGTGAACAACGGCTACCAGATTGGCACGATCTGCGATGACGGCCAGTTCCTGGGTGTTGTCGGCAGCGGCACGGTTGCCATCAAGGACTTCCTGGTGGCTGACGTTCAGGCGGCCATCGGTCAACTTACCGACCCCCTCAAACCGACCACTGCCCTTGCCAAGGTCAAGAAGGCCGCCACTCCGGCTTCCCTGACTTACCGCTGGCGCGTGGTGTCCATCCTCTCCGGCAACGGCGCGGTTGGCTCTGTAGTTCTGGCAGAGCGTGTGGCCTAATAGGCCCCTCGCTCACCCCACTGCTCAATCCGTTCGGAGAAAGAACTGATGGAAACGAAGACTAAGGTCAAGATCCGCAACCCCCAGGGTGCCCTGATGGAAGTGGATCTGGATATGCAGATGTACTCCGACGCCCAGCGTCGCGGCATCTCGCTGAGCCAGCACCTGACCCACCTTTACGGTGCTCAGACTGACGAAGCTGCTTTCGGCAGCGTAATCTCCCAGGTTATGCAGAACACTGGTCTGCTGGTCGGCTACGACCACGCTACCGGCCTGCGCGCCCCTTCCATGAAGGAAGTGCTGGACCAGGGCGTGGCCATGAGCGCCATTACCAACACCGACGGTAACGACCGCTCGCCCGCTGGCCGGATCATCTTCCCGGAGATCCTGCTGCGCACCGTGGAAGCCGAACTTCGTGAGTCGAAGGACGATTACTTCCAGATGTACGAGCGCATGGTTGCGATGACCCAAGTCATCAACGGCCCGCGCTTCGATCAGCCGGTCATCAACGTCAGCTACCCGGAAGAGTCGGCGAGCAACCGTATCAGCGAACTGGCTGAGCCGGATGCGATGATCAGCATCACCACTGGTAACACCAGCCGCAAGGTGCCGACCAAGTCGATTGGTCTGATGATCTCCGAAGAGGCGATGGCTACCACCACCCTCGACCTGGTGAACATCATCATGACTGCCCAGGCTCGCGGCGAGCGTTATCGCATGGTGCAGGAGCAGCTTGGCGCGATCCTGAACGGTGACCCGGACTTCGGCGAAGCCGGTCTGAGCGGCTACACCGCGAAGAGTCTCGACCCGTCAATCGCCACTGCCGGTGAGATCACTCACACTGCCTGGATCAAGTTCCTGCGCCGTGACTTCCGCCGTAAGTCGCTCAACTTTGCCATCGCCGACCTCGATACCGCTCTGGCCATCGAGTCGCGCAAAGGCAAACCGACCCGCGACACGGTCTACGCCGCTGGCAGCAACTTCGATGCGGACATGACTGTCGACAACCTCAACGCTCGCACCATCCCGCTGTTCCTGTGCGATACCGAGGTTGCCGGGGCCAACACCGTGGTTTCGCTGGACACCCGCTACGGCATCCGTCGCGTGATCAACGTCAGCGCCAACTACAGTGCTGTGCAAGAGTTCGTACTGCGCAAGGCGCGTGCCCTGCGTATCGACTACGCCGAAATGGCGCACAGCCTGTACCCTGAAGCCTTTGAAAAGATGACCCTGACCATTTAAGGTCGGTGGGCAAGAGGGGGCTAACGCCCCCTCTTTTCAACACATAGAGGGTATCCAGATGGAAAAGAAAGAAAAAGCGGCTAAGCCGGCCGAAGTCGTTGAGGCTGTTGAGGCCGTTGAGGCCGTTGAGGCTGTTGAGGTAGCCGAGGCCGTTGAAGCCGCTGAGCCGGCCCAGGCAGCCGCCACACTCAAGAAGGCCGCCCAGGTGAGCAAGCAAGGTTCCGTGCCTGTGCTGGTTGACGAGGACGGTGACTCTATCCCCGTCAACAGCCTGATCCGCCTTGCCACCGTGAACGGTCGCAACCTGCGCTCGCCTGACGGCCTGATGATCACCGGGGCCGGCACCTCCGAAGTCAACGGCTTCGATATCCGTGAAGGTGACTGGTACACCGTACAGTTCGCCGCCGGCCTGCTCCGAGTGGACAGCTACAAAAAGATTCGCTAAACCCTAGCCAGGAGCCTCACTGTGGCAGATATCGGTTCTACCCCCGTGCTCACTACCACTGAGGCAGTCCGTGCAGCTCTCGGTGTCGACCCTACCGATATTTCAGATCAGAAGATCCTCAACTCGGAAATCGACCAAGAGCTGTGCCTGCAGCTAGGCACCTGGCTGAAAGATTGGCGAATAAAACTTCAGCCCCCGAGCGGCGCAAGCTCGGAGGCTGAAGTTACCGTTTACTGGGCACTGCGGGCCTACTGTAAGTGGCTCGCAGCCGCCTCGATTGCCGACGCACCGACAACCATCATACAGCTCTACGGTGACGGAAAGGCGCAGATGCGCCGCTTCACGAACTTCGATTGGAGCACTCTGGCCGAGACCTGCCGGGCCAAAGCCGAAGGCTACAAGGCGATGGTCGCCTCCCTTGTCGGTGAAGACTATATTGCCCCTGGAGAATCGCTGCAGGTTCTCGGGGTAGTCTCGCCCAGTTACGACCCGGTGACCAACTGATGGATCTTCGCAGAGCTTTCGAGCGCTTTGCAGACCATGAGCTGAGCCGCTTCGACAAGGCGTCCGGGACCTTCACCCCTACCGGCCAGCGCGGGGCGCTGCAGGTCTATGACCGCTTCGTCAGCGATAGAGACTTTGGCCAGAAGAAGCGCATTTTCCTCTGCCCCGGAGTATTTTCGATCCCTTTGAACGAGACGCTGCTCCAGATAAGCGATGTTCCTGGGGTTTGGCTTATCGAAGGGAGCAACGCGGACGCTGACGCTTCAGGCGTTTACGCCTCTGCCGTGGTGTTGCGAGAGGCTCGTCACAAGGTAAAGCTCTGGAAAAAGGGCGGTACCAAGAAGCGGGCGACGGGTGTCGGCTACATTGACACCGGCTTGCAGCTGATCGGGGAGACCTGGGGCGACTTCAGCCGGTACTCCAGCACGGAGTCCCGAGAGCTGCAAGGGATTGATTACACTATCGGCTCCTGGTACCTGCCGCTGGGAACCTCGGTGAGCCTCGACACGTTGATTGAAGACGAGTTCGGCCAGTTCTTCATGGTACGAGAAGTCAGCAGCTTCCTTGACCTTCTGATGGTACGCGCCCAAGAGCGTGAGGACACCGTATGAGCCGCCGCGACGTTGAAATCTCGCTCAAGTCCACCCTGGACAAGCTCATGGGGGATCTCGCTGTCAGCCTGTCTACAGGGAAGCCGGTCGCCTCGTTCGACCTCGACGACCCTGCCAACGAGCGGGAGATCCAGGCCGGCAGCGACCACGCCCTGGTGTACCAGTACAACAGCCTGGCGGAGGAGCCCCGCCACCCTTTGTACTCTGCCAGCTTCCTGATCGGAGCGAAGACGACTGACGACCCTGGTAACTACCAGATGGCTGACCTTCTCGTCGATCTGCGCGACCTGTTCAAGGTGGGGGACAGCTACCCGGTCTCAGACTGGAGCGAAGTGGAAGAAGGGGCCGCCGCCCCCGAGGAAAGCGGCGTTCTGATCATAAAGTCGGTCCAGTCGACCCCTCAATCCTTCGAGAAACAGAGCGGCATCCGCCTCATGCAGGTGCAGGCTCAGCTGATTTCCTATGGCGAAGACTAGAGTAAGGGCAACAGCCCGTAACGTAGGCTTCCAGCTGGAGTCCATCAAAAGGATGAAAGAGGCCGTAGCGCAGGACCCCAATGTCCAGCGCAAACTGCGTGAGGACTTTCGACGCTTTAACGGCAGGCAGATGACCCAGCTGGTGACAGACTACTACCAGGAGGCGATCAACCAGGCCGCCGCCCTTGTCGGCAGAGGGGTTCCAGGAGCCTCAAAGGACCAGCCGGTAGGGTTCTCCACCCGCTTCGGGTTCATTGACTTCGGTACTGTCTGGGGGGCACTGAACAGCAAGTACCGAAAAATGAAGGAGCGAAAGTACGGGACTGGTGACCTGTTCTGGAAAAGAACAGGGGCTACCGGCCGCTTCCTCCTTTCTCGGGCGGTATCGGTGAGAAATGCCCAGCAAATCAACATCAAGGCGAGGCCGCCCAGCGCCAACGCAAAACACGACCTGGTGCTAACTGCAACCATCGTGGTCCCCTCCTGCGGGGATCCTGTAATCGACGCATTGACCCGCGAGGCTTTTGCTTCCGGGGCAATAACAGATGTAAGCTCAAGATTCAAGGTTGAGGAGGGTGCAGGTCGCACTATTTCTGATACCATTGCGATCACAGAGGCGCGTAGGCCTCTGCTCAGTGTAATATCCGCAGGGCTTGGCCAGCGTGCCAGGAAAGCCCTGAGCAGATTCCGCCAATAGGAGACCGCCGATGCCACTCGGAAGCGCAAAAACTCGTCAATTTAACCTGGGGACTTCCGAGCTGCGCGTAGCTCCCCTGACCTCTGCCGGCCGACTGCTGCCTGCCCACAGTGTCGGCCTGGTCGATTCGACCACCGTCAACGTGGCGCAAGAAGCTGCCCGTCTGGAAGGAGGTTTCCCTCGCAAGCTGATCGACACTGCAGTGGTCAGTCAAACCGCCTCGGTAACCGCACAGCTGCGCGAAGTCTCGCGCCGCAACCTGCAAGTCCTGCTCGGCCAGGGCGTGTCTGCGGGTAACCCGGTTGACGTGGCCACCACCCTGTCGGTGGCTGCCGCAGCCGCTGCTACGGAGATCACCGTAGCTGACGCTGCAGGTATCAGTGCCGGCGACACTCTGGTGGTCTTCCCGAAAGGTAAGCCGGAGTTCCTGAGCATCGTTGTCGTTACCTCCCTGGCCGCCAACGTGGTTACCCTGTCCTCTCAGACCCCGCTGCTGCACGCTTACGACCCCGCCCTGGGCCCGGTCGAAGTGTTCAACGCCCACCCGATCCCGCTGGGTGCGGTCGACAGCGTTCAATACTTCGCTGTCCAGGTGATCCAGCGCAACTACGCCAACGGCCGTCCGCGCAGCTTCGACTTCTGGAAGGCGGCGATCAGTTCCGGTATGACCTACGAGACCAGCTCGCAAGACTACGGTACCAACGAGCTGCAGATCGAGATCATGGAACCGACCGCTGAAGATATCGCAGCCGGCGGCAGCCTGGTTCACATCTCCGATATCATCGCCAACCACCCGGCTGGCCGCATGAGCTTCGGGGCGTAACAGAGCCCGCGATTGAAGGCCCGGCAACGGGCCTTCTTTTTGCCTGGGGGAAAAATGCAGAAGAGTACAGCGCTAAAAGCCCTCCTTGTAGGGGATGGCAAATTGAGCGGGCTGCAAAGGGAGATGCTGGCCTTGACCTTGGAAGCCAACGAAGGGATCAGCCTGGGGGCAGCCCTGACCGAGGTTTTCGATTTTCTCAAGATCAAGGTAAGCCGAGACCGCTTGGAGACGATAGCGAAAAGGCTTGTTGAAGAGCAGCGGGAGAACGCTGAAGAGGTGGCGGACTCGGCCGACGAACAAGGGGCGAAAGCGGCTCCCACTTCTGGCGGTTTCGGCAAGAAGCTGATCGAGTGGGTGGAAGGCCTGGACGCCTTCGACCGACTGCTGGTGGCCTGCCAGGGAAACTACCCCCTCGCACTGAAGATCTACAGCGAGGAGGATTTCACCGTAACTGACAGCCTCGGAAAGCTGCTCCTCGAAGAGAAATGGAACGAGGCGCTGACCCGCCTTGAGGCGGCAGCCATGCCTTGGTCTGGCGGGAAAGGTTCGGCCGGGGCAAACGCCGAATATGTTGACATGAGCAAAGCCACAGACGACGACCCTGCGTGGGCTGAACTAGCCTCATATTTCTGATGGCGCTGATATACTGGCGCGCAGACAGAATTTAGCTCAGGGATCACCCATGTCCAGAACCCCGCAAATCGAGGTAGATGCTCTACTAAACCTGGTTATGGACGAGCAGGCGCTAAAGCGCCAGCTTACCGGCATACTGGGCACATCTCTGCAGGAGGCTGCAGGTTCGGCGAAGCTCGGCGAAGGGCTGGCCAACCCCAAGCAGCTGCAGAAGATGCGCCGAGAGCTGGAGCAGCAGCTGACCCAGGCCGGGGAAGCCCTGGGCGAAGCTATCCGGCTCAGCACCTCGAAAGGTATCGCGGACTCGCTCTCGGTATTGCGCCGAGACAGCATGGGCAAGTTCAAGCGCGACCTCGACAACCTGATGAACGACCCGGCCAAGGCCGGCAAGGCCAACCCGCGCCTTGCCAGCTTGGCCCCTCTGGCAGCTGATACCCGTAACGAGCTGAAGCGGCTGATCAGCATTTTCGGTAAAGAGTCAGTCTTTTCCGGTTCCTACAAGGAGTTGGCAGCCCTAGCACCTCAAGCGCAGCGGCAGCTGCTCGGCGTGACAGCGGCTGTGAAAGAGCTGGCCGGGATGCCGATAGTTGCCAAACGCGATCTGGAAGCTGTTCGCCGGGTGGTCAATGACAAGTCAACGGCCAAATACCTCCAGATGCAGGCCCAGGACCGGGAGCGCCTGGCCAAAGCAAACCAAGCGTTGGCTCTCCAGTCGCAAAACCTCAACCGACTGGCAGGCCAACTCTCCAAGATGGGCTTTGGGGATCTCGCTTCCGAGATCAAAGCTGCCGACCAGGCCCGTGCCAAGCTGATCAAAGAGTTCAGCAAGGTAACCAACCCCACCTCCATCGACCAACGCAAGGCGGCGCAGCGTGAGGCCGCCGAGCGTGCCGAGTTCAAAGCCAGCCGTGACGCTGAGAAGGCTCGCCGGGCCGCACTGAAGCGGGAGATTAAGCAGCGCGAGGCGCAGCAGCGTGCTGCAGGGACTTACCAGACCGTAGTGGGCCCCCGCACCCCGGTGACCCGCAAGACCCCGCTTCGCCCCGGCCTTGCCGCCGCTGCCAGCGCTGAAGAGCGTTTCCGTGCAGGGCTGGAAAGCCGGGAGATCATGCGTGGGGCTGCCAAACTCAGCCCCACGGCGGTACGTGAGCAGGCTCGTCTGCAAGCCCGCCTCCGTGACGCCGACCTACTCCGGGAAAACCCCCTGGAGGAAGCTCGCCAAGGGATTGCGGCTCAGCGGGCAATTCAGCGTGAGAAGGAACTGCGCAAGCAGGCGGGCATTGACCAGAAAGAGCAGGCTCGTCTGCAAGCCCGCCTCCGTGACGCTGACCAGCTTCGTGAAGACCCCCTGGAGAAAGCTCGCCAGGGGATTGCGGCTAACCGTGCCCTGGTTTTGGGCCGCCAAGACAAGGCGCAGCGCGAGGCGCTGGATAAGTGGTTCAGCAAAGCTGAGGACCCGGAAAATCGCACTGTCATGCAGCGGATGTTCGATGACATTCGCAAAGGGAGTGCTGCAGCGGCCGCCCAAGGTGTGGCGGCCGCCCGGCTGGCAGAAGAGCGGCGTCTGAAACGCACTGCCACAGCCATAAACGCGGAGCGGATCATCGGCGAGGCCGGTGGCATCGGCAATTTGCGGAATGTCACAGACATTCAGACTGCAGGGGCGGGACTGCGCCAGGCGTATAAAGAGGCGGAGAAGGCGGCAGCCCTCGCCCCTGCCGGCAGCAAAGCCTACACCGAAGCGGTAAGTGAAATGTCGCGCCTGCGCGACCAGCGGGACGCTCTTGCACGTCAGCTGGTGCAAGTCCGCCAAGCCGCCAAAGGAACTGACGACAGCGCGGCCTACCAGCGCCGACTTCAAGCCATGGACTCCCCGAACCAGCCGAAGGGGGTGATGGAGCAGCTGCGCGACCAGGTTCGAGAAGGGACTTACCTGGCTCTGCAGCGGGCAGAGAAAGAGAAGGCAGCTCAAGCTCGTCGAGAGGCTAAGTATCAAGACGCCACGAGAATCATCCGGGGCGTGGGCGGTATCGACAAACTGAGCCAGCCGCTCGACCTGGAAATTGTTCGGGCAGGCCTGCGACAAGCCTACGACAGCCGCCAAAAGGACCTGGCTGCAATCTCCCAGACTCGGGGCGCAAACAGCCCAGAGTACCGTGAGGCTCTGGGCAAGCTGAACGCGATCCGCGCAGAGCGAGACCAGCTGGCAGCCCGGATCCGTGAGATCCGCGCAGGTGGTGGAGCAGGCGGTGGAGCGGGTGGCCCAGGCGGGCCGGGCGGAACAGGCCCAGGTAATCGCAAAGGGGCAGAGTTTTCCGGCGGCGAGCGTCTGCTCACGCAGTTCAGCCGTTATGCCATCGGTTACGGGAGCCTGTACCAGCTCCTCGGCCTTGTCGGTCAACTAAAGACCGAGGTTATCGCGCTCGACAAGGCGTTCTTCTCGATCAAGGCAGTGACTCAGGCTACCGACCGGCAGATGCTGGGGGTTGCCCGTTCTATCCGTGAAGTGGCCCTGAATACCAACTTCACTACGAAAGAAATTGCCGAAGCTGCTCAGCTCCTCGGCCAGGCAGGTGTCCTCCCGGAGGACATGGACGCCACCCTTGCCAGCACGGCGCGTTTCGCTTCGGCGACCAACTCCTCGCTGACCGTTGCTGCAGACCTCATGAGTACGGTCAGGACGGTTTACAAGACCCTTGACGAGGGGGTTATCGGTGACCAGCTCACCCGCGCCATCAACCTCTCCAAGCTGACAGCGGAGGATCTGAAGACCATCCTCTCGCTGACCGCTCAAACGGCCAGCAGCTATAACGTCAACCTGGAGCAGCTGCTAGGCGCTGTGACCACCCTGCGTAACGCCGGTATCAAACCTTCGACGGTGGCCACCGGCCTCCGTCAGGCGATGTTGGAGATCTTCAACCCCGATTCGGCCACCACCAAGGCCCTCCTGAAGCGCTACAAGGAGATGGGCGAGGAGATTGACGCCAAGGGCATATCTCAGCGCTTCTTCGGTTTCAGCAACGCTGCCAACCCACTCCTTGCAGCTTTGGGCGAGCTTCGCCGCCTGGGCTTTACGGATGAAGGTCAGAAGACTTTGCAGCGCGGTGTCGATATCCGTGCCTTCAACGCCATCCAGGCGCTACTGCAGAACTACAAGGAGCTGGAGCAGGCCGAGAACAAGATCACCTTCGGCCAAGCTGCATCGGTAGGGGCTGAGATTCAGCTGAAATCTTTGGCCGCCTCCATGGAGAACTTGGGGGCGAGTGTCGTTGTTCTCGCAGAGCAGATCTCGGGAGGCCTGGTAAGAGCTTTGGCCGAGGGCGCTACCGAGGCTACGAACTTGATCGAGCGGCTGACCGAGCTTGATACCGACCTTAAAGCCTCTGGTGAAGGTGGCATAGGCTCCATTTTTGGTGGGGCAGCCTTTGGCGGGGCGCTGGGCGGCCTACTCTCCCGAGGCGGTGGCTTTAAGTCTCGGGTCGGGGGCGTACTGGGCGGGGCCGGTCTCGGGGCCATCGCCGCAGCCCCCAGCGAGAGCAACAGTGAAGGTTTCGGCCTGACTGAGGCGGCGACCATCGCCTCTACAGTGGCTTTCATTGGCAGCATGTTGAGCGTGTTTGGCCGCCGCCTGAAGGTTTTCAAAAAGGTCGCCGACAAGATTGAATCGAGCGGAGTCGGTAAAAAGGCTTTGAGCGTCCTGGACAAGTTCGGCGACGTTGACGAGAACGGCAAGGGGGACTGGGGTCAGCGCCTGGGTAATATCGCCGCCCTGCTGACCGGCGTGGGGCTGCTCTCAGGGTTGTTGGACCAGATCCTCGGGGATGACGTGGAAGGTATTGAGCAGCTGCAGGCTAAGGCCAACGCTGCGGCGGCCCAGGCTTCCAAGGCCAGGAAGGCCCTGGAAGCTAACGTAGCCCTGGTAGACGAGTACGACACTACCCAGGCCACCCCGCAAGATGGCACCACGGCAGCGGCCTTTGCCAAGTACCGGGACGCTCTGACCAACTACGAGCTGGATATGGTCGAAGTGTTCGGCCAGAGAACCGCTGAGGTAAATCGCCAGCTTCAAGACCTGCTGATCGAATACGTCAACACCACTGCCAGCTTCCGCCCAGGCATTCGTGCAGAGATGGAAGCCCTTCTAGGGAATAAGCTGGGGGAGCAGGTTACCGATAAAAACCTCTTCGACCTTGGAAGCTCTGCAGAACAACTGCGGAGCAGCGTGGAGGGGCTGGTCGAAGGCACCAAGCAGACCATCGAGCGAGTGACTGACAACATTCGTACCGCTCGCGCCGAGGGTGTTGACCCCTCCAAAGTCGACTTGGCCATGTCTGAGGCCTACTCCGAGCGCTATGAGGTGCTCAACGACATTATCAACGGGGTCAGCGATCTCAGCCCCGAAGAGATTGAGGAGGAGCTGCGCAACCTCATGGAACGGTTTGTCGAGCTGGTCGACGAACGTCCCAAGAATGAGGCCAAGGCTCGGGCAGCCTCCATCAACAGCATGGCGCAACAGTTGGCCGCCGCCCTTGCCCAGAGTGACAACGCCGCCGAAATCTCTACAGCTGTCAGCAGTATCAGCAACAGCGTGGAGTACATAGGGCTGTCCGTAGAGTCTCGGATGCAAGGCATCCTGGCAGGCTTGAGCCGGTATCAAGGTGAGATTGACGAGAAAATAAAGGCCAGCGAGGCGCGGCTTGCCCAGCTGAAGGCCGGAGGCCCTATCGCTGAGCAGGTGAATGCCGAAGAGATTGCCAAGGAGCAGGAAAATCTTCGCGGCTTGCAAGGGATGCGGAGCACCTATGAGGCTGAAGAAGAAAAAGCTCTGAATGATCTGCTCGCTCAGCAACTCGCCAGGGAGGAGCGCAATAACGCTTACTCCGCAAAGGCTCGAACGGATTTCGGGAGGTCCTTGGGCGGCGTGGCCTCGAATGAGGATGTTCAGAAAATTCTCGATGACCCTCGCCTGCAAAGGGAATTGCAACTGACCGCCGAGGAGCGGAAGTTCCTGCAAGAGAACCGGGACGCTTACCGGATGGGTGGTGACGCCTCTGCCCTTGAGGCACGCCTGACTCGGGGCACCAAAAACGACGAAGGTGAGACGGTAAACAGCGAGGACTTTGAATGGTTCCTTCAGATCAACCAGAAGCTGGTGGAGAACGTCGCCCAGGTAACCGAAAAAGAGAAGCGTCGGCTGCGTGACGAACAGAACACTATCAGTACGGACACTTACCGGCAGCAGACTGAAGCGGAAACTCGGATCAAACTTGCTGAGCACGACAAGAATTTCGCACTGCTGAGCAGCAATTCCCCGAGCAACCCGGTTATTGCCAAGTATGAGGCAGAGCGGACCGTCCGCGAGAAAGAACTACTGCAGGCTCGTGCCGAGGCGGAAGACGCCGCTGAGGATGGCTCAGCGAACTCAGCTGCCAAGCAGCAGGCGGTGTTTAAGGCCGAGGCAGCTCTGCAAACCCTGGATATCGAACTTGAGCAGGAGCTGGCGAAGTACAAGGCTCGGGCTGAGTCGGTCAGCGCACAAGCTAAGCGGGAGATGGACGAGGAGGCCAAGAAGCAGGCCAGGATCGCTGTCACCCAGACCGCGCTTGAGCAGCGGAAGGTGAAGCAGGACTTCGACGAGGCTATCAGGATAGGGGATCAGGAGGGCTTCCTCTCCTTGTCTAAACGCTACGAAGAGGTGCAGGAACGGCTTCGCAAACAGCTCGAAGAGGAGCTGCAAGCACGCGGCCATACCGCTGAGCAGATCAAAGCCGAGATCGACCTCCGTGAAGACTTGAACAAGCCGCTGGCTGACCAGGTGGAGAATATCCGCAAGCTCAACAGCCAGATCAGTCAGATGGAGGATCTGCGCTACCGGCTGATCGGTTCAGGGCCGCAGCTTGGCAGCCAGTTCAACACGGCCTACCTGGGAGCTGACGGATTCACCACCGAGGAGCAAATCGGTGCCGGGGTGCGGGACTTGGCCCTCATTCAAGCGAAGATGGCAGACAAGGCGAAGCGGCTGCGGGACCCCCTCTTCGCAAAAGACGAAGAGACGGTGGAGAAGCTCAAGAAAGAGCTGGAAGAGCTTGAGACTCAACTCGGTGAAACTCAGGCCGCTGTTGATCAGATGACCCGAGGTGCTGCGGATTCGATCTATGCAGCTTTCAGCCCGAGAAACTTGATCATTGAGCTGGAGAACACCAGTAACACCCTGGCCAAGATGGGCACCAACATCCGCTCCAACATGGTCTCAGCCCTGGACGAGATGGGGGACGCCCTGGCTCGGGTCGCCAACGAGGGCGGGGACGTTAAGGAGATCTTCCAAGAGATCATTAACCAGTTCGCCACCTCCACCTTGTCCATGATCCTGCAGACCAACCTGCGCGAAGGTGCGAAAGGCCTGATCGGCGGGATAACCGGCAAGGATGGGGGCGGGGGCGGCCTGGGTGGCGTCTGGGGGGCCATCAAGGGCGGCTTCGGGCAGATGTTCGGCTTCGGCGGAGAGGGTGACCAATCTGCAGGGTCGGCAGGCTCTGGCGGGACCTCCCAGGAAGCTGGTCTGATCGGCGGGATTCTCGGTCAAATCCTCGGGGAAGGCGGGGAGACCGAGACGAAAACCGCCACGATGAACGTGCAGGCCGGCATCGTGAACGTGGTTGGCGGCACTCAGGGTGGGGGCGCTATAGGTACGGCCGGCAACTTCATCGGCAACCTGTTCGACGCACCCGCCTCGGGCGCTGACTTCATGGGCCCCTTGCCTGACACAGGTTCGGCCGGCGGCTTCATCGGCAACCTGTTCGACGCACCAGCCTCGGGCGCTGACTTCATGGGCCCCTTGCCCAACGACAAGGGGGCTGCCGGCCAGATGGTGGATATTCTGGCCAACGATGTGCCGAGCGCCGTGACCGAGGGCATGAGGCAGCACAGTGAGGGCTTTTTCTCCAGCCTCAGCAGCGGTATAGGGAACCTGTTCGGCAGCCTCGGTAACAGCCTGAGCAGCCTGTTCGGCGGGGGTGGGGGTGCCGGAGGCGGCGGCGGGGGCTTGGGCGGTATGCTGAGCGGCCTGTTCGGCGGCGGTGGTGGTGGTGCCGGCTCCGGCGGGGCCGAGGCTGGAGCTGGGGCTGGCGGTGGCGGCTTCTTCAGCAAGCTCTTTGGCGGGGGCGGGACCGGGGCAACCGGCGCAGCTGCCGGAGGCGGCGGTATGTCGGGGCTCATGTCGGGCCTGGGCGGCGCAGGCATGGGGGCCGGGATCGGGGCCAGTCTGGGGGGTGCCCTGGGCGGCGAGAAAGGCCAAAAGTGGGGGGCCATCCTCGGTGCGCTCGCGGGGGCTTTCTTTGGCTTCGGCTTCTCCGGTGGCGGCCACATCACCCGCTCCGGCCTTGTGGTCGGCCACGGTCGGCGAGGGGTGGATAGTGTTCCGGTGGAGGTCAAAGGTACGGGTCAGCGAGGGTTGCTCGCCCCCGGTGAAGGGGTTCTCAACGTGAAGGCAATGGACGCCCTGGGCGCTGATTGGGTTGCGGCGGCAAACAACGGCAAGCTCTTTCGCAAGGCGGTTGGCGGGGTGATAGGGCACAGCTACAATGCCAGCCAAGCCGCTAAAGCCGCCGCAGCGAACAGCGTAGCTCGCACTGCTGCACCGGCCAACCAGGTAAACGTCAACCTGAAGAACGTCAACGTCTTGGACAAGAGCGAGATTTACAGCGCTCTGCAAACCCGCGAAGGTGAGGACATTATGATCAACCGCCTCAAAGCTCGTGGCGCTCTCGGAGAATAAATATGCCCTACATCATAGGCCGGGCGGCCAGAGAACATGAGCTGTACGAGCGGCTGAAGGCCTTCGTAACAGGGGTAGGTTTTCTGGGTCGAGCCACTTTCAGCGGGGCCGGAAACGGCTCCCTTATCGACCCGCGATTGCTTGACCTGGCCAGTGGCGAGACGTACACGTTGACCTGTAACGGGGCCGCCCCTCGCGGCGGCTCCTTTACTGTGGTCGGCTCCGTGCGAGGAAACCTCCCGGTGGCCCTGGTGAACCAGGTTTATGTGGACCCGAAGATCCAATTCTGCTTGGACATGGGCTCTACGGACTTCTCAGTGGGCGATCAGTTCACCTTGAAATTTGTAGAGTATTCAGCCCAGGCCAAGCCGAAGATTTCCTCTCTGAGCCCTACGGTTGGGACAGTTACCGAGGAGATTACCCTCACCTGCAACAAGGCAGGCACAGCCGTGGCGGGCGCTGAGTTCTCAGTTGCCGGCTCAGTCTCGGGAGATCACGGCACCCTTGTTCAAGGGCAGGAGTTCACTTGCCCGGTGCTGCGTCTGACCCTGGATCTTGGCGACCTGGCCAACGTCAGCTTGCGGTTCGCGGTCGGCGACACCGTAAAGATTCACACCACCCAGAACCCGTTGCGAGCTACCGGCCAGCACTGGGCGATTCGCCGCGACCCGAAGCAGGTTCCAGGTACTCAGTTTGGTGTGCCAATCCCGGCCTCTGACAGCGAGATTATCCTTCAAGGGCCTGGCCTCGCAGGGGCGGATGAAATTTTGGTAGGTATCCGACGCAGCTGGTCAGCGGCCGGCGCGAGCTGGGAGCTGGCCGGAATGCGCGGCTACGCAGCTGGCCTGACCTACAACGAGCAGCCCAACATCCTCCCCTTGAACCGCCGTCCCCGCCTGCTTATGTGGACGGGCCAGCTCCCGTACTGGATCAGCGTAACAGGCCGACGGATAACCGTTAAAATCCGAAACAACACCTACTACATGGACCTTTACCTGGGGCTGGGAATCCCCTGGGGCAGTCCGAAGTACCAGCCGTATTTCCTCTGCATCGGCGGCTCCTCGGGCAACTCGGAGACGCTGTGGACCAGCCTGGCGGTAGAGAATTGCAACTACTGGGCAGCCCGAGCCAACGCAGAGGCTGGCAGTTCAATGCAGGTGCTCAACCGGGCAGGGGCCTGGCAGGGGCACCTTTCCCGGACGAACAATGCGCGGGACGGCTGGAATGGCGGAGGCTTGGTCAACTCCGCAGATAACGGGATCTGGCCCTACCGGGTCAACGCCATGTCTAAGCTGAGGGAAAACCTGGACGGTTCAACCCCGCTCCTTGCCGTCACTCTTACCCCTGACATGGGCGAGCTGGAAGGGGTTATGGCGGTTTCAGGGTACGGTAACATCCAGCCCGAGGATATCATCCTGCAGAGCAGCACAGGCCGCCGTTTCGTGGTAGGGACCAACACTTACCGGAACTCGCAAGAAGACTTTTCCGCCATGGAGTTGGTCTAATGTCCTATTTTGAAACCGGCTCAGCGTCGGACGTAAACAACCTGCTCGGCAAACTGCGCAGCGCTATGGCGGCCAACGGTTGGGACACCAACTACAACGCCCTGACGGCCGGCGGCGGAACTCGCTGCCACATGAGCAAGGGCGGGATGACCGTAAACTTTCGGACCGGGTTCAACAACGAGCTTCCGGTAGCGAATGCGGCTGAGCGCAGTGCCCGACAAGGCAACTGGTCTTGGAACTATGGTTGGGGCAACCCTACCACTTTTTGGCGGCCTGACTGGATTGCCCTGAACGTAGGGACCGGGGTCAACCTGGGCTCCAGCTGGCACAATCAGCCCGGTGCCCCAGGCTCCAGTGAAGGTAAGGGCCTCGCCTCGATGGCCCTGGCTTCGGGCGGCATTTCACGCTACTGGATATTCATATTCGACAACCCGGACACTGTCCTGCTGATCTTCGAGCCCTGGCCCGAGCGATTCGAACATATCGCGTTTGGCCGCCTGCACCTTGTTCAATCGGTTCAGAGCGGGGGTGAGTGGTATTCAGCTTCTCGAACTATCAACCGCAGCTACGAAGATGTGAGCGAAATCTGCGAGGCCCGCACAGACCCTGGCACCTGCCTTGTTCGTCTCGTTGACTCGCGCTGGGCGATAGCTGACCAGCTCGACGGGTGGAATCATACTGTCGCCCCCGGCGCTGCCTGGAACAACTGGGGCACCACCTGGATTGCCAACCTAGGGGTCCCCCTCTTCGAGGCCTCAGTGTCCAACCCTTCCTCAGCCGGGTTCCCTGGCATCATCCCTGCCAGCTACCTGGAGGCGGAAGGGCGCTCTATCTTGCACCCTATCCCGGCCTACAAGGCCAGAGAGCAAGGGGGACACATGCTGTTGGGCTATTTCCCGCATATCGCTCGCACCAGTATGCGACCTTACGTGGCCGGCGACCCTATAGCAGGGGTCGGCGAGTCCTGGGTAGCGTTTCCTTCCCACTTCCGGGAAAGCCCATGGAACAACAAGGCTTACCAGTCTCGGCCTTCCAACCCCGCTGAGCAGGCCGCGAACTTCTACGGTACTGGCATTGCCGTGCGGAGGCCCTGATGGCTGTCCGGGAGACCTCAGTTGAGGTGATAAAGGCCCGCGCCGGGGTGGACCCGACGCGGCCGGAATATGACTGGAACGACAACTGGGAATCCCTCACAGGGGATAAGCAGACCTGGTTCTACCCTTGGCAAGGTTTCGAGCTGTACCGTGAACTGCCTCGACAAGGGCTGGCGGAGAGGTGGGTGGAGCGAGGCTTGGCCGGCTACATCAACCCGCGTCGGCACGTCAGGCCGACCTCTGCCCTGCGGGCGAGAACCTTCACCGACCTGTTCTACGGCCGTATGCAGATAAACCCCGCCCTGCTGGCCCTGGGGAACGTCCTGAATGACCAGACTCGGACGGTAGAAATCTGGAACGCCACCTTCGAGCCTACCGTGCTGACCGGGATAGCTCGTGAGGAGACCGACGGTATCGACCTCGATATCAGCCTACCGCGCCCCTTGGCTCCCCTTGAGGCGATCACCCTCCAGGTAGGGGTAACCACCACCGGCCCGGCGAACATCGACGCCACCTTCAGCTTCGAAGCTGAAAACCTTCCGGCCACCTCTTTACGGGTTACAGGTACTCGGACCGTAGTGTTCTCGCTTCTCCCTGACACCTCGAAGAGCTACACCGAGAAACTGGCCTGGGTCTCCTCAGTGTTCACGTCCCATGATGGGACAGAGCAACGGATGGCGCTTACGGAGAGTCCCGACACGGTCATCTCGTTCACGGTCAGCTCTCATGATGCGCAGATCCACTTCCTGGACAGCCTGCTCTGGGGGTGGCAACACCGGATATACGCCCTGCCCTTGTGGCACCGCGCAAGCCGGGCCAAAGCCCCAGCATTTGCCGAGACCTACACCATCCAGTGCGATACCGAGCACGCAGGCTTCAGGGAAGGCGGGATGGGAATCCTCTGGGGGGCTTTTGACCGTTTCGAAACTTTCGAAGTGGCCGGAATACTGCCGGGCCAGCTAACCCTGCGACGCCCCTTGGGTGCTAACTGGCCGCCAAGGACGCCGGTAATGGCCTGCCGGCCGGCTCGCCTGCCGGTAGAGGTGGGAAGCAGCTGGCAGCACGGCAACCTGGGCTCAGCTGCGCTGAGTTTCGTCTTTACCGAAGTGGAGCAAGAGGAGCCTGAAGACTCCGCAACCACCTACCGAGGCCACCCCTTGCTGGTTAAAGCTCCGAACTGGGTAGCCCCCAAAGAGGAGAAAAACACTCGCAACATCGAGGTTTTTGAGTCAGCGCTTAAAGCCCGTTTCACGGTAATGAACAATGACGTGCCCTCGGTTGTAAGCCAGCACTCCTGGTGGTTAAAAGGCCTGGATAATCACATGGCCTTCCGGCGCTGGCTGTTTGCAAGGCGGGGCAGGGTAGTGCCGTTCTGGGCTCCAAGCTGGAAGGCGGACATGATTCTGGCTGCTGACACCGACCCTGGCCAATCTCAGATAACTGTCAAAGCTATCGGTTATCGGAACTTTTACGGCTCGCGGGCAGGTAGAGAGGATCTGATGATCTTCCTGAAAAACGGGGGGCACCTGATTCGGAGGGTTTCCAACGCGGCGGCGGGCCCAGACAGCAAAACGGAGATAGTCAGAGTAGACCAAGAGTTTTCAGCCGGGCTGAAGGTCTCTGACGTGAAGATGATCTGTTTCCTAGGCTTGCACCGGCTGGATGCCGATGAAGTGGAGATCGACTGGCGAAGTGATAACCTTGCGCTCTGCAACCAGAATATGAGACTGCTCACAGATGGCAACATTTGATCAAGCCGAGAGGAGCTTTTGGGGTGGCAGACCCGAAGAGCTTTTCCTCTTCCAGGTGGTGGGAGGGGGGCCAACTTACCGCTACACCTCAGGCAGGTTGCCGGTATCCTTCGCCGGCTTCCCCTTCTTTCCAAAGGCCCTTGACCGGGGAAATTTCACCTTCAAGAAGGACTACTCGGGGAGCGACACCCTTGAGCTTACGGTTCAGTCGGACCTTGAGCTGCTGAAGCACTTCAAAATCATTGTGCCGCGCAGGACAATGACACTGACCATCTACCGCCGCCACCGAGGTAGCGAGGATCTCGACGCGGTCCCCGTATTCATCGGAAGGGTTCGCGGGGTCAGCTGGGAGGGGGCCAAGGCCATAGTGTCTTGCGACTCGATGTACGCGATGGCTAAACGGGGTGGTCTGAACCTCAGCTACCAGGTCTCTTGCAACCGCTTTATCTACGACGCAGGCTGCCAGTTGCAGAAGGCGGACTGGCGGCTGGTAGGTGAACTGGAGAAGATCGACGGGCTGAACGTCTACTCCCCGGTATTCGCCCAGAAGCCTGACGGCTGGTGGAAGTACGGGTTCATAGAGACCGCCGACGGCAACTACCTGGTAGTTGACCATGTGGGTAACCGTGTAACTCTCATGCACGCCATGGAAGGGGTAAAGCCCGGCGAGTTCATATCCATCTATGCCGGATGCAACCGCACCATTGACCAGTGCTGGGACAAGTTCAACAACGGGCTGAACTACTTGGGCTTCCCTTGGTCGCCTGCCGATAACGTATTCACAGACGGACTGTAAAACATGCAGTTTTTGATAATCCTGCTGCTCCTGATCATCATGGACCTGACAAGGCCCGTGCCGAAGCCCCCTCGTCGGCCTGGCCTTGGAGAGTTCACCGCCCCTACAGCTGAGCAGGATCGCCGTATCCCGGTTTTTTGGGGCTCCCCATACCTGGTATCCCCCAACCTGGTCTGGTATGGGCATCTTCGCACCACCAAGATAAAGCAGAAAATCAAAGGCCTTTTCAAGGACAAGGAGGCGGTGGTCGGCTACCGCTACTATCTTGGGATGCACCTGGTATTTGGCTACGGTGGGCAAGATACCCGCCTGAGGGAGATATGGATCGGCGGCACTAACGGGGCCAGTGGGGCCGATAAGGTGTGGTCCGGGAACCTGGGAGAGGGCGCTGACAAGATCAAAAAGCTCGGCCTGTGGGGTGGTGACGAAGAAGGTGGCGGCATCTCGGGCGGGTTCAACTTCTTCCCCGGTGGGCCGTCCCAGGGCCGGTCGGATTACCTGATAAAGCAGCTGGGCAGCAAGGTTCCCTCCTACCGAGGAGTGTGTGGCATTGTCTGGAACGGGGGATATCACGGCAACCGCACGGTAATTCAACAGTGGGCCGCCCGTATCGAGAACTTGCCGAACAAGCTGGGAACCCCTTACTCGAACATCAATGGCGAAGCGAACGCAGCTGAGATGCAGTACGACCTGTTGACCAACAGCGACTACGGCATGGGTTTGACGGCTGACGAGATCGACCTGGAGTCGTTCAGGAAGGTGGCCAAGACCCTTCACGAGGAAGGTCACGGACTCTCCCTTGTCTGGGACAACGTGAAGTCTCTGGAAGAGATGCAGAAGGAAATCGACCGACATGTCGACGCCCTCACCTACATCAACCCGCTTAACGGTTTGCGCACCATGCGGCTGATCCGCGACGACTACCGGGACTTGCCGATCCGCAGAGCGAACAAGCGCAATGCCCGTTTGATCAAGTTCAGTCGCCCCTCCGCTGACGAGCTGGTCAACGAGATGATCGTCAACTTTGCCTCTGAGGAGTACCAGGGCAAGGTTTTACCTGTAAGGGTGCAGGACCCGGCTGCCTTCCAGAACAGGGACAATCAGCGGGTCAGCGCCAGCCAGTCCTACCCTGGCATTACCAAGCTGGAATTGGCCAAGCGAGTTTGTACCCGCGACCTCCGAGCCCTCAATTACCCGTTCGCCCGTGTGCAGCTGCAACTGAGTCGAGAGTTTTACGACTTGCAGCCTGTAGACCGCATCCTTCTCGACTGGGACTTCCCAGACGGCGGAGTCGAAGGCCTGACCTTGATCGTGCTTGAGCGGGATCTTGGAGACCCTCTGACAGGGGCGATAACAGTTACTGCAGTACAGGACACCTTCGGCCTGGGCTCCACCCTCTACACCGAAGGGGGCAACTCTGGCTGGGTTCCGGTAGGCCGAGAGCCAATCCCTGCCAGCGTCTACCGCATGGAGTTCACCCCTTGGTGGGTTTTGAAGCAGGATGCCGGCGTGCCTAGCCCCCTGGCGGCGGTCCCCATGCTGATGGTGGAGGAGCCGAGCCCGGCACACCTCTCTTACAGCGTTCACTACAACGACCCTGAGCTGGGCTCCAGCTGGGCGGAGAGTTCCGACACGCTGAGCTTCACCCCGACAGCCACCCTTGTCTACGACTACCTGGAGAGCGTCGGCGCTGACACCGCAGGGACGCTCATTGTGACCGACTTGAAAGGGGTAGTGGAGATCCCTGCAGCGGCCAGCGTGGATGACTTGCGGAACCTTGGTGAAGGGCTGGTGGTTATCGGGTCTGAGATCCTCGGCTTCACCGCAGCTCAAGAGCGGGCCGACGGCACTTGGGCTATAACTGGCGTGCAGCGAGCCCTGCTCGACTCTGTGATGGGTAGGCACCTGGCTGGCAGCAAAGTGTGGTTTATTGGCGAGGCGTTGGGCCGCACCCCGACACAGCTTCTCCCCTTCAAGGCCGGCACTTACCGGGCCAAGATCATCTCCAACGCTTTGGGCGGGGTCCTGGAGGCGGATGCCGCCCCCACCCTGTCAATCAGCACAAACGCAACCACCCAGAACGCCCGCCCCTTGTACGCCTACCCGCCCCGCCAGTTGGCTATAAACGGCAGCGTCGTACCAGGCTTGGTAAGCTCCGAGCTGATCAGCTTGACGTGGCTTCACGCAAACAAGGAGGCTGAGACGGCCATCGCCTTCCAGGCGGAAGGGAAGACCAAGCCGGGGGACGTTCATTACATTGCCTACCTGTTCGATGACAGTGGCAACCTCAAGGCGCAGAGCGGCAACATCTTCACGAACAGTTACCAGTTCTCGGTAGGTGACGTGATCGGAGGCCTCCCTTCCGCCGGCTATGTGCAGGTGGCAGCCGTCAACAGCGTAGGGGCCTCTGCCAGGGCTACCCTGTGGTTTGGGCGGGCGGTAGACTACGCGAACACTACCGATGCCGCACCTCAGCGCCTGCTCGACGAAGCAAGCCCGTGGTGCTTTACCAGGATGGCAGACTGATGCCTGCACGCTTAGCGATCTCCTCTACAAACGTCCACGGCCAGTATGTCGGGACAACCCGAGTACCTGCGCCAAGCGCTACCCTAGGGAGCAGCACCTGCCGGCAATTCAACGGCCTGTCAGACCGCCTGCTCCTTGGGCCGAGCAACGCTTTGGGGGCAAACTTCCTAGCTGTGCTGAGCTTCTGGCGCGGTGATACGGGCGTTCTACCGGACAACCAAACCTCGGCCCGCCTGTTCACCCAGTATGCGGTGGGCGGTACCCGGATTGCTGCGGGGCTCAATGGGCAGGGCCTGTCCATTACGTTCACCGAGGCGGCCGGCTCTCGGCAAACTGTGCAAGTTTACGGGACCCTGCAAGACACGGCCCGGCACACCCTGGCCCTGGCTGTACAAGGGGACGACATACGCTTGTGGCTGGACGGTCGGCTCGCCTTGCAGCTTCAGGCCACCCTGGCTGCCCCTGACCTGGCTCGCGTGTGCGTAGGTGCGGACACTGCGTCACGCTTCTTCAAGGGGTTCATTGACGATCTGGCGGTTTACAAGGTCTGGCCCAGCAAGACTCAAGGCTGGTTGAACTACTACCAGGATCTCTTGCTGTCCAGATACCGGCGGGACTACCTGGCTACTCCCTTCGCTGGAGCGGTGAACGGGGCTGCCATTTCTGGCGAAGGCTTCCAGGCTCAAGGCCTCAGCGTTTCGCCACCCTCCAGGGTTTCCCTCTCCCAACCGTGGCGAGATGACGAACAACTGCCCTTGCAGGTGGTGGAGCTGAGATTCAAGCCCGGTAGCGGGGAGCTGCGTGTAGGGGTGATCGGCCCAGGGCATGATCTGGCCGAAAAGGCTCCCGGAGAGACAGCCCACAGTTACGGCTTCACCCAGCAAGGGAGGCTGCGTCACGACGCTCAAGAGGTTCTCTCTGGCCTGGCCGAGTGGACAACCTCCTCCGTGATCGGCCTGCGGTGGCAGGCTCCGACCCGAGCCCTTGAGTTCTGGGTGGATGGGGTGTTTCAAACCAGCCTGACGCTGCCGGCTGGACAGTGGACCGTGGCGCTGAGTTTGGCAGGTAACACCGCCTTCCTGAACTCCGGCCAGACCACACCCTTTGCGCTAGGGGCCGATGCCCCTCCGCTGCCGTTACACCTGTGGTCCCAGCTGACCACGGAGTTCCGTCACGCCAAGCTGGGCGAGGTATGCGCTCCCCTTGACGACTTGGACAACCAGCTCCGAGACGCCTATACCGGGTCTACCGTGGGAAGCTACAGTAGTCCTCTTCCTTTGGAGGCGAGTTTCACAGGGGACCCGTACGATTTTTCGAGACGGGTCGGCGGCAACATCAAGGTGACGGCTGCGAGCTTTACTGCGGCAGATGACTCCTTCTTCTTCGCTCTGGCTTTTTCACCTGAAGCGGCTGACCTGGTAGGTGAAGTGAGCCTCTTGCACTCGCCCGGTAAGTGGAGTCTTCAGCTGATAGATGGAAGGCTCAACGCCACTGTGGGCGGGGTCCAGGTGGGCAGCGTTAATGCCCCCTTCACTGCCGGCGGTTGCTACCTGATAGGGGTGGCCCGATCTGCCGCCGGCCGGCTGCTGGTGTGGTGCCACCTCGGCTACATTATGCAAAGTGGCGACACCACGGTGCCCCAGACAGCTGCAGACGTGTACGTGGGCTCCCAGGCTGACGGTAGTCGAAAATTCTCGGGCAGACTGAGCCACCTCCTCCTTGCAGGTACCCAGCCCGCCCGGTGGAAGCTGGACCGGCTGCGCAATGCAGTAGCTTGGAGCACTCCTGACGTGCAAGGCGCGATGCCCAACCCGCCCACGGTTCGGCGCATTTACGAGCTGAGCTGGTGGGAGGTGATAACCGCCGGTATCGCTGCCGAGCCGAACAGCGTCCACTGTTACGTGGGGAGCCTGGCAGTTCCGCCCGACGAGGTTGCGGTGGAGTATCGCCCTGTTGACCGCAAGGGAGCCTCTCCTTTCACGGGTGACACTTTGGCGGTTTGGACGGCTTCAGCTCCCCTTGACGCCCCGCTCACCCGGACAGGCACAGTCCTCACTTTCCCTGCCAGCTCCGACCTGTCGGTGGTCCAGCCAGGGGACGCCTTACAGGTGAACGAGGAAACCTTGAAAGTCGAGAGCGTGAACAACGCTACCAAGGTGATAACGGTCAAACGTGCTTGCGGGGACACCGTGAGGGCAGAACACGGGGCGGGTAGCCGGGTTTGGTTCCTCGGCCACCCCTATGTGAGCGGCAACC
>VFQM010000433.1_pt1 | contig 46755 bp, 41 predicted proteins | sample 3512391 | NCBI WGS metagenome assembly VFQM01 (sample SAMN10412369, study PRJNA504923) | tailings metagenome | isolation source: Replicate 1 from Balatoc abandoned mine | place: Philippines | reverse complement strand
CCTAGGTCGCAGCCAGCGCCGGCGCCTGCGCCGCAGCGGACTGGCCGCTCAAGGCGCTGCAGCGCGTTCAGTAGATGAAGATGGCGCCCCCCAGATCGTCACGGGCTTCCGACCCGACGGCGATGAAATCGCCTTCGCGATCAACGGCGAGAGACAGGCCCAGGCGGGCGTCGATGGTGGGGGTGGGAGCTTTCAAGCGGGCTTTGAGCTTCCACTCGCTCGCGACGTACTGGTACCGATAGACCGACCCCGATCCGGCGCGGCTGTCACTGGTGTCAGCGCTTGTTTCCGCAGGCCGTTGCAAGCCCGCCAGGGCACTGCGATCACCAGGCACACCCACCGACAAGTGCTGTCCGTCCGGACCGTTCAGCGCGACCACGCTGCCGAAGCGGGCGTACCTCGCGGGATTCTCGGCATTCAGCGTGGTATGGCACATCCAGGTGGTGCCGGCGCGTGACATCAGATGAACGATCCCGGCCTCCGGCACACCCTCTGCAGAAGCACCGGGATCGCCGATGGCGAGCAGGTCTCCCACGCGATTCAGGGACACCGCCGCACCGAAGCGGCGCTGGGTCGGTGCTGGCGATGCGGCTTGGTTGACGCAGGTGCTTTCATCGGTACTGGGGTACACCTCGTACTGAAACGCCCAGGACGCATCACGCTGGAACACCTGGACCGAACCGCCATTGGCGGCGCCGCGCGACGAGCCGGGCGCCCCCACCGCCATGTGCGAACCCACACCGCTGAACGCGATGGAGGACCCGAAATAGCTGCGCGAGCGAGCGTCCGGCGATGCACCTGCCAGGGTATTCACGGGCTTCACATAACGCTGCAGCGCCCACGCCGTGCCAATGCGCACAAAGCCGTACACCGCACCAAAGTCATACCCTTCGGTGGACGCACTGGCGTCAGCGTACTGATCCACGGCATCGGTGGCGTTGAAGCTGCCTTGCGCTTTGCTGTCTTCGAACGGCGCGCCCACAGCCATGAATTGGCCTATCGCGTCCATGGCCAGGGCACTGCCGAACGCGTCGTCACGTCCGGGGTTGGGTGGATAGATCACACTGCGAAAGGTCAGCACGTTGTCCGGCTGCAATTCGTAGAAGTACACCGCGCCGGCGTCGTGGGCTTGCACACCGGGGATGTCCGGCACCGTGTCGTCGCCGGGAGCACCCACTGCCAGCCAACGGCCGTCCTGCGAAAGGGCCAGGCTGTGGCCGAAACGGTCACCCACCGCGCCCGCGCCCTTGGTGAGACTGGGCAAGGCCACCCATGCGTTGCTGCTGTCGCGCGTGAACACTTTGACCATGCCCGCAGTCCCGTTGGCCTCGGGAATGCCCAGCACCAGAATCTCACGGGTGACGTCGCGCCTCGCGTAGGCCATCGACTCCACGGCCACCCGCTGGGCCATGCCCAGGCCGGCGATCGATTCGATGGAAGTGGCCAGATTGCCGGTCACCTTGAGGTCGGCGGTGACGGTGCACGAACTTGCGAGCGTCGAGGTGCAGGGGTGCACGCGAAAGGTCTGGTGCAGCAGGTCGGCCAGACTCAGGTTTGACAAGGCGTGGGTTTGTGTCGGCGCATCCACCGACGTCAGGATTCCCATGGACGCGGGCCCGAAATCACCATCGCGGTCGCCTTCCACGCTGTAGCGGGTGGCACCGCTCCAGGCGTCCCAATCGATGCGCAGGGACCGGTTCGCCAGCGCCGTGAGCGTGGCGGTCCAAGGCGGTGGTTCGGTGTCCGTGCCACCTGTGCCACCTGTGCCACCTGTGCCACCTGTGCCACCTGTGCCACCTGTGCCACCGCTACCGCCTGTACCGCCCGTGTTCAGACCCGAACCAGCGCCCGCGGACGCGGTGCCCGTCGGTTCTTCACCGCCCCCGCCACACCCTGCAAACAGGGCCACGGCCACGAGCCATGCAAGGTGCCTGCCCTTTGCCCACCCGATGAAAACGTTCATGTCCGCACTCCGTTGCATGGCCCCACGATAGGGGGGCAACCTGCGTCTGCCCATCGTGAGATTGTTCTAGGACGGGCCGGCTGTACGGCCGATGCAGCCGGGCCGACATCGGGCGTGGTGCCCGTGCCAGTGCACGTATCAGGCGGGGGAGAACAAGTGCACTGCGCCAGCGGCGGGCAACGGCGCCATGGGCCAGGGCCAGCGGCTGCGGGGTTCGAAGCGCGAACCCACGGCCAGCGTGCTGCCGTCCGGCGACAGTGCGATCGCCGAGCCGAAGGGCCGATCGTGCGATGGGCCGGGCAGCAGCGACGTCATGGCCTGCCACTGCCCGTGCTGGCGTCGAAAACGGTAGATCGTTGCCGCGTCGCCCGCGGCGATCGCGGCCAGGGTGCCGCCATCGGCCGAGAGCGTCAGGCGCTGCCCCAGCGCGGGGGCGTCAGGGGCCGCCCGCAGATGGGCCTGTGGTGTCCAGCCTGTGGCTGGGGTATGCGCGTGCACGTCGATGCGGCCCTGCGCATGGGCCACGGCCAGCGTCTGCCCGTCGGCGGAGAAGGCCAGCGCGAGCGCCGGGTCGTGCTCCGCGGGAGGCGGGCTCAGGGCATCGAGCGCCAGCGCCCAGCCGTCGCCAGCGGGTTCGAACAATCTCACCGCCGTGGCCCCGTTGGCCAGGGCCAGCAGGCGACCGTGGCCCGCGAGCGCGACGCGGGGAACGACTTCGGCACCGTCCGCAGCCCGGTGCGTCACCACACCGTCCAGAGCCCAGCGACGGGCGCGCCAGGTGAACACATGCGCCTGGGCTTGCGCGGCCGGACCCACCGCCGCCACGGCCAGCTCCGCACCGCTGTTCGAAAGGTCCATATCGACACCAAAGCGCTCGACGCCCTCGGGCGCCTGCAGGTGGGCCACCGGGGTCCATTGCGACCCGCTGCCCCGGAACACATGCACGCTGCCCAGCCCTGCACCCGGCTCGAAAGGCGCAGAGACGGCGATCGTCTGTCCGTCGTCGGACACGGCGACCGCGAAGCCGAAGCCACCGCCGGACGTGGGCGTGGATGCCTTCAGGTAGGCGATCTGGCGCCAGCCATCCCCATCGCGCTGGAACACATAGGCCGCTCCTGCGCCAGGCAACGCGTTGTCGGCACCGTCAGCGCTGCTGCGGCTGGCCTCCAGGTCGGCGCCGACCACGAGCACCTGCCCGTCGCGCGACAGCGCCACCGCAGAGCCGAACAGATCACCGCCATCACCGTTGTGCGACTGCACCCGCGCCAAGGCGCCGGGTGGCGACGACACCGCCGTGCGGGCCGAACCGAACGACCAGAGGGCAACCAGAACGAGCAACTTGAGGGCGATCAGTGCCCGAAGCGAGATGGGAGTCATGAGGAAAGCGGTAACGTGTTTGGACGGGGCTGCGCAGGCACAAACGCGCATCCTCGCGAGCCAACCCATGGCTCGCCATACCGCAATGGCGCTAGAAGCCGCGCGCCGTCGTCCTGGCAGTGACATTTGTCACGCTGGCGAACGCACTCAGCCCAGGTCAGAGCAAGGCTTGCAGCGGTTCGTCGGCGGGCACCGGCGTCGCTTGCGCCAGCGCGAGCCATACGTGGTGCGGCAGGGCAGGCACCGCACGCCGCGGCGCATCGCGCAGCACCTGCCAGCCTTCAGGTGCTTCAAGCAGCACGCCGCACTCGGGGGGCACGTCCCCGGCGTCGCCGATGGCGCGGCCTCGCGCGTCGCGCCCAAGCACGTACCACACCGCGCCAGCCATGCCGAGGTAGGCCTTTCGCTTGTTCTCGCGCCGCAGATCGGCACGCAGGTCGGCTCGACTGACCTTGATCTCGTGCACCACGGGCTCGAGCCAGTCCGCACGCGAACTGCGACGGATCGAGAACACATCGGGGCTGGCCAGGACCCACTCATTGCCACCATCGTCGCGCGCTAGCGGTGCACGCAGCGACAGGCCGCACCAGGCAATCCGGCCCTCGCGGCGCTGGGCCTGCGCCACGCGCCATACCAGTTGCTCGTGCGCCTCGCGCCGGGCACGGTTTCGCTGCTGTGCGTGTGCCAGCAAAGTGATGCCGGCGTCTGTGACTCGCAGGGTCTCGCGGCCGACGGCGTCGAAATGCCGTTCAAGAAACCCACTGGCGAGCAGGTCGACCTCGATCGCATCGTGGCAGGGCCAGCCGGCCGAGCGATGCATTTCGCGCAAGCGCTGGTGGTGCGTCCGGGTCAGGGGCAAGGCGTCCATCACGCCCCGTATGATGCCTCGCGCTGTGACCCCGAGACCACCCGATCCTGCCGACGAACTGCCCCGCGTGGGTGTTCGCAGCCTGTGCGCGTTCGCCGCGCGTGTGGGCGACCTGGACCACCGGTTCACGCCGGCGCCCAGTGCACTGGCCGGCATCGAGGGGCATGCCACGGTGACGGCGCGCCGGCCCGCGCACTACCAGCGCGAGCGCACGCTGGCAGCAGCTTGCGCGGGGTTGTGGCTGCAGGGTCGCGCCGACGGATGGGATCCGTTGGCCCAGCGCATCGAGGAGATCAAGACGCATCGTGGCGACCCGGTACTCGTCGCCGACAACCAGCGCGCCCTGCACTGGGCGCAGGCCATGGTCTATGGCTGGCTGCTGTGCGAAGCCGAGTCGCTGGACACGATCGAGGTGGCGCTGGTTTACTTTGACGTCGACAGCGCGCGCGAGACGATGCTTACGCAGCATTGCACACGCGAGGCATTGGCCGCGCACACGCAGGCGCTGTGCGAGCGCTACGCGCAGTGGGCGCATCAGGAGCAGCAGCATCGGCGCGCACGCGACGCCGCGCTGGCGCGATTGCCATTTCCGTTCGATGGCTATCGCGCCGGCCAACGTGAACTCACCGAAGCGGTGTTTCGCGCGCAACGCGCCGGACGGCACTTGCTGGCACAAGCGCCCACGGGCATTGGCAAGACAGCCGCGACGCTGTTCGGCGCGCTGCGCGCCATGCCGCTCAACGCAAGCGACCAACTGCTGGTGCTCACGCCAAAGGGCACCACGCGAACCGTGTCGCTCGACGGCCTGCGCGCACTCGGTGCACAACCCCTGCGTGTGCTCGAACGCATGGCGCGCGACAAGACCTGCGAACATCCCGACAAGGCATGTCATGGCGAAGACTGCCCGCTGGCGCGCGGCTTCTACGACAGACTGGCTGCGGCGCGCAGCGCTGCCGTGCAGCGTGGCTTTCTCGGCCGCGAAGCCTTGCGCGAGATCGCGCTGGCGCACGGCATCTGCCCCTACTACCTGGCGCAGGAGATGCAGCGCTGGGCCGACGTGGTGGTGGGCGACGTCAACCACTGGTTCGACCTCAACGCACAGGCGTGGGCCATGGCGCAAGCCGAGGGCTGGCGCGTGCAGTTGCTGATCGACGAGGCGCACAACCTGGTCGAGCGCGCGCGTGCGATGTACAGCGCCGAGCTCGATCCGATGCGCTTTGCGGCCTGGCGCGCGCAGGCACCGCGCACGCTGACCGTAACGATGAACGCGTTGCACCGTGCCTGGGGCGCTCTGGCGCGCGACTGGGCTGGCGACACCACGATCGGCGATGAGCTGCCCGGCGAATTCGTGCACGCCTTGCGACGCCATGTGAGCGTTCTTGTCGATTTCCTGGCGCAGCACCCGCAGGCGGGCGTCGCACTGCAGCCCTGGTTGTTCGAGGCCTTGCACTTCCTGCGCGTGGCCGATCGTTTCGGCACGCACTCGGTGTTCGAACGCAGCCCCGGCATCGCTGCGCGCCGCGGTCGTCCGCGCCCGCGGCTGGCGCTGCGCTGCCTGCTGCCGGCCGAGCTGCTGCGCCCGCGCTGGGCCGCTGCTCACGCGGCCACGATGTTCTCGGCCACGCTCGCCCCCATGGCCCACGCGCAACGACTGCTCGGACTCGACGAGCGCACCGCGCAGATCGACGTGCCCTCGCCCTTCAGTGCCACGCAGTTGTCGGTGCGCATTGCGCACGGCCTGTCCACGCGTTGGGTCGATCGCGCGCGCACGCTGCCGCGGCTGGTGGATGAGCTGGTGGCCCAGGTGCGTGCCACGCCTGGCAAGCACCTGGCCTTCTTCAGCAGCTTCGATTACCTCGAGCAAGCGCTGGCCGCCTTCCAGGCCGCGGCCCCCGAGGTGCCGGTGTGGGCACAAGCGCGCAGCATGGACGAGGCGGCGCGCGCTGCCTTCCTCGCGCGCTTCACGCCGGGCGACACGGGCCTGGGCTTCGCGGTGCTGGGCGGCGTTTTCGCCGAGGGCATCGACCTGCCGGGTGAGCGGCTGGTGGGCGTGAGCGTGGCCACGCTGGGCCTTCCCCCGCCCGATCCGCTGACCGAAGCGCTGCGGGAGCGGCTGGAAAAGGCCGGGGGCGCCGGCTGGCGGGATGCCTACCTCATCCCCGGCCTGCACAAGGTGGTGCAGGCCGCGGGCCGGCTCATCCGCACGCCCGAGGACCGCGGCGCTCTGCTGCTGCTGGACCGCCGCTTTGCCGACGCCGAGGTGCGCGCGTTGCTGCCCGCCTGGTGGGGCCTGGGCTGAACCGCTCAGCCGTCATCGCCGTTGAATTCGCTGTCGGCATCCACCGGCGCCGGTGGGCGCGTGACGAGCACGCGGTCGATGCGCCGGCCATCCAGCGCGAGCACCTCGAAGCGCCAGCCCGCGCCGTCCACGTGCTCACCGCGCTGCAGCAGGGTGCCTGCCATTGCGTGCATCAGGCCAGCGACCGTGGCATAGCGGCCCCGGTCTTCATCGGGGAAGGCGTCGATCTCCAGCCGCGACTTGAGCTCGGCCACCGGCATCGCGCCCTCGATCTCCCAGGCGCCGTCCTCGCGCTGGCGCGCCCACGCATCCACCGGTCGCTCGGGTGAGAGCTCTCCGGTGATGGCCTCGAGCATGTCCCGCGGCGTGAGCAGGCCCTGCACCACGCCGTATTCGTCGACCACGAACACCATGCGCGTGGCACGGGCGCGAAACTGCTCAAGCAGTTCCATGCCGGTGAGCGTCTCCGGCACGAACACGGCCGGCTCCACGTGTTCGCCGATCGGCCCCGCTTCGCCGCGCGCTTGCAGTGCCAGCAGCTGCGGCACGTGAATCACACCCACCACGTCCTCCAGGCCGTTGCGGCACACCGGATACCAGGAATGGCCGCTGCCCCAGGCCTTGCGCAGGGCCTCGTCGACGCCGTCGCGCGCGTCCAGCCATTCGATCTCCGAGGCCGGCAGCATGATGGAGTTGATCTGGCGCTCATCGAGGCCGAACACATTGCGCACCATGCGGTGTTCCTGCGCCTCGATGATGCCGGCATCGAGGCCTTCGGCCAGGCTGGCACGGATCTCCTCTTCCGTGACCACCTGCGCCGCAGCGTTGTCCACCCGCAGCAGTTTGAGCATCCATTGCGTGGTGTGCGTGAGCAACCAGACGAATGGTTTCGCGCCGGTGGCCACCGCAGCCATCGGGCGCGATACCCAGCGCGCCACCGCTTCGGGGTAGAGCTGGCCGATGCGCTTGGGCACCAGCTCGCCAAAAACGATGGTGATGAAGGTGATCACGGTGACCACGATGGCCGTGGCCAGCACGCTGGAGGTGGTGTCGTCCAGCCCCATGCCGAGGAACCACTGGCCGAGGTCGTCGCTGAACGCGGCCTCGCCCACGATGCCGTTGAGCATGCCGATGGAGGTGATGCCCACCTGCACCGAAGAGAGGAACTGCGTGGGATTCTCGAGCAGCACCAGCGCCGTGCTGGCGCCTTTGTCCCCTTCCTCGGCCATGGCGTTGAGCCGCGCCTTGCGGCTGGAGGCCAGCGCCAGCTCCGACATCGCGAACGCGCCGTTCAGCAGGGTGAGAAAAACGATCAGGACAATATCCATAATGCCTGTATGTCACTGTATCTGATAGGCGATGTGCAGGGCTGCGACGAGGCACTCGGTCGACTGCTCGACACGGTGGGCTTTTCGCCCAGCCGGGATCGCCTCGTGGTGATGGGCGATCTGGTCAACCGCGGCCCCGCTTCGCTGGCCGCCATGCGCCGCATCATGGCGCTCGGGCACAGCGCGCAGACGCTGCTCGGCAACCACGACCTGCACCTGCTGGCCACCGCCCACGGCGTGCGCAAGCCGCACCGCCACGACACGCTGCAAGAGATCCTCGCCGCGCCCGACCGCGATGCCCTGCTCGACTGGCTGCGCCAGCGCCCGCTCGCGCTGATGGAGCGCGGCTGGCTGCTGGTGCATGCGGGCGTGCTGCCGCAATGGAGCGCCACCGACGCGCTCGAACTCGCCCACGAGGTCGAGACCGTGCTGCAGGGGCCCGACTGGGTGGACTTCCTGCACCGCATGTACGGCAACACGCCCGCGCGCTGGGTGCCCACGCTCGACGGTGCCGACCGGCTGCGCCTGATCGTCAACGCGTTCACGCGGCTGCGCTTCTGCACGCCGGACGGGACCATGGAGTTCGCCACCAAGAGCGCCGCGGCCGCGCCGCCCGAGGGCCACCTGCCCTGGTACGCCGTGCCCGGCCGACGCACGGCCGACGTGCCCGTGGCATTCGGCCATTGGTCGACGCTGGGCAGCCTGCGGGAGCCGAACCTGCTGGCACTGGACACCGGCTGCGTCTGGGGCGGCTGCCTCACCGCAGCGCGCATCGGCACGGTGCGTGGCGAGTTCGAATGCATCGAGGTGCGCTGTGCGCAGGCGCAGGCGCCGGGCGCCGACTGAAGCGCCCGCTCTCGCTCAGCCGCCCTCGGCGGGGCTGGGTGCCTTGAACAGCGCGGGCACCTTGCGTCGCGTCTTGATGTTGGGCGACACGCTGCGCGGTGCCGCGCTGCGTTGCGCGGTCTCCCACGCGGGCGGTGCGTCACCGCTGGCCTTGGCCTCGTAGGGCTGGTCGAACAACGGGTCGGCCGGGGCGCGGGGTGCGCGCGGTGCTGCGGGTGGGCGCGGCGCACGTGCCTCGCGCACCGGCTGCTCACGGCCGGCCGGCTCGTCGCCCCGCTGCCACGCGCGCTGGCCGTCATTGAAGCGGCCCGCCGGACGGCGGTCGGCTTCGAGCTCAAGCGCCTCGATCTCAAGCTTCTTGCCCAGCAGCTTTTCGATATCGGCCACCAGCCGGGTATCGCGCGCGCTGACGAACGACACCGCCAGCCCCGAGGCCCCGGCGCGGCCGGTGCGCCCGATGCGGTGCACGTAATCCTCGGCGTTGAACGGGATGTCGAAGTTGAACACCGCGGGCACGTCCTTGATGTCCAACCCACGTGCAGCCACGTCGGTGCACACCAGCAGATCGACGGTGCCCTGCTTGAACGCGTCGAGCGCCTTCAGGCGCTCGTCCTGGCTCTTGTCGCCGTGCAGCGCGGTGGTGTTGAGGCCGTCGCGCTCAAGCGAGCGCGCCAGGCGCGCACAACCCAGCTTGCTGTTGACGAACACGAACGCCTGCTTGAGATCGCGCTCGCGCAGGATCTGGCGCAGCGTGGCGCGCTTGTCGTCGTCGTCGACGCGGTAGAAGTGCTGCTCCACGGTGGACGCGGTGGCGTTGGAGCGCGCCACTTCCACGGTGATCGGGTCCTGCAGGTAGCTGTTGGCCAGGCGCTTGATCTCGGGCGAGAACGTGGCCGAGAACAGCAACGTGGTGCGCTGCTTGGGCAGGTAGGAGAGGATGCGCTGCAGATCGGGCAGGAAGCCGATGTCGAGCATGCGGTCGGCCTCGTCGAGCACCACGTACTCGACCTGGTTCAACACGCAGTTCTTGGCTTCGATGTGATCCAGCAGGCGCCCCGGCGTGGCCACCAGCACCTCCACGCCCTTCTTGAGCTCGGCGGTCTGGGGCTTCATGTCGATGCCGCCGAACACCACGGTGCTGCGCAACTGCGTGTACTTGGCGTACAGCTTGACCTGCTCGGCCACCTGGTCGGCCAGTTCGCGCGTGGGCAGCAGCACCAGCGCGCGCACCGGATGGCGCGCCGGCGAGGTGGACGCGTTTTCGTGCTTGAGCAGGCGCTGCAACAGCGGCAGGCTGAAGGCCGCTGTCTTGCCGGTGCCGGTCTGGGCGGCGCCCATCACGTCGCGGCCGGTGAGCACCTGGGGGATCGCCTGCGCCTGGATCGGCGTCATGGTCTCGTAGCCCATTTCGGCCACGGCCCTCGCGAGCGCCGGCGCGAGGTTGAGTTCGGAGAAGCTTTGGGTCATGTCGGGTCGGTGGGTGACCCACCCCGGCAACGCCAGGGCAGACCACGAATTAGCCCGCTATTGTCGCATCCGGGCCGTTTTGAGGCGCCAACACCCACCGGAACGCTCAAAGTGTCGCCGCCTTGAAGGTATCGCAGGCGCGGACATCGCCCGTTTCCAGCCCCTTGTGGAACCAGCGCTGGCGCTGCGCGCTGGTGCCGTGGGTGAAGCTGTCGGGCACCACGTGGCCCTGGCTCTTGCGTTGCAGCGCGTCGTCGCCGATGGCCGCGGCGGCGTTGAGCGCCTCCTCCACGTCACCCGGCTCGATCACGCCGCCCGTCTTGTGGTTGTGGTGCGCCCAGATGCCGGCGAAGCAATCGGCCTGCAACTCCAGTCGCACCGACAGGGCGTTGTATTCGCGCTCGCTCACCCGCCGGCGCGCCTGCTCCATCTGGTCGGTGATGCCCAGCAGGTTCTGCACGTGGTGGCCGACCTCGTGCGCGATGACGTAGGCCTGCGCGAAGTCACCCGGTGCGCCGAGCTGGCGGCGCAGCGTGTCGTAGAAGCTCAGGTCGATGTAGACCTTCTGGTCGCCCGGGCAGTAGAACGGCCCCATGGCCGACTGCCCGGTGCCACAGGCCGTGGGCGTGGCACCGCGAAACAGCACCAGGCGCGGCTTCTGGTATTGCACACCGGCCTGCTGGAAGATCGGGCCCCAGGCGTCTTCGGTGCCGCCCAGCACCGCCGCCACGAAACGGCCCATCTCGTCGTTAGGCGCTCCGGTCTGCCCTTGCTGTTGCTCGACAGGGGCTGGCGCCTGCAGGCCGCCGCCGTCGAGCGCGCCGAGGATGGTGAGCGGGTTGATCCCGAACAGCCAGCCCGCGATCAGCGCGATGACGATGGTGCCGAGCCCGATGCCCCGCCCGCCGCCGATGCGCGGCATGCGCCCGCCACCCGGACTGTTGCGGCGGTCTTCGATCTGGTCGGACTGCCGGTTGTTTTCCCACTTCATCGCGCGCCTCCTGGGCCGGTGGACCGGCATGGGCGCGATGGTAGGCCAGCTTTCAGGCCTTGGGCAGCGTGACCCCGACCTGGCCCTGGTACTTGCCGCCGCGGTCCTTGTAGGACACGTCGCAGACCTCGTCGCTCTCGAAGAACAGCACCTGGGCGCAGCCCTCGCCGGCGTAGATCTTGGCCGGCAGCGGCGTGGTGTTGCTGAACTCCAGCGTCACGTAACCCTCCCACTCGGGCTCGAAGGGCGTGACGTTGACGATGATGCCGCAGCGCGCGTAGGTGCTCTTGCCCAGGCAGATGGTGAGCACGTTGCGCGGGATGCGGAAGTACTCCACCGTGCGCGCCAGCGCGAAGCTGTTGGGCGGGATGATGCAGTGGTCGCCATGGAAGTCGACGAAGCTCTTCTCGTCGAAGTTCTTGGGGTCGACCACCGTGCTGTGGATGTTGGTGAACACCTTGAATTCGGGCGCACAGCGGATGTCGTAGCCGTAGCTGCTGGTGCCGTAGCTGATCACCCGCCGGCCATCGACCTGGCGTACCTGCCCGGGCTCGAAGGGTTCGATCAGGCCGTGTTGCTCGGCCATGCGGCGGATCCACTTGTCGCTCTTGATGCTCATGGGGCGCGATTGTAGGCAGCAGCGCGGCGCCTTACCCGAGTTGTCATCGGGCCTACACGCGAGTGACATGGGGCGCCACAAGACTGCGCGCGTCCTCAACCTTCGCTTCTGCCACCATGACGCCCCACTCCAGCTTGCGCCGTCGCGCCATGACCAGTCTTGCCGCCACCCTGGCCTCTGCCTTGCTCATCGCCTGCGGCGGCGGCAGCGACGCCGCGCCGCCCTCGCCCGCCAGCCCACCGGCGCCTGCCGCCGCCTTCACGCTGCAGGTGCTGCACGTGGCCGACATGGACAGCGGCGGGGACCTGGTGACCAATTCCAAGGGTCTGTCGGCACTGGTGAACACCTTCCGCGCCGCCTACCCGTCCAACACGGTGTTCCTGTCCTCGGGCGACAACTTCATCCCGGGGCCGTTCTTCAACGCGTCCGACGACGCTTCTCTCGCGCCCGAACTGGGTGCGGCGGGCGCCGGCCGCGGCGACATCGAGATCCTCAACCTCATGGGCCTGCAGGCGTCGGCCGTGGGCAACCACGACCTGGACCTCGGCACCAACTTCTTCAACGCGCTCATCAACGCCGGTGGCGGCTGGCGCGGCGCGCAATTCCCATACCTCTCGGCCAACCTCGACTTCAGCACCGACAGCAACCTCAACGCGCGCGTGGTGGCCGATGGCGGCGACGCTGCCACCCAGGCCAACCGCCTGGCGGGCAGCACGGTGATCACGGTCAATGGCGAGCGCATCGGCATCGTGGGCGCCACCACGCCCACGCTCGCCAGCATCACGTCCACCGGCAACATCACCGTGCGCCCGGCCGGCACCGATATCGATGCCCTGGCGGCCGAGATCCAGCCGAAGGTGGACGCACTCACCGCGACCGGCATCGACAAGGTGATCCTGCTCGCGCACATGCAGCAGATCAGCGTGGAGCAGGCCTTGGCCACGCGCCTGCGCGGGGTCGACCTGATCGTGGCGGGCGGCTCCAACACCCGCCTGTTCGACGCCGACGACCGCATCCGCCCCGGCGACACCAGCCAGGGCACCTATCCGCTGCGCTACACCTCGCCCACCAGCGAACCGGTGCTGGTGGTGAACGTGGACGCCGACTACAAGTACCTCGGGCGCATCGTGCTGCCGTTCGACGGCGCGGGCCGCATCATCCCCGCCCGCCTGGACGCCGCCCTCAACGGCGCCTGGGCCACCGACAGCGACGGCCTGTCGCGCGCCGGCACCAGCCTGGCCAACGCCACGGCGGGCGTGGTCACCATCGCCGACAAGATCGCCGCGGTGATCGCCGCCAAGGACGGCAACCTCTTCGGCGCCGCCAGCGTGTACCTCGAAGGTGACCGCAGCTTCGTGCGCAACGAGGAGACCAACCTCGGCCATCTCAGCGCCCAGGCCAACCTGCGCTACGCCCGGGCCAATGGCGAGCCGTCCACCGCGGTCTCGCTCAAGAACGGCGGTGGCATCCGCGCCTCGATCGGCGCCTTCGACATCGCGCCCGGTGCCACCAGCGGCACCAAGGGGCCCACGCGCGCCAACGCTGGCGTGGGCAAACAGGCCGGCGACATCTCCCAGCTCGACATCGAGTTCGCGCTGCGCTTCAACAACGGTCTGAGCGTGCTCAGCGTCACCGCGGAAGAGCTCAAGGCACTGCTCGAACACGGCGTGGCCGCCCTCGGCAACCAGGGTCGCTTCCCGCAGGTGGCAGGCCTGCGCTTCAGTTACGACCCGGCGCAGCCCGCGGGCTCGCGCATTCGCACCCTGGTTGTGGACGACCCGGACGGCAGCGGCCCGATCAACACGCCCGAGGTGGTCTACAGCGCCGGTGCGCTCGCCGTGGCGCCCGGCACCGCCTACCGCCTCGTCACGCTCGGTTTCCTGGCCGATGGCGGCGACGGCTACCCGTTCGCAGGGCTGTCGGCCCCCAACCGCGTGAACCTGCTGGTGGGCAGCGGCTTCACCGCGCCGGGCAGCGAGCAAAAGGCCCTGGCCGATTTCCTGATCGCCACCCACCCGCGCGCCACCCCCTACGCCGAGGCCGACACCCCGGCGGCCCAGGACACGCGCATCCAGAACCTCTCGCTGCGCGCCGAAGCCCTGCCCTGAAGACACTTCATCCGCGAGCATCGGGCCTTCGGGCCCCTTGTTAGCGTCTTGGATGGGAATGGTTCGCATTTGTGTTTATACTGGTGATGTGAACCGGAACGCCTCACCCACTGCGCCCCCCCCAGCACCCACCGCGACGCCGGCATCCCTCGCCCCGCGCGTCGCGTTCGCAACGCTCAGCGACGGGCGGCGCGAGGTCTACATCGAGCATGCCGGGCAGGTATACCGCCTCAGCCTCACCGCGCAGAACAAGCTGATCCTCACCAAGTAGGCATCGCGTGCCGGCCATGCCCTGTCCGGTTGTCGACGGCCGGGCGACAACGGCTGGATGACCCTGCACCGCAGTTTCCCAATTTTCAGTAATTCCTGAAATTTCAGGCCGATGCGGCTACAGTGCCGACCATGCCGCTGCAAGACCACCTCCCACCCCTCAACCGCGAGTTCGTTGCCCACTTCGGGGAGATGGGCAGCCGCTGGGGCATCAACCGCACCGTGGGGCAGATCTATGCCCTGCTGTATTTGTCGTCCGAGCCACTGTGCGCGGACCAGATCGCCGAGACGCTGGAGTTCTCGCGCTCCAACGTGAGCATGGGCCTGAAAGAGCTGCAGGCCTGGCGCCTGGTGCGGCTGCGCCATTTCCCGGGCGAGCGGCGCGAATTTTTCGAGGCGCCAGCCGATGTGTGGGAAATCTTCCGGGTGCTGGCCGAAGAACGCCGGCGCCGAGAGATCGAGCCCACGCTGTCGATGCTGCGCACCGCGCTGCTGGAGACGCCGGGCAATGACGCCGAGCGGCACGCGCAGCAGCGCATGCGCGAGATGCACGACCTCATCGACCGCCTGATGACCTGGTTCGATGACGTGCAGAAGCTTGCGCCCGAGACGGCCTTGCAACTCATGGGTATGGGCGCTACGGTGACGCGTGTGCTCGAACTCAAGGACCGACTGACCGGCAAGGGCGCGGCCGCACGCGCCGCGCGGGAAGACAAAGCCGCCTGACTCCACGAAAGATCGCCCGATGGACCTCGACACCCTGCTGCTCTCGCGCATCCAGTTCGCTGCCAACATCAGCTTTCACATCCTGTTCCCCACCATCACCATCGCGTTGTGCTGGTTCCTGCTGTTCTTCCGCATTCGCTTCGTGCAGACGCGCGACGAGGCCTGGGAGCAGGCCTATTACTTCTGGACCAAGGTGTTTGCGCTCACCTTCGCGCTGGGCGTGGTCTCGGGCATCGTGATGAGCTTCCAGTTCGGCACCAACTGGCCCGGCTTCATGGAGAAGACCGGCAACATCTCCGGCCCGCTGCTGGGCTACGAGGTACTCACCGCGTTTTTCCTCGAGGCCAGCTTCCTGGGCATCATGCTGTTCGGCCGCGGCCGGGTGAGCGAACGCGTGCACCTCATCGCCACCTCGCTGGTGGCACTGGGCACCACGCTGTCGGCGTTCTGGATCCTGAGCCTGAACTCGTGGATGCAGACGCCCGCGGGCTTCGAAATCGTCAACGGCGAGTTCGTGCCGACCGACTGGCTCGCCATCGTCTTCAACCCCTCGTTCCCCTACCGGCTGGCGCACAAGCTGCTGGCCTCGGCGCTCACCGCCTCGTTCCTGATCGCCGGCCTGTGTGCCTGGCAACTGCTCAAGGGCTCTGCCACCCGCGGCACGCACAAGGCACTGCGCACCGCCGCGTTCGCCGCGATCATCGTGGCGCCGCTGCAGATCTTCGTGGGCGACCTGCACGGCCTGAACACGCTGGAGCACCAGCCGGCCAAGATCGCCGCCATGGAAGGCATCTGGGAAACCGAGAAGGGTGCGCCGCTCACACTGTTCGGCATTCCCGATGAAGAGGCCGGTACCACGCACTTCGCGGTCAAGATCCCCAAGCTCGCGAGCCTTATCCTGACGCACGAGTGGGACGGCGAGATCAAGGGCATCGCCGATTTCCCCGACACGCACCCGCCGGTGGCGCCGGTGTTCTACGCCTTCCGCGTGATGGTGGGCATGGGCTCGCTGATGCTGCTGGTGGCGCTCTGGAGCGCCTGGAAGCTCTGGCCGCAGCGCCACGCCACGCAGACCAGCCTGCCGCGCCCGCTGCTGTGGACGCTGGCCGGCATGACCTTCTCGGGCTGGCTGGCCACACTCGCGGGCTGGTACGTCACCGAGATCGGCCGCCAGCCTTTCATCGTCTACGGTGCGCTGCGCACCGCGGACGTGGCCACGCAGATCGCGCCGCCCTACGTGGCCGTCACGCTCACCGCCTACCTCATCGTCTATGGCCTGCTGCTCGTCACTTACGTGGGCGTGCTCAAGCACATGGCGGAAAACCCGGTGAAGCCCGCCCCGGAAGCGCCCCAGGGCGAACTCGGCAAGGCCGGCGTCTGAACACGCGGAGACACACACGATGACCTGGGCCGAATTCCTCCCCCTGTTCTTCATGGCCGTGATGGGCCTGACCCTGCTGGCCTACGTGGTGCTCGACGGCTACGACCTGGGCGTCGGCCTGTTGCTGCCGCTGGGCACCGACGCCCAGAAGGACACCATGATCGCCAGCATCGGCCCGTTCTGGGACGCCAACGAAACCTGGCTGGTGCTGGGCGTGGGCGTGCTGCTGGTGGCCTTCCCCAAGGCACACGGCATGGTGCTGCAGGCGCTGTACCTGCCCGCGGCCATCATGCTCATCGGCCTCATCCTGCGCGGCGTCGCGTTCGACTTCCGCGTCAAGGCGCCATTCCAGTACAAGGCGTTCTGGAACGGCGCGTTCTTCACCGGTTCGCTGGTGGCCAGCATGGCGCAGGGCTGGATGCTGGGCAGCTACATCACCGGCTTCGACAACGGCGGCATCGGCTGGCTGTTCAGCCTGGGCATCGCCATCACGCTGCCCGCGGCCTACACACTGCTCGGCGCGGGCTGGCTGATCATGAAAACCGAGGGCGACTTGCAGCGGCGCGCGGTGTACTGGGCGCGGCGCGTGCTCTGGCCCATGGGCGCCGCACTGCTGGCGATCTCGGCGGCCACGCCGCTGGTGAACGCCGCCGTGTTCGACAAATGGTTCGGCGTGCCGCAGATCTTTGCGCTGCTGCCGGTGCCCCTGATGTGCGCCGCCGCCTTCTTCGCGGTGCGCTGGGTGGTCACGCGCCCGAACGTGGTGGACGCCGGCTACGGCTGGCTGGTGTTCGTCAACACGGTGCTCATCTTCGTGCTGGCGTTCTTCGGCCTGGCCTACAGCATCTTCCCGGACATCGTGATCGGCCGCCTCGACGTGTGGGAAGCCGCCGCAGCCACGGGTTCGCTCACTGTCATCTTCATCGGCGTGGCGATCACGCTGCCGGTGATCGTGGCCTACACGATCTTCATGTACCGCGTGTTCTGGGGCAAGGCGCGCGAGCTGAGTTACAGCTAGATCGCGTCCGTCATCAAACGTGCACAAGCGCACACCTGACCCGCTGATCTAGTGCGAACGCTGTAGCGACAAGAGCACCCGCGTTTTCTACGCTGCCTGTTGGTTTTCGACACAACAGGCAGGGATGGGATTCGATCGGTTCATTGCGCGCGCTTGCACCGCGGCGCTGGTGTGCATGGCAGCGCCTGGCGCTGCGTGGGCACAAGCCCCTGGCGACCTGGGCGACGCTGCAGCACGCGACAACGCAGAACAGCGCCGCGCTGCGGAGCGTGAGCGCCGCCAGCGCGAGGCGCTGCAACCGGGTGTCGATGTGCTCGGCCCGCCCGCGACGGCCCCCGACGCCCGCGATTGGCCAGCACACGAGTCGCCTTGCTTCTTCATCGAACGCGTGCTGCTTCGGGGTGATGCAGCGGCCTCGTTCGGATGGTTGCTGATCGATCTGCAGGATGGTCCTGACGCCGCTGTGGGGCGCTGCCTCGGCACGCAAGGCGTCTCGCTGGCGGCGGCACGCGCGCAGCAGTGGCTGATCGAGCGCGGCTTCATCACCTCACGCATCCTGCTCGAATCGCAGGACCTCTCGCAGGGTACGCTCGCGCTCACGCTGCTGCCCGGGCGCATCAGCGCCATCCGCCTTGCTGAGGGAACGTCGACGCGCGCCACGCTGCACAACGCGCTGCCGGCGCGGGTGGGCGACATCCTCAACCTGCGCGAGATCGAGCAAGCGCTGGAGAACCTGCGGCGTGTGCCCACGGTGCAGGCCGACATCCAGATCGCCCCGGGCGCCGAGCCTGGCCAGAGCGAATTGATCGTCCGCTGGCAGCAGGCGCTGCCGCTGCGTTTGAACCTGTCACTGGACGACGGCGGCTCCCAGGCCACGGGCCGCTACCAGGGCAACGCCACGCTCAGCCTCGACCACGCACTGGCGATCAACGACCTGTTTTATCTCTCGTTGGGGCGCGACCTGGGGGGCGGCATGCCAGGCACGCGTGGAACGCGCAACGCCAGCCTGCACTACGCACTGCCCATGGGCCACTGGGCCCTGGCACTCAACGCCAGCCGCTACCGCTACGTCCAGACCGTGGCCGGGCTGAACCAGGACTATCGCTACAGCGGCCGCGGCGCGCAGCAGGACGTCACGCTCTCGCGCGTGGTGCGCCGCAACGGCGCCAGCAAAACCTCGCTGCAGCTGCAGGTCTTCGCGCGCCAGTCGGCCAACTTCATCGACGACACCGAGATCGCGGTGCAACGCCGGCGCACCGGCGGCTGGGAGCTCGGTGCGCAGCACCGCCACCACGTTGGACGTGGCGAGCTGAATCTGAGTGCCGCCTTCAAGCGCGGCACCGGGGCCTTCGGCGCACGTCCCGCGCCCGAGGAGGCGTTCGACGAAGGCCGCTCGCGGTTTGCGTTGGTGAGTGTGGACGCCGGGTGGTCACAACCGTTCGAGGTGGCGGGCCTCTCGCTGCGCTGGCGCAGCCACTGGCGCGGTCAGCGTGAGCGCACGCCGCTCACCCCGCAGGACCGCTTCGCCATCGGCGGGCGCCACAGCGTGCGCGGCTTCGATGGCGAACGCAACCTGCTCGGCGAGCGCGGCTGGTGGTGGCGCAACGAGTTGAGCGTGCCGCTGGGCAACACGGGGCAGCAGCTCTATGCGGGCATCGACCAGGGCCGCGTGGGCGGCCCCAGCGCGCAGTGGCTGGCTGGCCGGCGACTGGCCGGCGCGGTGCTGGGCCTGCGCGGTGGCTGGGCAGCGCTGCAGTACGACGTGTTCGTCGGCACGCCGCTGCACCGGCCAGCGGGATTTCAGGGTGCGGGCTCGACCGCCGGTTTCCAGCTGCACGCGAGTTTCTGAGCACAGGGAGAACCAGCGCATGAACCGGGGTCGATACAAGGAAGCGGTATCAACTGCCTTCGAGGGATACAAGCGTGAGATGAGTACCGTGAGCATTGCCGCTGAGGAGGGGCCAAATCCGCTCGTCACGCTGTGCGAGAACGTCTTGAAGACTCTTGGACAGCGACCAGGTCGAATTTACGAGGGACGGCATGATGACATCACCGTCATTACCCCCGTTGTGGACGCCGCAAGGGCCATGGGAGAGGCGGCATCCGACACACTCAAGAGCAAATTGCCACCTGCTGCGCCACAAGCGTAGGCTCTATGAGCGCCGTTGGTGCGATGCGGCTGGACATCGGCGAATCGCGCAGCAACCGCCACGCCGGCACCCAGGCCGGCACATTCGCGTGGACCAAGCCACAAATCACCGAGAACCGCGGCCAGTTCGGCGGGGGAGTGCGTGGCAGCACACGCACTGGTGGGCGGCCTCAGCGGGGGCGCGGGCGGGGCAGCTGGCGCTGGGCTGGGCTCGCTCTCGGCCAACACGCTCAATGAACTCACCGCGGACATGCCCGATGGCGTCAGGCAGCTGGTGGGCGCGGGCCTAGCCGCGGGCATCGGCGTCATCGCCGCTGGCACTGCGGGCGCCGCTGCGGCGTTCAACGCGGACGTGAACAACCGGCAGTTGCATCCGGGTGATCGCGAGCTGGCCAGGGACCTCGCCCGAAAGAGCGCGGGAAAGTACTCGGTGCAGCAGATCGAGGAGCAGATGCGCCTGATGGGCAACCGGGCCTACAACGCTGAGCCCAACACCGCCGAGGTGCTCACTGACATGAACGCCATCGTGGATAGCCTCAACAAGGACCCGGGCATGCCCAAGACCAGCGATGGCCGCGCGGTGGTGGAAGTACCGGGCCAGCCCAACGCGCAGATTCAGCAGTTCATCATGAGCAACACCACGGACAACGCGGGCTACATTCCGGGCGTGTCGCCTTATGTGGGCAGCAAGACCGAAGGCCAATCTCTGCCATACGGGTCGAATACACCAGCGACGACGGCCGCGCGCTGCGCCAACGGCGATCTGGCGTGTATCTCGGGGGTGGGGGCGCAGCAGTCGAGCATTCCGGAGTTGAGTGATGCGGCGAGAAATACGATCGCCAGTGGAGCGGAGGCTACAAGTCGGGCAGCAGGGGTTGTGGCGGCTGGGGCAACGGCTGTTGCTGCACGGGGAGGGCCCTACGGGAGGCCTGCCCAAGCTGCAGCGGTAGGAGCTACGGCCATTGGCACCGCGGCGGACGCAATTGGGCAGATCGTGCGCCCAAATGTTGGGGAGGCATTGCAAGACGCCATGCTCACCACATTTCAAGAATGGGCAGATAGAAAAATGCCAGGAATCGCACCCGCAACGAATGAAGTAGTCGAGGCGTGGAAAGCTTCTGGAAGTTCTAAGTCGCTTGATTCCTGGGTCAACGAACAGTGGAAAGCGTTTCTTGAAAGGACCGCGAAATGAGGCTTCGACTGCTCAACAAAGGGCGACTGACGGGAGTGGGCACGCTCGCGTGTGTAATTCTTTCCGCTGCTCTACTCGCGTACACGTTCTTCGTAACTGAAATCCGTTGGCTCGGTGTTGCAAGCCTGATTCTGGCGTTGGTGCTTCTGGGTATTGCCGGCCTTAGCAATTCAGCAGCCTCAGTGGGAATTCCACCACCGTTCGAAAAAGACCCGCTCGGCTGGCGCAAGGCAAAGAGGACCTACGAAGAGCCACAAAGCCCAAACAAGCCGAACGAGCATTGAAAACCGCCCGCACTGGCGACGCCGAGAGCGGCATCGCGCCGATCTTCGACAAGGAGCGGGTGAAGGATGAAGTCGATGCCCAGGTGCACATCACCAAGGCGTTCGGGCAGCAGGCGAGCAAAGCGATCGGCGATTACGCGGGCAAGAAGTACAACGAGCTCAAGGACACCGACCCCGAAGAAGCCGCCAAGTGGGCCGAGGGCGGCACCTACCGCGTGGCAGCGCACACACTGGTGGGTGGCCTCTCCGGGGGTGCGGGCGGCGCAGCGGGCGCTGGGCTGGCTTCGCTCTCGGCCAACACGCTCAATGAATTCACCGCGGACATGCCCGATGGCGTCAGGCAGCTGGTGGGCGCGGGCTTGGCCGCGGGCATCGGCGCCATCGCCGCTGGCACTGCGGGCGCCGCTGCGGCGTTCAACGCGGATGTGAACAACCGGCAGTTGCACCCGGGTGAGCGCGAGCTGGCCAGGGACCTCGCCCGAAAGAGCGCGGGAAAGTACTCGGTGCAGCAGATCGAGGAGCAGATGCGCCTGATGGGCACCCGCGACAAGGTCTGGTTCGAAGGGCTCTACAGCCAGGGCGAAGGCGGCGAGGTGAGCTTCGCGCAATACAAGCTCGCGGTGCAGACCTACGTGCGCTTTCTGGCCGACCCCGAAGGCAAGACCATCGAAGTGGCGTTTCCGGATCGGTGACGGATTGCGGACATGGGCAGGCCCAGCCCGCTCAACCTGTCAACGCGATTGGCCTGCCACCACCGTGCGCTGCACCACCCGGTCATCGCCCAGCACGATCAGCGCAAACAGCAACTCGTCCAGGCTGTCGGCCTGCGCCGTCTTGCGCGCCAACAGCGGCGTGGCCTGCGGGTCGAGCACCACGAAGTCCGCCTCGCAGCCGGGCAGCAGGTTGCCGACCACGCCGTCGAGCCCGAGCGCACGCGCCGCGCCCGCGGTGTGTTGCCACCACAGCTGGCCGGGCGTGAGGCTCAGGCCGGGTTTGGTCTGGCCTTCGCGGCCCACCACGTAGGCCGCGAGCATGGTGCGAAAGGGCGAGAAGCTGGTGCCGCCGCCCACATCGCTGGCCAGGCCGTAACGCATGCCGGCGGCGTCAGCGGCCTGATAGTCGAAGAAGCCACTGCCGAGGAACTGGTTGCTGGTGGGGCTCACCGCCGCCGCAGCGCCGGCGCGCGCCATGTGCTCGCGGTCGGCGCGGTCGAGGTGGATGCAGTGCGCGTAGATCGCGCATTCGCGCAGCAGGCCGAAGTCGTCGTAGACGCCCAGGTAGCTGCGGCTGTCGGGGAACAGCTCGGCCGCCCAGCGCACCTCGTCCAGGTTCTCGGCCACGTGCGACTGGATCCACACGCTCGGGTACTTCGCGGCCAGTTCACCCGCGCCGCGCAGTTGCGCGGGCGTGCTGGTGGGTGCAAAGCGCGGCGTGATGGCGTAGCCCAGGCGGTCCACGCCGTGCCAGCGCTGGATCAGCGCCTCGGTGTCGATCAGGCTCTGCTCGGTGTCGTCGCGCACGCCGTCGGGGCTGTGGCGGTCCTGCAGCACCTTGCCGGTGATGAAGCGCAGGCCGCGTGCCTGGGCCGCTTCGAACATGGCGTTCACGGACGACGGATGCGAGGTGGCGAACGTGAGCGCGGTGGTGACGCCGTTGCGGGCGAGTTCGTCGAGGAAGAACTCGGCCACGCCGCGCGCGTAAACCGGGTCGGCGAAGCGCGCCTCGTGCGGGAAGGTGTAGTTCTCCAGCCAGGGCAGCAGGCCCGCAGCGGGCGCGCCGATCACGTCGGTCTGCGGGTAGTGGATGTGCAGGTCCACAAAGCCCGGCGCGATGAGAAAGGGCCGCAGATCTTCCACCGCCACACCGGGGTAGCGGTCGATGAGGGCAGCATGCGCCCCTGCGGCCCGCACCACGGCACGGCCTTGGGCATCGGGGCCGATGACCAGCAGGCCGTCGTCGTCGTACAGGGGTTGGCCGCTGGCGTCGTCGAAACGCAGCAGCCGGGCGCGGTAGGCTTTCATGGGCGCGAGCTTATCGCTGGGCGCGCGCGGCAGCATATGACAGCGCCGATGACGGCCATCGCAGACCGCGACGACGCTCGGCGGCGGCCATCAGCGGCCGAGCTTGCCCTGCACGCCGTCCACCAGCCAGCTCATCTCGAGGATCTGCGCGTCCGTGAGGGCCTGACCGGGCGCGATCACGACCTTGCCGGTGTTGTCGCGCACCGCCTTGCCCTTGGCGGCGAACACCGGCAACCGGCCCGCGGCCATGTCGGCCTGGCGCGCGTTCACCTCTTTCTGCACCGCTTCGGGCACCTTGCGGCCGAAGCCCTCCACGCGGATGAAGCCCGCGCCCACACCACCCCACACCTGCTCGCTGCGCCAGCTGCCATCCAGCACCGCCTGCACGCGGCGCGTGTAGTAGTCGTCCCAGCGGTGCGTCACGGCCACCACCTGGGCGTCGGGCGCCACGCTGCGCATGTCGGAGTGGTAAGCCACGGCAAGGCGGCCGCGCTCCTGCGCGGCCACCATCACGGCGGTGCTGCCGGTGTGAAAAGCCAGCACCTCGACGCCCTGGTTCATGAGCGTCATGGCCGCATCGCGCTCGCGCGGCGGGTTGAACCACTCGCCCAGGAACACCACCTTCACCGTGGCCTTGGGGTTCACCGATCGCATGCCCAGGGTGAAGGCGTTGATGCCCTGGATCACCTCGGGAATGGGAAAGCCCGCCACATAGCCGGCTTGCGTGGCCATGCGGCCTGCGGCCACGCCCGCCAGATAGCGGCCCTCGTAGTAGCGCGCGTTGGCGGTGGCCACGTTGGGTGCGGCCTTGTAGCCGGTGATGGATTCGAACTTCACGTTCGGGAACTCGCGCGCCACCTTCAGCGTGGGCTCCATGTAGCCGAAGCTGGGCGTGAAGATGATCTGGTTGCCCTGCTGCGCGAGATCGCGGATCACACGCTCGGCGTCGGCGCCTTCGGGCACGTTCTCCACATAGGTGGTCTGCACCTTGTCGCCCAGCGTGGCCTGGACCGCCAGGCGGCCGATCTCGTGCTGGCGCACCCAGCCCGCGGCGGTGAGCGGCGCCACATAGACGAAAGCCGCCTTCACCGGCGGGGTGACGGGCTGCTGTGCGTGGTTGATCGGAGAGAAAAACAAGGCGGCCAGAGCCGGCGCAAAGGCGCGCCAGGCCGCGAGGTTTTTGTACATGGTGTTCCTCGACATGGCTTCCGGTGAATGAAAAACGCGAGCCGGGGAAGCACCGGCTCGCGTGGGGCGTATTGTAGATTCACCGCAGAGCACGCGGTGAATCGAGCCAGCATTCACCGCACGAGCGCCTCCAGCCGGGCCAGGTGCTTCGCACGCGTGGCGGCGTCGATGAAGCTGGCCTCGAAGCTGTTGCGCGCGAGCGTGATCACGTCGTCGCGCGAGAGGTTCAGTGCCCCGACGGTCTGCACGAAGTTGGCGTTGAGGTAGCCGCCGAAATAGGCCGGGTCGTCGCTGTTCACCGTGGCGCACAGGCCGGCGTCCAGCAGCCTCTTCATGGGGTGGTCGCGCAGATCGTTCACCACGCAGAGCTTCAGGTTGGAGAGCGGGCACACGGTGAGCGGCGTGCGCCGGCGCGCGAGTTCGGCCACCAGCGCGGGGTCGTCCAGGCTGCGCACGCCGTGGTCGATGCGCTCGGCCTTCAGGTCATCGAGCGCCTCCCAGATGTAGGGCGGCGGGCCCTCCTCGCCCGCGTGCGCCACGATGCGCAGACCGAGCTCCCGGCAGCGCGCGAACACGCGCGAGAACTTGGATGGCGGGTGGCCAACCTCGCTCGAGTCGAGCCCGACGCCGATGAAATGCGCGCGGTGTGGCAGTGCGGCTTCGAGCGTGGCAAAGGCGTCTTCCTCGCTCAGGTGGCGCAGGAAACACAAGATGAGCGCGCTCGTCAGGCCGAACTCGGCCTGCGCCTTGTCGCAGGCGCGCTTGAGGCCCGCGATGACCACGCCGATGTCCACGCCACGTGCGGTGTGGGTCTGCGGGTCGAAGAAGATTTCGGCGTGTACGACGTGGTCAGCATGCGCGCGCTGCAGATAGGCCCAGGCCATGTCGAAGAAATCGGCCTCGTGCAACAGCACGCTGGCGCCCGCGTAGTAGATGTCGAGAAAGCTCTGCAGGTCGGTGAAGGCATAGGCCTGGCGCAGCGCTTCCACACTGGCGTAGGGCAGCTTCACGCCGTTGCGCTGCGCGAGCGCGAAGATGAGCTCGGGCTCGAGCGAGCCTTCGATATGGATGTGCAGTTCGGCCTTGGGCAAGGCTGCGGCGAGTTGGGCAGGGGACAGGGACACGTTCAACAGGTTCCGAGGGTGATGGCCAGACGTTGCAGGTGGCGACGATAAGCGCTGCTCACGCGGTCGGCCGGGCCGTGCACTTCCGTCACGGGGCCGGTGCGGCCGATCGGCAACGCCTTGGGTTGTTGCGACTCCACCACCGGGCGGTCCTGCGCGAAGACGGCATCCTGGAATTCCACCAGCGATTCCACGCTCGCAGGGTCGTTCTGGGTGGCCATCACGAACCACGCGGTGCAGGCCTCGTGGCCGTCGGGGCGGATGAAGAGCGCTATGGCGTTGCGCACCGGGTCGCCGACGCTCGCGTCCTTGCGCAGCACGGCGGCAAAGGGGTGCGGCACGGTGTAGCCGTAGTCGATCCAGGCGCCGCCCTCGGCCTCGGCGTACGCGCGCGGTTGCCAGGCCCGGGCCCCGTTCACGTGCAGCCCCGCGCCGTCCTCCGTCACCAGGCCCACCTGCACCTGCGCATGGCCGCGCTCGCCGAGCCAGCCCTCGTGCACGAAGCCGAAATGGCTCAGGTCGAGGAAGTTCTCCACCAGGCGCGGTGCGCTGGTGGCCACGCTGTAGGGGCCGCAGACAACGCGCCGCCACGCCGGGTCGTCGGCTTCGGCAAACGGTGGTGGCGCATCCAGCGGCGGCGCCAGGGGCACATCGCCGGCCTGCAACCGCACCCAGATCAGGCCGTGCTGCTCGCGCGCCTCGAAGGCCGTCGCAGCATGGCCCGCGGGCGGGTTGAAGTCGGGCGCGGCGGGTACGTGCCGGCAGCGCCCACCCTCCTTGCCGCCGCCGAACTGCCAGCCGTGGTACGGGCATTCCAGCCGCGGCCCATGCACGGTGGTGAGCACGCGCCCGAGCGAAAGCCGCGCGCCGCGGTGCGGACAACGATCCAGCCAGGCATGCACCCGGCCGTGGTCACGCCACAGCACCAGCGGCTCGCCCAACAGGCTGGCGGCCAGCGGCGCGTCGCGCAGCATGTGCGCATCGGCCACCGGGTGCCAGAGTTGTCGTTCGATCATGAGCGTGATTCAAACAAAAAGGGCTGCACGCCGGCAGCCCTCCGGTCACCGAGCGGTGTCCATTTATTGCGGTACTTTGCCTTCCACGCCCTTGACGTAGAACTTCACACCGCCCAGGAAGGCGTCGTCGGCCTTCTGGTCCTTGGCCAGCACTTCCTTGCCGCTCTGGTCGACGATGGGGCCGGTCCAGGGGTGGAAGCTGCCGTCCTTCAGGCCGGCCTTGATGGTGTCGATCTTGGCCTTGATCTCAGCCGGCACGTCGTCGGCGATGGAGACCAGGTCGATCGCGCCTTCCTTGTGACCCCACCACACGCCGCCGGTGGTCCAGGTGCCTTCCAGGGCATCCTTGGTGGCCTTGATGTAGTACGGCGCCCAGTTGATGATGGCCGAACCCAGGTGGGCCTTGGGGCCGTAGGCGGTCATGTCCGAATCCCAGCCGAAGGCACGCTTGCCGGCCTTCTCGGCGGTCTGCAGCACGGCCGACGAATCGGTGTTCTGGAACAGCACGTCGGCGCCGCCGTTGAGCAGCGACGTGGCGGCCTCGGTTTCCTTCGGCGGGTCGAACCAGCCGTTGACCCAGACCACCTTGGTCTTGATCTTCGGGTTCACCGACTGCGCGCCCATGGTGAAGCTGTTGATGTTGCGGATCACCTCGGGGATCGGGATCGAGGCCACCACGCCGAGCGTGTTGGTCTTGGTCATCGCGCCCGCGATCACACCGGCCATGTACGCGCCTTCGTAGGTGCGGCTGTCGTAGGTGCGCATGTTCTCGGCCGTCTTGTAGCCGGTGGCGTGTTCGAACTTCACGTCCTTGAAGTCGGCAGCGACCTTGAGCATGGGCTCCATGTAGCCGAAGGTGGTGCCGAAGATCAGCTTGTTCCCGTTGGCCGCCATGTCGCGGATCACGCGCTCGGCGTCGGCACTCTCGGGCACGCTTTCCACGAAGCTGGTGACCACCTTGTTGCCGAACTCGGCCTCGATCGCCTTGCGGCCGTTGTCGTGCGCGAAGGTCCAGCCACCGTCGCCCACCGGGCCGACGTAGGCGAAGGCGATCTTCAGCGGCTCGGGCGCGGGCGCCGGGGCGGCGGCCGGGGCCGGCGCGGGGGCTGCGGCCGGGGCAGCCGCCTCCTCCTTCTTGCCGCAGCCGATGAGCACGGCGCCGGCCAGCGCGCTGAGTGCGGCGGCCTTGATCAGGGATCTCTTGTTCAGGTCGGTCATGGTGTCCTCGGGTTTGGAGGTGGGTGGTGAGCGGAGGCGGTTTGGCCCGGTCGATGGTTTACCCAGCAGGGTATCCAGACAGAAGCAAATTATGAACCGGGGTAGAACGGTTTCCCGATCGACGACGGCATGTTGATGCGGATCCACGTCGGGTTTCGCGAGATCAGCACCAGCACCACCACCGTGGCCAGGTAGGGCAGCATGGTGAGGAACTGGCTCGGCACCTGTACGCCGATGGCCTGCAGGTGGAACTGCAGCATGGTGACGCCGCCGAACAGGTAGGCGCCCAGCAGCACGCGCGCGGGCCGCCAGGTGGCGAAGGTGGTGAGCGCGAGCGCGATCCAGCCCTTGCCGGCGATCATGCCCTCCACCCACAGCGGGGTATAGACGGTGGCCACGTAGGCGCCCGCGAGGCCGCACAGGGCGCCACCGGCCATCACCGCCATCAGGCGGATGCGGCGCACCGGATAGCCCAGCGCGTGCGCCGATTCGGGGCTTTCGCCCACGCTGCGCAGCACCAGACCGGCGCGCGTGCGGTAGAGGAACCAGATCAGTCCCAACGCGATGGCCACGCAGCCATACACCATGGGGTGGTGGCGAAAGAGCGCCGCACCGAGCACGGGGATGTCGGCCAGCACCGGAATGGCCCAGCGAACCTGCTCGGGCAGCGTCTCCTGCACGTAGCGCGTGCCCGCAAAGGCCGAGAAGCCGGCACCGAACAGGCTGAGCGCCAGCCCGGTGGCGTACTGGTTGGTGTTGAGCCAGATCACCAGCACACCGAAGATGGCCGCGAGCAACGCGCCCGCACCCATGCCGGCCAGAAAGCCCAGCGCCGTGCTGCCGGTGTGCACCACGGTGGCGAAACCGGCCAGCGCGGCGCACAGCATCATGCCTTCGGCGCCCAGGTTGACGACGCCCGCTTTCTCGTTGATGAGCAGGCCCAGCGAAGCGATGGCCAGCACGGTGCCCGCGTTGAGCGTGGCGGCAAAGAGCAGCGCGTAGGACTCCATCACTTGCTCCACTTCAAACGATAGGCGATCAAGGTGTCGCAGGCCAGCAGCGAGAACAACAGCAGGCCCTGGAACACGCCGGTGATGGACTTGGGGAGGCCCAGGCGCGACTGGGCGAGTTCACCGCCGATGTAGAACATGCTCATGAGCAGCGCCGAGAACACGATGCCCACCGGGTGCAGCCGTCCCACGAAGGCGACGATGATGGCCGCGAAGCCGTAGCCCGCGGGCACGTAGGGCGTGAGCTGGCCGATCGGCCCCGCGACCTCGAATGCACCGGCCATGCCGGCCGCGCCACCCGAAATCAGCAGGGCCACCCACAGCGCCTTGCGCGATGAAAAACCGGCGTAGCGCGCGGCCATCGGCGCCAGGCCGCCCACGATTTGCGCATAGCCCGAGACGGTGCGGAACAGGAACAGCCACACGGCGGCCACGCCCAGCAGCGCGAACAGCAGGCCGATGTTCACGCGCGAGCCGTCCATCAGGCGCGGCATCTGCGCCACGCGCTCGAAGGTCTTGGTCTGCGGGAAGTTGTAGCCCGCCGGGTCCTTCCAGGGGCCGTAGACGAGGTAGTTGAGCATCTGCACCGCCACATAGACCAGCATCAGGCTGACCAGGATCTCGTTGGCGTTGAAGCGGTCGCGCAGCAGCGCGGTGATGCCGGCCCACAGCATGCCGCCCACCATGCCGGCCAGGATGACGGCGGGCACGATCCACACACCCGTGGTCTTGTCCGCCATCAGCGCGACGCCACCCGCGAAGATGGCGCCGATGATGTACTGTCCCTCGGCACCGATGTTCCACACGTTGGAGCGAAAGCACACCGCCAGGCCGAGGGCAATGATGAGCAGCGGGGTTGCCTTCACCAGCAGCTCGGAGATCGCGTAGCCGCTCTTGATGGGCTCCCAGAAGAAGATCTGCAGCCCGCGCACCGGATCCTTGCCGAGCGCGGCGAACAGCGCGATACCGATGACCACGGTGATGAGCAGCGCCAGCAGCGGCGAGGCGTAACCCCAGAAAGGGGATGGCTGGGGGCGGACTTCAAGCCGCAGCATGCGTGGTCTCCTGGTTGTTCTTGTCGTTGTGGTCCCACAGGCCCGACATCCATTCGCCGATGCGCTCCACCGTGGCATCGGCGCGGTCCAGACTGGGCGAGAGCCGGCCCTTGGCGATGACGTGCAGGCGGTCGCTGATCTCGAACAGTTCTTCGAGTTCTTCGCTGACCACCAGCACCGCGCAACCGGCGTCGCGCAACGCCAGGATGGCGCCGCGGATCTGCGCCGACGCGCCGACGTCCACGCCCCAGGTGGGCTGGCTCACGATCAGCAGCTTCGGGTTTGCCTCGATCTCGCGCCCGACGATGAATTTCTGCAGGTTGCCGCCCGAGAGCGATTTGGCCGCCGCGCCCGGCCCGTTGGCCTTGACCTGGTAGCGCGCGATGATGGCCTGCGCCTGCGCCTTGAGTGCGCCCACGCGCACCCAGCCCAGCGGGCCCACGGCGTCGCGGCGCGACAGCAGCAGGTTCTGCGCCAGCGAGAGCGTGGGCACGGCGCCGCGGCCCAGGCGTTCCTCGGGCACGAAATGCAGGCCCAGTGCGCGCCGCCGCCCCGGGCCCAGGCGCGCCACGTCCTGCGCGCCCAGCAACACGCTGCCGGCGGGTGCGCGCGTGTCCTCGCCCGACAGCGCGCGCAGCAGCTCGCCCTGGCCGTTGCCGGACACGCCCGCAATGCCCACCACCTCGCCCGCGCGCACCGTGAGCGCGATGTCGGCGAGCGCAGTGCCGAAGGGGTCGTCGCTCGCGAGCGTGAGGCCGTTGACCCGCAACACGGCCTCGCCCGCATGCAACGGCCGGTGTTCGAGTTCGGGCGGCTCGGCGCCGATCATCAGGCGGGACAACGAGGCGTTGGATTCCTCACGCGGGTCGCACACGCCGGTGACCTGGCCGCCGCGCAGCACGGTGCAGGCGGTGCACAGCGCCCTGATTTCGTGCAGCTTGTGGCTGATGTAGAGGATGCTGCAGCCTTCGCTGGCCAGTTGCTTGAGCGTGAGAAACAGCTTTTCCACCGCCTGCGGCGTCAGCACCGAGGTGGGTTCGTCCAGGATCAGCAACTGCGGGTTGGTGAGCAGCGCGCGGATGATCTCGACCCGCTGCATCTCGCCCACCGAGAGCGTGTGCACCGGGCGCTCGGGGTCGATAGGCAGGCCGTACTCGTCGCCTTTGGCGCGAATGCTCGCCGCCACCTCCGCCAGGCTCAGGCTCTTGTCGAGTCCGAGCCACACGTTCTCGGCCACGGTCAGCGTGTCGAACAGGCTGAAGTGCTGGAACACCATGCTGATGCCCAGCGCGCGTGCCATCTGCGGGTTGCGGATGTGCACCGGCTGGCCGTTGAAGAGCACGGCGCCTTCGTCGGGCTTGACGGCGCCGTAGATGATCTTCATCAACGTGGATTTGCCGGCGCCGTTCTCGCCGAGCACAGCGTGGATCTCACCAGGCTGCACCGTGAGCGAGACGCCGTTGTTGGCCACCACGCCGGGGTAGCGCTTGGTGATGCCGGTGAGCTGGAGTCGGTGAATCGAATGCGTCATGCAACGGCTCGCTGGGCTTCGGGCGCGCGCAGCGAGGCGGCGACGGATTTGATCTGCTCGCGCAGCCAGCGCGCCGCGTTGGACGCGTGGGTGCGCTCGTGCCAGAGCTGGTAATACATCATGCGCGGGAAGGCAACAGGCGGGGTCAGGATGGTCACGGGCAGGCCGCCCACATAGCGCTCGCAGTACTGGCGGCCGGTGGTGAGCACAAGCAAGCTGCCTGCCACCATGGCCGGGATCAGGCCGAAGTGCGGGCAGCGCGCGCTGATGCGGCGCGCCAGGCCCAGGCTGGCCAGGTGGTCGTCGATGAAGCCGCGCGCCCCCGGGTGGGTGGGCGTGGGCGCGATGTGCTCGGCCGCGAGCCAGGCGGCCTCGTCCCAGCCCCGGCGCACCGCCGGGTGGTGGTTGGCCACCAGGCACACCACCTCGTCGCCGAACAGGCGGCCCAGGTGCAGGTCGTCCGGCGGCTGCGTCCAGTTGCCGATCACCACGTCGACCGCGCCCTGCGCCAGGTGGGTGCGGTAGTCGGCGTCGCGCGAGAGCGGGTGAATGTCGATCACGCAGTTCGGTGCCGCGGCCTTCACCTGCGTCACGAGCTGCGGGAGGAAAAAGGGGTCAAGGTAGTCGCTCGCCGCCAGGCTGAAGGTGTGGCTGGCGGTGGCCGGATCGAAGGCGCGCGCGTCGGAGAACAGCACCTCGGCGCTGCGCAGGATGGCCGCGGCCGGCTCGATCATGCGCAACGCGGCCTCGGTGGGCACCATGCCGGCGCCCGAGCGCACCAGCAGCGGGTCGCCCGCCAGCTCGCGCAGCTTCTTGAGCGCCGCGCTCACCGCGGGCTGGTACATGCCGAGCTTGATGGCCGAGCGCGAGACGCTGCGTTCGGTGAGCACGGTGTGCAGCACGCGAATCAGGTGCAGGTCGATGCGGTCGAACATGGGGCCGTATTTCATGACGGTCTCATCCGCAGTGGCATCGTGGACAGGGCATCGGCGACATATGCAAACCCATATGATGCCCTGAACCCCGGTGGGTATGCTGACGCGCATGAGCCTTTCCATTCCCAGCCAGCCCCTCACGTTCTGGCGCCGCGGCCAGCCCGTGACCCTGCCCGCCGTGCCCGCCGACCGCCCCCTGCTGCAGGTGCTGCGCGAAGACCTGCACTGCACCGGCACCAAGGAGGGCTGCGGCGAGGGCGATTGCGGCGCCTGCACCGTGGTGCTGGGCGAGGCCGTGGCGGGCCGGCTGGCGCTCAAGGCGGTCAACGCCTGCATCAAGATGGCGCACGCGGTGCACGGCCAGGCCGTGTTCACGGTGGAAGACCTGGCCGCGCCCGACGGCGCCCTGCACCCGGTGCAGGAGGCCCTGGTGCAGTGCCACGGCAGCCAGTGCGGCTTCTGCACCCCGGGCTTCGTGATGAGCCTGTACGCGCTGTACGAAACCACCGGCGGCGGCCAGGGCGTGACGCGCGAGTCCGCGCAGGCCGCCCTTTCAGGCAACCTGTGCCGCTGCACCGGTTACCGGCCGATCCTGGACGCCGCCGAACGCATGGGCGAACTCCCCTGCCCCGACGCCAGCCGGCTGGACGAAGCGGCCGTGTTGCGCGGCCTGCGCACCCTGGGCCCGGCGCCGGTGGACGGGCCTTATCAACGCCCCACCACGCTCGAGGCCTTGCTCAAGGCACGTGCCGCGCACCCCGGCGCCCAGGTGATCGCCGGCACCACCGACGTCGGCCTGTGGATCACCAAGCTGCACAAGCAGTACCCGCAACTGCTGGACGTGACCGGCGCGGCCGAACTGCGCCGCGTGGAAACCTACCCGCACCACATCGCCATCGGCGCGGGCGTGAGCCTCACCGACGCTTATGCCGCGCTCGTGGCCGAGCGCCCACAGCTTGGATCCTTTGCCCGCCGGTTCGCCGGCCTTCCCGTGCGCAACGCCGGCACGCTGGGCGGCAACGTCGCCAATGGCTCGCCCATCGGCGACTCGATGCCGTTGTTGATCGCGCTGGGCGCCAGCGTTGTGCTGATGCGCTGGGATGCGAAGCGCCGCGCCATCGCTCACCGCGAACTCCTGCTCGAAGACCTCTACAGCGGCTACCGCCAGAACGTGATGCGCGCGGACGAGTTGCTGTGCTGGGTGAAGGTGCCGCGACCCACGGCAAGCGAGTTTCTGCGCGTGGACAAGGTGAGCAAGCGCTTCGAGGACGACATATCGGCCGTGTGCCTGGCGGTTCGCTTGCACATCGAACACGGCGTGGTGCGGGAAGCCCGCATCGGTGCCGGCGGCGTGGCCGCCACGCCGGCGCGGGCACGCCAGACCGAAGCCGCGCTGCGCGGCCAGCCCTGGAACGCCGACACCGTGATGGCCGCCGCCGCCGTGCTGCGCGCCGAGTTCCAACCCATCAGCGACATGCGCGCCAGCGCCGACTACCGCCGCGCGGTGCTGGGCAATTTGCTGCGCCGGCTCTGGCTGGAACACCGGGGCGTCAAGGGCCTCAGGCTGGAAGCGGCGGATCTGGAGGCACTGTCATGAACGCGCCCGATACTGCCCTGCTGAAACAACCCGCCGCGGCTGGCCTGGCCGCTGGTGTCTCACGCGCCCACGAAAGCGCCCGCGCCCAGGTGGCCGGCGCCGCCACCTACATCGACGACATCCCCGAGGTGCGCGGCACCCTGCATGCCGCACCGGTGTGCTCGCCGGTGGCGCATGGCCGCCTGCTCGGCATCGACACCGCGGCCGCGCTGGCGATGCCTGGCGTACGCGGCTTCGTCGGCGCCGACCAGGTCCCCGGCGACAAGATCCTCGCCGCGTTCGCGCACGACGAGCCGGTGTTCGCGCAGGGCACGGTGCAGTTCGTTGGCCAGGTACTCGGCCTGATCGTGGCGGACGACGTGATGACCGCGCGCCGCGCCGCGCGGCTGGTGACACCGCGCATCGAGCCGCTGCCGGCGGTGCTCACGGTGCATGAAGCGCACGAACGCCAGAGCTACGTGCTGCCCCCCGTGCGCGTAACGCGCGGCGATGCGCTCGCCGCGCTCCAGCGCGCGCCCCACGTGCTCGACGGCGAGTTCGAGGTCGGCGGGCAGGAACACTTCTACCTCGAAGGCCAGATCGCCTATGTGCTGCCGCTGGAGCAGAACCAGTGGTGGGTCTACAGCAGCACCCAGCACCCGGGCGAGGTGCAGCACTGGGTGTCGCACGCGCTGGGCATCGCCAGCCACGCCGTCACCGTGGAATGCCGGCGCATGGGTGGCGGCTTCGGCGGCAAGGAAACGCAGGCCGGCCACCTGGCCGTGTGGGCCGCCATCGCGGCCAACCACCTGGGCGCGCCCGTGAAGCTGCGACTGGACCGCGACGACGATTTCCTGATCACCGGCAAGCGCCACCCGTTTGCATACCAGTACCGCGTGGGTTTCGACGACACCGGTCTGCTCAGCGGCCTGCAGTTACAGATGCTGGTGAACTGCGGCTTCAGCGCCGACCTCTCCGGCCCGGTGGCCGACCGCGCCATCTTCCACTGCGACAACGCCTATTTCCTCGAAGACGTGGCGGTGGACTCGTTCCGCTGCAAGACGAACATGCAGAGCCACACCGCGTTTCGCGGCTTCGGTGGCCCGCAGGGCGTGATCGCCATCGAGCGCATCCTGAGCGACATCGCGCGCCACCTCGGGCTGGACCCGCTGCAGGTGCGGCTGCGCAACCTCTACGGCACGGGCCAGCGCGACGTGACGCACTACGACATGAAGGTCGAGGACAACATCCTCGAGCCGCTCATGAGCACGCTGGCGCAAACCTCGAACTACGCGCAGCGCAGCGCCGCCATCGACGCCTTCAACGCGAAGAGCCCGGTGATCAAGAAGGGCATCGCGCTCACGCCGGTGAAGTTCGGCATCAGCTTCACCGCCACGCTGTTCAACCAGGCCGGTGCGCTGGTGCACGTGTACACCGACGGCAGCGTGATGGTGAACCACGGCGGCACCGAGATGGGCCAGGGCCTGAACACCAAGGTGGCGCAGATCGTGGCCGATGAACTGGGCGTGCCCTTCGAGCGCGTGCTGGCCACCGCGGCCGACACCAGCAAGGTGCCCAACGCCAGCGCCACCGCCGCCAGCAGCGGCACCGACCTCAACGGCCGCGCCGCCCAGTTCGCCGCGCGCAACGTGCGCGACAACCTGGCCGCCTTCGTGGCCGGGCTCGACGGCTGCGGCGCGGGCGCAGTGCGCTTCGCTGCCGGCCAGGTCATCACGCCCAGGAGCACGCGCACGTTCGAGGCCGTGGTGCACGCCGCCTACGCCAACCGCATCCAGCTCTGGAGCGACGGCTTCTACCGCACGCCCAAGATCCACTACGACAAGACCACCATGAAGGGACGCCCCTTCTACTACTTCGCCTACGGGGCCGCCTGCAGCGAGGTTGCCATCGACACCCTCACGGGTGAGAGCAAGGTGCTGGCGGTCGACATCCTCCACGACGTGGGCCACAGCATCATCCCAGCCATCGACATCGGCCAGATCGAGGGCGGCTTCATCCAGGGCATGGGTTGGCTCACCACCGAGGAACTGGTGTGGAACGCCAAGGGGCAACTGCAGACCCACGCCCCGAGCACCTACAAGATCCCCACCGCGGGCGATTTGCCGCCGCGCTGGAAAGTGGCGCTTTGGCCCGAGGCCAACCGCGAGGACAACGTGCACGGCAGCAAGGCGGTGGGCGAGCCGCCCTTCATGCTGGCCATCAGCGTGCACGAGGCGCTGCGCGACGCGGTGGCGCGCGCGGGCGGCAGGCCCGACGACGTGGACGCGCCGGCCACATCAGAGGTGGTGCTGAGGGCCCTGGGCGGCTGACAATGGTGGGGGTGGTCGCGGAACATCCGCGACCGCAACGCCTCCATCAGGCTTTGCGTACCCGGCCTTCTGCGAGGCCCGTCCTGCCACCCGCATGCTCAAACCCATGAAATCCGTCCTGCCCGACTGGGCCCACCCCTGGATCGAAGCCATCACCGTCGGTCTGCAGATCGCGCTGATCATCCTGATCGCGATGCTGCTGCGCTCGCTGCTGCACCGCTTCATCACGCGGCTGGCGGCCGACAAGAACCTGCCGCTGGAGTTCAGCGTCGGCAGCAAGCGGCTGGTCACGCTGGTGCTCACGGTCGCCGCGTTGCTGTGGATCCTGGACCGCATGGGCGTGTCGGCCGGCCTGATCTGGACCGCCTTCACCGGCTTCATCGCCGTCGCCGCCATCGCCTTCTTTGCGGCCTGGAGCGTGCTCTCCAACATCTTCTGCTCGGTGCTCATCTACACCTCGCGGCCATTCGGCCTGCACGACCACATCGAGATCCTGGAAGGCGGCGACAAGCCCGGCCTGGCCGGTGAGGTGATGGACATCACCCTGGTTTTCACCACGTTGAAGGAGGACGCGCCCGAGGGTCAGGAGCCCACCTACCTGCGCGTGCCCAACAGCCTGTTCTTCCAACGCACCACGCGCCTGAAGCGCAGCCAGCAGCCGCTGGTGGGGTCGGTGCTGGACTGAACATCAGCGTCGCGTGGCGCGCCAGGGCTTGCCGTCCACCGTGCCGCGAATGCGCGAGCCGTCCACCTCGCCGCTGAAGCGCTGCCCGCCGACCACGAAGCCGATGCGCGCACCGTTGACATGGGCCTCGCTGATGGGCCGGGCGCTGCCCGCTTCGCGCAGCGTGCCCGCGATCTTCTGGAAGGTCTGGGTGAGCACGAGTTCGCTGTCACCGAAACGCCAGGTACCGGCCACCTTGGCGGGCACGGTCCACTTGTAGGCATTGCAGTAGGTGCTGCAGTCCTCCTTTACGGCCACGGTTTCGTCGGGCTCCCAATCGCCCATGCCGAAGGAGTTGGAGACGATGCGCGTGCCGGGTTTCATGTCGAGCAGCGTGGGGCGCAGCCGCATGTTCAGGTCGGGCAGCAGGAACATCGTGATCACCGTGGCCCTGGAGAAATCGGACTCGAAGATGTCGGCTTTCTCGAAGGTGGCGCGATCGCTCACGCCCGCGCTGGCAGCGGCGCGCTGCGCATAGGCCACGAGGTCGGGGTTGTATTCGATGCCGTGCGCGGTGGCCCCGCGTTGCGCGGCCGTGATCACGAGACGGCCGTCGCCGGAACCCAGGTCGATCAGGTGGTCCCTGGGCGTGAGCTTCGCCAGGGCCAGCATGCGTTCGACCAGGCTTTGCGCGGTGGGCAGCCAGATCACGTCCTTGCCGGGCTGGCCTTCGTCGGGCACGTAGTCGGCAGCGGCCGCACCGGGCGGCTCGCTCAGCTGTGACCAGGCCGGGCTTGCGCACGCCATCAAGGACAGCGCGGCGGCGGCAAGGGAGCGGCGATGCAGGTTCATGGGTTTCTCCTCAGGTCGGCGGGTTGGAACGCGTCGCGCCCGGTGCATCGCGCGCGACAGCGCGATGCTTGGGAGAACGCTGGAAGTACAGCACCGGGATTCCCGACGCCAGCACGGCCAGGCCGATCCACGCGGCCGCGCCGGTGTACACGAGACTGGCGTACAGCATGTACAGGCAGGTCAGACAGAAGATGGCGGGTGTGAGCGGGTACCAGGGCACGCGATAGGGCAGCACCCGCAGCGGCTCGCGCCAGCGCAGCACGAACAGCGCACCGCCCACCAGGAGCAGGAACGCCCAGAACACAGGAGCGGTGAAATCCACCATCGCCTTGAAGCCGTCGCGCGTGAAGGCACCCACCGCGATGAGGACGAGCGCGAGCGCGCCCTGCACGATATGCCCGTTGGCGGGCGAGCGCCCGCGTTCGTTCCACACACCCAGCCAACGCAGCGCGGTGATGTCGCGCCCCATGGCGTGGAACGCGCGAGCCCCGGTGAAGATGGTGGCATTGAGCGTGGAGATCGCCGCCACGACGACCGCCAGCGTGACGATCAACTCGGCCGATGGGCCCGCAGCGGCACGCATCATGTCGGTGGCCACCGCATCGGAGGCGCGCAGGCCGTCGAGCCCGAGCACCGAGAGCAATGCGAGATTGGTCAGCACGTAGAACGTGACCAGCACCAGGGTGCCGATGGTCAGCACGCGCGCGATGTTGCGGGGGGCATCGCGCAACTCCCCACTGAGGTAGGCCGCCTCGTTCCAGCCACCATAGGTAAGGAGCACGAAGATCATGGCCACGCCCAGTGCCGCAGTTCCTGGCGGCACCGCCAGGGTCCCGTGGTTTGGGGGCGCAGTCGGGCCGACAAGCCCGAACACGATGATGGCGGCAATGATCGCCAAATGCAGAAAGGTGACCACGATCTGCAGGTTCTTGCCTTCGGCCGTGCCGATGGCATTCACCCCCGTCAGCACGATGACGGCAAGCGCCGCGTACAGCGCCGACCCATGCGGGCCCAGCGGCATCACCTGCGTAAGGTAGTCACCCAGCAGAAAGGCAACCGCCGCAATGGCGCCCGTCTGGATGACGGTGCAACGCGCCCACCCGAACAGCATGGCGAGGGGCCGTCCGTATGCCCGCGACAGGAAGTGATACTCGCCCCCGGTGTCGGGGTGCGCGGCCGACAACTCGGCATAGCAGAGCGCGCCCACCAGTGTGACCGCACCGCCGATCACCCAGACCAGCATGAACATCCACTCCGAACTCACGCTGTTGGCCACGATCGACGGCGTGCGAAAGATGCCGATGCCCACCACCAGGCCGACGAGGATGATCACGGCGTCGAACACCGACAGCGTGGCGCGCGATGGGGCTGCGGCCTGGACGCCCTTGTGCGCGCCCGGCTCTGCCTGTGCGGGAAGCGACAAGCGTGTCTTCTGACTCGGGTTGTGGGTCTGACAAACCCGCAGGTGGAGCGCGTCTCGGTCAATTGGTTACGTCAATCGCGTCGCGTCGGCGATCGGCGTACACTTCGCGGCTGCTCCGGGGTGCACAGACGTTGGTCTGGCGCTGAGATGGCCTGACGGCCGAACCCGTGAACTTGATCCGGCTAGTACCGGCGAAAGAAGAGCGTTGCCCGACGGCCCCATACCGTCCGGCGGTCCTCCGGAGCAAACCACCACTGCCGTGTGTTTGTTTGCCGCCACCCAGGAGACCGCCCCATGAACGCCCCCGACAAGTTCGCTCCGCTGCTCACGCTCACCCGCGAGCCCTTCCCCGCGTCCACCAAGGTGTTCGTGCCCGGCACGCTGCCGGGCGTGAACGTGCCCATGCGCGAGATCGCGCTCACCAATGGCGAGCGCGTGACGGTGTACGACACCTCGGGCCCCTACACCGACCCGACGGTGGCGATCGACGTGAAGAAGGGCCTGGCGCCACTGCGCGCGGCATGGATCGAAGCGCGTGGCGACACCGAGACCTACAGCGGCCGCGAGCGGCAGGCGGTGGACGACGGGGTGAAGCACGAAGCGCGCGAGGCCGAGCGCATCGATGCGCTGCGGGCGGAGGCGGCTGCGCTGCAACGCACACCGCGTCGCGCGAAATCGGGTGCCAACGTCACGCAGATGCACTACGCCCGCCAGGGCATCGTCACGCCCGAGATGGAATACATCGCCATCCGCGAGAACGGCAAGCGCGAATGGATGCAGGAATACCTGGGCGACGCCGAACGCGAGGTGCGCCTGCGCGGTAACCCGATGGGTGCGCGCATTCCCGAGATCATCACGCCCGAGTTCGTGCGCGACGAGGTGGCGCGCGGTCGCGCCATCATCCCGGCCAACATCAACCACCCCGAACTGGAGCCGATGATCATCGGCCGCAACTTCGGCGTGAAGATCAACGCCAACATCGGCAATTCGGCCGTCACCTCCAGCATCGAGGAAGAGGTGGAAAAACTCGTGTGGTCCATCCGCTGGGGTGGCGACACGGTGATGGACCTGTCCACCGGCAAGAACATCCACACCACGCGCGACTGGATCGTGCGCAACTCGCCGGTGCCCATCGGCACCGTGCCGATCTACCAAGCGCTGGAAAAGGTGGGCGGCGTGGCCGAAGACCTCACCTGGGAAATCTTCCGCGACACACTCATCGAGCAGGCCGAGCAGGGCATCGACTACTTCACCATCCACGCCGGCGTTCGTCTGCCCTTCATCCACCTCACGACGAAACGCCGCACCGGCATCGTCTCGCGCGGCGGCTCCATCCTCGCCAAGTGGTGCATCACCCACCACAAGGAGAACTTCCTCTACACGCACTTCGAAGAGATCTGCGAGATCATGAAGGCCTACGACGTGAGCTTCTCGCTCGGCGATGGCCTGCGCCCCGGCAGCGGGGCGGATGCGAACGACGAGGCGCAATTCGCCGAATTGCGCACGCTGGGCGAACTCACGCAGATCGCCTGGAAGCACGACGTGCAGACCATGATCGAAGGCCCGGGCCACGTGCCCATGCATCTGATCCAGGCCAACATGGACGAGCAGTTGAAGCACTGCCACGAGGCGCCGTTCTACACCCTGGGCCCGCTCACCATCGACATCGCGCCGGGCTACGACCACATCGCCAGTGCCATCGGCGCGGCCATGATCGGCTGGATGGGCACCGCCATGCTGTGCTACGTGACGCCCAAGGAACACCTGGGCCTGCCCGACCGCGACGACGTGAAGCAAGGGATCATTGCCTACAAGATCGCCGCACACGCGGCCGACATTGCCAAGGGCCACCCCGGTGCCCGCGCGCGCGACGACGCCATGAGCAAGGCGCGCTTCGAGTTCCGCTGGCGCGACCAGTTCGCGCTTGGCCTCGACCCCGACACGGCAGAGGCCTACCACGACGAAACCCTGCCCAAGGATTCGAGCAAGGAAGCACACTTCTGCTCCATGTGCGGCCCCAAGTTCTGCAGCATGAAGATCACGCAGGACGTGCGCGATTACGCCGCGCAGAAGGGGCTGGACGAGGCCGCGGCGCTGGAGCGCGGCATGGCCGAGAAGTCGGCCGAGTTCAAGGCCGCGGGCGGCGAGTTCTACGTGCCGCTCGATTCGATCAAGAAAGGCTGAACGGTGGCGCGCATCGGCATTGCGGGCGCGGGCGTGCTGGGCCGTCTGCTGGCCTGGCGGCTCGCGCGCGCCGGCCACGCGGTGAGCGTGTTCGACCCCGCGGCAGGCCCGCAACCGCCGGTGGTGGGGCAGATCGGCGCCAGCGCGCCGCATGCGGCCGGCTTCACCGCGGCCGGCATGCTGAGCCCCATTGCCGAACTCGACAACGCCGATGCCGGCATCGCGCGGCTGGGCTGGCGCTCGCTACCGATGTGGCGTGTGATCGGTGCGGCGTTGGGTGGTGCCGAACCGCTGGTGCGCGTGAACGACAGCCTGCTGCTCGCGCACGGCAGCGACCGCGGCGCCGCGCAACGCGTGCTCGCGCGGCTGGACGCACTGCCCGAAGCGCCGCGCGCCGAGGTGCTGACCGCCGCGCAGCAGCACGCCCTGGAGCCCGCGCTGGCCACCGGCCTGCTCGCCTGGCGGCTGCCCGGTGAAGGCCAGGTGCTGCCGCGCGAAACACTGCTCGCACTCGCGCAACAGGCCGAGGGCGTGCGCTGGCACTGGGGCACGCCGATCACCGACGTGTCTTCCGGTCGGCTGGTGCAAGCCGACGGTGCGGCGCACCGTTTCGATCTCGCGATCGACACCCGCGGTCTGGGCGCGCGCCCGCAAGTCGCGCTGCGCGGCGTGCGCGGCGAGGTGGCGTGGCTGCACGCACCTGGCGTGGTCCTCTCGCGCCCGCTGCGCCTGCTGCACCCGCGCCACCGCGTGTACCTGGTGCCGCGCCCGGGCGGGCGCATCGTGGTCGGCGCGAGCGAGATCGAAAGCGAAGACCGCTCGCCGGCCAGCCTGCGCAGTGTGCTGGAGTTGCTGAGCGCCGCACACAGCGTGCTGCCCGAGCTCGCGGAAGCGCGCATCGAACACCTGGAGAGCAACCTGCGCCCCGCGCGCGCCGACAACGCGCCCTTCATCGAACACGCCAGCGGCCTGCTGCGCATCAACGGCCTGTTCCGCCACGGCTGGCTGATCGCGCCCGCGCTGGTGGACGACGCGCTGGCTGCCGCGCACATCGCGGCGCCGCTGGAGACCACCCATGCCTGAACCGACGATTCGATTCAACGACCAATCCCGGCCCTGCCCCGCCGGCCTCACGCTGACGACGCTGCTGCAACGCGAAGGTGTGAACGCCGAGCGCGTGGCCACCGCGGTCAACGCACGCTTCGTGCCGCGCGAGGCACGCGACGCCACGCCGCTGCATCCCGGTGACGAAGTGATCACCTTTGAAGCCATTGTGGGAGGCTGAACCATGTCATTGCCCGAACCCCAGGCCTGGACCGTATACGGCGAAACGCTGCACAGCCGATTGATGATCGGCACGGCGGGCTATCCCTCGCCCGCGGTGCTGCGCGACGCGATTGCCGTCAGCGGCGCGGGCGTGGTCACCGTCGGCCTGCGCCGCACCCTGGCCGCGGCCGGCGACAACGGCTTTCTCGCCGAGCTGCTGAAAGACCTGAGTGCACGCGGCGTGCACCTGCTGCCCAACACCGCGGGTTGCCGCAGCGCGCGCGAGGCGGTGGCGCTGGCGCACATGGCGCGCGAGCTCTACGGCACGCGCTGGATCAAGCTCGAGGTGGTGGGCGACGAGCACACGTTGCAGCCCGACCCCTGGGGCACGGTGGAGGCCGCGGCCGAGCTCGTGCAGGCCGGCTTTGCCGTGTTCCCCTACTGCACCGACGACCTCGTGACCTGCCAGCGCCTGCTCGACGCCGGCTGCGAGGTGCTGATGCCCTGGGGCGCGCCGATCGGCTCGGGTCAGGGCCTGCTCAACCCCTGGGCGCTGCGCACGCTGCGCGCGCGCCTGCCCGGTGTGGCGCTGGTGGTGGACGCTGGCATCGGCGCCCCCTCGCACGCGGCGCAGGCGCTCGAACTCGGCTTCGATGCCGTGCTGCTCAACTCCGCAGTGGCGCACGCGCGCGAACCGGTGGCCATGGCGCGCGCCTTCGGCGACGCGGTGCGCGCCGGGCGCCTGGCCTTCGAGGCTGGGGTGATGGCGCCGCAGGACATGGCCGTGGCCAGCACGCCGGTGGCGGGGCGGCCGATGTTGATCGGATGAGCGCCATGGCCCACGACACCTTGCGGCTCACCGCCGCCGAGGCCGCGGCGCGCCTGGGGCTACCGCCCGGGGTGCACGACGCGCCCGAGCTCGCCCGGCGCCTGCGCGAACAAGGCGCGCTCGCGGTGGTGATCACCAGCGACCCGCACGACCCACGCGATCGACACGACTGGCTCGACACGCCACACGCGCGCGGCTGGCTCACGCGGCCGCATGGGGGTCCGTCGGACCACGCGGCGCGCTTTCAGGATGCGCTTGCACAAGGTTGGGTCGCGGCCGACGCCGCCGTGCTGGCGCGCCTGCCCGACCGCGCCGACGCGGCCGATCTGCCCGTGCTCTCGGCCGACGAAACGCCCGCAGCCTGCACGCCTGCGCGCGATACCGCCACAGACCTCGGTGTCTACGCCATCGTGGACAGCCCCGAGCGCGTGCGGGCCTGCGCCGAAGCCGGTACCCAGCTGATCCAGTTGCGCGTCAAGGTGCCGCGCGACGACCCGGCCATGGCCCCGCAGATCGCGGCCGCGCTGCAGGCCACGCGCACGCACGGCGCCACGCTGGTGGTGAACGACCACTGGCGCACCGCGCTTGAACTCGGGGCGCCAGCCATTCACCTCGGCCAGGAGGACTGGATCGAGCTCGACGCCGACGATCGCGCACAGATTGCAGCCGCGCAGACGCAGGGCCTGCAATTGGGCCTGAGCTCGCACAGCCTGTGGGAACTGTGCCGCGCGCGCGGCGCGGGCGCAGACCTCATCGCTTGCGGCCCGGTCTGGCCCACGCTCACCAAGGCCATGCCCTGGCACCCGCAGGGGTTGGACAACCTGGCGTGGTGGGTTCGCATGGCCGGGCGACCGGTGATCGCCATCGGCGGCATCCTCGCGCACGCGCAACTGGCGGAGGCGGCGCGCACGGGCGCGGCCACGGCATGCGTGGTGCGTGGCCTGGGCGACGACCCGCGCGCCACCCTGCCCGCCTGGCAGGCCGCGTGGCAGCAGGGCCGGCACGGCGCGCCACTCGTGCCACCCGCGCGGCCCCGCCCCACGCTGGACGCCGCGCACCGCGCCGGCCCCTGAAACGGCTTCCTACAATGGCCCGGCCATGACCGAGCCGACCCCGACCCCGCGCTGCCTGCTGGCCGCCACCGATTTTTCGGCGCCGGCCACCCTCGCGCTGCAGCGCGCCGCGCTGCTTGCACGTGAACACGGCGCCGCGCTGCACCTGGCGCACGTGCTCAATCGACGTTGGCTCGACGAGCTGCGCCAGTGGTTGCGCGCCGACACCCCCTGGGCCGCGCAATTGCACGACGCCGCGCAGGCTCAGCTACAGGCATCCACCCAGGCGCTCGGCACGCCGGCGCAGACCACGCTGCTCGACGGCGAGCCCGTGCCCGCGCTGTGCGCCCTGGCGCAGGATCTGCAAGCCGAACTGCTGTTGATCGGTGCGCGAAGCGACCCGCCGCTGCACCAGCGCGTGCTCGGCGGCACCGCCGAGCGCTTGCTGCGCCAGAGCGGCGTACCTCTGCTGGTGGTGCGGCAAGCCGCGGCGCAGCCCTACCGTCGCGTGCTGGTGCCGGTGGATTTCTCGCGCTGGTCCTTGCCCACGTTGCGCCTGGTGCAGGCGCTGGCACCCAGGGCCACGCTGGTGCTGCACCACGGGTTCACGGTGCCCTTCGAAGAAAAGCTGCGCTTTGCCGGCGTGAGCGACGACCTGCTGAGCGACTACCGTGAGCACGCGCGCGTGCAGGCGCGAGACGCCTTGCTCGCGCTGGCGCGCGAGGCCGCATTGCCCGACACGGCCTGGCAGCCCAGCGTGAGCGAAGGCGACACCCCGCAACGGATACTGGAAGTGGCCGTGGCACAGCGTTGCGACCTGATCGCCATCGGCAAGCATGGCCGCCAGGCCGCCGAGGAACTGCTGTTGGGCAGCGTGACGCGCCACGTGCTGGAAGAGGCCGAAGGCGACGTGCTCGTGTCCACCGCGCACGGCAGCTGACCATGGCCAGCGATAACGACCTGCCGCCGCTGCACGCCACCCGCCCCGGGCTGTACCGCCATTACAAGGGCGGCTGGTACGAGGTGATCGACACCGTGCGCTGCAGCGAGACGCTGCAGGGCATGACGCTGTACCGCGCGCTGTACGGCGACGGCTTGAAGGGCGGCGGCCTGTGGGTGCGCCCGAGCACCATGTTCAACGAGACCGCGGTGTTCGTCGGCCGCGAGCAACCGCGCTTTCGCCGCGTGGGCGTGGCCGATCTGCAGCCCAGCGACTTGCCCACGGCGCAGGCGCTGATCGCGCACCTGCAAGGCCGCGCGCAACGCGCGGGGTTGGACCTGACCCGTGCGCTGCGCACTCCACCGCCCGAACCCACCACCTGCTGCGGGCGCGGCTGCAACGGCTGCGTGTGGGAGGGCTACTACAACGCGGTGCGCTACTGGGCCGACGACGCGCTGGAGGCGATCGCGCAGGCGAGCACTACGCAAACAGATCGCCCTGCGCCGACAACGCCCGCGGGTTGAAGCGGGTGGTGTCGAACGGTGTGCGCTCCTGCGCGTAGCCCAGCCGCGCGCAGGCCTTGTGGAAGCGCTGGCGCAGCAGCTCGGCCCAGGGCCCGCTGCCCTTCATGCGGGTGGCGAAGTCGCTGTCGTAGTCCTGGCCACCGCGCATGTCCTGGATGCGCGCCATCACCCGGCCCGCCCGGTCGGGGCAGTGCTGCATGAGCCACTGGCGAAAAATGGGCGCGAGCTCCCAGGGCAGGCGCAGCACCTGGTAGAAGGCGCGCCGCGCGCCAGCCTCACGCGCGGCCGCCAGCACCTGCTCCATGTCTTCGTTCAGGAACGGAATCTGTGGCGACACACTCACGCCCACGGGAATGCCGGCCTCGGCCAGCGTGCGAATCGTGCGCAGCCGCCGGTGGGGTGCGGCCGCGCGCGGTTCCAGCACACGGGCGAGCTTCGCATCGAGCGTGGTGATGGTGACGTAGACCGCCGCCAGGCCCTGCGCGCCCATCGGTGCCAGCAGGTCGATGTCGCGCTCCACGCCGCTGCCCTTGGTGACGATGGCCAGCGGATGCTGTACGCGCGCCAGCACCTCGATGCAGTCGCGCGTGAGTTTGAGTTCACGCTCGATCGGCTGGTAGGCGTCGGTAACGGTGCCAATGGCAATGTGATCGGGTGTGTAACCCGGGCGCTGCAGCTCGCGCGCCAGCACCTGTGCCAGACCGCGTTTGGCGATCAGCTTCGTCTCGAAATCCAGCCCGGGCGAGAGATTGAGGTAGCTGTGGCTCGGCCGCGCGTAGCAGTACACGCAACCGTGCTCGCAACCGCGGTAGGGATTGAGGCCATGCAGGAAGCCGATATCGGGCGAGGCGTTGGTGGTGATGGCGCTCTTCGGATCCTCCCAGCTCACCTGGGTGGCGGGCGCGGTGTGTTCCTCGGCCTGTGCAGCGTCAAGCGTGCCCCAGCCGTCATCGAAGGCGCCACGCGCAGTGGCTTCGAAGCGATGCGGCTGGGCAAACGACACGCCGCGGCCCTTGAGCAGCGCGGCGGGAAGGGTGAGTTCGCTCATGGGTGACCATGTAGAAATACTGTATAAACATAAGGGGTATCCGCTTAGCTCCAGTTCGGATACCATCACTGGATGAATATCCA
>VFQM010000432.1_pt1 | contig 47108 bp, 43 predicted proteins | sample 3512391 | NCBI WGS metagenome assembly VFQM01 (sample SAMN10412369, study PRJNA504923) | tailings metagenome | isolation source: Replicate 1 from Balatoc abandoned mine | place: Philippines | reverse complement strand
TGGAGAAAACCCTAAAAATGGGCCAAAAAGGTGATTTAGTGTTCGTTTTTAGACGTAGCAAGATAGGGAAAAAATGTGATTTCACCTTAAGGAAAAAATCCAATTCAAACGCAGATATATTTCAATCCGAGGTTAAAAAATCGCAATAAATGAGGGGGGAGTTCTTGGATAAAATATGGGGTATTACCGCACATATAGCCAAATTTTATTTGGCGAAATATGTATCTTCTACGCCCACGATTTTAATATCTTAATTGAATATCAGCAGGTTTTGTGAATAATATCATCGAAAACCCAAGCAAGTAAACCAAATTTTATTCTGAAAAATGAGATGCATTTAATTTTTTTTCCAAATTTCAACATTGTAAAAACACCATACATACCACATTTATAACTGTTAATTAACATAATTCATTTTCTGCTAATTATTGATAAAACAAAATAAATAATGGATTGATTTTGTATTTCAAAGTCTTTAACAATTAACCAAAATTAATACTATGAATTACACATTAATGGCAGATCTAGTCGGACTCGACAAGATCATCAATTCAGATCCTGTAGCTATTACCTTTTTCATTGGGTATATGGCTATGTTCGCATCCGCTGTATTCTTCTTTGTAGAAAGAGGATCTGTGGAAGGTAAGTGGAAACTTTCACTTTTGGTTTCGGGCTTAATCACCGGAATCGCAGCTGTACATTATTATTACATGAGAGATTTTTATCTTCAGACAGGTACCAGTCCAACAGCATTTAGATATGTAGATTGGACGTTGACTGTACCTTTGATGTGCGTTGAGTTCTATTTGTTAACCAAACCATTTGGAGCAAAAGGCACTACCCTATTCAAGCTAATTGTAGCTTCCTTAGTAATGCTCGTTACAGGTTACATTGGAGAAACTTCCGGTATTGATAGCAATATCATGTGGGGTGTATTGTCGACTGTAGGTTATCTATACATCGTCTATGAAGTATTTGCAGGAGACGTTGCAAAACTTGCTAAAGATTCAAACAGCCCTGCTCTCGGAAGAGCTATGTTCCTATTGAAAATCTTCATTACATTAGGTTGGTCTATCTATCCAATCGGATACATGGTACTACCAGGCAACCTACTTTCAGGTGCATTTGAAGTAAGCTCTATTGACTTATTTTACAACTTAGCTGATGCGATCAATAAAATCGGATTTGGTTTAGTAATCTATTCTGTTGCAGTAGCTGAAACAGCTAAAGCAAAACTTGCTAAATAATAATATAAGCTGCCTGAGTGCTACTCAGGCAGCTATTTTCTATGAAGAGATATGACTATATAATTTGTGGAGGTGGCTGTGCTGGATTAAGCTTGCTTTCTTATTTGCTTGACAGCAAACTGAAAGAAGCAAGAATCTTGGTCATAGATCCTCTACTCAATGATGAAGTCAACAAAACGTGGTGTTATTGGGACACCCAACCTCTTTCCATCCATCCTCCTGATGCTGTCTATTCGTGGGATACATTTTCATTAAAATCAAGCCAAAAGAAGTTACGGAAATCATTTAAAGATCTTAACTACTTCCACCTCAACGCGAAAGACTTTTACGCTAGCATCTATGCTAAAGTAAAAGACAAAAACACGTTTGAATTTTTAAAAGATCGAGTAATCGAACTCAAAGAAGAGTCTGATTTCGTGAGTGTTAAAACTGAAAAATCTGGATTTTTTTCGACCAATTTGGTATTTGACTCCATGTTGGATCCCTCTCAATCAGACTCATCAAAACTCAAACAGCTATTTGTGGGGTGGAAAATAAAGACTCAGAATGATGCATTTGATCCTGAAAAAATGACTTTAATGGATTTCAGAACTGGATCCTCCATTCCATTTGATTTCTATTACATTTTGCCATTTTCCAAAACAGAAGCCCTAATAGAATATACAGCCTACAGCGATAAGTCAATTTCTTACGAAAGACTTGAGTTGCATCTACAGAATTACCTTCAAGAAAAATTCGCGGAAAACCCTTTCCAAATCACCTATGAAGAAAGGGGCACCATTCCAATGAGTACGCTACCAAATAGTCCGCGAATTGGAAAAAAAATAATACCAATAGGTACAAAAGCCGGATGGACCAAACCTTCAACTGGATATACTTTTCATCAAATACAAATCAACTGTCAACTACTAGTAAAAAGACTTGAAGAAAATAAACTTGACCAACTCTTCATTAAAAGAAAATCCAGATTTAAATTTTATGACAGCATCTTATTGAATATCGCGCACCGATGGCCGGATAAATTGAAATATGTATTTTTAAATATGTTTGGAACTTCATCACCTGATTTGATATTTAGATTCCTCTCAGAAGAAACTTCCTTTTGGGAAGAAGTTAAAATCTTGAAGAAATTAAAATTCAAAATTTTCATAAAAAGTTTATTTTATTATGAATCTCGTTGAAAAATCAGGAAAGATAATGGGAATAATTATATGCTTATTATTTATAAGTTTCACTTCCATTCCCGAGATAGTGCAATGGATTATTTTTGGAATTATTTTATTTTTTGTCGGTATTCCACATGGAGGTATTGATCACCTTATACATAACCCAAGAATTAAAAATTCAGAATTAGCATATTTCATAATAAAATATTTATTTTTAATATTAATTTATTTTATTGCTTGGTGGTTTCTGCCTCAATTAGCATTACTCGCTTTCATTGTTATGTCATCTTATCATTTTGGACAATCCCATTTTTTTCATCGTGATATACCAAAAAAATTAACTTCTTTAAGTGTATCCCTGAGAGGTTTTTTCTTCTTATTTGTTATTTTAGTTGGAAGTTGGGAAACGACTCAGTCTATACTTTTCTCCATTATTAAGTTAGAATTAGAGTCTTCTTATAGAATTGGAATTCTACTTTTAATATTGCTCCTTTCAATAGGAATTCAGGTCGGTCAAGGTATAAAAATGACAGCGGAAGACATCTTGGAATACTTTGTTTTAGCTCCCATTCTTTATCTTAGTCCACTTTTTATAAGTTTTATTGTCTATTTCGGATTTTGGCATGCCTTACCCAGTATGTTAGAAGAATATAGGATTCTAAAAACTTTCCCAGCATACAGCTCGGTGAAAAAATTCGCGAAGCAACTTTTGCCATTTTCCTTGATCAGTCTTGTTGGAATAGGCTTTATCCTGTTTTTCGCTCTAAGCTATTTAAACCAAAATGAGGTCTTTTTGCTCTTTTTCGCTTTGGTCTCATTAATCTCATTTCCACATATCCTCTATATGGATACCTTTTTGAAGAAAAATCATCAGTACTGACCAGTACTCAACATGACCAGATTACAAGCTGGAAGAACCTCTATTCCAGCCTTTTTTGCTTTTTTAAAAAATTCCGGATTCTCCGTTCCCGGATTAAAAATGATTCGCTTGGGTTTCAATCCGATCAGGTAATCCATCCATTCCGATTGATTAGCAGGCCCAAGATATAGGGTGATGGTATGAATGTCTTTTAAGTCCGGCTTGACTTTTAGGTCAAGGATCTCTTCGCCAAAAACAACTCCTTTTTTTATCCCGATGGGAATAAATTCCATTCCTCGACTGGCAAACTGCTGTGCCACCAAAAATGCATACCGATCCGGATTGGTGGTGGCACCCACTATGAGTGTGCGCTTAGGACTCGCTGATACGATTTCCATAATGCTTGTCTCGCTCAAATGTATCCATGTGGCGATGCTTTTTGCTCTCGTAAATGTCCGCCAGCGTGATCATGATTCCCGTCTCCTCCACTTCTCCAAACTCATCATTCAGAGCAGTCCCAAAGGTGCGCATGGTAGGCGACAGATTCATGTAGGTATTGATCAATGGAGGAATATTCTCCCCTAAGGATCGAATTTTCCCATTGAGCAACTTGTAACCCTCTTTGTAATCCAGCCCTGCGAAAGGATTACCAGAAGCAATAATATCGGTTTCGTAATCGAGTTTGAGCTGAGGTTTAGGTTTTACCAAGCTTTCGGAATCCGGGAAATAATGATTCATAAAGTAAAGGAGCAAATCCCTGCCCTCCCGATTGTAATGAGGATACATGGTCACTTTTCCAAACAAGTATTTCACATCAGGATTAAGCAAAACCACGGCACCTAGGCCATCCCAAAGGTTATCTAAGCTAAAAATCCCTTTACGGTTATCCAGACTCGGCTGGTATTGGGGTTGCACAAAGGAGCGTCCCAATTCAAGCGTGTACGGGATGTATTCTTTGATAAATTTCTCAGAAAAATCGAATAAATGGGTTGTAGAGAGATTGATCGAACCGTCTGGATTGATCGCGTTTTTGCACATAATCAAGCGATAACCTGCCACAATCTCAGAGTCTTCCGGGTTCCAAGTGATCAATTGATCATAGCATTTCTCACAAGTATCATTATCATCCAGGTCCAAAGACATTCCCGTACCTCCACCTGCTGCTCTGAAAGTCAACTCTCGAAGGCGGCCGATTTCTCGGACTACATTGGGTGCATTGTGGTAATTGACCAGATAGACAAGATTGTCTCCATTATTGGTATGTCTCAAAAAACGATCTTGAGTCAATTCAGACTTCAATAATTCCCGATCTACCGGAGCTATGATTTCCTCCACCTTATGCATGTGTACTTCCCAGTTTATATACCTCTGATTTAACAAAATCAGCCCAATACGCTTCACTCTTGGAATCCTCAAAGTATTCAGCCGGAATTGGTTTTCCTATTCTGATTTCAATTTTTTTCCCACGCTGACGATACATCTCGTCTACTAACCAAAACATTTCAATATTGGCCTTGACGCCCAATTTTTTCCTCCAATTGGACAGGTTGTAGAAAAACTCGGAATTGCGACCGCCTATATGACAAGGCACAATGTCTAAGTTATATTTCTTCGACTTTGCTATGAAGCTTTTCCTCCAAATCAAATCTTTGATTACCCCTTCTTGCTTCCTCGACACCAAGCCGGCTGGAAAAATCAACACGGCATGGCCATTTGCATAAACCTCCTCAATCCGCTGATTTGCCTCTTTCGAATTTCTACCATGCTTATTGACGGGCACAAAAATTGGTTCGAAATTGTCAAAAGTCATCAGCAAGTCATTGACCAAGAAGCGAATATCAGGTCTGATTTTGCCCATGGCATGCATAAAAGCAATCCCGTCCATTCCTCCCAAAGGATGATTGGAAGCCAAAATCACCCCGCCGGTTTTCGGGATTTGCTCACCACCTACCAATTGGACATCCATTTCAAATTCCTCGATCAAGGCATCTGCGAAAGCCAATCCTTTCTTTGCCAAATGCTTATTCAACACAGAATTGAGCCAAGCCTCGTGAGTCACGCGTTTGATGTAGTTGAGCAAAAATCCTGGCATCCATTTCAAAAGGGATGGGTTTTTGGAAGCGATAGCCTTTTCTATGTCGATAAATTTCTGAGCCATAGGGTGCTTGGCAGGTAGTATTTCCCAAGTCAGGAAATAGGATTAAAGGGTTGGTGATTGTGTCAAAAGTATAAAAAATCAAGGTATTTTGACTAATCACCAATCGGGACCTTTCAGTGAACTGAAAACCAATTGACTTATTTTTGTGTACTACTGAAAAAACCACATGAATCTCGTACTCACAGGCAGCACCTCCGGTATCGGATGGGAGACATTGAAGGCCTTAATGCCTCACGCAGATAAGATTTTCTTACCCGTCAGAAACATTTCCAAAGCCGAAAAAATGATTCAGCACCTTTTTCAAAAAGAAAAAATCGTGCTGGTTCCCATGGACCTAAGTATCATGGCTGATGTAAAAAAAGGGGCAAAAATCATTTTAGAAAAATGTGATGAAATACACCTTCTGATCAACAATGCAGGCGGAATGTTTCCTGCCGGAAAAAAAACCTCTGAAGGACTCGATCTGACCTTTGCCACCAACCATCTTGGTCATTTTCTCTTGACTCGAGAATTGATGCCAGCCCTGATTCGCGGAGAAGCAAAAATCATCCACGTCAGCTCCATAGCCCATCAAATAGCTACTGATCCAAGCAAGGATTTGGGACTTCTCAAAAGTGCAAACACGGGCACAGCCTACGGCAAAGGAAAACTTTATAATATTTTGTTTTCCAATGAGTTGAAAACCAGATACGAAAGTAAAGGGATAAGCACCTATACCCTACATCCAGGAGCAGTGAAGACCGCGTTTGGATCGGAAACTTCGCTCTGGGCCAAGCTGATTATTGAGGTAAGTAAGCTCATTTTCATCAGTCCAAAAGCCGGTGCTCAAACCACCATTTTTCTCGCTACCACTCCTAAAAGCCAGCTTAGAAACGGGGGCTACTACATCAAGAAAAAACCAAAGACTCCAAGTTCCTTGGCGAGAAATCAAGCGCTTTCTGCTGCCCTTTGGAACTACAGTGAAGATGTCTTGAAAAACTTAGGAGTGATTTAAAATTTCACAATAACTAATTGAATTTCAACAGTATAGTACTTTTGAACCATTGAGGGAATTAAGAAAATTAAGGATGTGTCTAAAAAGTTGGGCTTTTGAGTTCTCCAACCATAAAAAATCAGATTCTTAATTCCCTTAATTTCTTAATGGTTAAGAATCTGATTCAAAATGGTCAAAACGAAAATACTTTCAATCATTTAATCCTAGAGTCAAGCCAAGGGAATTGCCTATTTTTGCAGCAATGAACGAAACCATCTTATCCCTTTGTCCTGGCCCCTGGAGTGATTACGAATTGATCGATACCGGGGGATTTGAAAAACTAGAGCGCTTCGGCAAATTCATCCTCAGCCGTCCTGAGCCTCAAGCCATTTGGGACAAAAGCCTTCCAGAATCCGAGTGGAGAAAACTTGCCCATGCACACTTTGCCAAGGAAAAAAACAATCCTGAGAAAGGGCAGTGGCAGCAGCTCAAGTCCATGCCGCACAATTGGCAAATCGGCTATGAAAATGCCGATGGGCTGAAAATAACACTCAATCTAGCCCAGACTTCGTTCAAGCACATCGGGATTTTCCCAGAGCAAGCGGTCAACTGGGATTACTTGTATCGAAAACTGAAAGCATTTCCAGGACCAAAACCTAAGGTTCTCAATCTTTTTGGATACACTGGAGCTGCCAGCATAGCAGCAAGAGCCGCGGGGGCGGAGGTATCCCACCTCGATTCTGTAAAGCAAGTCGTAACCTGGACCAAGCACAATATGGAATCTTCCGGTTTGGACGGCATCCGCTGGATTGTGGACGATGCGATGAAGTTTATCAAGCGGGAAGCCAGAAGAGGAAATGTCTATCAGGCAATTATTCTTGATCCACCTGCCTACGGCCGTGGTCCGGAAGGTGAAAAATGGATCCTTGAGGAGCAAATCAACGACATGCTCAACACCTGCAAGGAAATCCTTGATCCCAAAAATCACCTGCTCCTCCTCAACATGTACTCCCTGAGCTTCTCTTCTATCATTGCGGCCAATCTCATTCAGTCCAATTTTGGATCGGTGAAAAATGCCGAGCATGGAGAGTTATATCTCCAGGAAAAACAGGGCAAAAAGCTTCCTTTGGGCATTTTCTTCAGATTCTCAAGTTTTTGACCGAGAGCTAAATCACATGAATAACCGACAACTTTTCTTAGCCCATTTGGCCCAAACCACGGATTTTCCGCTGATGATTGAGGTGGAAAAAGCCGAAGGAATCTACCTCTATGGACCTAATGGAGAAAAGTACATCGACCTCATTTCGGGAATAGGCGTCAGCAATGTGGGACATCGGCATCCAAAAGTGCTGAGCGCCATTCATAACCAATTGGACAAATACCTCCACCTTATGGTCTATGGGGAATATGTGCAAACTCCCCAAACCCTTTTAGCCAAAGCACTTACAGATACCCTTCCCTCCCACTTGGACAATGTATACTTGGTCAACAGTGGTTCAGAAGCGGTGGAAGGCGCTTTAAAATTGGCCAAACGCTACACCAACCGACGCGAAATCCTCTCCTGCGTCAATGCCTATCATGGAAGCAGTCATGGTTCGCTAAGTGTTGGAGGAAATGAGATTTTCAAAAGAGCTTATCGACCATTGCTGCCGGGGATTTCACATATTTTTTATGGCAGCTATTCCGATTTGGAGCGAATTACAAATCAAACCGCAGCCATCATCATCGAAACCATCCAAGGGGAAGCGGGAATAAGAGTGGCTTGCCGTGAGTATTTTCAGGCATTGCGCAAAAAGTGTAACGAGACCGGAACGCTCTTGATCTTGGATGAAATTCAGGCGGGTTTTGGGAGAACAGGTAAAATGTGGGCTTTCGAGCACTTTGATATCGTACCGGATATCTTGGTTTGCGCCAAAGGAATGGGTGGCGGCATGCCCATTGGGGCATTTATTGCAAATCGGGAAGTGATGGGTGCCTTTAAAAACAACCCGCTTTTAGGCCATATCACCACTTTTGGAGGACATCCGGTTTCTGCGGCGGCATCATTAGCCACGATTCAAATTCTGCAAGAAGAGAACCTTATTGAGCAAGTTGAAACCAAAGCCAACCTGTTCAAATCCCTATTGATCCACCCAAAAATCAAAGCCATCCGAAACAAAGGCCTGATGATGGCGGTCGAGTTTGAGTCTTTTGAAGTCTTGAAAAAAATCATCGACAGGGCGATTGAGTTGGGTGTGATTACTGATTGGTTTTTGTTTTGCGACGATTCGATGCGCATTGCACCACCTTTGGTCATTACCGAAAAGGAGATCCAAGAGGCTTGTAAAATCATCCTACGGGCGATAGACGAATCTTAATCTTGCGAATCATGGGAGAGAAAAGATGTCCACACTGTGGAAAATGGTCCAAATGGACGCAAAATCTCCAAGATGTCTGTGAGCATTGTGGTCAAGGGCTAAGCATCAAGGAACAGGAAAACATCAAGAGAATAGAGTCCCATATTCAAGATAGAGAGGAAAACTGGATGTTTTTCATCAAAGAAACCGATCCTGCCTGGCTAGTGACCTTGAAGAAAACAGGCAATTTCTTCTACACCATTTTCATGGCCATCATTAGTTTCATCCTTTGGCTAGTGGCGGCTTTTCCGGGATGAGTGTCTTTAAACACGGTACTCTCCAAGGGTTCCAAATCCCTTGGAGGGTTGATTTTCCAATATGAACGTCTTCAAAAACCCGTATTTCTTCATTCCTGTACTTCTTTTTGCAGGAAATCAGGTGCTCGAAAAAGTCTTTGAAATCTTTATTCCCTGGGTTAACGCCTATTTGGATGATCTCCTAGCGCTACCTGTCATCCTTGGAATCACCTTGCAGATTTACCGATGGATTCATCCCTTGGGTGAAGGTTTTCGGTTTAAGAAGGAGCATGTGATTGTGGCGTTTCTTTACGTTTCTGTGGTATTCGAAGGAGTTCTGCCTTGGTATTCAGAGGTGTACATTCGAGATTTTTGGGACACCCTTTGCTATGGATTGGGCACCATATTTTTTCATTTCAAGATCAATAGGTGAACAAAAAGGCAATCCATGCTCTTTAACAAAATCTGATTTCCCCTTTCACCCAACCCTTCATTTCCCAAGTCATCAGATTGCATTAACTTTCAGCAAAATCACCCCAAAATGAAAAAACTCGCAAGTGTTTTTGGTGCGCTCCTGTTTCTTGTCGTGCTCGGAGTTCTAGGCTTTATCGTTTGGCAATCACCCAGCTACAAAGGAGAATTACACCTTTCTGGACTGGAAAAAGAAGTTGAAGTCTATTTTGATGACTATGGCGTACCTCATATCTATGCCCAGACTGAGATCGATGCCTACCGTGCTTTAGGCTATATCCACGCAAAAGAGCGCCTTTTCCAGTTGGAGATGATGCGAAGGGTGGGTTCTGGGACCTTAGCCGAGTTTTTGGGTCCTGATTTGCTGGAAATAGATCAGTTTTTTCATACCCTAGGAATACCGAAACATGCTAAAGAAAGCAATGCGGCCTTTCTAGCGCAGGGGGATACCCCATGGAAAAGAGCCGCTGATGCCTATGTCTCTGGAGTCAATGAGTTTATCGAAAAGGGCCAACTTCCGGTCGAATACTTGCTTTTAGGCGACAAGCCCCGAGTTTACACCTTGGAAGACATGCATTCCATCTTGGGCTATATGTCGTTCACTTTTGCAATGGGGCTCAAAACCGATCCTTTGGTCACCAAGATGGCCCGTGAGTTAGGCCCGGATTACTTGGCTTCTCTGTCGGTACAAACGCTGCCCGAGCACCACGTCATCCCAAATAACTACCCAGATTCCCTAAAAACAGAAAATCTGTTGGTCACTTCCGAGCTAACCGCTCTTTTGGAAAAGCTGCCCGTTCCACTTTTAGAAGGATCCAATGCTTGGGTGATTTCTGGAAATCGCACCAAATCAGGTCAGGTACTTTTCAATAATGACACCCACATTGGGTTTAGTGCTCCTTCAGTTTGGTTTGAAGCACATTTGGAATATCCTGGGTTCAGTTTTTATGGCAATCACTTGGCTGGAATTCCTTTTGGCCTCGTCGGACATAGCAGGCACCACAGCGTGGGCTTGACCATGTTTGAAAACGATGATCAGGACTTTTTCGAAGAAAAACTCAATCCATCCAATCCAAATGAAATCCTGATCGGCGAACAAGCTTTCCCAATCAAAACTCGTAAAGAAGTCATCAAGGTAAAAGGTAAAGAGCCGGTTGAATTTGAGGTGAAAGAGACCGTCCACGGTCCAATCATGAATCCTGTGGTAAAGGAAATTGCAGCACTGACTCAAAATCCGGTGTCCTCTTGGTGGGTATTCATTTTGGAACCATCCAAAGCTATGGAGGCGCTGTACCAAATCAACCACGCAGAAACGATGCAGCAAGTAGCAGATGCCGCAGCCTTAATTCATGCGCCGGGATTGAACATCATGTACGGAGATAAGGCGGGAAATATCGCTTGGTGGGCTGCCGCAAAACTCCCTATCAGACCAGATAAGGTGCATTCTAAAATCTTTGCTGACGGTTCTGACCCAGAATCTCAGCCTAAAGGCTGGTATCCATTTACCGAAAATCCTCAAAGTATCAATCCTCCTTCAGGATTTGTAGCCACAGCCAACAATCAACCTGATACCACCCGTAGCGGAATCTTTTTCCCTGGGTATTATTATCCAGGAGAGCGCTGGAATCGAATCGCCGAAACGATCACTTCTCGGGAAGATTGGGATCTGGAATCGATCCAAGACTTGCAATTGGAATCACTCAATGAACTTGCTCCTCAAAACGCCAAATTCTTGATTTCACAAATTGACAGAAACCAATTTGAAGGCAACTCAGAGATTTTGGACGACTTGGTAGATTGGGACGGAACGCATCAATTGGAGCTTTCTGCTCCCACACTTTACTATAAGTGGCTTTACCATACACTCCGATTGGGGATGGAGGATGAGCTGGGAAAAGTAGGTTTCGAAGCTTATTTGCAGACCTTCATGATGATCCGGAGTACTAGGCATTTCTTGACTCATGAGGAAAACAGATGGTGGGACAACCAATCCACTGATCCATTGGAATCCCGATCTGAAATCATTTCAGAAGCTTTGAAAATCAGTTTGGAGGAATTGACCAAGCAGTTTGGGGATAACTCCAATGATTGGGAATGGGAAAAAGCGGTGACTATCGAGCATCCACACCCACTTGGAGCTCAGAAGCCTTTGGACAAAATATTCAATGTGCGAACTGAGGCGGTTGAGGCCAATGAAGAGGCCGTTAACAAACTGGCTTTCAAGCTAAATGGTGAAGGTATCTACAAAGTCACTTCTGGTCCTGCCATGCGGATCATCCTAGACTTTGCCGATGTGGAAGGTTCGGTATCTGTTCTTCCGACAGGCAACAGCGGCAACCGATTCAGCAAGCATTATGCAGATCAAAAAGAACTTTATGCCAAAGGTAAATACCGCCCTCAGCTGATGAATGAAGAGGAGATCAAGGAGAAATCAAAGTCAAAAATGACGCTTCTTCCTAATCCATAACCCCATGGAAAGAGCATTTCAGGAAGATCTTTGGAAGCAATTTGGTGCGGGGTTAGACATGTTGACTGATTCCATTCAAACCTGCCCAGATGCTATTTGGCAGGTGGATCAGCGATTCTCGCAGTTAGCCTACCATACCTTGTTTTTCCTGGATTACTACTTGACCAAGGAGCCTGTGGGTTTTTCGCAACCTGACCAGTTTTCTTATTCGGAGTTTGATGAAGATCCTGAGCTGGTCATTTTCTCAAAATCCGAATTATTGAATTACCTAGACGCTTGTCGATCCAAAGCCAAGGGTTTCATTTTTGGTTTGGATGCGATTCAACTCAAAAAAAGATGGATCAATGAATCCCAAACCATGAATTTCTCCATGTTGGAAATTCTGCTTTACAATTTGAGGCATGTCCAACACCATGTCGGACAACTTAATTTGGTACTTCGGGAAACTTCCCAAACTGCACCTGATTGGGTCTACAGAGCTGAAGTTTGAAAACTCAGAAGGTCATTTTAGTGTTGAGATAAAAAATCCAGGTCATGAAATGCCCATGGTTGCTTCTCACACAAGTGGATGATTATAGTGGGCATTCTCCCGATGAAAAATCGGGACAGGCAATCTGACCAATAAAAGAAATTATAAACAGATGAAAAGCAAATCCAAAAAAGAATATCCAATTCAAAAAACCAGTGAGGAATGGCAAGAGATCTTGGATCCTCACTCCTATCATGTGCTACGGGAAAAAGGTACCGAGCGCCCCTTTACCGGGCAATATTATTTGAATAAGGATACCGGAATCTACGAATGCCGTGCCTGTGGAAATGAGATTTTCCACTCCTCCAAAAAGTACGACAGCGGTTGCGGTTGGCCGAGTTTTACGGAACCTATTCGTCCTGAGGCCATCGACGTCCAGATGGACTACAGCCACTTTATGATCCGAGAGGAAATCCTCTGTGCGAATTGTGGTGGTCATTTGGGACATCGCTTTCCCGACGGACCAAGAGATCAAGGAGGCATCCGATACTGCATCAATTCGGTGAGTATGGGTTTCAAAAAGGGAGAAAAATAAAGGAGAGTTCTCCTTATCAAAGTCCGTGGGCCCTCTTATTTCTAGTCCAAGCATTTTCAATTTTTGAAACCAATTTCTACTGAGCAAGGTGAATAAATAGCTGACTTTTTTCGGTAGGCAGGCATTAATTGCATATTTTGAAAAAGATAATGACCTGCCATGTACCGAACCCTGTTTCCCTTCCTGCTGCTATTGGCGTGCACCAAATTTGCCTTTGCTCAAAACGATAAAATTCCGGTAGGTTACATCCAAACTCCCCTCGGTGAGATATGGATCGAACTTGATGACCGGACCCCTAATCACAAAAAAAGCTTTATCCGACTCGCAGAAGCCGGGTATTGGGATTCATTGACTTTTAATCGGGTGATTCCAAATTTTGTCGCGCAGGGAGGTTGCCCTGACACCCCTGAAGGATTTACCGACCCCGAATATTTGATGGAACCCGAATTTCATCCTGCACTTACCCATGTCTATGGGGCTGTGGGGGCTGGCCGAGATGACAATCCCGGTAAACTGTCTGCCAGGTGTCAGTTTTACATCATCCAAAATCCAAAAGGAGAACATCGGCTGGACGGAGATTATACCGTCTTTGGAAAAGTGATCAAAGGAATGGATGTAGTAGATAAAATTGTAAACGTGAATAGAGATCCGAAAGACGAACCGCTTTCCCCGATTACACTTCAGGTAGACATCCGATACCTCAGCAACATAGAAATTACCCAACTCTTGACCCGATAAACTCATGACCTCTCCGATCCGAATTCTCATCGTTGGCTGTGGAAATATGGGTGCTTCCCATGCCACCGCTTACCATCACATGCCCGAATTTGAAATCTGCGGCCTTGTAGCACGTGGTGACTCCAAAGTCAAACTCAACAAAAGTTTGAATGCTGACTATCCACTTTTTGAAGACTATGAAAAAGCACTCGCAGAGACGAAGCCGGCTGCCGTTTGCATCTCCACTTATCCTGATACGCATGAGCAATTTGCCTTAAAAGCCTTGGAGGCAGGATGCCATATTTTCATCGAAAAACCCTTGGCTGATACAGTGATTGGCTGTGAAAACATCATCGCCAAAGCAAAAGAGACAGGCAAAAAAGTAGTAGTAGGCTATATTCTGAGGCATCACCCTTCTTGGATGCGATTTATAGAAGAGGCTCAAAAGCTCGGAAAACCTCTCGTCATGCGCATGAACCTCAATCAGCAAAGTCATGGCTACATGTGGGATGTACACCGCAACCTGATGAAATCGCTCAGTCCGATCGTGGATTGCGGGGTGCATTACATTGACGTCATGTGCCAAATGACCCGCTCCAAACCAGTTTGGGTATCTGCAATCGGCGCCCGACTCACCGAAGATATTTCCCCTGACAATTACAATTATGGCCAGCTGCAAATCCGCTTTGAAGATGGTTCGGTAGGATGGTACGAGGCAGGCTGGGGACCGATGGTAAGTGAGACAGCTTTTTTTGTAAAGGATGTTTTTGGACCCAAAGGGGCTGTTTCCATCGTGGCAAAAGACGCGGGTGCATCAGGCAAGTCTGACAACGTGGATTCTCATACCAAGACCGAGTCCATCAAAGTCCATCATGCAGAGTTGAATTCGAAAAATGAATTTGTCCAACCTGACCAATGGATAGACATGACCGATGAACCCAATCATCAGCAGCTTTGTGACAGGGAGCAAGCCTATTTCCTGAAAGCAATTCAGGAAAATCTTGATCTGACCCATCATTTGGATGACGCACTTAATAGCCTGAAAATCGCATTTGCCTGCGATGAATCCGTCAAGACCGGGGAGGTCGTGCGACTGTAGATTTACACCAAGCTACAATTCATAGGGATTCCCTAGGTCAATGCCTACCTTTCAGCTTTTTATAGCCACTCTTCTATTTTAGCCACCGATCAAAAATGAAGGATAAACCAACTTTCCATCCACCGCGAGCTACTCAGAGCAGTTTTGATTCTGTTTTTCAAAGAATGGCTGCTGTGTCCAATATAGGATACTGGGTAAGCGGTCCCTCTTTTTCGGATCTTCATTGGTCAGATATCTTGTTCCGTCTTTTAGGTTTGGATCAAACAGAGGAACCAAGCTTTGAAAAGCTCCAATCTATTCTTCATCCTTCAAGCCAAGAAAATTTCAGCGCTGCTCTATCGGCTTTGAAGGAAGAAGGTGTTCCTTTTTCCCTACAAATAGTAATTACGCTGCCTTCTGGCGATGAAGAGAGCTTGAGTTTCGAAGCCTGGGCCGATCGGGACTCCTCTGGCGCAATCTTTCAACTTGCCGGAATCGTCAAAAAACCAATCGGTGGTCAGGAAGAAAAAATCGAGCTACTCCTAAATCATTCCCATGAAACAATCTGGTGCGTTGACAAAAATCTCTGCTTGATCAAAGGAAATGAAAACTTCCACAAGACCTTTAAATGGGAGAAAGGAAAAACAATTGGTATCGGAGACTATATTCTGGATGAAAAAAATATGTCTCCGGAAGAGATCACTTTCTGGAAACCAAACTTCGAAAAAGCGCTCAAAGGCGAAGAATCCTCTTGGGTAATTAAGCGTTTTTTTAATGGAAAAAACGGGTTCTTCCAAATCCGAATCGTCCCATTAAAAGAATCAGGCGAAGTCATAGCATTGGCCTGCTACTCCGATAATGTAACCAACAGAATTGAGGAAGAACTTAAGACAAAGGAGCTAGTAGAAAAACTTAACCTCTCCCAAAAGATTGGAAAAATTGGCTATTGGGAATTTGATACCATTACCGAAGAGATATTTTGGACAGATGAGGTTTACCACATCTGGGGATTGGAAAAAGGAAGCCTGGTTCCAAATTTCCAACAGTTTATTCAATCCTTTCACCCAGATGACATTCAAGAATTCCTTCCCAAACATTATGCTGCATTAAGAGGAGAAGCCACGCTGGATGCGGTACATCGGATTATCACATCGGATGGAACCGTAAAGTATGTTCATGAAAAAGGTTGGCTGGAAAAAAATAGCCTTGCTGGAAAGGATATTTTCAAAGGAACTGTTCAGGATATTTCCTACGAAAAAGAAATCGAAAAGAGGCTGAAAGAAAGAAACACTTTCATCGAATCAACACTTTTCAACCTGCCGATGGGAATCGCGGTCAACCATCTTTCCACAGGGCAAACCACTTTCATTAACCCTGCATTTTCAAAAGCCTATGGCTGGCCGGAAACCGAACTCAACGACATCGATACCTTTTTTCAAAAAATATATCCTGACCCAGAATTTAGAAAAGAGATAACCGAGCGAATCCTCAAGGATATTCAATCCAGAAATCCAGATCAAATGTTCTGGAACGACGTTCCAATTACCACCCAAACAGGAGAAACCCGGTATGTCTCTGCCAAAAATATCATTTTGGAAGAGTTGGATCTGATGATATCTACGGTGCAGGACGTCACAGACCGATTTCAAGCTGAGCAATCTCTTAAAATAAGCAATGAACGATTCTTCCTAGCCACTCAGGCAGTATCAGATGCTATTTGGGATTGGGATGTCAGCAGCAAAACCATTCTTTGGGGTCCGGGATTCCATCGCTTGTTTGGATATCCTGAAGACATCACTGAAGTAACTACTACTTTCTGGGACTCAAAAATGCATCCGGATGACCTTGAAAGGATCAATTTGCTTTTAGATGCAACTAAAAAAGACCTCAACCAATCAAAATGGTCTGGGGAATACCGATTCCAAAAAGCAGATGGGATCTTCGCCTATGTCAAAGAGACTGCAGTAATTATCCGGGACAAATCGGGAAAACCAATCCGAATGGTTGGAGCTCTTCAAGATGTGACCGAAGAGAAGGAAAATCAATTCCTGATCTCCCAGAAAACCAAGTACATCGAGACCACTGCCCAAATCATCGAATTGTTTTTGGAAACTGATGACTGGGAAAGCCAAGTACCCAACATGCTTAGAATGATGGGTGAGACGGTTGGCACAGACAGATCTTACCTGATCCAGATGTATGAAAAAGGAGGTAAAAAGTTTGGCGACTTAACTCACGAATGGGCAAATGAAAAGACCCCTTCATTTATCGATGAGCCGGAATACCGTGAAATACCTGCAGATGCTCATCCCGAGATTTATGAAAAAGCTAAACAGCGAAGACCCTTTGTGGTCCATACTAAGGATGCGCTCGAGGCCACCAAAAAAATCCTGGAAGCCCAAGGGATCAAGTCAATTCTAAATATCCCTATCATTCAGGATAACGAGCTATTCGGTTATTTGGGATTTGACAGTTGCGCAGAAGAGCACGATTGGACGGAAGATGAAAAGAACTTTATCCAAACAGTAGCTACCAACTTTTCCTTTGCCATCAATAGAAAAAAACAACTGGATCAAATACAGGAATCCTTTGAAAACCATAATTCACTACTGGAGAGTATTGGTGATTCGTTCTATGCCTTTGACAGAGAATATAAGGTCACCTATTGGAATCCAACTGTTGAAAAACTTACCGGTGTCAAACGGGAAGAAATTCTAGGGAAAAGCATTTGGGATTTCATCCCTGAAGTAAACGAAGAGTTTGTCGAAGCTTACAAAATCGCACTCAATGACAAAAAGAAAGTCAACTTTGAAACCTATGACCCTTGGGTGAAAGCCTGGCTCGAAGTGACCATCTACCCTACCTATCAGGGTTTGTCTGCAGTCATTCGAGATATTTCTTCCAAAAAAACAGCAGATCAACAAATTCAGGAATTCAACGAACGATTTGCGCTGATCACCAAAGCATCTCATGATGCGATTTGGGATTGGAACATCCTGACTGGAGAGCATTATTGGGGAGAAGGCTTCAATATGATCTTTGATGAAGAGGTGGCAGGAGTCCACATGGACCACAATCGCTGGAAAGAAAATATCCATCCTGAAGACCGAGATCGGGTATCCAAGACATTGATGGATATTCTAAATGACCCTAATAGATTTTCCTTTGAATCTGAATACCGATTCATCAAATCGAATGGAACTGAAATTTACTTGGTCGATAAAGGCACAGTAGTCCGGGATAAAAATGGGAAACCTACTCGAATGGTCGGGGCGATTCAAAATATCACCCGGAGAAAAGCCTACGAGCAATCACTGAAAATCCTTAATACCGAGCTCGCCAAATCCATAAGAGACCTTGAGATCTCCAACAAAGAACTGGAGCAGTTCGCCTTTGTAGCCTCCCATGATCTTCAGGAACCACTCCGGATGATTACCAGCTTTTTGACACTCATCGAAAAGCGATATGCAGAGACAATCGATGAGCGAGGAAAGCAATACATTCGATTTGCTGTGGACGGAGCCAAGCGAATGAGAGAGATTATTTTGGATTTGTTGGAATTCTCTCGAATAGGAACAGTGGCTGAAGAAAAAAAACTGGTGAGTGCGAATGACCTGGTCAACGAAGTTTTGCTTATCCAAAAGAAAACTATCCGTGACACGCAGGCCATTGTTCATCTATCCGAACTTCCGGAGATTCTTTGCCATCCCAACTCGATAATGCAGGTCTTTCAAAATCTGATATCCAATGCACTGAAATACCATGACGGTAGTCACCAGCCTGAAATTTCGATTGGATATACCGAGAAAAAAGACAGTTGGCAATTTAGCGTAAGCGATAATGGAATAGGGATTGAAAAGGAGTATTTGGAAAAAATCTTTGTGATTTTCCAACGACTACATCAAAAGGAGCAGTACTCTGGCACCGGCATAGGTCTAGCGATTTGCAAAAAGATCGTGGAGTTTCATGGAGGTAAAATCTGGGCAGAATCGGAAGTCGGCAAAGGCAGTACATTTTTCTTCACCATTAAAAAGCAATGAAGAAGTCACTTTCAAAATTGAAAGATTCAGTCCTGGACTTTCTTTCAGTTTATCCAAAAATTACAGGACTTACGGTCTTGCTGGGTGTCTTGTCCCTATCTCTTTTTCTTTCCTACACAGAATACAAAGTAAGAATCTCAAATGAAGAGCAACGTGTCAAAGCCAGACTCAACGCGCTCCAAAACTCAGTTTTGTTTTCAATTAGAGACGGCATATCAGCGACCAAAACCCTCGGGTATCTTGCTCAAAACTTAAATGTGGTCGAGAACTTTGATTCAATTGGACGGCAATTGATAGAAAATAATCCGCATATCGATGTCATTCAATACCTCGACTCAGGTACCATTGTCGCAGTTTTTCCTTTGCAAGGCAACGAACCCGTCATTGGATATAACATTACCAAGGATCAATTAAGGAAAGAGGAAGTGGAAGAGGCATTTCGAAGAAAAGATGTCTATTTCTCAGGACCGCTCAATCTCAAACAAGGAGGTATCGGAATCGTCGGAAGGTATCCAATCTTCAAAAAATCAGGAGAATTGCAGGGTTTTTCAGCAGCTATTATAAAACTGGAAACACTCATTCAAAATGCCGGACTGATCAACTCAGAAGAAAATCCTTACGCGATCCAATTTTCAAAAGTGGATCCAAACACAGGAATCCTGACTCCATTTTTGGAATTACCTGATTCATCGATTTACACGGGATCAAAAGCCAGCCTACTCATTCCCGAAGGCGATTGGGAGCTTTCCGTACAGTTGAAAGAAAGTAGGGCTATAGAGGAGACGCTTCCAGGCATATTTCTAAGATTTATCTCGGCTTTATTATTTGGTGTCATAGCATGGAGTTTCGCGCTGATTCCCAGCGTTCTGAGAAAAAAGGTGGCAGATCAGTCCAAGGACTTACAGTTAGCGAATGAACGATTTGAGCTAGCCACTAAAGCGACTTCAGACATCGTTTGGGATTGGGATCTAACTACCAATCACACCTTTCGATCCAGTAATTTCTTTCAGATTTTCGGCTATTCGGAAGATCAAAACCTAGGTAATAATGATTTCTGGGATAGTATCATTCATGCCGAGGACGTAGACCAAGTGAGAGAAAATCTTGAGGAAGCCTTGATCGGATCAGGTGCTTATTGGTCACAGGAGTTTAGGGTTAAAAAACAATCAGGAAGCTATTCTTATGTTTTAGACAAAGGATACATCATCCGAGACCCTTCAGGAAAGGCCATCCGGATGATCGGCGCCACTCAGGATATCACTGACCGGAAGCTCGCCGAACTGGAAATCATTCAAACCAACGCTAAGCTCACCTCGGCCAATGAAGAACTAAAGGCATTTGCTGCTCTCGCCTCACATGATCTCCGCGAACCACTCCGAATGATCAGTTCATTCATGGACTTGCTGGACAAGCGCTATGGGCAAAATCTGGATGACAAGGCAAAGCAATACATTCACTACGCAAAGGATGGGGCAAAACGGCTCACCTTAATGATCAATGACCTTTTGGATTATTCCAAGGCAGGTTTTGACCTCAGTCAACTGGAAAAAGTTGACCTCATGGAATTGATCCGAGAAGTAGTCGAATTAAAATCTGACATCGTCAGAAGCTCAAATGCGACAATAATTTTCGATAATCTACCTCAGGTCATGGGGATAAAAGTCCCTCTCAAAACCCTCTTCCAAAACCTAATCGGTAATGCCCTCAAGTACAGGTCTCTCGAAAGACATCCTGAAATCATCATCCGATCAGAAGAAAGTAAAGACTTCTGGAAATTCACCATTGAAGACAACGGGATCGGAATCGAATCAGGCTCATTGGAAGATATTTTCGGGATTATGAAACGGCTTCACTCTTCCGAAAAATACCCAGGCACAGGAATGGGCTTGGCTACCTGCCGAAAGATCGTGAGCCAGTTTCATGGAAAAATCTGGGCAGAATCTACTCCCGGAGAAGGAAGTAAAATGATTTTCACCTTAAAAAAATTATGAGTCAGCACCCGTTCAAAATCCTTTTGGTCGAAGATAATCTTGGAGACATCTTGCTCACGGAAGAAGCGCTCCGTGAGTGTAAGTTTCCTACCCAGCTCACAGTGAAAAAAGATGGAAATGAGGCTCTTTTGTATCTGATTCGTCAACAGAAAAACGATCCATCTGAATTACCAAATCTCATCCTTTTGGATATCAACCTTCCCAAGAAAAATGGGCACGAAGTACTAGAAAGCGTAAAAAATCACCCTGACCTCAAGCAGATCCCAATCATCATCCTCACTACCTCCTCTTCAGAATGGGATATTCTTCAAGCTTACCGCGAACACTGTAATTCTTACATCGTTAAACCTGTGGATGCACAGGAATTTTTCAAAATCACTTCTGTCCTGGAGGATTTTTGGATGAATACAGCATCCATCCCCAACAAAAAATCATCTTTGTGAATAATAGCACCATTCAACCCTTTCGTTTCCTACTCATCGAAGATAATTTTGGTGACTTTTTTCTCATTGAAGAATATCTCAGTGAGCACTTCAAAAATCAGGATCTGATTCATGTAACCACTTTTTCAGAAGCTAAAAAGATACTAGACCAAGAAAAAACTTTTGATGTAATCCTATTAGACCTTTCTCTCCCTGATCATTCAGGAGAACCGCTTATTGTAGAGATTATCCAATTAGCAGGTGGTATTCCTGTGATTGCGCTAACGGGATTCACGGACTTGGATTTCAGTGTAAAGTCACTTTCGCTCGGCATTTCTGACTACTTGCTGAAAGACGATCTGTCAGCTGGATTGCTTTATAAAACCTTGATCTATGCGATCGAGCGAAAAAAGATTATCGAGGAGCTCCAAAAGTCAGAACGAAAATACAGCAGTCTTTTCCACCTCAGTCCACTACCCATGTTTGTGTGCGACCGAGCCACTTTTGGCATTCTTGATGTCAATGAAGCTGCAATGGGACACTATGGTCTCAGTAAAGAGGAGTTTATAGAGATGGGATTCCTCGACTTGTTTATAGATGAGCCTCCGATCCTACAAAATGAAAATTTGGAGGGGAAATTTTGTGACCGACCTACCGTAGCGAAGCACGTGAAAAAAGGTGGAGAAATATTCGAAGTAGAACTAGAGTCCTCTATGATCCAGTACAACGAAGTCAGTGCATGCTTGATTCTGATCAACGATGTAACAGAGAAAAACCAGCACCTTGCCACTATTGAAAAGCAAAATGCGGCATTTTTAGAAATTGCCTGGATCCAGTCTCATGTGGTAAGAGCTCCCTTGGCCCGGTTGATGGGGTTGGTCAATTTGCTGATTGAAGAGGAAAAAATTCAAGATTCAGAGTCAATTGGGTTTTTACACCTCATTCAAAAATCAGCCGAAGAGCTCGATCAAATCGTACGGGATATCAGCAAAAAGACCGAATCAATCACCAGACCTGATCTGTAATCATTTGTTGACTTAAGGTTACCCTAACTTTGATCCGCTGATAATCACCTTGTCTGAAAGTATTTTTAATTCGCTTATCTAAAAAATTGATTTAGGATAGTTTGTTTTCGTATTTTGAAAATCAAGTTTTCAAACCCGAAATCAAACCATGACCGGAAAAACCGTTCTTATCACAGGTGGGGCCAGTGGCATCGGACTTGCCATGGTCAAAAAATTCGCCTCCGAAGGCTGCACCGTATTTTTCATAGATACCAATCATCAGGAAGGTACCAAGGTCCAATTGGAAGAACATGAAAAAGGCTATCGGGTAAAATTCCTGGAAGGAAGCATTACGGATTATAGCCAACTCGAAAAGTTAATTCATTCTATTCCTGGCAAACTCGATGTATTAATCAACAATGCAGGAATATCACACATTGGCAAGGTAGAAAACACCACTGAAGAGGATTTTGACCGAGTCTATCAGGTCAATGTCAAGGGAATGTTTAACTGCATCAAGGCAGCTCTTCCCAAATTGAAAGAAAACGGTGGCGGGTCTATTCTAAACATGTGTTCTGTAGCTGCAACCATCGGGATTCCAGATCGATTTGCCTATTCCATGACCAAAGGAGCCGCACTTTCCATGACGCTCAGTGTGGCTAGAGATTATGTGTCAGAAGGCATCCGATGCAATTGCCTCTCCCCGGGTAGAGTACACACGCCATTTGTAGATGGATTCTTGGCAAAAAATTACCCTGGACAGGAAAAAGAAATGTTTGCCAAACTCGCAGCCACCCAACCTGTAGGCCGAATGGGCACACCTGAAGAAGTGGCGGAGTTGGCATTTTTTATCAGTTCAGATGCGGGAAGTTTCATCACCGGAGCAAACTTCAATATCGACGGAGGCTTTATGGGCCTCAAGATGTAAGTGATTTTTAATCAAAAGAAATTCAAACCTATAAGACCTCAAAACTTATGAAATTGATACGATTTGGTGCCGAGGGCGCTGAAAAACCTGGAATCCAAGACAGCAAAGGAAGAAATCTGGATTGCTCCTCATTTGGTGAGGACTGGAATGAAGCATTCTTGGGTTCGGACGGACTAAATAGACTAGCCAACTGGTTAGAAGTTCACCAAGATTCACTTCCTGAAATCTCTTCGAACACTCGTATCGGATCACCTGTAGCCAGACCTTCCAAAATCATTTGTATCGGACTGAATTACCGAAAGCATGCCGAGGAAGCAGGAATGGCAGTTCCTGAGATTCCGATCATTTTTATGAAAGCAAGTTCATCGCTTTGTGGTCCATTTGATCCGATTTATATCCCAAGAAACTCGGTGCAGACCGACTGGGAAGTAGAACTGGCAGTGGTCATTGGCAAGCGAGCCAAGTATGTCAAGAAAGAGAATGCATTTGACTACATCGCAGGATACTGCCTTCACAATGATGTGAGCGAACGAGATTTTCAACTCCGCCATGGTGGTCAATGGGTGAAAGGCAAAAGTGCAGATCACTTTGCTCCATTGGGCCCGTTTTTGGTAACCAAAGACGAAATCTCTGACCCACATCAGCTCAGACTTTGGCTGAAACTCAATGGAAAAATGCTGCAAGACAGCAACACTTCTGACTTGATTTTTGACATCCCTACCTTGATAGAGCACCTGAGCCAGTACATGACTTTACTTCCGGGTGATGTCATTTCCACAGGAACTCCGGCAGGTGTCGGTATGGGTCTCAAGCCAACTCCACGCTATTTGGAAGAGGGAGATGTAGTAGAATTAGGAATTGAGGGCTTGGGTGAAAGCCGTCAGGTAGCCATCAACGATCCCGAAGCATGAGAGTAGATAGCCATCAGCATTTTTGGAATTACAATCCCAAGAAGCAGGACTGGATCACTGAGGAAATGAGCCGCATTCGGAGAAATTTCACTCCCGGTGATCTTTATCCACTTCTTCAAGACGCCAAGCTGGATGGTTGCATCGCTGTGCAGGCAGATGAGAGCTTAAGAGAGACGGATTTTCTTTTAGACCTTTCCAATCAGCACGAGTGGATTTTGGGTGTGGTAGGTTGGGCTGATTTGGGAAAAGACAACTTAGACCAAATCCTAGATCAGTATTCCTCCCAAGAAAAATTGGTAGGTTTTCGTGAAGTGCTCCAATCCAAAGACCCAAGATACATGCTCCGAGAGGAATTTATCAGAGGTATACAAAAGCTAAAAGAAAGAGATCTAGCCTATGATCTTTTACTTTTTCCTCATCATTTGGATGCGGCTCTGGATCTAGTCAAGGAGTGTCCTGAGCAGCGCATGGTCATCGACCATTTGGCCAAGCCTCTGATCAAAGACGGAGAATGGAAGGAGTGGAAAAAGAAAATAGTCTTGCTAGCTGAAAGAGAATTGATCTACTGTAAAGTCTCTGGAATGGTGACGGAAGCCGATTGGAAAAAATGGAAAGCAACAGACCTTTTACCCTACCTGGAAATCGCCCTCGAACTCTTTGGCCCTAAACGTCTGATGTACGGAAGCGACTGGCCCGTTTGCCTGGTAGCAGGTGAATACGAGCAGGTGTATCGTGTGGTAGACGATTTCACGAGTCAACTTTCGCCCTCAGAAAAAGATCGAATCATGGGAGAAACCGCGCTTGAGTTTTATAAGATTTGAGTGAAAGTACTTTGGAAAAAACCAGCCTATCCTATAGAAAAATGATACTTACAATAAGGGTTTAGAATTCAACCTTATTCAAGTGCAGTCACATCTCAAAACATAATTTTATCATTAAACAACCCCTCAATTGAGAATACTGCCTACTCTTCACTGAACACTCCTCACTCTTTACTGATCACTACAAACTTCCTACTAAAATGAACCTTCACTTACAAGACAAAGTCATCCTGATCTCCGGCGGGGCCAAAGGAATCGGCGGGGCAATCACCCGAGGACTGATTGAAGAAGGGTCAATCCCTGTGATCATAGATCCATCGGAAAAAGAAGGAAAAGAGCTGGTAGCCTTAGCCAAAGAAAAAGCACTTCACCTTCCTTGGAGGCTTTTTTCGCCCGAAGATTGCCAAAAGGTGATCGAGGAAACTGTCCGTGTTTTTGGACGAATCGATGGAGTCGTCAATAATGCAGGGGCCAATGACGGAGTGGGATTGGAAAATGGCAGTCCTGAAGCTTTTGCAAAATCCATTGCCAATAACCTTCATCACTACTATTCTTTGGTTCACTTTGCGCTTCCAGAGTTGAAAAAAAACAAAGGAGCAATTGTCAATATCTCCTCCAAAACTGCAGTCACCGGCCAAGGAGGTACTTCCGGCTATGTCGCAGCCAAAGGTGCCCAACTTGCACTTACCAGAGAATGGGCTGTGGAACTACTCCCCTACCAGATTCGTGTCAATGCCATTTTACCCGCCGAAGTGTACACCCCCATGTATGAAAGCTGGATCCAATCTTTTCCAAATCCCGAAGAAAAACTGGCAGAAATCAGTAAGCGAATTCCGCTCGGAAATCGGATGACCAAACCTGAAGAAATAGCTGCCATGGCAATCTTTCTTCTTTCAGAAAAAGCCGCTCACATCACCGGACAGCATCTCTATGTAGACGGTGGCTATACCCATCTTGACCGATCCCTATGAACCAAAAACCTGCTCTCGTACCCAAAAGCCTACTTATCCCATTTGTTCTAATCACCTCACTTTTTGCACTCTGGGGATTTGCCAATGACATCACCAATCCCATGGTAGCCGCTTTCAAGCGGGTTTTAGAGCTCAATAATACCCAAGCTTCTTGGGTTCAATTGGCTTTTTATGGAGGATACTTTACCATGGCTTTACCTGCCGCATTTTTTATTAAAAAATACTCTTACAAAACAGGTGTTTTGTTGGGTTTGGGACTTTACGCTTTTGGAGCCATTCTATTTTATCCAGCTGCGGCTTGGGAGAGTTATGGGTTCTTTCTGGCAGCCTTGTACATCTTGACGTTCGGTTTGGCATTTTTGGAGACCACCGCCAACCCGTACATCCTTTCTATGGGACCTGAAGCTACCGCAACTCAGCGACTCAATTTGGCGCAGGCCTTTAATCCCATGGGAGCTTTAGCCGGGCTATTTGTGGCCAAGACTTTTATCCTTAATTCTCTTCAGAGCAACAATACCGATGAAAATGGTCAGCTGATCTACGACACACTGGACGCTACCTCCAAGGCTTTGGTAAAAAGCAATGATTTGATGGTGATTCGAAACCCTTATGTAATCTTAGGCTTAGTGGTTTTGGCCATTTTGGTCTTGATTGCCTTGGTCAAAATGCCTGAAAACAAAGATTCTCACGGCAAAGTAGATTTTGGCCCTACCATGAAGAGGCTGGTAAAAAACAGAAACTTTGTAGAAGGCACGCTGGCACAGATGTTTTATGTCGGTGCACAGATTATGGTCTGGACTTACATCTATCAGTATGCTGAGTCAATTGGGATTACGACCTATGACGCGGTAAACTATGCTTACGCATCTTTGGGAGTCTTTTTGGTAGGTCGTTGGGTTTGCACCGCCTTGCTTAGAGTATTACCAGCAGCTAAGCTTTTATCTGGCTTTGCCATTTTAGCCATGGCATTTACCCTTGGGGCTATTTTTCTACCTGGAATGACTGGATTGTATAGCTTGGTGGGAATCAGCTTTGCCATGTCCTTGATGTTTCCAACCATATATGGCATTGCTCTGGAAGGACTTGGAGAGGATTCCAAATTTGCGGCAGCCTTCCTCGTGATGGCAATTGTGGGAGGAGCGATCATGCCAACCTTACAAGGGATAGTCTTGGACCTTGGAGGCACAGGCTACACGGATGTAACGATTCTGGGTGTACCTGAAGTGAACTTCTCCTTTGTCTTGCCTTTGATTTGCTTCTTGATGGTTTGGCTTTTTGCGGTAAGGGTGAAAAAGTTGGTGAGCTAGAAAGAAGGGAAGTTAGATGGTAATTACACTCAAATTCTAGCCTTGAAGAAAAGCTATTACGACCCAGAAAAGTCGTAAATCAAAAACCGGAAATCGTACTTGCATGCAAACCTTCCTACTTATCTGCGACTTAAAAGATGAGCCTGAAGCCATTCAGGCTTATGTAGCTTGTCACAAAGCTGTAGCACCGGAAATCATTGAGAGTATTCGAGTAGCAGGTGTGATCCAGATGAGTATTTACCGCTGGAAAAACAGACTGAGCATGATACTCGTAGCGGATAATGAGTTCAGTTTTGAAAAAAAGGCTGCCATGGATTTGGCCAATCCAAAGGTTCAGGAATGGGAATCATTTCTCGGACAATATCAAACCAACCTACCTGGCACTCCACCCAATTGGCGATGGGCGCTGTGTGAGAAGATTTTTGAGTTTAAAGCCAATTAAAGTTAAAATCAGTCACTGTCAACTCCATGAAAAAACCCATTCTAACCTTTCTCATCAGCCTATTCACCACTATGGCTTTTGCTCAAAATCATACCCTCTCGCTTTGGCAAGGAAATCCCCCTTTCCAAAATCCTTCTGATCTAAAAGAAGAAGCTACACAACAAGGAATACTTAGAATTGCAAATGTTCAAACACCCACAATCGATGTGTATTTACCTACCAAACAGATTGCAACTGGTGAAGCAGTAGTTATTTTTCCTGGAGGTGGATATGGGATTTTGGCTTATGATTGGGAAGGAACCGACTTTGCCAAATGGCTGAATGCACAGGGGATAGCGGGAATAGTCGTAAAATATCGGCTTCCTATCTCCAAATCACTTACCGATCCTAAGGAAGTCCCCTTGTTAGATGCGCAGCGAGCCATTCGTCTAGTACGCCAACATGCAGCAACTTGGAATATAAATCCTTCTAAAGTGGGTGTGATGGGATTCTCCGCAGGAGGTCATCTTGCCTCCACGCTGAGTACACAATACAATCATGAAGTCAACCGCGCAAAAGATGAAATTGATGCCCTTTCGGCCCGACCAGACTTTTCCATTTTGGTCTATCCCGTGATCTCTTTCCGTGATGCTGCCGTGCATTCAGGTTCCCGAAAAAACCTGATCGGCGAAAATGCGCCTCAAGAATTGATGGACCGTTTCTCGGGTGAACTAAATGTAAATTATCAGACCCCTCCCACTTTTTTGGTACATGCCCAAGATGACAAAGGAGTTCCAATCGAGAACTCACTTTTGTACTACCAGGCACTTCACAAGAATGGAGTAAAAGCGTCATTGCATATCTATCCCACAGGAGGTCACGGCTTTGGATTTGGCTTGGGAAAAGGTGCCGTAGAAAGCTGGAGAGAAGTGTTGCTTCAATGGATGAAAGAAACCATCAAGTAAACAGCGTATTCATCTAGAAATGCAAAAAAAAGAGATTTTTAAAATTGAGCACTCCTAACATTTACTCCCCAATTAAGAAAAAAAAAGAGGCTCCTTTCGGAGCCTCTTAGCGAAACAGTCAAACCGGACTATTATCTCACTACGTTTTCTAATGTGGCCAAGTAAATCCACTTTTGATCTCTAGAATTGAGGCCAGCATTGACTGCGGCCCGTTGTTCTGCAGTCTGATTCAAATCCTCATAGGCCTGAGCATTGAAAAACTGCATGTAATCTTTATACAGATTTACTGTCAAATGGGTTGACTTTGCTTCTGATCCTTGAGGCAAAGCTGCCCTCAGAAAGCTCCAATGTCCCATCATTCCCTGGTTGATTCGGTTCTGATGAATGGGCTTAAATACTTCAATTTCCGCCTTTTCATAATCACCAAACCTTCCTTCGACCGCTTTCATTAAGTCAAAGGATGCCAAAACACCCGGCTTAAACTGAAAATCATCGGAAGTCAAAGCCAACTGTTTCATATACAACCTCATCGGAGCGTCCTTGACAGATAAAGCCTGCTGAAAAAGGGTCTTTACTTGAGCATCTGATAAGTGAGGATAGGCAATTTTAGTATAAGCCATCATCGTTTCCTCTTCCAGACCATTCATCATATTGACCGGATTTTTGAAATAAGTCACCATGACGTATTGAAAATCTCCATGGTTAGCACCATTTTGAAGCCTCCAAATATCCCACCCATTGATCAGCTGATCGTTGAATGCCTGCCGATAGACTTTTTCCATGAGATCTTTAAACTCGATGTAGTCAAAAAGCTGGTCTTTCTCCACCTTGATGAACTCGAATACCATGTACTGAGTTTGCTGGGCCTTGAGGATATTTACCCAAAGCAACCCACAAACAACCAAAGCTAATGTCTTTTTCATAGTACGTTTGGGTTTAGGGTTAAATGCGCTTGGAATAATTTAAAACATTTATTTCGAAAAAATCAATTTTTCAGAATAAAAATAATTCTAAACACTATTTTACCAAAAATACTTTTATTCAAGAAAGTATAGCTAAAAATAGAATTTTGCTAACATTCTTAGAAAAAGCTTAGTATTTTACCAATCAAAATCGAAAAATTATGAAGGGACTATCGAGAAGAGATTGGTTAAAATCAGCGTCAATGACCAGTGGATTGGCGCTTTTAGGCGGTAACGGAATCGTTTCCTCACTCAGTGCTGAAGAAATCAAAAAGTTTAATCCACGTCCTTTAGCCGGTCCGATTCGATTGGGGTCAAACGAAAATCCATATGGTCCTTCTGAATCCATGCGAAAAGCGATGGTAGCTGCTTTTGAAAACAGTTGCCGATATCCATGGACCTACAATGCATCATTAGTCAAAATGATAGCAGAAAAAGAAGGGGTGCCTGAAGATTACATTGTCCCAGTAGCAGGATCTACTGAAGGACTGAAAGTGGCTGGAATCACTTTTGGTCAGGGTGGTGAAATCATCACTTGCGCTCCGACTTTTCTCTCCATGATGGAATATGCAGAACTTTGGGGAACTGAAATCAATTGGATATCCCTGACCAAAGACCTGGATTTTGATTTAGATGAAATCGAAAAGCGCGTTTCCTCCGAAACCAAACTGGTCTTCCTTTGCAATCCCAATAACCCCACAGGCAAGCTATTGCCTGCCCGCCGCGTCCTCGATTTCTGTGAGACAGTAAGCAAAAAAACAGTGGTCTTCAGCGATGAGGCTTATTACGACTACATCACCGAGCCAAATTATCCTTCCATGGTGGAATTGGTTAAAAAAGGTCATAATGTGGTCGTATCCCGCACATTATCCAAAGTGTATGGACTCGCAGGAATCCGATTGGGCTACCTCATTGCTAAGCCGGATTTAGCAGCCAAGCTACGAGATCGAGTGGTGGCCAATACAAATATTATGGCCATTGAAGCTGGAAAAGCGGCACTTTTAGATAAAGAGTTCTATCAGTTTTCTCTCAAAAAAAATGAGGAGGCCAAAGCCTTGTTGATTCAAACGCTTAATGAACTGAAGCTGCCTTACCTAGAGTCTCATGCAAATTTTGTCTTCTTCCAATCAGGCAGAGATGTAGCTGAACTAGGAAAAACCATGGCTCAAAAAGGCTTTATCGTTGGAAGACCCTTCCCTCCTCTGAATGATTGGTGCCGAGTTTCTACAGGGACAATTGAAGAGGTACAACTTTACAACCAAGCTATCAAAGAAGTACTAGGCTGATGCTGGACAGAAACTTAATCTTGGAAAATGAAACAGTCCTGCTTAGACCCATGTCTTGGCAGGATTTTCCTTTTTTGCAAAAACTAAGCACTCACGCTGACATGTGGATTTATTTCACGCATGATCTTAGCCTATCCGAAGATTTTGAACAGTGGGCAGCAGGTCATTTTACAGGAGATCGATTGCAATTTACAGTCATCGAGAAGGAAAGTGGTGAAATAGTAGGTTCCACCGCATTTGGAAATTATTTTTCACGAGATCAACGAATCGAAATCGGCTGGACTTGGCTCGGTAAAGAATACCAAGGAAAGGGAATAAATCCTTCCATGAAAAAAGTAATGCTCGACTATTGTTTTGATGTACTGAAAATGAAGCGTGTTGAAATCAAAACCGATGTACTCAATTTACCGGCTAGAAAAGCTCTTCAAAAAATTGGAGCTACAGAAGAAGGAATACTAAGAAGTCACACGCTAATGACCCACGGCCGACGAAGGGATACGATTTATTACAGTTTTCTGGAAGGAGAATGGGCGAAATTTGGAAAAGCTGAAGAGTGAAAAATTAGAAAAAGCCGAGTTGTAGGGGGATAGCTAGTTGGCTTGCTTCTAAGACTTGAATCTGCTCTTCTGGGATTCGATGAATAAATTGACGTAGCAAATAATAGGTTTCGGGAATCTGAGGCACCATTTCCAAATCTTCAGGTGCTACTGTTTCACTTTCAAAGAACCCATATCTGGCTAGGATGCCTCCCTGAAAAAGACAGGCAGCTTTTTCTCCTTCCTTCCTACCGGGAAGCGTGATCAGCAATTCTTTCTTTGAACCCACAATCCTATGGACACACTCTTCCACTCGTTGATTGTAATGAATTGGATTTTCGGACGAAGCACATGCCCCTTGACAGAAAGTATCCTGAACTACGGAACAGGTGACTGCACGGAGGCCGCAAAGTTTTTGACATAATTGATAGACTTCTACAGCTTCCAACAAAAACTGTTTGGCTTCTTCAGCAGAGAAAAACGTCTCCAACGGCTTTAGATTTTTGGTGACTTTGGAAATTTGGAACCGGTAAAAGCCTGAACCGTCCTGGTAATGAAATAGCCCCCAAAGGGTTTTGGGCATTTTCATAGCCGAATTATACTTGGGCCAAAGACGCTTGATTTCAAGGGTCTCGATCAACAAGGCCATGAATTCAGAACCAGCCAACTGCCAGTTTAAATCCGCTACTTCAGCTTTGAGCTGCTGCTTAAGGTGAGGAAGAATATTTCCTGAAAAATGCCCCTTAAATCGCTCTTTAATGTTGTTGGCTTTTCCCACATAGATCACCTTCCCTTTGTCATTGAGCATGTAGTAGACTCCACAAGACTCGGGTAGTTGACGAAATTTGCTTGATGGGAAAAGTGGGGGAAGAAAAGATTCTCCGGTATTTTTCTTGAGCGAAGCCTGAATCAAGTCTGGTTTTTCCTGAATCATCCGATCAAAAAGCAAAGCTGTTGCCATTGCGTCTCCCATCGCTCGATGTCTTGCGAGAATCGGGATTTTTTGTTGCTCACAGATTCTTCCCAAACTATAAGATCGTAAACCCGGGAAAATCTTTCTGGATAGTCTTACCGTGCAAAGTTTCGGAGATTCAAGGTCTTTACCCAACTTTAAAAAAGCCTCCCGAATAAAGCTAAAGTCGAAGTTGACATTATGAGCCACAAATACTCGACCGTCTAAAAGCTCCCAAAGCTCTTCCGCTACATCTTCAAAATACGGAGCATCCCAGAGCATAGAGGAATCGATACCCGTCAATCCTGTGATATAAGCAGGCACTGTCATCCGGGGATTGATCAAGGTCTGAAATTCCTGAATAATACCCGTACCATCATGAATGACCACTGCGATCTCAGTGATGCCTGCGCCTTTGGGATTCCCTCCTGTGGTCTCAATATCTACAATGGCAAATTCCATGTACTAAAGGTAAATGCTTTGAGATAAGAAGTGAGGATGTTGACAAAAGTTGTCGGGTTTGACTGGTTGTCGGATTGTAGGGGTTATTAAGTTTTCAAGGTTGTCAAGTTGTCTTGTTGTCCTGTTGTCCGGTATTTGAGAACAGCTTTAGAAGACAACCTGCCGACAGCCCCAAGGCGAACAAAACCTATCTAGACCCAAAAAGTCACCTTTTCACATACATTTCAATCAATTTTTCGGCACATCGCTCCCCATCCATCGCAGCGGACACAATTCCCCCTGCATAGCCTGCCCCTTCTCCACAAGGATATAAACGCTTGATTTGTGGATGTTCAAAAGATTCCTTTTCTCTTGGTATACGAACTGGTGATGAAGTTCGGCTTTCCAGTCCAATAAGCTGGGCTTCGTTTGTCAAGTAGCCTTTCATCTTCTGTCCAAAAGCTTTGAATGCCATCGCCATTCGGGCCGCTATAAAATCAGGGAGGACTTCTCGCATCTCTACAGATTCCAAACCCGGTTGGTATGAAGTGTCCAAAAGAGAAGAACTCACTTTTTTGTTTACAAAATCCACCATCCGTTGGGCGGGAGCGACTTGGGTTTTCCCACCCATTTCCCAAGCCTTTTTCTCCACTTCAGCCTGAAAATGCATGGCAGCAAGTGGGCCGTACTTCTGAAATTGAGGCAAATCCTCCAATTCTACCGACACGACCATACCTGAATTGGCAAATTTGCTATCACGACGGCTAGGACTCATACCATTGACTACAAGTTCGCCGGGTGAGGTCGCTGCAGGCACAATAAATCCACCTGGACACATGCAGAAGCTAAAGACTCCTCGCTGTTTTCCCTGATAGTCTGTTTGCTGCACCAATGAATAAGCAGATGCAGGCAAATAAGGTCCTCGGTCAATTTCACAGTGGTATTGAATTCTGTCTATCAGATTTTGGCTGTGCTCAATTCTTACACCCAGTGCAAAAGGTTTGGCCTCGATCAGAACTTTTCGATGATGTAACAGATGGAAAATATCTCTGGCAGAGTGGCCTGTAGCCAATATTACGCCTATTCCTTTGATCTTTTCGCCTGTGTGAGTGATGACTCCTTTAATTTCATTTTCTTCTAAAATCAAATCCTCCACTCTGGTCTCAAACAAAATTTCTCCTCCTGCATCCAAAATGCTTTCCCGCAAATTGGCCACTAGGACCGGTAATTTGTTGGTTCCAATGTGGGGATGAGCATCCACCAAAATTTCTTCGGTGGCGCCGTGTGCCACCAAAATCTCCATGATCCGTCGGATATCTCCTCTTTTCTTGGATCGGGTATATAATTTTCCATCGGAATAGGTACCAGCTCCACCTTCTCCAAAACAATAATTTGAATCAGGATTTACAATTCCTTCTTTATTAATGGCAGCAAGATCCCGCCTTCTGGCTCGGACATCCTTTCCTCTCTCGATCACGATTGGCTTCACGCCCAACTCAATCGCTCTAAGCGCTGCAAACAATCCTGCAGGACCAGCACCGACAATCAAGAGATGCGAAGATTGACTTACATTTTTGTATTCTGGGAAATGATCCAATAGCGAACCCGGAGATTCATTGATAAAAAGTTCGGCCTCGACGTTTACCAATACTTTTCTACCTCTGGCATCGATGGACCTTCTGATTTGACGTGCAAAGGTTTGAGGAGCGTCTACTTGCAATCCTGCTTTCTTCAAAACAGAACGCTTAAAATTAGCCTCATCGTAAGCCTCTTCCGGGCTCAACTGCAGTGAAAATGTTTTTTTCATGGTAAGGTATTTATCCTTAAATCTTCACAAAGGTACATGGTCATATTGAGGAATGGGAAAAGCTGACAAAAGAAAAGCCGCTTTTTTTAAAGCGGCTCTTTACATTTTTCATTCCTTAAGCTATGCCAATAATGGCATTATCAATTCATTCTATCCAAAACTTCAAACCGGGATGAATTAGAAATGTATTCAGGTACCAAAGCTTTCAAGTGTCTAACCAAATCGGTCTCATTGTTTTTACCAATCAAGTCCTGAAAGAGATCAATTTGACCATCTATTTTATGGTAGGAAGAAGGTTGAACTTGTGCGATTTTGATTTTGGGGTGGTGCGTGATTTTCACCGTTTCAAAATCATTAAGCAACTCTTCATAGAGCTTTTCACCTTCCCGAAGACCTGTAAATTGAATCTTGATTTCTTGATCTACTTTCTTACCGGAGAGTTGAATCATTTTCTTAGCCAAGTCGAGGATTTTTACCGGCTCACCCATGTCAAACACGTAAATCTCTCCTCCATTACCCATGATACCAGCTTCTAATACCAACTGGCAGGCTTCCGGAATGGTCATAAAGTAACGGGTAATTTCCGGATGGGTTACAGTAAGAGGTCCACCGTTCATGATTTGCTTTTTGAAAAGCGGAATAACGGAACCATTCGACCCCAACACATTTCCAAAACGGGTAGTGATAAACTTGGTGTGGAATTTCTTATGGTTGGTCTCCAAATATTCATTAAGGGCCTGAACATACATTTCTGCTGCCCTTTTGCTTGCTCCCATGACGTTGGTTGGATTTACCGCTTTGTCAGTAGAAACAAATACAAATTTTTCAACCTGAGAGAGTACTGCCAAGTCAGCCAGAATTTTTGTACCTATTACGTTGGCATGAACTGCCTCTTCTGGATAATTTTCCATCATAGGCACATGCTTGTAGGCTGCTGCATGGAAGACGACTTCAGGTTTGCATTCCTTGAAGACCTCTTTCATTTTTTTCTTATTTCGGACATCGCCCAGGACAACCTTTATTTTACAGGTAGGATAATGTTCTTTAAACTCTTGCTCTACATCATACAAGGCAGACTCTGCAATGTCAAGCATGACCAAAAGTCTTGGATGGTAATGTGAGATTTGACGACACAATTCAGATCCAATAGAACCTGCAGCACCTGTCACCAGTATGATTTTCCCTTTTAGATCCTCCTCTATTTGAGGATTATCCAATAAAATCTGTTCCCTACTTAACAAATCTTCGATTTTGATCTCACGAATCGCACCAGCAGTAAGACCACCATTGATCCACTGGTCAACAGGCGGCACCATCGACACCGACACATTCAAACGGAGGCATTCATCTATGATTTCATTTTTTCGCTGAACAGAGAAATCTCTTACTGCAATGATGAGATCTGTGATTTCAAACTGCTTTACTAAACGCTCCAAATCACCCAAGCCGAAGTAAATCCTTTTGCCGTCAATATTTTTGCCTTCCTTCTTGATATCATCATCTAAGAAAGCCACTACGTTTACTTGGCTTTTGCTGTCTCTTTTTATAGCCTCTTGAGCAATAATTCCTGCTTCACCAGCTCCAAAAATGACAGCCTGACGAAAATCCTTTTGTACGAAACCATTTTTCAGGTAAACAAAAAGTTCTTTAACAACCAGTCTGTAAAAAACGAGCATAAATAAGGCAGACAAACTGGCGATGATCAGTACCGAAGTAGGCAACAAAAACCGGTCATTTAAAAAACTGCCATGGAAAAAATTAAGAAATAAAAAAAGGATGAAATTAATAACTACCGTTTTGAAAATGTTAGAACCATCCCTGAATCCCGTATGACGGACAATACCTTCATAACTCCGCGTGTTTTGCATCACTAGGAGCCCACCTACCATAAAAGTGAAGCTACCCGCAAAGGCATCGTATTCTTCGATAAGCTCTAATTCAAAATTAAACCGTACGAGGTATCCGAATAAGGCGCAATAAAAAAGAATCAAAGAATCGAGAGTTGCAATAATCCAGCGTGGGAGGATCTTAAGCTTTGATAAAAAATTCATAGTATAAGTTTTTTCAAATAGTCAAAATTTGCTGATAGGCTACTATTTAATCACATAATAGTTACAAAGTAAACAGTTTTTTTAAGTTCCTTCAATTTTCCAAGAAATTATTGTGTTATTCTGAATTGGGTGGATTTCTTAATTGATGGACATTTTTCAAACTGCATTTATTTTCGATTTTCCTCCATCTACGAAATCATTCCCTAATCAGGATCTTCAAACTCTTTAAAAAAATCCATTTCCTTTAAATTTTCCCACAGTTGCGTGGCCTTGCTGGCTTACCCCTTTTCCCATCAATACATTGAACAAAGTCACGAAGAGGATTTTCAGATCCAAAAGGAATGAAAGATGATCTACGTACCAAACATCCAACTTGAATTTTTCCTGCCAAGAAATTGCATTTCTACCGTTTATTTGGGCCCATCCCGTAACGCCAGGCCTTACCAAATGTCTCCTGGATTGAACAGAGTCATATAGTTCGAGGTATTCGACCAACAATGGTCTAGGCCCCACCAAACTCATATCTCCCTTAATGACATTGAGTAATTGTGGGAGTTCATCAAATGAAGTTTTTCTGATCATCTTCCCAAACTGAGTCAGCCTTTCTGCATCAGACAAAGCATTACCATTTGAATCAAAAAGATCAGCCATGGTTTTAAACTTAATTATCTTAAAAACACGACCTGATTTGCCAGGCCTAGGCTGAAGGAAGAAAGGATTTCCAGAAAAGTAAAAACTGATTATGACTATTAAGATTAAGAAAAGGGGTAAAAAAAACAGGAACATCAATATTCCTAAAACCAAGTCTAAAATTCGTTTGCCGACTTTGGAATAAAACACATTAATGAATTTTACTGAACTCCTTTTCAATCATGCCACAGATCAATTTTTGATCTTCAAAAGTGAGGCTGACTGAACTGGGTAAGCAAAGGCCTTGAAGGAACATTTTCTCAGACACATTACCCCCGTAAAATGGAGCAGACTTATAGACAGGTTGCAAATGGAGAGGTTTCCATAAGAAACGGGTTTCAATACCGGCTTTAAACAAGATTACCCTAAGTCTGTCATTGGAAATACCCGTTGCCTTATCATCAATCAAAATCGTGGTAAGCCAATAGTTTGACCTAGTCTCATCCGATTCTGTTTGGAAGGTAATTCCTGGAAGATCTTCCAACAAATCACGGTATCGTTGATTGATCAACCGTCTTTTTTCTATCCAAGATTCCAATTTTTCCAATTGTGCCAATCCGATAGCTGCAGCCATATTGTTCATTCGGTAATTATACCCGATTTCCAAATGCTGATAGAATGGAAGGTCTTCTCGTGCTTGTGTAGAAAGGTATTTTGCTCTTTCTATCAAGGTACCATCATTGGAAAGCATCGCCCCACCTCCACCGGTGGTGATGATCTTATTACCATTAAAGGAATAAATACCCAGCCTACCTATCGTCCCACAATACCTTCCTTCATAAGAACTGCCGACAGCTTCAGCAGCATCCTCAAGAACGGGGATACTGTATTTATTGGCAATGCTCATGATTTCATTCATTTTGGCAGGCATACCAAACAAATGGACCACAATGATTGCTTTTGGTTTTTTGCCTTGTGCTATTCTGCTCAGAATTGCATCTTCTAAGATTTCCGGGTCAATATTCCAAGAGTCTCGCTCACTATCCACAAAGACAGGTGTTGCTCCCAAATAAACAATAGGGTTTGCAGATGCGCAAAAAGTAAAGGACTGACAAATAACTTCATCACCTGGGCCAATCCCCAATAAGACTAAGGCCAAATGAAGTGCTGAGGTACCCGAGTTTAATGCTACTGCTTGGTGGGATTTTACTTTTTTGGAAAGCTTAGATTCAAATTTATGGATAAAAGAACCACTAGTTGCCAGATGACCGGAACTCATCACTTGTTGGATATACAAGGTTTCGTTTCCATCGAAAACAGGAAAAGAAAGAGGCAGCATGTAGGACATTAATCGATAGGAATCAATAAAGCTTTAAACTTACTATTTACCTCACAAAAACCCAACCAATTCTAACAGGGCAATTCAAACATTTTACTTATCCATAAAATCTTTTTATATCAAATATCATTGACAGGAAATCCACTTTATTTAGTTCAATACGCACAAACCTTTACTCTCATCTATTTTTTGAAAGGCCAAGATCAATTCAAATTCATATTCCCTGATTCTACCGTCTGAGGACCGACCTTTATCTTTATAGATTTAGCAGGTTTAGGTTCTACACTTAGAATCCTAGGAGAATTATTCACTTTCTTCCTGATAGACTTGACAGTTAGCTTATCCAACCTTGAACCAAGTAGTAAAACTATGGCAGAAAGCACCGGCAGTACGATATTGTCTGCAAGGCTTCCTAAGGAAATCACCAATCCAATTAATACCAATTGAACAAATCCCAAGAGCAAGGCTACCTCATTATGCTTTAGACCTGAACGCATTAAAAAATGATGCACATGGCTCTTATCCGCAGTCATTGGATGTTTTCCTTTTGAAATTCTTTTCGTAAACACCCTCGCCATGTCATACAGCGGATAGATCATCAAAACTATCCCAATTGTAAATGAAGGCTCAAACTTTAAAAAAGCACCTTCAGCCAAAGAAGCATTGTATTCCATAAAGGCGATGATCAAGCTACCTAGGGAAAATCCCAATGCAAGTGAACCTGTATCCCCCATGAAAATTTTTGCAGGGTGCCAATTAAATACCAAAAAGGATAATACGCCCCCGAGTAACGTGAAGCTCAAAACCGCCAAACTGTCTAAACCCTGAATGTAAAACCAAGTGCCTAACAAAGAGAGGGAAATCACCGCCACCGTACCCGCTAAGCCATCCAAACCATCAATCAGATTGAATGCATTTGTCAGGGCTAAAAGAACAAATGAGCTAAAGGCATAACTGAAAAGCAATGGCAACTCAGAGATTCCCAAAAAACCATGAAATTCTTTGATTCTGATATCTCCAGCTACTACGACTAGTAGAACAGCAACAAGTTGCCCCATGATCTTGTGTTTTGCTTTAAGCTCAACCATATCATCACGGAAACCCACAAAAAACATCAAAGCAATAGCCCCAAGTAAAAATCGGATATCTGGCAAAGGGTACTGCCATCCCCAAATCGCTAACGCAACATAGGTAGCAGACATAAAGGCTATCCCACCCATGGAAGGAGTAAATTTTTTATGGATTTTTCGACCTCCTGGATTATCCCCGATTTTCGCTTTTTTCAATACCGAGATGACAATCGGAGTAAGCAAAAAACCCACTGAAAAGGAAGTAAGTGTAGCTAAAAGAAAATTCATGACTAGTTGGTTTTCAAACAATAAGGATATGCCCTGAAGTTAATTTTTTACAATTATTATGCCTAATTTTTATAGAAAAAATAATTTAAATCCTATCTATTTGAAAAATACAAAATCAACACAATTTTAATTCAAAAAACACCAAGAGGGTTTTAAAGGTCATTTTTTTGAGTTTGAAAAAAATGGGGACACCAAAATATTATTGTCTATAAACCTCCAAGTAGGTGAAAATTTCAACTTTAAGTTGGGAATCATGGTCCACAGACGACTGTCCACAGTCCACAGATGCTGAAAAAGGACATCAAACCATTTTTTTGGCTTAGTTGGCTTGGTTCAGATCTCCAGACCTACCTGCGGAAGTCAAGGCTTGGATCCAAATGGAAGCAGTCTTCAGACTGCATTCAAAAAAGCACAAGTCTTCAGACTTGCGCTAAATCAGGGGATATGTAAGGGCTGCGGGGTCTATAGATTCTGCCAAATTGGTATGACCCCATCGGGGTCCAAGATCTCAATAGCCCAGGGTTTTATCCTTGGGATTTAGAAATTGCGATTGAATTCTAGCGCTGGTGTAGGATTATGATTTGGAAAAATAGGCTAGATACCAGCGCAATGAAATAGAAAAAAGGATTTGATTCAAATCTGTATACCTGCGAAAGGCAGGCTTGGCCATACCTAGATGAAGTCCTGCCCTCCGTGAGGCGGGCTTCAGATTTCTTGAACCAACAGTGTTTGTGTTACTGTGAGTGATGACACTCACAGAGGCTGAGGAACCAACAGAACTAAGGTTACTGTGAGTGAGGCCACTCACAGCTGCTGAGAGATTTGCGCTATTTCGGATTCGACTTGGGTTACTCTGAGTGAGGCCACTCACAGGGGCTGAGAAATAATTAATCAATCCTCATCTGTGCATCCGTGGCAATAAAAACCCAAACTCGGTAAATCAAAAAAGCCTCCCGTTGTCACAGGAGGCTTTTCATCAGGATTTTCTGCGGAGGGCTCTCTTCCACCAAGGTAGTTGAACCTCGTCATGATACCCGTACGTGTTACTTCCGTAGCCATAACCGTATCCGTAACCATACCCGTAGCCATACCCATACCCTTTATCCATATGGATGTCATTCAGGATACCGTAGATTTTAGTCACATTTCCTTTTTCTACCAGGTTATTGATAATCTGTGTGTTGCCTTTCATGGAATAGCCCTGACGGAACACAAAGAAATTCACATCTGAAAAGGCAAAAAGTTCTTTCGTCTCTGACACCAATCCAACCGGTGGACAGTCAAAAACTACTACTTCGTATTCTTTTTTCACCTCCTGAACGATCTTTCCAAACTTCTCCTGAAGCAACAATTCTGCTGGATTTGGTGGAATAGGTCCGGAAAGGATGATATCCAAATTCTCATAGCCAGATGGCTTCACCACATCTCTCCAGGAAACCGAAGAACTCAAGGCTGTGCTCATCCCCTTGTCATTGACCAAACCAAAATCTTGGGCGATTCGTGGTTTTCGCAAATCCAAACCTATCAGAATGGTCTTTTTTCCCATCAATGCAAATACAGACGCCATGTTAAGGGACACGAAGGTTTTACCTTCTCCTGAAATGGATGAGGTGAACAATAAGGAAAGGTTTTCCTTCGGTGGACTCAAGTAAGTCAAATCTGCCCTCAGTGAACGGAAAGATTCAGTCACTGTGGATCTAGGACTGTTCAATACAGGAATGGCATCCTCAGAACTGTTTCTTCCGATCATTCCGATCAGAGGAACCTTGATCTGCTTCTCCAATTCTTTCGGATCTTCGATTCGGGTATTAAGGAAATCCTTGATCGTAATAAATCCAATGGGCAAAATCAATCCCAAGATCAATCCTATCAGCAAGTTCAACGAACGCTTGGGTGCCACCGGAAACTGACCTGATTTGGCAAAATCCAAGATCACATTGCTTGGCATATTGGAAGCCATGGTGATTTCGGATTCTGCCTTTTTCTGAAGGAAATAGATGTAAATGTTCTCGTTGATTGTGAACTGACGCTGGTAGCCGAGCAGGTTTCGCTCTGTCTGAGGAAGCTGGTTAATATCCCGCTCAATCATCCGGATACGATTATTGACATCTGCCAGTACATTTTGGGTATTGGTGATGGCTGAGTTGACATTTTCCTGGAGGGCATTGGCTACACTCTGGATTTTGGCATTGATGTCTCTGACCTGAGGTGTCTGCTCGGTAAAGTTGGCCGTAATCTGCACCCGCTGTCCCTGCAATTCAGAAAGGTTTTGTACCAAGGCATTCAGTAAAGGATCGGTATTTCCCATGATGGAAGGAGCCACCAAGTTTCCGTTATTCCCATTGCTGAGGTATCCTTTCAAGGTTTGGAGGTACTTCAGATTCAATTCCGAAGCACTTTTTTCTTTTTCGAGCTCGGAAAGGCGCTCAAAGATGATCGATCCTTCTTGGGAAAGGTTGAAGATCTTGTTCTCGGATCGGTATTGCTGCAACTTGGTCTCTGAGAAACGTAAGGAATCCGTGATACCGCTCAACTGCTGATCAATAAAGCCAATGGTATTTTCCGAGGTTCGGTTCTTTTCATCCAATTCCCTACTTAGGTAGGTTTCCATGAGACGGTTGAGGTAATCAACCCCCATTCTTCTCAGCGGTGTCTCTAGGCTTAGGTTCAGGATCGAACTCTGTTTATTGGAAGGAGAAACACTCAGGTCTGTGGTTAGGGATAAAGCCAAAGAAGGCGTATCCAACAGTTGGAAGTAAATTACTTCTCCGGGTAAGGCGGATACCTTTTCTACCGAGAATTCATGAAACTCCCCCTTGATCGAATCTCCAAAACTGAATACCGATTGAGGAAGTGTAAATAAATCGACCTTTGATTTGAAGTTGGGGTCTTGAGAATTGTAAATCTGGAAGCTTTCAGGGTCTTCGATGGTCAGCTCAAAAGTTTTGTCGTCCAATACCTCCAATCTAAACATCCCTCCCACAGCTTGTTTTTTGGTCCAATCCACCCGCACAAAGACGGAATTATTTCCATAGATCTGCTTGAGCTTGAAATAATCCTCCTGAAAGTACTGCACATTCAGCTCCAACTTTTCCAAGGTAGCCACAGCCAAAGAGTAAGATTTCAGAATTCCGATCTCATTTTCAATGTTGCTTTTTCCCTGTAGCCCGGCAAAGCCAGCGGACTCAAACAAGTCTGCTCCCAATGCCTTGTCTTCGTCTTTGACAATTACCGTGGATTCTACCTTGTAGATTGGTGTGGTAAATCGGTTGAAAAAATAAGCACTAGCAACGCCCAAAAAGGCGCAAATCAAAATGACCGGCCAGTACTGCAGGTAGTTAAACAGGATGACTTTGAGGTCAATTTCGTCCTCCTGGTTTACCAAAAAAGGATTCTGCTGATTGGTAGAGACCTGGGGTGAATTTGGATACATAAAATCTTAATTACGGGTAAAGGTATTGATCAATAAGACGGAAACGGTGATAGCCGAGATCACCAAGGAAAGGGACTGGGCGGCATTCTCCCCTGCTCCTACTTCCCTCACTTTCATCGGTTCGGCATAGAGTTGGTCATTGGGCTGAATGAAGTAAAAAGGAGACTGTACGATCTGACGGTCATTGAGATTGATGCGGTGCAGCTTGGTGCCTTCCGGGTATTGGCGAATGAGGAGCACTTCATTTCGCTTGGCGATATTGCTCAGGTCACCGGCATTGGCGATGGCTTCGAAGATTGTCATTCGGTCCTGGAGAATGGTGAATTTGCCCGGTCTTCGGAATTCTCCCAAAGCAGAGTAGCGGATCCCTCCTAATTTCACTTTTACATAGACCTCGGAAGTAATGTAGGATCGAAGTTTCGCTTCAATGGCTTCCCTTGCTTCTTCCACACTCTTATCTTTTACTGCCACTTCACCGACAATTGGCAGACGGATATTTCCGTTTTTATCCACGGTATATCCAGTCATATAATAGACATCACCACCAGTCTGCGCCAACTGCATCATTTGAGGATTCTGCATGTTACTGGGCGTAAAGCCATTCTTTATGATGTCATCTTCAGTCTTAATATTGACATCTATGATATCATTGTATTGGAGTTTGTATTCGGGAATTTCGTAGGCGATCAGTTCCCCTTCCGGAATGGGTTTCTTACCCTCCAGGTTTTGGAGGTAGATAATTTTCTCGTTGGAGACGCAGGAAGCCAAACCAGCGATCAGGATCAAAAAAAAGGCAGATTTAAGTGTACGATGCATAAGTAATCGAAAATACAGGGTAAAGCGCCCAAACATAAGGCAAAATGGGTTTTGAAACAGCAAAGTTTCTGTATGAAGATTGAATTTTATTTGTTTTTATTGAGTTGAATCAAACTAATTTTGATTTCTATCTTAAGAGTTGGTTAACGAGAAGCAAGTGATTTGAATTGCGGTTATACTGTATCAAATAAATCCTTAGTCACCAATTTTGAACCTCATCCCATAGATCTTTCCAAGCGGGATTTAAAGAGTTAATCAATTTCTCTTTTTTAATTCTACTTCCGCCTTTAATCTGCTTTTCTCTAGCTATGGCCTCTTCGATAGAATGAAAAGATTCAAAGTAAACCAGCATAGTAATGTTGTACTTCGAAGTAAAGGATTTGGGATCAAAACCTGCCTTATGTTCGTAGACTCTGTGAATCAACTCATTTGTGACTCCTGTGTAGAGGACTGTATTGTTCAAATTGGTCATGATGTAAACTGCTCCGCCTTTTTCCATTTTAGCTTTTGGCTGTAAAAATTGAAATTTTGCCTCGGGTGCTTCGTCATCACGAGAAGCTATAACGTCATCGCGAGGAGCAAAATGACACTTAAAATTTAGCCTAGAAGCTAACTGCTTCGAAGCGATCTTTTATAATACACACTAAAGATTGCTTCTAGTAAGACGTCATCGCGAGAAGCAAAAAAAGACCTTACTTGTATTTGAGATTTTGCTGCGACGAAGCGATCTAGTCATTAGGAATAGATTGCTTCGGGTAAGACGTCATCGCGAGAAGCAGAGTCACACCTAAAATTTAGTAAAGAAGCTAACTGCTTCGAAGCGATCTTTGAATGAAACTGCTAAAGATTGCTTCGAGAAGGTAGATTTTAGTAGACTAAATATTGGCTCTATCCTTCCCTCGCAATGACGATCACGTCATCGCGAGAAGCAAAACGAAAGTCTGATTTTATTTGTGGACTATACTGCATCGAAGCGATCTTAACCCTTGAAAAGATTGCTTCGGGTAAGACGTCATCGCGAGAAGCAAAATGAGACCTTACTTTTATTTGAGATTTTGCTGCGACGAAGCGATCTAGTCATTAGGAATAGATTGCTTCGGGTAAGACGTCATCGCGAGAAGCAGAGTCACACCTAAAATTTAGTAAAGAAGCTAACTGCTTCGAAGCGATCTTTGAATGAAACTGCTAAAGATTGCTTCGAGAAGGTAGATTTTAGTAGACTAAATATTGGCTCTATCCTTCCCTCGCAATGACGATCACGTCATCGCGAGAAGCATGAACGTCATCGCGAGAAGCAAAATCAAACCTAACAATTAGTAAAGAAACTAACTGCTTCGAAGCGATCTTTCGTTCAATTAAATAAGATTGCTTCGGGAAGGCAGGGCTTAGTGTAGGAAATAGAGTTTTGTTCCTTCCCTCGCAATGACGATCACGTCATCGCGAGAAGCAAAACGAAGACTAACTTTTATTCGAGGATTTACTGCGACTGCCTGTCCCGATTTTTTCGGGGAAGCGATCTTGACAACTGGATGAGATTGCTTCGGGTAGGCAGTCTTCGGTAACAATTAATAAGACAGATTTCTACCCTCGCAATGACGATCACGTCATCGCGAGAAGCAAAACGAAAGCCTGATTTTATTTGTGGACTATACTGCTTCGAAGCGATCTTAAACAATTGAAAAGATTGCTTCGGGTAGGCTGGTCTTTGAAATAACCACAATTACCGATTTCTACCCTCGCAATGACGACCACGTCATCGCGAGAAGCAGAGTATATCAAAAATTATATTTGATCTAAAAGTTCATTGATTGCTGAATCGGAAATGTTTGCCTGATCTGATTTATCATAAATAGTAAGTAAATGAACCTCTTCCTTTACTATCCTTACATGAGTAATTAAGCGTCCACCCCCACTTTTACCCTTTCCCTTACTTGTTATGGCAATTCTGATTTTGTAGCAATTTTTTAATAGAGGAGTTCCAAGTTTAGGATTTTCCTTCAATTGAGAAACAAGCTCAAAAAGGTCAGATTTAATTGAAGGATACTTTTTAAAAAGTCTTTTTAACTCTTTTTCAAATTGGGAGGTAGGAATAATTTTATAACTCATCCAACACTTGCTCAATGGTTTTGGGTTGAATCTCACCATTTTCAATGGCAAGAGATTCCTTGTACCCTTTTGCAATGCCCTTCAGAATTCGTGTTTCTTCAATTCTCTCAGAAAAATCAGAAAAACCAATGAATTTCATTTTCATCGCTTTAGCAAAAGCCTTTAAAGCAGTTAGCTGCTCTTCATTTTCAATTTTTATGTTTGCAACTTTCATGATTCAAATGTAAGGATTTTCGATGTGCTTTACTTTTACGCTTTTTCTAAGTCGACTTCAAGGATAGAAGTTCAAAAATTATTGAAAAAGTTTCAAGCCTAATTTTTAGAAAAAAGATCTGATTACCAACAGGAAATAACTCAAAACCGACTTTTACTTAAAAACCTATTTTACTAAAACGACTACCAAAGTTGCAGATTATCCCACAAATCTTTCCACTCAGGATTAACTGAATTAATCAAATTTTCCTTCTTTTTCCTACTTCCTCCTTTGATCTGCTTTTCTCTAGCTATGGCCTCTTCGATAGAATGAAAAGATTCAAAGTAAACCAGCTTGGTAATGTTATACTTCGAAGTAAAGGATTTGGGATCAAAACCTAATTTATGTTCGTAGACTCTGCGAATCAGGTCATTTGTCACTCCAGTGTAAAGTACCGTATTCTTAAAATTGGTCATGATGTAAACTGATCCGCCTTTTTCCATTTTGGCTTTTTGGCTGTAAAAATTGAAATATTGCCCGCCTCTCGGAGGGCAGGCTTCGGGTGCCACGTCATCGCGAGGAGCA
>VFQM010000430.1_pt1 | contig 47205 bp, 50 predicted proteins | sample 3512391 | NCBI WGS metagenome assembly VFQM01 (sample SAMN10412369, study PRJNA504923) | tailings metagenome | isolation source: Replicate 1 from Balatoc abandoned mine | place: Philippines | reverse complement strand
TGCTCAGCCTGTCCTACGGGGAAATGCGCACCTACATCGGCTTCATGGCCGGTCTCAAGGCGTTCACCGCTGCCGTACTGGGCGGCATCGGCAGCATTCCGGGGGCAGTGCTCGGCGGCCTGCTCCTGGGCGTTACCGAGGCTATCACCGCCGGTTACTTCAGCACCGAATACAAAGACGTGGTGGCCTTCAGTCTGTTGATCCTGATCCTGTTGTTCCGTCCGACCGGCATCCTCGGCCGCCCGGAGGTAGAGAAGGTATGAAGCGTTTGCATTTCAAAGCCGCCCTGCTCTCGCTGGCTGTGGTGGTCGCCCTCACCGGCCTGTTGCTGGGCGTACGTCTGGAGCAGCAAGGCACCAGCCTGAGCCTCAGCGGTGCGACGCCCGACGTACTGTGGAAAATGGCCGGCGCCGGCCTGTTCATCTTCCTCTTCAACCTGCTGCGCGACTGGATCGATGCGGCACGCGGGCGCCTGCCCGCACTGCCGGGCGTGCCGGGCGGTATCAGCCAGCTGAGTGAACTGGTCGCGGTACGCCGGCTGTTCTGGTGTTTCGTGATTGCCGCGGCGATCGTCTTCCCGTTCTTTGCCAACCGCGGCGCCATCGACCTGGCCACCCTGGTGCTGATCTACGTGATGCTCGGCCTGGGCCTGAACATCGTGGTCGGCCTGGCCGGCCTGCTGGACCTCGGCTACGTGGGCTTCTACGCCGTCGGCGCCTACAGCTATGCCTTGTTGGCCATGTACTTCCAGGTGGGTTTCTGGACCGGCTTGGTGGCTGCCGGCGCCCTCGCCGCGCTGTTCGGCTTCCTGCTCGGGTTCCCGGTGCTGCGCCTGCGCGGTGACTACCTGGCCATCGTCACCCTCGGCTTTGGCGAGATCATCCGTATCCTGCTGAACAACATGACCTGGCTGACCAACGGTCCCAACGGCATTGGCGGCATCGACAAGCCCACTCTGTTCGGTCTGGAGTTCAACCGCCGCGCAGCGGAAGGCGCACAGACCTTCCATGAATTCTTCGGCATCGCCTTCAACACCAACCACCGGGTGATGTTCCTTTACCTGCTGGCCCTGGCTCTGGTACTCGCCACCCTGTTCGTTATCAACCGGTTGTTGCGCATGCCGCTGGGACGCGCCTGGGAAGCCATGCGCGAAGACGAGATTGCCTGCCGCGCGCTGGGCCTCAACCCAACGCACATCAAGCTGACCGCCTTCACCATCGGCGCCACCTTTGCCGGCTTTGCCGGGTGCTTCTTCGCCGCCCGTCAGGGCTTCATCAGCCCTGAGTCCTTCACCTTCATCGAGTCGGCGATCATCCTCGCCATCGTCGTGCTCGGCGGCATGGGCTCGCAGCTCGGGGTGATCCTCGCCGCCATCGTGATGACCGTGCTGCCGGAACTGGCACGCGAGTTCAACGAGTACCGAATGCTGCTGTTCGGGCTGCTGATGGTGGTCATGATGATCTGGCGCCCACAAGGGTTGCTGCCGATGAAACGTCCGCATCTGGAGCTGCGCACATGAGCCAAGCCCTGTTAGAAGTCTCCGGCCTGACCATGCGCTTTGGCGGCCTGCTGGCCGTCAACAATGTCGCCCTGCGCATCGACAAGGGCCAGGTGGTCTCGATCATCGGCCCCAACGGCGCCGGCAAGACCACCGTGTTCAACTGCCTCACCGGCTTTTATCAACCCACCTCGGGCAGCGTACGCTTCCAGGGGGAGGAAGTGTCCGGGCTACCCGGCTTCCGCATCGCCCGCAAGGGCATGGTGCGCACCTTCCAGCATGTGCGTCTGTTCAAGGAAATGACCGCGGTGGAAAACCTGCTGGTCGCCCAGCACATGCACCTCAACACCAACTTCCTCGCCGGCCTGCTGAAAACTCCGGGATTCCGCCGCAGCGAACGCGAGGCCATGCAGCTGGCCGCCTACTGGCTGGAACAGGTCGACTTGCTGGACGTCGCCAACCGGCCGGCCGGCACCCTCGCCTATGGCCAGCAGCGCCGCCTGGAAATCGCCCGCTGCATGATGACCAAGCCGAGTCTGCTCATGCTCGATGAGCCGGCCGCCGGCCTCAACCCCAAGGAAACCGACGATCTCAAGGCACTGATCAGCCTGCTGCGCGACCAGCATGCGGTGAGCGTATTGCTGATCGAGCACGACATGAAGCTGGTGATGAGCATTTCCGACCACATCTACGTGATCAACCCGGGCACCCCGCTGGCCGACGGCACACCGCAACAGGTGCATAACAACCCCGATGTGATCAAAGCCTATCTGGGAGAAGCCTGATGCTGCGTTTTGAAAATGTCTGCACGTTCTACGGCAAGATCCAGGCCCTGCATGACATCAGCCTGGAAGTGCAGAAAGGCGAAATTGTTACGCTGATCGGTGCCAACGGTGCCGGCAAGTCGACCCTGCTGATGACCCTGTGTGGCGACCCGCGCGCGGCCAGCGGCAGTATCCGCTATGAAGGCGAGGAGCTGATCGGTCTGGACTCCGCCGCCATCATGCGCAAGAGCATTGCCGTAGTGCCGGAAGGGCGTCGCGTGTTCGCCCGCCTGACCGTCGAGGAAAACCTGGCCATGGGCGGCTTCTTTGGCAGCAAGGCCGACAACCAGGCCCAGTTGGACAAGGTGCTGCATCTGTTCCCGCGCCTCAAGGAACGCTACGACCAGCGCGCCGGCACCATGAGCGGCGGTGAACAGCAAATGCTGGCGATTGGCCGGGCGCTGATGAGCAAGCCCCGCCTGCTGCTGCTCGACGAGCCCTCGCTGGGCTTGGCACCGATCATCATCCAGCAGATTTTCCAGATCATCGAGCAGTTGCGCGAGGAAGGCGTGACCATCTTCCTCGTCGAGCAGAATGCCAACCAGGCACTCAAGCTGGCTGACCGGGCCTACGTGCTGGAAAATGGCCATATCGTCATGCAGGGCAGCGGCCACGATCTGCTGCACGACCCCAAGGTGCGCGACGCCTACCTCGGCGGTTGAGTCCGCCGGACCTGCGAAAACCAACGACTGGCAGCGGCGGCAATCCCTCCGGCCAGTCTTTCACCGAGCGCCGCATGACGGCGCTCGTTTCGCACCGTGCTACGCGCCCGGTTGCCCGCACAGGAACACCTAGCCATGCTTCTTCGTCCCCTCCTGCATTTCATCGAGCGCACCAGCCTGGTCGCACAGATTGCCCTTGGCCTGCTCGCCGGCATCGCCCTGGCCCTGTTCTTTCCCCAGGCCACCGCTCAGGTCAGCTTCTTCGGCAGCCTGTTCATCGCCGCGCTCAAGGCCGTCGCGCCCATCCTGGTATTCATCCTGGTCGCCTCAGCCATCGCCAACCACACGCCCGGCCAGCCAACCCATATCCGCCCGATTCTCCTGCTTTATGTTATCGGCACCCTGGCCGCCGCCATGGTCGCCGTACTGGCCAGTAGCCTGTGGCCAACGACCCTGGTACTCCGCGAAGCCGCCAGCGGCAGCACACCGCCCGGGGGCATTGCCGAAGTACTCAAGACACTGGCCATGAATCTGGTGGACAACCCCATCAATGCCCTGCTGCGCGGCAATTTTGTTGGCATCCTGGCCTGGGCCATCGGCTTGGGCATTGCCCTGCGTCACGGCAGCGCCAGCACGCGCAACCTGTTTAGCGACCTGTCGCACGGTGTCAGCCTGATCGTTCGCGTGGTGATTCGCTGTGCGCCGCTGGGCGTATTCGGCCTGGTCGCCAGCACCCTGGCCGATGCCGGCCTGGCGGCACTGGCCGGCTATGCGCGACTGCTGCTGGTGCTGGTCGGCTGCATGTTGTTCGTAGCGCTGGTGGTAACCCCCCCTAATCGTATTCAGCCAGATTCGTCGCAACCCCTATCCACTGGTCTTTACCTGCCTGCGTGAAAGCGGCATCACGGCCTTCTTCACGCGCAGTTCGGCGGCCAACGTACCGGTCAATCTGGCACTGTGCGAACGCCTTGGCCTGCATGAAGACACCTATGCGGTATCCATTCCGCTGGGCGCCACCATCAATATGGCCGGCGCAGCCATCACCATCAGCGTACTCAGCCTGGCGGCCGCACACACCCTGGGCATCAACCTGGATCTGCCCAGCGCACTGCTGCTCTGCGTGGTTTCTGCGGTATGCGCCTGCGGCGCCTCGGGCGTAGCCGGGGGTTCGCTGCTGCTGATTCCGCTGGCCTGCAGTCTGTTCGGCATTGATGCGGAGACGGCCATGCAGGTGGTGGCCATCGGTTTCATCATCGGTATCGTGCAGGACAGTGCGGAAACCGCCCTCAACTCCTCGACCGACGTACTGTTCACCGCCGCAGCCTGCCAGGCCGACGAGCGGCGTCAGGCCTGATCAGCTACTCGGGCGGCAAGCCGCTATAGCAAACGGACGAACTGGGCGGCCCACGCCGCTCCAGTGCTTCATCCAGCCAATCGGCAAGCACCCCGACATGGCTACGCGGCAGGTCGCGTACTGCGCTGCACAACGTCAGCTCGCCTCGCTCGGCACTGTCCAGCAAGCCCCACCAGAGGCCCGGTTGCGCCGCCAGCTCGCAGCGATAGGCCAGGCGAAACGCCGCAAAATCATCATCTTGGTGAAAGGCTCGACGCAGCGCATGGCTGGGTGCCAGGCCCGGCACCCACTGCAGCACCTGCAGCTGTTCACGACTGAAGCCGCGAGGCCACAGACGATCGACCAGCAGCCAGCGGCCGGGCAACGCCTCGGGCAGCTGCTGGACTCGACACAGACTGATCACCTAGCGTCCCAACAACACCCACGCGGCGGCTGCACCGACCAGCAGCAGGGCGGCGAGCAAAGGCCAGGGGGCTCCACGGCGCACAGGCTCGGCCCCGCTTGGCGGCGTGTCCGCTGCACTGGCGCGGGCCGGATTGACCGCCGCACCGCGACTGCTCTGGCGCTGTACTGGTGCACGGGGGGCACTGACCATGGGCATGAAGCGCGTGGCATCCTGATCCTCCTCGGCGCTGTGCTGAGTGATCTTGGGGCCTATCACCAGCAGGCTCATGGAGCCCAGCTGCAGCTGGTCGCCAGCATGCAGCGGCGCCGCCTTGCTCGGTTGCTGGTTGAGCAGCACACCATTGGCCGAGCCGAGGTCCTTGAAATGCAGTCCACCTTCCTTGAGATAGAACTGGCAGTGCCGCCGCGACAACTGCTGATCACCGGCGAAGCACAGTTCGCAATCACTGGCACGTCCCAGCGTCAGCGCGGCATTGACCGGATACTTGCTGCCCTCACGCTCGCCCTTGAGCACCTGCAAGGACCAGCCGCCTGCGGCGGCGCGCGGTGCTGTTGACTGCTTGACCGGATCAAGCACCTGCAACTCGACACTGGCCAGGCGGATCTGGTCACCACTGCGCAACTGCAGGCCGGTGGTCACCCGCTCTTCGTTGACCCAGGTACCAGCCAGGCTGCCACAATCAGACAGGTAGTAATAACCCTGTTCCTGACGAATCTCGGCATGAAATGCACTGATTCCGGGGTCATCCAGCTGTAGCTGGTTACGCGGATCCTGCCCCAGGGTGAAGCGCTCCTCGGTTAGCCACAGAGGTGCCTGGCGAGCGTCTTTGAAATGCAGTTTGAGCATGATGATCTGGTTGTTCTTCTGTCAGCGTTTCAGTTGCCAAACAGGCTGTTCCACAGCCGCTTGACCGGATTGGGAGCTGTCGCCTGTGGCTCGGCCGGTTCGCTGGCCGGCGCAACAGCTACCGGCTCGACACGCTGGCTGCGCTCGTTGCGCGCGGCCCTGGCCGCATTGAGCAAGCCCTGGTGTTCGCGCTTGAGGCGCCGCAATTCGCCGTGCTCGGGCTGCACCTGCAGGCCCCGCTCAATCATCGCCAGCGCGGCCGGAAAGTCTCCCCGCGCATAGGCGGCCTGAGCCAGCTCACGATACATCTGCGCAACGCGCTCCAGACCCGCTAGGGCATCCGCCTGATCGGCTTGCAGGAGCAACACCTGGCGATAGTAATAGACCGCACTGTCATCCTCCGGCAGCAACAGGCGCTTGTCCGCCAGGCTGGCTCGCGCCTGCTCGAGCAGGGCATTGATACGCGCCTGCTGCAGTGCGGCCGCGGCAGCCAGTACCTGTGCATCACTGGCATCCAGGGTTTGTGCCAGCTGCAGGTAGAACTCGGCACTGTCATCAGCCGGTGTCTGCCAGTGGCCACTGGCCAGGCGCTGATTGAACAGATCCAGCCAGGCCTGGATACGCGCCTGCTGGACACGTTGCAAACCCGTGGCCGCTGCTGCACTGTCGCTATCCAGATTCAACGCCAGCTGGAAATGATCACGCGCGCTATCGCCAGCCGGCTCGATCAACTGGCCCTCGCTCAAGCGCTGCTCACCTAGCAGCAACGCGGCGGCTACCCGTGCATCACGCAAACGCCGCAAACCAGACAGCGCTTCGGCATGCTGTGGGCGTTGCGCCAGTACCGCATTGAAATAATGCTCGGCACTGTCCTCGGCCGGTTCTATCCAGCGCCCCTCCGCCAGACGCTGCTCGCCCAGCGCCAGCCACTCGGCAAGCTGCCACTGCTGACGCAGGTACAGCCCACTGGCCAACAGGGTAAGCAGCGCTACCAGCGCAGTCGTCGCTGGCAACAGCCAGCGGCGCCGCTGCGGGCTACGCGCCGGCCTGACAGGCGCAGGGCTGGCCGCCTTGAGCGGCACAGCCGGAAGCAGCTGGGTGGCATCCAGGTCATGCAGCTCGATCTGCCCGAGCGCCTTGAGCAGCTCGGCGCAACCGGCAAAGCGCTGCGCCGGGTCCTTGGCGAGCATGCGTTCCAGCACCGCCTGGAACATCGCCAGGCTGTCCGGCAGCACCGGCATGGGCATCTGCAAATGGTTGAGCACGGTCAGCGGATAGTTGGCGCCGCGATAGGGATTCTTGCCGGTGAGCATCTCCAGGAGGATCACCCCCAGGCTGTAGATATCGCTACGCGCATCCAGACGCTGGCACTGGGTCTGTTCTGGGCTGCTGTAGGCCGGGCTGCCAACCGCCACACCGCACTGGGTCATGTCGCTGTCCAGCTGCACTTCCTTGGCAATCCCGAAGTCGGTGAGTACTGCCGTGTCGGGCGTGCGAAAAAGGATATTGGCCGGTTTGATGTCACGGTGTACCAGCCCCTTCTCATGCACGACCGCCAGGGCGCTGGCGATTTGCTGGACGATCTTCAGGGCACGCTGCGGGGCAAACACTTCACCCTTGTGTGCAGCCAGGTCGCCGCCCGGCAGGTACTCCATGGCCATGTAGTGGCGACCGTCATCAAGCCGGTTGATGTCATAGATGGTGACGATCGACGGATGATGCAGCGAAGCGACGATGTGCCCTTCCTGGATAAAACGAATGCACAACGCCGGATCGGTTCCGGCACTCAGCACCTTGATCGCCACCTTGCGCTGCAGGCTTTGCTGGGTCGCCAGGTAAACCTCGGCCATGCCGCCTTTGCCCAGGCGGCCATGGATGCTGTACCCGGGAATGAAGATCTCGCTGTCGGTCATGCTGCTCGGGCTATTCATAGGTTGCGCCATGCTGCCAGCCATTGGCCTAGCAGCCCCGGTTTGTCGGCTGGCAGCGCACGGGCGGCCAACGCCGGCGCCAGTACCAGGCAGGAAATATTATCGCGCCCGCCAGCGGCATTCGCGGCGCCAACCAGCTGGCTGACCAGCTCTTCAAGCGTCGCGGCCGTGTTACAGCAGGCCAGAATCTCTGCGTCCTCCAGCTCGCTGCTCAGGCCATCGCTGCACAGCAAAAGGATTTCATTGTCGGCCAAGTGGCCCTCCAGCCAGCCGGGCTGCAACTCGGCGCCCGCCTGGCCGAGGCACTGCAGAATCAGATTGCGCTGTGGGTGCTGACGAGCCTGTTCAGCATCCAGCTGGCCAATGTCCAGCATGCTCTGCACCCAGCTGTGGTCATGGCTGAGCTGCTCGATGTGCTGCGGGCCAACACGGTAGGCACGGCTGTCGCCCACCCAGACCAGCTGGAAGCGCTGCGCCTGCAAACGTACCGCCACCAGCGTGGTACCCATGCCCTGGCTGGCCGGGTCGTCTTCGGCAGCCTGGCAGATCGCCTGATGCGCTGCCGCAGTCGCCTGCAGCAGCTCATCGCCGGCCTGTACGCGCTCCGCCAGCACCTGCAACGCCAGGGCACTGGCGACTTCGCCACGCTGGTGACCGCCCATGCCGTCGGCGATGGCCCATAGCTGTTGTTGCGGCAGGCACAGCAGGCTGTCTTCGTTATGCGGGCGCAGCTGCCCTGGATCGCTGAGCGCAGCAAAATAGGCCTTGGTGCAAGGGCTGGCGAGAGTCATGAATACACCGATCCACGCGGCAAAATCAGTCGCACATCATGCGCAGCACGGCGCTGACTGGCCAGTCTCTGGCACATGGAACTGTCAAAGCGTGCAGTAATTCGCAGATCAGCAGCCTTGCCCCACCCAGCCACGCCCGGTAGCCTGCGCCGAGGTTTTCCCGGAGCTCCATCATGCGCCTGCTACTTGCATTCATCTCCAGCCTGTTACTCGGCGGTTGCCAGCTGTTCAGCGAAGCTCCCGTCGCCCCCGCCGACGAGGTACGCCTGCAAGGCCAGTTACGTCTGCAGGATGGCCAGTGGTTGTTGCGGCCTTGTGGCGAAGCACGCCTGTTTCAGCTGGATAGTCGCCAGCTGCCAGGATTCAACCAGGAGTTGCAACGTCTGGCCGAGGATGCCGGCCCGGTACTGTTCGCCGACCTCGCTGGCTACCTGCAGGCAGCTGCCCAGCAGGATGGTCTGTTGCAGCTCACCCAGCGCTGGCGCCTGCAGGGTGAAGGACCCGCGTGCAACGACGTGGCGTTCTCCCGCCTGCTGCTGCGCGCCACGGGCAACGAGCCGGCCTGGTCGATCCAGCTGGGCCAACGCGGCCTGCTGCTCAGTCGCCCAGGACAGCCCGCACTGGCCCTGCCCTACATCGAAGAGCAACTTCCCGACGGCCGCCTGCAGGTCAGCAGTCAGGCTGACGGCGAAGATATCCAGCTGTGGCTGGTCAGCGCGCGCTGTGTCGACAGCATGACGGGGGCGATCAGCCACTTGCGTGCCGAGCTGCGCCTGAATGGCCAGCGGCATACCGGCTGTGCTTATTTCGGTGGCGCCCGCCAGGCCCGCTGAAGCCTGCGGCTGACTGAACAAAACCGCGTAGCCTGGGCGGCGAGTTGAATTAGCCGGACAGCCCACTAGGCTTGCAGGTAAACCTGCAAGCCTAGGAGCTCGCCATGTTACGCATTGCCATCAACGGTTACGGGCGTATCGGCCGTGCCATCCTGCGCGCCCTCTTTGAACGCGGTCTGGAACAGCAGATCCATCTGGAAGCCATCAACGACCTGGGGGACGCCAGCACCCTCAGCCATCTGACGCGCTTCGACTCGACCTTCGGCCGTTTCAATGCGCAAGTCACCCCGCAGGATGACATCCTGCAGGTCAACGGCCAGTCGATTCGCCTGCTGCGCGAGCGCGATCCACGACAGCTACCCTGGGCGGAGCTGGGCGTGGATCTGGTTCTGGAGTGCTCCGGCAACTTCAAGAGCCGCGCCCAGGTCGAGCAGCATGTGCAGGCCGGAGCCCCGCGGGTGCTGCTCTCCCATCCACTGGACAGCGCCGACCTGAGCGTGGTGTACGGTGTCAATCACACACTGCTGAACAGCCAGCAGATCGTTTCCAACGCGTCCTGCACCACCAATTGCCTGGCGCCGCTGGCCATGCTGGTGCATCAGGAGCTGGGTATCGAGCAGGGTCTGATGACCACCGTGCATGCCTACACCAACGACCAGAACCTGCTGGACAAGACGCATGTCGATCCGTATCGCGCACGTGCGGCGGGCCTGTCGATGATCCCCACCAGTACTGGCGCCGCCAAGACCATCGGGCTGATTCTCCCGGAACTGGCCGGACGCCTGGATGGCCTTGCCGTGCGGGTGCCTACAGCTGCAGTGTCCTTGCTCGACCTCAGCCTGCAGGTACAGCGTCCACGGCCGGCCGAGGAGCTGAATGCCGCGCTGCAACGCCTGGCGCGCCAGCTGCCAATGGGGGTCATGGAGTGCAACGAGCTACCGCTGGTGTCCTGCGACTTTGCCGGCTACCCGGTGTCCTGCGTGGTCGACCTCAACCATACCCGGGTACAGGGCAAGCTGGTCAAGCTGCTGGCCTGGTATGACAACGAATGGGCTTTTGCCAACCGCATGCTGGATGTCAGCCTGCACTGGCTGGCTCGCTAAGCGTTCACTGTTCCCAGGGCTGACCACCTGTACCGGGGCGAATCGGCAGCTTCTGCTGCAAGGCTGCCTTGGCCAGCATGTGGCAGCTGACTGGCGCGGTAATGAACAAGAACAGGGTAATCAGCAACTCGTGCAAGCTGAGGCTCTGCTCACTGACGCTGAAGTGGATCATCGAGGCGATGACCATGCCACCCACTCCCAGGGTGGTAGCCTTGGTCGGCCCATGCAGACGCGTATAGAAGTCCGGCAGGCGATACAGGCCGATGGCACCGATCAGCGCGAACAGGCTGCCGAGCAAGAGAAACAGCGCCACCAGCGCTTCGATCCAGGGATGCATAGCTCCTCCTTTATTCGATGATGTCGCCGCGCAACAGGTATTTGGCGACCGCCACCGTACCGACGAAGCCCATCAGGGCGATCAGCAAGGCCGCTTCGAAAACGATGTTCGAGCCCAGCCAGATACCGAACAGCACGATCAGCGCAATGGCGTTGATGTACAGGGTATCCAGGGCGAGGATACGATCCGGCAAGTCAGGCCCCTTGAACAGCCGGGCCAGCGTCAGCAACACCGCCAGACCGATCAGCACCAGGCACAGCGGGATCACCAGGCTGAGCATGGGAATACCTCCAGCAGTGGCGCCTCATAGCGCGCCTTGATTTCCGCCACCAGCGCCGCGCTGTCCTGCACATTCAGGCAATGCAGCAACAGGCGGCGACGGTCATCGGAGAGATCGGCGGACACCGTACCCGGAGTCAGCGAAACGATGCTGGTCAGCAGGGTCAGGGCCAGCTCGTCATGCACCTCCAGCGGCACTTCGACGAAGGCCGGCTGCAGATCGTCCATGGAACCGAGGATACGCCGGGACACCTGCAGGTTGGCGACGACGATATCGCCCAGCACGCGCAGAAAGAACGGCAACAGTCGCCAGGGCTGATGCGTACGCGGCGGATTGATCCACAACACGCGACTGAGCAGGGGAATCAACACGCCCAGCAAAGCCCCCAGCAGCCATTGCCCAGCGCTGAAATCGTTGACCAGCAGCAGCCAGACCAGCAACAGCGTCAGGCTTAGCCAAGGGTGAGGCAAACAACGGGCGATCATGTGCGACCTCCGGAAACCAGCGCCAGGTAAGGGGCAAGATCGAGCAACTGGCGCGCCGTCGCCTCACAATAGGCCAGCACCGGCCCGGCCAGCAGTACCAGAAGCGGACTGCAAGACAGCAACAGGACGCAAGCCAGGGTACGCCCGCCATCCACCTCAGCACGCCCGTGCACATCCCGCGCGGTACGCCAGAACAGGGTGCTGCCGGCGCGGCTCAGCGCCACCAACACCAGCAGGCTGGCCAGCAGAAGCAGCGGCCACAGCCACAAGGCTTGCGCGGCGGGCGTGGCTTGCAGCAACAGCAGCTTGCCAAGAAACCCCGAGAAAGGCGGCAGGCCAGCCACGGCAATTGCCGCAAGGAAGAACAAGCCACCCAGCAGGCGGCCTTGCAGAATAGCCGGCCCCTGCTGCAATTCGCCGGCCTTGTCGCCACGCTGGCGGGCAATCAGATCAGCCAGCAGGAACAGGCCACCCGCCAGCCAGGTACTATGCAGCAGGTAATAGAGACTGGCACTCAGCGCCTCGACATGGCCCATGGCCAGGCCGGCCAGCAAGGTGCCTACCGACACCAGTACCAGATAGCCCAGCAGCACACCCAGGCTACGCGCGGCCAGCGCACCCACCGCCGCCAGCAGCAGCGTCAGCAACGCCATCGGCCACAGCCAGGCATGCCCGAGGCCTTCCAGCGCGCCGGCGGCACTGCCAAAGAGCAGCGTGTAGACACGCAGAATGGCGTAGAACCCCACCTTGGTCATCACCGCAAACAACGCGGCAACCGGCGCACTGGCGGCGGCGTAGGCACGCGGCAACCAGAAGTACAGCGGCAGCACGGCGGCCTTGAGGCCGAACACCAGCAGCAGCAACAGCCCCGCAGCGGCCAGCAAGGGTTGCTGATCGGGCGTAGCCTGGGCCACCTGGCGTGCCAGGTCGGCCATGTTCAGCGTGCCGCAGATGCCATAGAGCACCCCCACGGCAATCAGGAAAAACGACGAGCCGAGCAGATTGAGCACCACATAGTGCAGCCCCGCGCGCACCCGCGCAGCGCCCGCGCCATGCAGCAACAGGGCATAGGAGGCAATCAGCAGGATCTCGAAGAAGACGAACAGGTTGAACAGGTCAGCCGTCAGGAATGCGCCATTGATGCCCAGCAACTGGAACTGGAACAGTGCATGGAAGTTGGCACCGCGCTGATCATCACCACGGCAGGCATAGAACACCGCGACACTGGCCAGCAACGCGGTCACCAGCAACATCAGGGCTGCCAGGCGATCCAGCAACAATGCAATACCGAAAGGAGCAGGCCAGTCTCCCAGCGCATAGCTGTACAGCTGCCCGCTGTCAGCCTGCCAGAGCAGATAGCCGGCCAGCGGCAACGAAGCCCAGGTTGCCAGGCAGGACAGCAGGCGCTGGTGTAGCAGATTCAGGCGCGCGGCAAACAACAGCAAGGCGCCACTCAACAGGGGCAGCAGGATAGGCAGGATCAGCGCATGGTTCATGGGCGCGGCTCCTCGCCATCGACATGATCATTGCCCTGCTCGGCCAGGCTGCGCAGTGCCAGCACCACGACAAAGGCGGTCATGGCAAAGCCGATGACGATGGCGGTGAGCACCAGCGCCTGCGGCAGGGGATCGGCATATTCACTGGACTGGCCAATGACCGCAGCCGCCCCGCTCTTCAGGCGCCCCATGGCAAACAGGAACAGGTTGACCGCATAGGAAATCAGCGTCAGCCCAAGTACCACGGCAAAGGTGCGGGCACGCAACAGCAAATAGACACCACAGGCCGTCAGCAGGCCAAGCGTGATGGCATACAACGCTTCCATCAGGTTGCCTCCTTGGTAGCGGGTTCCTGAGTCAGCTTGCCCAGGTTGGCAAGAATCAGCAGCGTGGTACCCACTACCGTGAGATACACGCCCAGGTCGAAGAGCATCGCCGTGGCCAGTTCGAATTCCCCCACCAGCGGCAGGCTGAAGTGACCGAAGGCGGTAGTGAGGAATGGCCGGCCAAACAGCCAGCTGCCCAGGCCGGTCAGCGTGGCCAGGATGACCCCCAGAGCCGCCATACGGTGATAGTTGAAGGGCAGGCGCTGCTGCGTCCACTGCACGCCCATCGCCACGTACTGCAGGATCAGCGCGACAGCCGTTACCAGGCCGGCGATAAAGCCACCACCCGGCAGGTTGTGGCCGCGCAGGAAGATGAACACCGAGACCAGCAACGCCATCGGCAGCAAAATTCGCGACAAGGTGGCCAGCACCAGCGGGTGGCGGTCACGCGCCCAACTGCGCCCCTGTGCATCGGTGCTCGGCTGGAACAGGCGCAGGCCGTGCAACAACGCGTAGATGCCAACACCGGCAATCGCCAGCACGGTAATCTCACCCAGCGTATCGAAACCGCGGAAGTCCACCAGGATAACGTTCACCACGTTCTTGCCGCCGCCGCCCGGCACGCTGTTGTCGATGAAGAATCCGGAAATGTTCTCATAGGGCCGGGTCAGCACCGCATAGACCAGCGTAGCTACCAGCGTGCCAATGCCCCCGGCCAGCAGGAAATCGCGCAGGCCGCGCAGGCTGCTCGATTCCTGCGGGGTATAGGCCGGCATGAAGAACAGGGCAAGCATCAGCAACACCATGCTCACCACCTCGACTGACAACTGGGTCAGCGCGAGGTCCGGCGCCGAGTAGCGGGTAAACAGCAGGCTGACCATCAGCCCCACCACGCCGACCGCCAGCAAGGCCACCAGGCGCTGGCGATGAAATAGCACGGTGGCCAATGCGGCCAGCGCCAGCAGCAGCAAGCCCAGCGCCGTGATGCCATCCAGCGGCATGCGAGGCAAAGTCCCCCCCAGACTGGGTAGCGGCTCCAGCGCGACGGCCACCAGCACCAGGGCGGCCAGCATCATCCAGGCCAGATAGCGTTGCAGCGAACCGTTCTCCAGCCTGCCGGTCAGCCAGCCTGAAAGCGCCACAAGACGTTGCACCTGCTGCTCGAAGAAGTCCTTGGCGTCCACGCTGGGCAAGCCGGCATACCAGCGAAACAGTGGCTGGCGCAGCGCATAGACCAGAATCCCCCCCAGCAATGCCACCACACTCATTGCCAAAGGCAGATTGAAGCCATGCCAAATCGCCAGGCTGTAGCTCGGCAACGCAGCATTGACACTGGCCTCGGCCGCTACCGCCAGCAAGGGCGCTACGGTATAAGCCGGCAGCATGCCAACCAGCAGGCAAAGGAACACCAGCACCTCGACCGGCACCTTCATGTAGCGTGGCGGCTCATGCGGCGGGTATTTGGGCAGGTTGATCGGCTCACCATTGAAAAACACGTCGTGGATGAAACGCAGTGAGTAGGCCACCGAAAACACCCCGGCCAGGGTCGCCGCGGCGGGAATCAGCCAACTGAAGCTACCCAGCATGTGCTGGTCGAGGGTTTCCCCGAAAAACATTTCCTTGCTCAGGAAACCGTTAAGCAGCGGTACCCCGGCCATCGCCGAAGACGCCACCATGGCCAGCACCGCGGTATGTGGCATGTACTTCCACAAGCCGTTGATGCGCCGCATGTCGCGACTCCCCGTCTCGTGATCGATAATACCGGCGGCCATGAACAGTGAGGCTTTGAAGGTGGCGTGGTTGATCACATGGAAAATCGCCGCTACCGCCGCCAAGCGCGAATCCAGTCCGAGCAACAGGGTAATCAGCCCCAGGTGGCTGATCGTCGAATAGGCCAGCAGGCCTTTCAGGTCGTGCTGGAATAGCGCCATGCAAGCGCCTACCAGCAAGGTGGTCAGCCCCGTCAGGCTGACCAGATAGAACCAAAGCTCATGCCCGGACAATGCCGGATAGAGACGTGCCAACAGGAATACCCCGGCTTTCACCATGGTCGCCGAATGCAGGTAAGCGGAAACCGGGGTAGGCGCCGCCATCGCGTGTGGCAGCCAGAAATGGAAGGGAAACTGCGCCGACTTGGTAAAAGCGCCCAGCAGGATCAGCACCAGCAACACGGGATAGAGCGCATGGGCCCGCACCTGATCACCGGCCGCCAGCACATCCTGCAACTCAAAGCTGCCGACCACATGCCCCAGCAGCAGGATACCGGCCAGCAGCGCCAGACCACCACCCGCTGTCACCGTCAAGGCCATCCGCGCACCACGCCGAGCGTCGCTACGCTGTCCCCAGAAGCCAATGAGCAGGAAAGACGAAAGGCTGGTCAGCTCCCAGAACACCAGCATGAGCAACAGGTTGGATGACAACACCACCCCGAGCATTGCCCCCATGAACAGCAGGAGATAGGCATAGAAGCGCCCCATGGGTTCGCTCTTGCTCAGGTAATAGCGTGCATAGAGGATCACCAGCAAGCCAATACCGAGGATTAGCAAGGCGAACAGCAGCGCCAAGCCATCCAGGCGCAAGCTGAAGTTGAGGCCCAACTGCGGCAACCACGGCCAGTACAGGCTCGGACGCGCGCCATCAATCACCGCCCCCGCCTGCCCCAGCAGCAGCCCCAAAGCCAGTAAGGGTGCCAAGGCGGCTGCCACGGCACACAGCGAACGACCATAACGCTCGGCCAGCAAAGGTAGGCCGGCTCCAAGGAACGGCAGGGCGATCAACAGCGCCAGGGTCATCTAGGGTGATCCTCCAAGCACCTCGGCGGTGCACTCGGCAAAAGCGCGGATTATCACGAGCCTGAGGAGAATCGTCAGGTACGCAATTATTTCCAAACACGAACGGAGTGGCCGCTGAACGTCATATGCCGATCAACAGGCCACGCAATGAGATAGCTTTCTAGCACAGGCCGTGCCAGAACGAAAAGCCGCCCCAGAACAGGGGCGGCGGCAGGTTCAGCGTGCGACGCGGCTAGTGCCGTTGACCGTGAGGATACGAACCCGGTCGCCCACACGGAAGATTTCGTTGGGCTGTACTTCCTGTACATAGGCTCGCAGGCTGCCATCATCCTCGCGCACGGTGATCTCGACACCCTGGGTGCGGGTCAAGCCTTCCTCGGCAGCGGCACCCAGCATGCCGCCAGCCAGTGCACCGATCACCGCGGCCACGGCACTGCCCCGACCACCACCTACGCTACTGCCACCGATACCACCGATCACCGCACCCGCCCCTGCGCCGATCGGCGTCTTGGTGCCTTCGATCTGCACCGGACGTAACGACTCGATGGTCCCCAGGCGCACGGTCTGCACCCGGCGTGCTTCATCCCGACTGTAGGTATCGCCGCTCAGGTTGGAGGTACAACCAGCCAACCCCAGCAGCATGGCGCTGAGGGTAACACCCAGCCACATCGATTTACCCATGACTCTCTCCCTATGGCAGGTCGCCTCTGGCGCCCATGCATTGTTTGACTGCACCCTGTTAGAGCAGGGCGAGCGGCATCTGGTTCAATCCTTTGTGTTCTTCGAGACGCCAGCAAGGCGTAACTGGCCCTAGAATAGCTGCTCTTTTCCGCCAGCCCAATCATCAGGAGTGCCGCACATGGACTACTTCATCATTTTCATCACCACGGCCGCCGGACTGTATTTCCATTACTGGCTATACCGGCGCATCCGCCTGTGGACACAACGCGACCTGGCCTTATCCATGGCTGCAGACAACCCACAGATGCGCCCGTTCATGCTCGAACAACTGCAACAGGCCCAGCAACGCAAGCTGCGCGGCGCAGCGCTGGAAAACTTCCTGCGCCAGGCCGCTGCCAGCTACCACCAGCAAGCGCGCTGAGCGGCGCGCCGCTTAACCCAGGCAAACCACGCGCGGGCGCCCGAGCAGGCGATCAACCAGTACCGCCACCAACAACATGGCCAGTACCGGCAACAACCAACCCAGGCTCTGCTCGGCCAAAGGCAGCCCACCAATCCAGGCCGGCACCCAGTCGTTCAGGCCGGCCGCAGCCAGGCCGTCGCACAGCCCAAACAGCAGGGTCACCAGCATCACCGGCACGAACACCCGCGCCGGCGACAACCACAAGCGATCTGCCAGGCTCAGCGCCACCAACACAATGGCCAGCGGATAGAGTCCAACCAAAACAGGGATCGAAACACTGATCAACTGGGTCAGCCCCTGGTTGGCCACCAGCAGACTGAACACACCGAACACGACGACGACTGTGCGGTAGGACACCGGCAACAGATTGCTGAAAAACTCACCACAGGCCGTCAGCAAGCCTACCGCGGTGGTCAGGCAGGCCAGGGTAATAACCACCGCCAACAACAGGCTGCCTGACGTGCCAAAGCTGTGCTGGACATACGCGGTGAGTACCTGCACGCCATTCTGCGCCTCACCGGCAATGCCCTGGCTGGTCGCCCCCAGATAGAACAGTGCCAGGTAAACCAGCGACAGACCGCAGGCAGCTATTACCCCGGCAATCACCGAGTAGCGGGTTACCAGCGCCGCTGCGCTGACCCCACGATCACGAATGGCCGTGGCGATAACGATGCCGAACACCAGTGCACCGAGCGTATCCATGGTCAGATAGCCCTGCAGGAAGCCCTGCACGAACGGCGCCTCGCGATAGCTGTCAGCCACCTGGCCAATCTCTCCAGCCGGAGCAAACGCCGCAGCGCCACCCAGCACCAGCAAGGCGGCCAGCAATACCGGGGTGATGAATTTACCAATGCGATCGACCAAGCGTCCGGGATTGAGTGCCAGGAACAACACCGCAGAAAAATACACCAGCGTGTAGATCAACAAGGCCTGCGCGCTATTGCCAACGAAAGGCACCACGCCCATCTCGAAAGACACTACGGCAGTGCGCGGTGTTGCGAAGAGCGGGCCGATTGCCAGGTAGACTGCCACGGCCAGCAGGCTACCGGCCACCTTGCCCAGCGGTGCAGTCAGGCGATCCATCCCCCCCCCCACACGCGCCAGTGCCACCACGGTCAACAGGGGCAGGCCGACCCCGGTAAGCAGAAAGCCCAGTGCGGCCTGCACGAGGTTTTCCCCGGCGGCCAGCCCGGCGCTGGGCGGGAAAATGATATTGCCAGCCCCGAGGAACAGGGCAAAGGTCATAAAGCCAAGGGCCAACAGGTCCTGGCTGCGCAATTGGTTCATAAGCGTTAGCACCACACGGAAAGTATTCGGTTCGGGCGCGTGCTCGGGCGGTTGGCCGCACGCTGTGCGTGCCAGCGGTTGGCTGGCTGCACAACAGACCATCAGCCTCCTTGTGGGAGGCAGCGGCTTGACAAAGTGGCGCACCTTAAAGGAAGCCGGCAGGTACCGCGATGCACAGCCGGCGGAGCGTCGGCCAGACATTCAGCAATGTCGCATATCTATAACTTGACCTGGCAATCAGCTTATCGCGCCTGCTACAGCAGCCCAGCACATGCAATCCGCTGGCAAGCCACAACGAAGCGGATTATTGTCAGATGAGTGCTCTGGTATCGCACCGTACCGGCGTACCGTTTCCATCACAAAAGGAGTTTGCCCATGAAAAAACTGCTCACCCTTGGCCTGGCTGCCCTGCTGCTGACCGGCTGTGCCAGCGAGTACCTGTTGATCACTAACAACGGTGATGTGCTGACCAGCTACGGCAAGCCGGAACTCGACAAGAACAACGGATTGCTGGAGTTCACCGATAGCGAAGGTCGCATTCAGCAGGTGCCTCAAGACACCATCAAGACGGTGATCGAACGCTAGTCCTGATAGCCCCGGCGGGTCATGCAGTCCCGCCAGGAGCGGCGTTCAGAGGAGCGCCTCGTCCGCCATCAGACGAGCGACTTCGCACAACGCCAACTCCTCCTGCCCCTGCCAGTCACCGGCGAGCGCACTCAGGCGCAGTACATGCGTGTCATGCTGGCAATCCACCTGCATCCAGTGCAGCGTGCCGGCGGGCAGGCTTAGCCCCTCCCCCGCATCCAGCCAGAGCTGCCAGACCTGCTCCTGACAAACCAGCGACAGTAGACAACTGCCCTCCAGCACCAGGCGCGCCTCTGCCCCGACAAAGCGCTGCGGCATGCCCAGGCGCTCCCGGCAGCCTTCCGACAAGGGCTGGCGCGGGCCACAGCTCAACAACTGCAAGGCTGGTAGAGCGGCCAGAAGCGCTTGCACACCCTCGAGCTGGCGCACGGCTTCCAACCAATCATCGTTAGCCTGACGAGCACGTCGCCAGGCTGCCGTATCAGGCAGGTGCAGGAGTGTCACGCCCGCCTCAGCCAGGGTCGTGGCAATATCCTCGGCATGCGTCAGGGTCTTCCAGGGCTGGGCCAGGGCAAACACACTCAAGCGACTCATGGGCAACTCCAGGTCAGCGATCAACAGGCAGGCGCCAGGCCAGTAACAGAAAAGCCAGCAATGCAGCCAGACTGGCCAGCGCGAAGGTCCAGCTCGCCCCCAGGACAGTCCAGGCATAGCCCGCGTACAGGGCTCCCAACGCACCACCAATACCCGACAGGGTGGCATAGAGTGCCTGCCCCTGCCCTTGCTGGCCAGCGGCAAAGTGGCGCTGGATGAAATGAATGGCAGCGGCGTGGAAACAGCCAAAGGTGGCAGCATGCAACAGCTGACTGAACAGCAGCAGCGCCAACTGATCTGCCCACCAGGCCAGCACCTGCCAGCGCAAGGCGGCCAGCAACAGGCTAAGCAGCAACAACTGGCGCAGCGTCACCCGCGCAAGGATCGGCAGCATGGCGAGGAACAGAAGGATTTCCGCCACCACCCCCAGCGCCCACAGCTGACCAATCAACCCGCGGCTGTAGCCCAAACCTTCCAGATACAGGCTGATAAAGGTGTAGTAAGGGCCATGGGACAACTGCATCAGCGCCACCGCCAGGTAGAACAACAGCACGCCCGGGGCACGCAATTGCTGCAGAAAACCGCTCGCGGCACGCGCCGCCGCCACCGTCTGGCGCACATCGGGCACCCACAGACTGGCCAGCAAAATACCCGCCATGATGAGCAGCAAGAGCCAGGGATAATGGCGCAACGGCAACCACTGCAGCAGATATCCCAGGCCCACCACGCTGACGATGAAGCCCACCGACCCCCACAGACGCAGGCGGCTGTACAACTCCGGACGCTCCTGCAGGTGCGCCAGGGTCAGTGCTTCGAACTGTGGAAGTACCGCATGCCAGAAGAACGCATGCAGGGCCATGACCAGCGCCAGCCAGAAGAACTGCTGACTGACGAAGATCAACGCCAGACTGAGCAGCGTGGCCAACGCCCCCAGGCGCACGATCAGCAGCCGCTGACCACTGCGATCAGCCAGCCACCCCCACAGGTTGGGTGCCAGACAGCGCATAAGCATGGGAATAGCCAGCAACTCGCCGATGCGCGCCGCGGAAAAGCCCAACTCGGCGAGGTACAGCGCCCAATAAGGCGCCGTAGCCCCCAACAAGGCAAAGTAAAAGAAGTAGAAGCCGGACAGGCGCCAGTAGGGCAAGGCGGCGCGCATTGACATCACCTTGTCGCGAGTAGCGCCGGGCTAAGCCACACAAGGCAGAGGGACATTCAGCACTGTCCCAACACCGGCGTCTGTACACGCACCTCGGCATTCTGACCACGCTGGCGCAACAGGTGGTCGAGCAGCACGATGGCCATCATCGCCTCAGCGATCGGCGTGGCGCGGATGCCGACGCAGGGGTCGTGGCGGCCCTTGGTGATAACGTCCACCGGGTTGCCGTCGACATCGATGGAACGCCCCGGCGTGGTAATGCTGGAGGTCGGCTTGAGCGCCAGGTGCGCGACGATCGGCTGGCCACTGGAGATTCCACCGAGGATGCCGCCGGCATTGTTGCTGAGGAAGCCCTCGGGAGTCAGCTCATCGCGGTGCTCGGTGCCGCGCTGGGCCACGCAGGCAAAGCCGGCACCGATTTCCACACCCTTGACCGCGTTGATACTCATCAGCGCATGGGCCAGGTCGGCGTCCAGGCGATCGAAAATCGGCTCACCCAGTCCGGGCATCACGCCTTCGGCGACCACGGTGATCTTTGCGCCCACCGAATCCTGGTCGCGGCGCAGCTGGTCCATGTAAGCCTCCAGTTCGGGCACCTTGTCCGGGTCGGGACTGAAGAAGGCATTCTGCTCGACGCTGTCCCAGGTTTTGAACGGGATCTCGATCGGACCGAGCTGACTCATATAGCCACGAATGATGATGCCCTGCGCAGCCAGCACCTTCTTGGCGATGGCACCGGCGGCCACGCGCATGGCAGTTTCGCGCGCCGAGCTACGCCCGCCGCCGCGGTAGTCGCGGATGCCGTACTTGTGATGGTAGGTATAGTCGGCGTGGGCCGGGCGGAACAGATCCTTGATCGCCGAGTAATCCTTGGACTTCTGGTCGGTATTGCGGATCAGCAGGCCGATGGAACAGCCGGTGGTCTTGCCCTCGAACACCCCGGAGAGGATTTCGACGACGTCGTCTTCCTGGCGCTGGGTGGTGTGGCGGCTGGTGCCCGGCTTGCGACGATCAAGGTCGTGCTGCAGGTCAGCCAGGCTCAGCTCGATGCCCGGCGGGCAACCGTCGACGATGGCCACCAGGGCCGGACCGTGGCTCTCGCCGGCCGTGGTGACAGTGAACAGCTTGCCAAAGGTGTTACCGGACATGCAGCAGCTCCGCAAATTCAGCAGGATCAAAGGCCGCGCAGTATAACAGCGGCTTCAAGCGCAGCGCATAGCGGCCGATAGCTTGTTGGCCTGGCGCAATGCTTGCGGCAGACTGCAGAAAACCACCACAGGCCCTGCGCATGAGCGAAACCGCCCCACATAGCCCGGAGACTCCCCTCGCCAGCGAGCCTGGGGAGCTGCCGAGTGCTTTCCCACGGGAAGACCAGGCGCATCCCTGGGCCGACCTGCCGGCCGAGCGTTTTCAGCTATTGCGCCTGGCCCCCTTGCCGATCGAACGCAAGAGTGGTGCGCGCCCCCTGCGCTTTGTCGAGCTGGGCCGGGTCGAACGCCACCACCCACGCCTGAGCCTGCTACGCCTGAGCCTGGCCCTGCCCGGCCAACTGCTGCACAAGGCAGACAACCTGCTGGAAATATGGGTCGATCATGGCCATAAACGGGTTCGCCTGGGGCCTGCCGGCGGCCTGAGCCTCAACCCGGAAAACCGCGGCCTGGGCCGTTTCATCCTGGCCCAGGCGATTCTCTGGCTACGCCAGCGTTGGGCGCATTACCTGCTGGAAGGGCAACTGCTGCAACCGAAGAACCCGCTCGACGAAGAGCTGCGGCAACGCCGCGAGCAAATGCTGGACAGCCTGGGCATTGCCTACGAGTACCTTGATCCACTGTTTACCCAACTGCAACTGAAGCCCTGTCGAATCAGCGAGCTCAAGGGTGAGTGGAACCGCGACAAAGTCCAGCTGGTCAGCCTGCTGGATGCCGCCAACATGCTCCAGCAGGCTGACCAGAACCTGCGCGAGCAGGATGCCCGCCTGCGCCAACTGAACGAGCAACTGCGCGCCCACAAGCGCGACGAGCATGGCCTGCGCTTCACCATCACCAGCCTGCTGGTGTTCTGCCTGTTTCAGACTGGCCTACTGATCTGGATGGCCCTGGCCTGATCAATCCTTCTGCACGCGGCTGCGAAACAAGGCTTGGTGCTGGCGACACTGCTCGGCGCTCAGCATGAACACCCCATGCCCACCCTGGCTGAACGACTGCCAGGCGAAATCCACTTCCGGGTACAGCGCCTCGACATGCACCTGGCTGTTGCCGACTTCGACATACAGCAGACCGCGTTCATTGAGATGATCAGCTGCTTCGGCCAGCAACTGACGCACCAGATCGAGGCCATCCTTGCCACAGGCCAGGCCCAGCATGGGCTCATGTCGGTACTCGGCCGGCATATCGGCAATATCCTCGGCATCCACATAAGGCGGATTGCACAGGATCAGATCGAAACGCTGCCCGGGCAGCCCGGCAAACCCATCGCCCTGTACGGTGTACACCCGCTGCTCCAGGCCATGTCGCTCGATGTTCAGGTTAGCCACTTCCAGCGCCTCGAAAGACAGGTCGCCCAGCACGACCTCCGCTTCGGGGAAGGCATAGGCCGCTGCAATACCGATACAACCCGAGCCACAACACAGATCCAGCACACGCTGCGGTGGCTCGGCCAGCCAGGGCTCGAAGCCCTGCTGGATCAGCTCACCCATGGGCGAGCGTGGGATCAACACACGCTCGTCGACCACGAACGGCAGCTCGCAGAACCACGCTTCACCGAGTAGGTAAGCCGTCGGCACACGCTCTTCGATGCGTCGACGCAACAGGTACTGCAAATGCTCGCGCTCGTCGTCCTCCAGGGCACAGTCCAGGTAGGCATCGGCCATGTTCCAGGGCAACTGCAAGGCGCCCAGAACCAGTTGCCGCGCCTCATCCCAGGCATTGTCAGTGCCGTGACCAAAGAACAGTTCATGCTGATGAAAGCGGCTGACCGCCCAGCGGATATGGTCGCGCAGGGTACGCAGGGAGGAAGTAGTGGCCACGAAATGCGCTCCTTGAAAGGGGCCGGCAGTTTAGCCTGCCGGTCAAGCTGAAAAAAATATTTTGCCAGCCAGGCTGCGACATCTTGCCCCAGACGGGGCTTCCAGCTAGTTTGCAACAAATTTTTTCGACCGCCCGGCAGGCGCTCTAACAGGGGCAAAGCTCTCCAAGGAAGGCAGTCGCCGCTGCGGGCAGAACGCCACTTTCCCATCCTACGAGACGCCTACCATGGTTATTGAACCCTTCTCGCTGACCGGCTTGCTGGTCCTGGCGATATTCCTGATTGGCATGACGCTGATCATCTTCGAAGCCCAGCTGGAAATGGACAAGTTCAAGCCAGCGATGTTCATGATGTCCGGGCTGGTGGTCATTGGCGTGCACTATGCCTTCTACGATCCCAGCGGCTTCCCGCGTTTCCTCGAGGCGCAGAACGAAACCAAAGAGGAGCTGTTCGGGCTGATCGCCTTCATGGCCTTCATGTGGATGATCGTCGAACTGCTCAATGAACGTAATGTGTTCAATGCCCTGAATGGCTGGCTGAAAGCGCGTGGCCTCGGTGCACGCGGCATGTTCTGGGCGACCGGCGCACTGTCGGCGATGCTTGCGCCCTTCATCAACAACTTCACCACGGCAATGATCTTCGGCAAGTCGATCACCCACATGTCCAGCCACACCCGCTACCGGCATATCGCCCTGTGCAATATCGTCGTAGCGTCCAACAGCGGCGTCTGGTTTCTCGGCACTTCAACCAGCCTGATGGTCCTGCTGGCAGGCAAGATCAGCCTGCTCGGCCTGTTGCTGTTGCTACCCTCGGCGCTGATCGGCTGGCTGCTATTCGCCTTGGTCATGCACCTCTTCTACCTGCGCCCACTCAAGGGTGAAGATCTGCTGGACGTCAGCGACACGGTCGACAGCGCCCTCAAACCTGGCGGTGCCGGTATTGCCCTGGTCGGACTGCTCGCCGTGGTGGGTGCCGTACTGTGCAACGTCGTACTGCATGTCAGTATCGAATTCGCCATTGGCATCGGCCTGGGCTTCGTCGCCCTCTACACCTGGACCCTGATGCGCCGCGGCATCGAACTGCCCTGGCAGGATCAGCTACAAAAGGTCGAGTGGAACGCCCTGCTGTTCTTCATCGGCATCATCACCTCGGTGGCCTGCCTCAACCATGTCGGCTGGCTCAGCTACATCTCCCGACTGTTCGAGATGTTCGACCCGACCACGGTCAACCTGCTGCTCGGGGTTATCTCCGGGATCATGGACAACGTGCCGGTAGAGGCCGCCGCGCTGATGTCCAAACCCAACCTGGGCGCTGACCAGTGGGCTCTCAACACCCTGATGGTCGGTATCGGCGGCTCGCTGACCGTCGTCGGCTCAGCAGCCGGGATCATGGCCATGACCCTGGATCGCAGCTACAGCTTCGGCGTCCACCTGCGCTTCCTGCCGGCCATTCTGGTCAACTTCTTTGGCTCGCTCGGCGCCTGGTACGTGCAATATCAGGTATTCGCCCTGTATTGAGTCGCGACGGTTCACAACGGACGGCAGAGGACTGACAATAGCGCCCTGCCGTCAACAAGGAGCCGCCAATGTCCAGCGTCAAGACCCTGCTGCAGCTGACCGGGCGCAGCTATGCGCCGGCCAGCCTGAAGAATGCCACCCTGGTGGTGATCGATACGCAGGAAGAATACCGCAGCGGTGCCTTACGCCTGCCCGCGCTGGAAAGTGCCGTGGCGGAAATCAGCCGCCTGTTGCAGCAGGCCCGCGAACAGCAACGTCCCATCGTGCATGTTCGTCATCTGGGCGTGCCCGGTGGCATCCTCGACCCCAGTGGCCCGCGCGGCGCACATCTCCCCGAGTGCATCCCGCAGCCTGGCGAAGTGCTGATCGAGAAGCGCCTGCCCAATGCCTTCTCCAATCCGCAACTGCATGAGCAGCTGCAAAGCATTGGCAATCTTGACCTGATCGTGGTTGGTTTCATGACTCACTCCAGTGTCAGCACCACGGTCAGAGCGGCCAAGGACTACGGTTATCGCGTCACCCTGGTCGAGTCTGCCTGCGCCACCCGCGACCTGCCCGACCGCACCGGTGGCAGCATGCCAGCCGAGCAGGTACAACGTGCCGAACTGATTGCCCTGGCTGACAACTTTGCCTGCGTGGTCGACAACCTGCAGGCGCTCAACTGAGTATCCTCCAGGAACCGCTCGCCTCCGATACGGTCTCACGGCCAACCCTGCGAGGATCGCCGATGAAGTCGAACAACGGTTTCAACCCCCGCTGCCTGCGCCAACACACGGTGCGCTGCTGGCCACTGCGCCTCCTCGCCCACGCCCTGCTGCTCGGCGGACTGCTGTTGACTGGGCTGGCCGGATTCAGCGTCTGGCCTTATCGCACAACGCCCGCGGCGGACATGGAACAGGCCATTGCCTACCTGGCAGGTGCCGGCTTGCTGCTGGCAAGTGCCTGGCTGCTACGTCGCCGTCAGGGTCGCCGCCTGCAACACAACAGCCTGGTGCTTGATCCGCGCCTATTGAAGAAGGGTCGCTGAGTGGGCGGCAACCCGGGTAGAATGCCGCCCTCTTGTGGAGAGCCCGATGCAAGACGACGATTTTTCCCTGTTCACTCGCCAGATGCACGGCATACGCCGGCTACAGGTCGACCAGGCCGACACGGGCAAACCCCGAGCCGATCGACAATTGATCGAGCGACGCCGTCAACAGGCGCTACAGACCACAAGTAGTCTGCAGGTGGACGGTCTGTCTGATCTGTTCGTCATTGATGTCGGCGCCGAAGATGCACTGTACTGGGGGCGTGACGGCCTGCAGGATAGCCAGCTGCGCAAACTCAAGGCTGGCCAGGTGGCCTTCGAAGGCAGCCTCGACCTGCATGGCATGAGCGTGGAAAAAGCCCGGGAAAACCTCTGGGAATTCCTCGCCGAAGCCACCCGCCTGGAAGTGCGCTGCGTGCGCATCACCCACGGCAAGGCCGCGCGCCTCGATGGCCGCAAGCCCTTGCTGAAGAGCCACGTCAACACCTGGTTGCGCCAGCATCCGCAAGTACTCGGTTTCACCTCCTGCCTGCCGCGTCATGGCGGCACCGGCGCACTCTATGTGTTGCTCAAGCGCAGCATGCTCGAAGGGCGCGACGAATAAGTCGTCCGCCTGCCGCACCCGCCCCGTATTGTTAGAGACCCCTGCCATGCCCCTGCAACAGCATTACCACGCCATCCTTGAACAACTGGGTGAAGACCCGGCTCGTGAGGGCCTGCGCGATACCCCCAAGCGTGCCGCCAAGGCCATGCAGTACCTGTGCCGCGGCTACCAGCAAAGCCTTGAGGAGGTCACCAACGGCGCGCTGTTCAGCTCGGACAACAGCGAGATGGTGCTGGTGCGCGACATCGAGCTGTACTCCTTGTGCGAGCATCACCTGCTGCCCTTCATCGGCAAGGCCCAGGTTGCCTACATTCCCAATGGCCAGGTGCTGGGCTTATCCAAAGTAGCGCGCATCGTCGACATGTATGCGCGGCGCCTGCAGATCCAGGAAAACCTTACCCGGCAGATTGCCGATGCCATCCAGCAGGTGACCGGCGCACTCGGCGTAGCCGTGGTTATCGAAGCCCAGCACATGTGCATGATGATGCGCGGTGTGGAAAAGCAGAACTCCAGCATGGTCAGCTCGGTCATGCTCGGTGAATTCCGCGACAACCCAGCTACACGCAGTGAATTTCTCAGCCTGATTCGTCGCTAACCAGGAGTGACCATGCTTATCAAGACATTACGCCTGGCCCTTGGCCAACTTATCGTACTGCTCGACCTGCTGACCCGCCCACGCAAGCAACAGCGCACGCCACAGGCCCAGGCCGAAGTCGAACAGGCCGCCCAGCACTTGGCCCTCTACCAGTTTCACGCCTGCCCGTTTTGCGTGAAGACACGCCGCGCCCTGCATCGCCTGAATGTGCCGGTTGCTCTGCGTGATGCCAAAAACAACGCCGAGCATCGCCAGGCACTGGCCGAACAGGGTGGCAAGATCCAGGTGCCCTGCCTGCGCATCGAAGAAAACGGCCAGAGCCAGTGGCTTTACGAATCCAAGGCGATCATCGCCTATCTGGAGCAACGCTTCGCCTAACAGGCCATGGCCAGGTGCCCGGGCTGGCTGGCAACCCGTGCCAGCCAGGCACGCACAGCCGGATAAGCGTGCAGCGTAAAACCCGCCTGCTCGGCCACATGGCTGTAGGCATATAACGCAATATCCGCCAGGGTGTACTGCTCCCCGACCAGAAACGGCGTGCGCTGCAACTGCTGCTCCATCACCCGGAAGGCCTTGTCGCCGCCCAACAGGCACTGCGCGTATTCATCGCGACGCTCATCCGGCAAGCCCTGGAACAGGCGAATGAAGCGCGCGGTAGCGACATAGGGTTCGTGGCTGTATTGCTCGAAGAACTGCCATTGCAGCATTTGTGTACGCAAACGCGGCTCGTGCGGAATCCAGGCCGTGCCGTCGGCCAGGTAGTTGAGGATGGCATTGGACTCCCAGAGAAAGCTGCCGTCCTCCAGCTCCAGCAGAGGAATCTTGCCGTTGGGGTTCTTGGCCAGAAACTCGGCGCTGCGCGTTTCGCCCTTGAGCACATCGACAGCCTGCCACTGGTAATCCTGCTGCAACAGGTTCAGCAGCAGTTTGACCTTGTAGCAGTTACCGGAACGCTCATCGCCATAGACCTTGAGCATGGCTAGCACACTCCCTGCGCCCGACGGATCACCGCCGCCAGGCGGCGCAGGCCCTCAGACAGCTTTTCCGGCGGAACGTGGCTGAAGTTCAGCCGCAGATAACCCGGATTGGCCTCGGGATCGACGAAGAATGGCTCACCCGGCATGAACGCCACCTGTTCGGCCATGGCCGCCGCCAGCAGCTGGCGAGTGTCCTGCTTGTGCTTGAGGGTCAGCCAGAAGAACAGCCCGCCCTGCGGCACCTGCCAGGTCGCCAGGTCGCTGAAGTGCTCCTCCAGCGCAACCTGCATGGCATCACGACGCAGGCGATAGAAGTCGCGCAACTCGGCCAGGTGCGCGCGGTACTTGTCCGTGCCCAGCCACTGCAACGCCTGCCACTGGCCAATACGGTTGGTGTGCAGGTCGGCCGCCTGCTTCAAGCGCAGCAGATAAGGGAACAGATCCGGCGTGGCGATCAGGAAACCGACGCGCAAGCCCGGCAGCAGGGTCTTGGACAGCGTGCCGGTATAGATCCAGCTGGCCCGTTTGAGGCGGCTGACAATCGGCGTAGCGTCCGCCCGGTCAAATACCAGCTCGCGATAGGGTTCATCCTCGATCAGGGTGACCTGGAATTCATCCAGCAGCGCCGCCACGGCATCCCGCTTGGCCTCGCTGTAACGCACCGCAGACGGATTCTGGAAAGTCGGGATCAGGTAGGCGAAAGCCGGTTTGTGCTGCTGCAGCCGCTCGCGCAGCGCCGCCAGATCAGGGCCATCAGCCTCTTGTGGCACGGTCAGGCAATCGGCACCGAACAGCTGGAAGGACTGCAGTGCAGCCAGGTAGGTCGGCGCCTCGAGCAGAATCTCGGTACCCGGATCGATGAACAGCTTGCTGGCCAGATCGAGCGCTTGCTGCGAACCGCAAGTCACCAGCACCTGACTGGCATCGCAGGGCACACCAAGGCGGCGCGCCTCGGCGGCAATCGCCTCACGCAGTGCCGGCTCGCCTTCGCTCATGCCGTACTGGCTCAGCGCCGCCGGCATCTCGTCCCACTCCACCTTCGGCAGCATCGGCTCGGCGGGCAAGCCGCCGGCAAAGGACATGACTTCCGGGCGCTGCGCGGCAGCGAGGATTTCACGGATCAGGGAGCTTTTCAGGCGGGCGATGCGTTCGGAGAAGGCCATGGAAATACCTGGGTGCAAAAGACAAGAAAGATGAGTCAAACTGATTGACCGAAACTACGCCGCCACCCAGGGATACGTCAATATGCCTGACCTAAAAAATCCACAGGTGCAACAGGCCGCCATGGAAGCCTTCTTCTTTGGCTACCAGGCCTTCACCGCCAAGCCGGACGAAATGCTCGCGCGCCGAGGGCTGTCGCGCGTGCATCACCGCATCCTGTTCTTCATCGCCAAGTACCCGGGACTGAGCATGAAGGAGCTACTTGGCTACCTGGGGGTGAGCAAGCAGGCACTCAATACGCCCCTGCGCCAGCTGATGGAAATGCATCTGGTGCAGAGCGAGGCGGCCGCCGATGACAAACGCAAGCGCCTGCTCGGTTTTACCGCCGAAGGTGCACGCCTGGAACAGGCCCTGCGCCGTGAGCAGGCACGCCTGCTGCAACGCGTCTTCGCCGAGGTGGGCGAAGACGCCGTGCAGGGCTGGTTGAAGGTCAACCTGGCCCTGGCCCACGGTCGCAACGTCGGCTCGTGACTGTACGGCTCACTGACCCGCTGACTGTACCGTGACGTCCGGCACGCTCAACGCCTAGGCTTGCCTGCTGTCGCGGAGCCTGTCATGACCCCAGAACTGCTGTTGGCCTTTGTCCTGTTTGCCTTTGTCACCTCGGTCACCCCGGGGCCTAACAATATGATGCTGCTGGCCAGCGGCGTGAATTTCGGCCTGCGCCGCAGCGTGCCACACATGCTCGGGGTCAGCCTGGGTTTCATGCTACTGGTGCTGGCTGTCGGCCTGGGTCTGGGCCAGCTGTTCCAGCGCTGGCCGTTGCTGCACGCGCTGCTGGCCTGGGGCGGCGCGACCTACCTGTTGTACCTGGCCTGGAAGATCGCCCGCGTCGCGCCGAGCGACAGCGGCGCAGCCCCCGGAAAGCCCTTTACCTTCGTCCAGGCCGCGGCCTTCCAGTGGATCAACCCCAAGGCCTGGGTCATGGCGATCACCGCCATAGGCACCTACATCCCCCAAGAGGATTTCCTCGGCAATCTGTTGCTGCTTGCCCCACTGTTCGCCCTGGTCAACGGGCCCAGCGTAGGTCTCTGGACCGTGGCCGGCAGCCTGCTACGCAAGCTGTTGCAGGACTCGCGCAAACGGCGTCTGTTCAACCATGGCATGGCCATGCTGCTGGTACTGTCGCTCTACCCCATCCTCGCCGAGCGTGGCCTATGAGCATGCCGTTTTTGCAGCGCCTGTGGCGCGACTCAGCCCCCAGCACCCTGATCGCCGGCTTCATTGCCATGCTCACCGGCTACACCAGCTCGCTGGTCCTGATGTTTCAGGCGGGCCAGGCAGCCGGCTTGAGCAACGGGCAAATTTCCTCATGGATCGCCGCCCTGTCGATCGGCATGGCCGTGTGCTGCATCGGCCTGTCCTTGCGCTACCGGGCACCGGTAATGATCGCCTGGTCGACGCCAGGCGCCGCACTGCTGGTCAGCAGCTTGCCGCAAGTGCCCTACGGGGAAGCCATTGGTGCCTACATACTGGCTTCCGCATTGATCGTGCTGATCGGCCTGAGCGGCAGCTTTGATCGTCTCATGCGGCGTATCCCCGGCTCGCTAGCCGCCGCCCTGCTGGCTGGGGTGCTGTTCAAGATCGGCCTGGAAATCTGCGTAGCCGCCGAACAGCAGCCCGTCCTGGTCATCGCCATGCTGCTCGCCTACCTGCTCGGCAAACGCCTGTGGCCACGCTACGCCGTACTCGCTGCCCTGCTGACCGGTAGCCTGCTGGCCGGCTGTTTCGGCTTGCTGAACTTCGAGAGGTTCCAGCTACAGCTGGCGACCCCGCACTGGACCACCCCCAGCTTCTCGCTGGCGGCGACGATCAGCATCGGCATTCCGCTGTTCGTCGTCGCCATGACCTCGCAAAACCTGCCCGGCATGGCCGTATTGCGCGCCAACGGCTACGACGTACCGGCTTCCCCCTTGCTGACCAGCAGCGGTCTGGCTTCGCTTCTGCTGGCGCCCTTCGGCAGCCATGGCATCCATCTGGCGGCCATCAGTGCTGCACTCTGCGCCGGTCCGGAAGCCCACGAAGACCCCCGCCGACGCTATACGGCTGCCGTCTGTTGCGGGCTGTGCTACGCCATTGCCGGGGTTTTCGGAGCGACGCTGGCGGCACTGTTCAGCGCCCTGCCGAGTGCACTGATCCTGTCCATTGCCGCTTTGGCGCTGTTCAGTTCGATCAGCGGCGGCCTGACCCAGGCGATGAGCGAGCCGAGCGAACGCGAAGCGGCACTGTTGACTTTTCTGGTCAGCGCCTCGGGCATGACCCTGCTGGGGATCGGCTCGGCGTTCTGGGCCCTGGCCGCCGGGCTGCTGTGCTTACTCCTGCTACCCGGCAACGCGCAGAAAAAAGGCGCCTGAACAGGCGCCTGGCAAGCCCCGAAGGACTCAGATGACCGTCGCTCCGCCATCGACCACCAAGGCATGCCCGGTGGTAAAGGCCGCCTGGTCACAGCACAGGTAAAGCACCGCCATGGCCACTTCTTCGACGCTACCAATGCGCCCCACCGGGTGCATGGCGGCAGCAAATTCGCCTTTCTTCGGATCAGCCTGATAGGCACGGCGGAACATTTCGGTATCGATCACCGCCGGGCATACCGCATTGACGCGGATGTTCTTCTTGGCGTATTCGATGGCCGCCGACTTGCTGAGGCCAATCACCGCATGCTTGGAAGCGCTGTAGATACTCATCTTCGGTGCCGCATTGACCCCGGCCACCGACGCAGTATTGACGATGACCCCGCCGCCCTGGCCAAGCATCAGGTTCAGTTCCTCGCGCATGCACAGCCAGACACCTTTGACATTGACGCCCATGATGGCGTCGAAGGTTTCTTCGTTGCCTTCGCCCAGACGCCCCTGTTCGATCTCGATACCGGCATTGTTGAAAGCATAGTCAATGCGACCGTAGCGCGCCTTGCCGGCCTCGATGAGCGCCTTGACCTGCTCAGCGCAAGTCACGTCGCATGCCTGGAAAAAAGCCTCGCCGCCGGCAGCACGAATCAGCTCGGCAGTTTCCTCGCCACCTTGCGCATCGCGGTCAGCCAGCACTACCTTGAGCCCTTCGCCGGCAAAGGCCAGCGCCGTGGCCCGGCCAATGCCTGCTGCTGCCCCCGTCACCAGGGCGACCTGCCCGGAAAACTTCATCGCCATTGCATGATCCTCTGCATTGAGTAAAAAACCCCTGCAGTCTAGTCATGCCGGCCCTGGCATCGGCAGCATCATCAGCCGGGTAATGGCCGGACCATGCGGCGCATTGATCATGCGCGCCCTGAGCGGCTCAGCGCAGCTCGGCCAGCACCCCTGCCAGCGCCTGGGCCGGATCACTCGCCTGGCTGATTGGCCGACCGATCACCAGGTAGTCGGCACCGGCGAGCAACGCCTGGGCAGGCGTGAGAATACGCTTCTGGTCATCCGCGGCGCTGCCGGCGGGGCGAATACCCGGTGTGACCAGTTTGAGCTGTGGCTGGGTCTGCTTCAGGGCCGGTGCTTCTTGGGCGGAACAGACCAGGCCATCCAGGCCCGCCTCGGCAGCCAGGCTGGCCAGACGCAACACCTGCGCCTGCGGCAGCACATCCAGGCCGATACCCACGAGGTCATCGCGTTCCATGCTGGTCAGTACGGTCACTCCGATCAGCAAAGGGCGTGGCCCGGCGAGCTTGTCCAGCTCGTTGCGGCAGGCCGCCATCATGCGCAGCCCTCCACTGCAGTGCACATTGACCATCCACACACCCAGCTCGGCGGCGGCACGTACCGCCATGGCCGTGGTATTGGGAATATCGTGGAATTTCAGGTCAAGGAATACCTCGAAGCCGCGCCCCTGCAGGTCCTCGACGATAGCCGGGCCGCAGCGGGTGAACAGCTCCTTGCCGACCTTGACCCGGCATTGCTGCGGATCAAGCTGGGCAGCCAGCGCCATGGCGCTTTCGCGGTTGGGAAAATCAAGGGCGACGATGAGGGGGGACTGGCAGGACATGGACAGCTCTCGGCAAAAAAACGCTGGGCATTCTAGCAGGCCGGAGTGCCGACCGGCGCAAGGCAGGCCAGCGTCCAGGCAACTATGCTGTTAATCAGCCCGACAACGGCCAAGGAGGACGCCCATGCTTACCCGCCCAGCCCTGTTCCTGCTCGGTCTTGCACTATCCGGCGCCCTGTTGGCCGAACAACCTGAACCGCCGGCGCTGCATTACCTGACCGAATCATTCCCCCCCTACAACTACAGCGACAACAACGTGCTGCGCGGCATTGCCGTGGATTTGCTGGTCAGCGCCACCCAGGGCAGCGCCCAGCCGGTGACGCGCAGCCAAATCCGCTTGCTGCCCTGGCCGCGCGCCTACCGCATGGCCCTACAGGAGCCTGGCAGCGTGCTGTTTTCCACCACACGCAGCGCCGAGCGTTAAACACTCTTCAAATGGGCAGGCCCTATCTGTGCAACCCGGGTCGTACTGCTCGCCCTGAAAAGCCGGCAGATCCGCATCGATGATCCACAACAGCTCAGGCAATACCGCATCGGCGTAGTGCCCGAGGATATCGGCGAAGTCGCCAGCCTGCGCGTCGGCGTGCCACGCCAGCAACTGCAGCGTTCATCCAGCGCCGATGCCCTGGCCCGCCAACTGCATGCCGGACGCATCGACCTGTGGGCCTACGACGAGCATGTGGCACGCTGGTTCCTGCGCAATGTGCGCCTGGATCCGGAAGATTTCGAAGTAGTCCACGTGCTGCAGGAAGGTGTGTTGTGGTACGCCTTTCATCCACAGACCGATGATCAGCAGGTACGCCAGCTACAGGAAGCCCTCGATCGTGTACGCCGCCTACCCGGCAAGATCGGCCCGAGCCTGTATGACGATATCCTGCTCAATTACCTGTAGCTGTAGCCGGCTGGCGTAGTCGGCCTGATCTCTGCAACACTGCACAGGCCATCAATCGCCCTCAAGGAGAACAGCATGCCGTGGTATGCTTGGCTGATCATCGCCCTGGCCCTCGGCGCGATCATCGGCAACCTGCTGCTGCTACGCGACAGCGCCCGCAAGATCGACCTCACACCCGAGCAACTTGAGCGCATACGCCAGCGCAACGCCCAGGCCGATCGCGACGAACAGGCCTAGCGTGGTTAACGCGCCTGCAGGTCGTAGCGCGCCAGCAAGGCGGCATATTCGGCCGTGCCCCGCAGCTGTTCGAGCAATTGACTGAGCTGTGTGCTACTGATCGGTGCTTGCGCCCGCAGCAACGCCTGATGCTGGTAATACTGATCGGCGCGCTCTGATACCAAGAGGGCCTGACGTAGCTGCGGGTGCCGGGTCAGGTACAGGGCCAGGTAAGAACGCGCCACCACGGTAAGATCGACACGACCGCGCTGTACCATCAGCAGGTTACTGTCGTGCGAGTAGGTCAACACCGCCTGGAAGGTTTGACGTAGTTGTTCCTGGTCGGCGTTGAAGCCGGCAAAGCCATAGTGGTAGCCGCTGTACAGGGCCATGCGCTTGCCAGTGAAATCATCGAAATACTGCTGATCACGCCCGGCCATGGCCTTGGCCACATACACCTCGGTATCCTCGATCAGCAGATCGACAGTTTGCACCGGCTGCGTCTGCCAACCCCAGCGCAACGACTCGAAAAACATCAGGTCGACACGCCCGCGCGCCATGTCCTGATAGCGCCGGGTAGGCGAAGTCGGCACCAAGTGGAAGCGAAAGTCAGCCTGCTGGCGATTTAGCAAGACCAGCAGCTCCGGCAACAGGCCGGCAGCACCGGCACGCTCCGGATGCTCGACATAGGGCGGGAAATGGTAGGCGCCGACACGCACATCCTGTGGTTCGGCCAGTGCCTGCAGGGAATGGAACAACAGCATGAGGGCCAAGCCCACCGGCTTCAGCCCGCGCCAGGGTAACGACATCAAAACCTCAACTGATCAATGAGGACGCCTGAAGTGTCAGGCTAGCGCAGTGCCAGCCGTTTGCCAGTTCAGCGTTCCTTGATGACCAGCGCCAGGGCTTCCTCTGCCAACTGGTCCAGGCTCATCGGGCCATCGGCACGAAACCAGGTGGTTGTCCAAGACAACGCACCGGTCAGCAAGCGGCGCATGATGAACGGATCGCTATGGAAGAACCCGGCATCCCGTGCCTCGTTCAGCACCTGCAGCCAGAGCTGCTCGTAGGTGTCACGCAGACCGAGAATATAGGTACGCCCCTCGTCGGACAGCGAACGCCACTCGTACACCAGCACGCCCATGGCTTCGCCGGTACCGCCCATGATCGACTGCAGCTCACAGCGAATCAGCGCCAGTACACGTCCGCGAATATCCTGCGCATCGGCCAGCGCGGCCTGCATCAATGCCGTGTTGTAGCGAATGGTCTCCTCCATCACCGAACGGAGGATCTCATCCTTGCTCTTGAAGTGATGAAAGATGCTCCCCGACTGGATACCCACCGCGCCAGCCAGATCACGCACCGTAGTGCGCTCATAACCCTTGCTGCGAAACAGGTGTGCAGCCGTTTGCAGCAGTTTGCCGCGTGCACTCTCGGGGTCGGTGACCTGACCGCTGGCCACCAGTTGCTGCATGACCTCACGGGCTTTCTGCTCATCCAGACTCATGTCTTGGGCCTCATACTGCTGATGCCGCGCACTCTAGGCGCAGGCAGCCAACCAAGCAAGCGCTTGGATTAAATTGCCACAGCCTCTTTTCAACCAAGCGCTTGCTTGGTAGTGTTCGCTTCACCCTATTCATGTGTTGCGGACAACTCCAATGACCCAAACCGTACGCATCGGTTGCGCTTCCGCCTTCTGGGGCGATACCTCGACTGCCGCCGCCCAACTGGTTCGCAGCGCCGAACTGGATTACCTGGTGTTCGACTACCTCGCCGAGGTGACCATGTCAATCATGGCCGGCGCGCGCATGAAGAAGCCGGACGAGGGCTACGCCACCGACTTCGTCGAGGTGCTCGCCCCGCTGCTGGGCGAAATCGCGCAGAAGAAGATCCGCGTGATCAGCAACGCCGGCGGCGTCAACCCGACCGCCTGCGCCAAGGCCCTGGCCGCGGCCTGCGAGAAGGCCGGGGTCAATCTGAAGATCGCCGTGCTGCACGGCGACAACCTGCAGCCCAAACTGGGCGAACTGGCCAAGGCCGGGACCACCGAGATGTTCAGCGGCGCCCCGCTGCCGCCGATGTGCGTATCGGTCAACGCCTACCTCGGCGCCCCCGGCATCGTCGCCGCGCTGGAAGCCGGCGCCGATATCGTCATCACCGGCCGCGTGGTCGACAGCGCGGTGGTCAGCGCCGCGCTGGTGCATGAATTCGGCTGGGCCTGGACGGACTACGACAAGATTGCCCAGGCCGCGCTGGCCGGCCACATCATCGAATGCGGCGCACAGTGCACCGGTGGCAACTTCACCGACTGGCGCGACGTGCCGGACTACGAACATATCGGCTTCCCGGTCGTCGAGGTGCAGGCCGATGGCCGCTTCGTGGTCGCCAAACCCGAAGGCAGCGGCGGGCTGATCTCCACCCTGTCGGTGGGCGAGCAGATGCTCTACGAGATCGGTGACCCGCGTGCGTATTACCTGCCCGATGTGGTTTGCGACTTCACTCAGGTGCAGCTCACCCAGGTCGGCACCAACCGTGTCGAGCTGAAAGGCGCCCGCGGCCTTGCGCCGACCGCTCAGTACAAGGTCAGCGCCACCCACCCGGACGGCTTCCGCTGCACCGCCAGCTGCCTGCTGGCCGGTATCGATGCGGTAGCCAAGGCCGAACGGGTCAGCCAGGCGATCATCAACAAGACCGAAGAGATGTTCGCCGAGCGCGGCTGGGGCCCCTACAAGGAAGTGTGCATCGAACTGCTGGGCAGCGAAGCCACCTATGGCCCGCGCGGCCAGCGCGCTGACACCCGCGAAGTGGTGGTCAAGCTCGGCGTGCGCCACGCCAAGAAGGAAGCCCTGATCCTGTTCTCCCGCGAGATCGCCCAGGCGGCCACCGGCATGGCACCGGGCCTGACCGGCATCGTCGGCGGCCGCCCCACCGTGTACCCGGTGATCCGCCTGTTCAGCTTCCTGGTCGACAAGAGCGCCTGCGCGCTGGAGATCGAAATCAACAACGAGCGCCAGCCGGTCACCCTGCCGGAAGTCGCCGTGTTCGACGCGGCCCAGATCGCCAGCGAGGCTGCCCTGCCCGCCCCGGCCGGCAGCGCCGATGCAACGGTACCGCTGGTCAAGCTGGCCGTGGCCCGCTCCGGTGACAAAGGCAACCACAGCAATATCGGCGTGATGGCCAGAAAGCCCGAGTATCTGGCGTGGATCGCGGCTGCGCTCTCCGAAGGCGCCGTGGCGCAATGGATGGCGCATGTACTCGACGGCCAGACCGGCAAGGTCAGCCGCTGGTACCTGCCCGGCAGCCACAGCCTGAACTTCCTGCTGGAGAACGCCCTGGGTGGCGGCGGCGTGGCCAGCCTGCGCATCGACCCACAGGGCAAGGCCTTCGCCCAGCAACTGCTGGAATTCCCGATTCCGGTGCCGCGCGCACTGGCTGACAGCCTGTAACAAGGACAACAACAATGGCATACGACTCAGTCTTCAAGACCGGCCTGTTCACCGGCCAGACCATTCTGGTCACCGGCGGCGGCAGCGGCATCGGCCGCTGCGTGGCGCATGAGCTGGCCCACCTGGGCGCCCAGGTGGTGCTGGTCGGCCGCAAGCTGGAAAAGCTGGAAAAGACCTGCGGCGAAATCCTCGAAGACGGTGGCCAGGCCAGCTTTCAGGTGTGCGACATCCGTGACGAGGAAGCGGTCAAGGCAATGGTCAAGGCGGTCATCGCCGAGCACGGCCCCATCCATCATCTGGTCAACAACGCCGGCGGCCAGTTCCCCGCGCCGCTGATCGGCATCAACCAGAAAGGCTTCGAGACGGTGGTGCGTACCAACCTGGTCGGCGGCTTTCTGGTGGCCAAGGAAGTCTACCTGCAGAGCCTGAGCAAGACCGGCGGCAGCATCGTCAACATGCTCGCCGATATGTGGGGCGGGATGCCCGGCATGGGCCACTCCGGTGCCGCCCGCGCCGGCATGGAGAACTTCACCAAGACCGCCGCCTACGAGTGGGGCCATTCGGGCGTGCGGGTCAATGCCGTGGCGCCGGGCTGGATTGCCTCCAGCGGCATGGACACCTACCCCGAGTCGATGAAGAACATGATCCGCAACCTCAAGGATCACGTGCCGCTGCAGCGCATCGGCAGCGAGTCGGAGGTGGCGTCCGCCATCGTCTTCCTGCTCACCCCCGGCGCCAACTTCATCAGCGGCAACACCATCCGCATCGACGGCGCCGCCAGCCAGGGCACCCGCGCCTGGACCCTGGGCAAGGCGAAATCCAGCGCGTCCTACAACGGCTTCCACCGGGCCTATCTGCCCGAAGTATTCAAGGATCAGGAGTAACCCTATGCCTGTCATCCAGTCGGAAATCGACGTTCACGGCGAAGGCTTCGCGCAGAACCGCGAGGCCATGCTTGCCGCCATCGCCAGCTTCCGCGACGTGGAACAGAAGGTGCTGGACAAGGCCGCCGAGGCCAAGCCCAAGTTTGAAAAGCGCGGCCAGTTGCTGCCGCGCGAGCGCATCAACCTGCTGCTCGACCCCGGTGCGCCTTTCCTCGAGCTGTCCTCGCTGGCCGGCTACAAGCTGCACGACGACAAGGACGGCAGCATGGCCGGCGGCGGCATCATCGCCGGCATCGGCTACGTGGCCGGCGTGCGCTGCCTGGTGATCGCCAACAACAGCGCGATCAAGGGCGGCACCATCTCGCCCACCGGGCTGAAGAAATCCCTGCGCCTGCAGCAGATCGCCTTCGAGAACAAACTGCCGGTAGTGACCCTCGCGGAAAGCGGCGGCGCCAACCTCAACTACGCCGCCGACATCTTCGTCGAAGGCGCGCGCGGCTTCGCCAACCAGGCGCGCATGTCGGCCATGGGCCTGCCGCAGATCACCGTGGTGCACGGCTCCAGCACCGCCGGCGGTGCCTACCAGCCAGGCCTGTCCGACTACGTGGTGGTGGTGCGCGGCAAGGCCAAGATGTTCCTCGCCGGCCCGCCCCTGCTCAAGGCCGCCACCGGCGAAATCGCCACCGACGAGGAACTGGGCGGCGCCGAAATGCACGCGCAGGTCGCCGGTACCGCCGAATACCTGGCCGAGAACGATGCCGACGGCGTGCGCCTGACCCGCGAGATCGTCGGCATGCTGCCGTGGAACGCGCAGCTGCCGACTCGCCCGGCCAAGAGCTGGCGCGAGCCGTTGTACCCGGCCGAGGAACTGCTGGGCATCGTCCCGGCCGATGCCAAAAAGCCCTATGACGTGCGCGAGATCATCGCGCGCATCGCCGACGGTTCCGAGTTCCTCGATTTCAAGAACGAGTTCGACAGCCAGACCGTCTGCGGTCACCTGCAGATCGAAGGCCACAGCTGCGGGATCATCGGCAACAACGGCCCGATCACCCCGCGCGGCGCGGCGAAAGCAGCTCAGTTCATCCAGCTGTGCGAGCAGAGCAACACGCCGATCCTGTTCTTCCACAACACCACCGGCTTCATGGTGGGGACGGAGTCCGAGCAGAACGGCGTGATCAAGCACGGCTCGAAGATGATCCAGGCCGTGGCCAACGCCACCGTGCCCAAGCTGACCATCGTCGTCGGCGGCTCCTACGGTGCCGGCAACTACGCCATGTGCGGCCGCGGCCTCGACCCGCGCTTTATCTTCGCCTGGCCCAACAGCAAGACCGCCGTAATGGGCGGCGCGCAGGCCGGCAAGGTGCTGCGCATCGTCACCGAGGACAAGCACCGCAAGGAAGGCAAGGAAGCCGATCCGAAAATGCTCGACATGCTCGAGCAAGTCACTGCGCAGAAACTCGACAGCCAATCCACCGCGCTCTACGGCACCGCCAGCTTGTGGGACGACGGCCTGATCGACCCGCGTGACACGCGCAAGCTGCTCGGCTTCCTGCTGGATATCTGCGCCGAAGCCGCCGTTCGCCCGCTCAAACCCAACACCTTCGGCGTGGCCCGGCTCTGAGCCGGTCGCCCACCTTTCATTCAAGATCGCAGGAGAACAACAAGATGATCTTCACCCAGGAACACGAAGAACTGCGCCGCACGGTCAAGAATTTCGTCGAGAAGGAAATCAACCCGCACGTCGACGAATGGGAAAAGGACGGTCGCTTCCCGATCCACGAGATTTTCAAGAAGGCCGGTGATCTGGGCCTGCTGGGCATCTCCAAGCCGGAAAAGTTCGGTGGCATGGGCCTGGACTACAGCTACTCCATCGTCGCCGCCGAAGAGTTCGGCACCATCCGCTGCGGCGGCATCCCGATGTCCATCGGCGTGCAGACCGACATGTGCACCCCGGCCCTGGCCCGCTTCGGTTCCGATGAGCTGCGCGAAGAATTTCTGAAGCCTGCGATTGCCGGCGACATGGTCGGCTGCATCGGCGTCTCCGAGGTCGGCGCCGGCTCCGACGTGGCCGGTCTGAAGACCACCGCGCGCAAGGATGGCGACGACTACGTGATCAACGGCAGCAAGATGTGGATCACCAACTCCCCGTCGGCCGACTTCATCTGCCTGCTGGCCAACACCAGCGACGACAAGCCGCACGTCAACAAGTCACTGATCGTGGTGCCGATGAAGACGCCCGGCATTACTGTCAGCCCACACCTGGACAAGCTCGGCATGCGCAGCTCGGAAACCGCTCAGGTGTTCTTCGACAACGTGCGCGTACCGCAGCGCTATCGTATCGGCCACGAAGGTGCCGGTTTCATGATGCAGATGCTGCAGTTCCAGGAAGAGCGCCTGTTCGGCGCGGCCAATATGATCAAGGGCCTGGAACACTGCGTGGACAGCACCATCGAGTACTGCAAGCAGCGCCACACCTTCGGCCAACCGCTGATCGACAATCAGGTCATCCACTTCCGCATGGCCGAGCTGCAGACCGAGATCGAAGCCCTGCGCGCCCTGGTCTACCAGGCCACCGAGCAATACGTGAAGGGCCGCGACGTGACCAAGCTGGCGTCGATGGCCAAGCTCAAGGCCGGCCGCCTCGGCCGCGAGGTGTCCGACGCCTGCCTGCAGTACTGGGGCGGCATGGGCTTCATGTGGGACAACCCGGTGTCGCGCGCTTACCGCGACGTGCGTCTGGTGTCGATTGGCGGCGGCGCCGACGAAATCATGCTGGGCATCATCTGCAAGCTGATGGGCATTCTGCCCGGCAAAAAGAAGTAAGGAGCACGTCATGGCCGAGCTGCCGAACTGCGACACCCTGCTGCTCAACCTTGAAGGTGGCGTGCTGCACGTCACCCTCAACCGCCCGGACAGCCGCAACGCCATGAGCCTGGCCATGGTCGGTGAGCTGCGCGCGGTGCTGGACAGCGTGCACGCCAACGCCGAGGTACGCGCGATTGTCCTGCGCGGCGCCGGCGGCCATTTCTGTGCCGGCGGCGACATCAAGGACATGGCGGGAGCCAGAGCACGCTCTCAAGGTGAAGGGCGCGGCGACGCCTACCGTGAGCTCAACCGTGCCTTCGGCGCCATGCTGGAGGAGTTCCAGCAGGCGCCGCAGGTGGTGATCGCGCTGCTCGAAGGCGCGGTGCTCGGCGGTGGTTTCGGCCTGGCCTGCATCAGCGATATCGCCATCGCCGATCAGGGCTGCAAGTTCGGTCTGCCGGAAACCACCCTCGGCATCCTGCCGGCGCAGATCGCCCCCTTCGTGGTCAAGCGCGTCGGCCTGACCCAGGCGCGCCGGCTGGCGCTGACCGCGGCCCGTTTCGACGGCGCTGAGGCGCTGCGTCTGGGCCTGGTGCATTACTGCGAAGCCTCCGCTGCCGCGCTGGAACAACGCCTGGGCGAAGTGCTCGGCCAGGTTCGCCAGTGTGCACCGGGCGCCAATGCGGCAACCAAGGCCCTGCTGCTGGCCACCGAACAGGAGGCCCTGGGCCCGCTGCTCGACCGCGCCGCCGAGCAGTTCGCCGCCGCCGTCACCGGTGCCGAGGGCATCGAGGGCACCATGGCTTTCGTACAGAAACGCGCTGCCCGTTGGGCACAATAAGAACATCGAACGGAGCAGCAGCATGCCCGCCTTTCACAAGATCCTGATCGCCAACCGCGGTGAAATTGCCTGCCGCGTCATGCGTACCGCCATGGAACTCGGCTACCGCACCGTGGCGGTGTACTCCGAGGCCGACGCCGGCGCCCGTCATGTCCATATGGCCGATGAAGCAGTCTGCATCGGCCCGGCGCAGGTCAACCAGTCCTATCTGGTGATCGACAACATCATCGCGGCAGCGCAGAAAACCGGCGCCGATGCCATCCACCCCGGCTACGGCTTCCTCTCCGAGAACGCCGACTTTGCCCGCGCCTGTGAAGCCGCCGGCATCGTCTTCATCGGCCCGACCGTGGAAGCCATCCACCTGATGGGCAGCAAGCGCCTGTCGAAGATCGCCATGCTCGAAGCCGGCGTGCCTTGCATTCCCGGCTACGAAGGCGCGGCCCAGGACGACGAGACGCTGGTGCGTGAGGCCGAGCGCATCGGCTACCCGCTGATGATCAAGGCCAGCGCCGGCGGCGGCGGTCGCGGCATGCGCCTGGTGCATCAGGCCAGCGAACTGCAGGAACAGATCCGTACCGCACGCTCCGAGGCGCAGAACGCCTTCGGTTCCGGTGAGCTGATTCTGGAACGCGCGGTGATCCGCCCGCGCCACGTGGAGATTCAGGTGTTCGGCGACCAGCACGGCCATATCGTCTATCTGGGCGAGCGCGACTGCTCGGTGCAGCGCCGCCACCAGAAGGTGGTAGAGGAAGCGCCCTGCCCGGTGATGACCCCGGAACTGCGCCGCGCCATGGGCGAGGCGGCGGTCAAGGCCGCCGCGCGGGTCAACTATGTGGGCGCCGGCACCGTGGAATTCCTGCTCGATGCCAGCGGCGAGTTCTTCTTCCTGGAAATGAACACCCGCCTGCAGGTGGAGCACCCGGTTACCGAACTGATCACCGGGCAGGACCTGGTGGCCTGGCAGATCCGCGTGGCCGAAGGCCAACCGCTGCCAGTTGCGCAGGACGAGATCACCCTCACCGGCCATGCCATGGAAGTGCGCCTGTACGCCGAGGATTCGGCGCACAACTTCCTGCCGCAGACCGGTCGCGTGCTGCGCTGGGAGCCGGAGTTGCTGGAAGGCATCCGCATCGACCATGGTCTGGTCGAAGGTCAGGAAGTCACGCCCTTCTACGACCCGATGCTGGCCAAGATCATCGCCTACGGCGCCACCCGCGAGGACGCCCGGCGCAAGCTGGTACGTGCCCTGGAGAACTGCGTGCTGCTGGGGGTCAACGGCAACCAGCGCTTCCTCGCCAACCTGCTGGCCAACCCCGAGTTCGCCGCCGGCAACGCCACCACGGCCTTTATCGCCGAGCACTTTGCCAGCGACGAAAGCCTGACCCCGCAGGCGCCGGCCGCCAGTGAGCTGGCCATCGCCGCCGCCCTGCTCTATCAGGAATCGGCCAACAGCCGCAGCCACCAGGCTGGGCTGGCCGGCTGGCGCAGTGCCGGCAGCGCGCCGTGGCGCTTCATCCTCAAACAGGGCGAACACAAGCACAGTGTCGAGCTGGATGTGCTCGGCGACGGCGCCCAGCCGCACCTGCGCGCCCGCGTGGGCGACAGCCAGATTGAACTGCGCCTGCTGGCCAGCGATGGCCGCTGGCTGACCCTGGAGCAGGACGGCATCCGCCGCCGCCAGGCCTATCACCACGACGGCGACCGCCTGTGGCTGTTCGGCCACTTCGGCAATCTGGAACTCACCGACGTGACCCACGAACCGGCCGGCGGGCAGAACGCCGCCAGCTCCGGCGCGGTGAAGGCCCCCATGGATGGCGCCATCGTCGATGTCCTGATCGAGGAAGGCGCCCGCGTCAGCAAGGGCCAGCTCCTGGTGGTGCTGGAAGCCATGAAGATGGAACACCCGCTCAAGGCCGGCGTGGACGGTGTGGTCCGTCGGGTCGGCGTGAGCCAGGGCGACCAGGTCAAGAACCGCCAGCTACTGGTGGAAATCGACGCCGACGAAGCCTGAGTGCAACACGCCAATGGCTGAAAGCAAGCCCCGCGCCAGGATTTCCTGGGCGGGGTTTGCCCATTTCTGTACAAGCGCCGCCTTGGAGGCCCTATGTCACTTAACGGAAAAACCCTGTTCATCACCGGCGCCAGCCGCGGCATCGGCCGCGAGATCGCCCTGAAGGCCGCCGCCGACGGCGCCAATATCGTGGTCGCGGCCAAGAGCGCCGAGGCCCACACGAAACTGCCGGGCACCATCTTCTCGGTGGCCGAGGAAATCTTCGCCGCCGGCGGGAAGGCCCTGCCCCTTCAGCTGGACGTGCGTGACGAAGAAGCCGTGAAGGCCGCCATGGCCCAGGCTGCCGAGCACTTCGGCGGCATCGACGCGCTGATCAACAATGCCGGCGCCATCCGCCTCAAGGGCGTGGAGCATCTGGAGCCCAAGCGCTATGACCTGATGTTCCAGATCAATACCCGCGCGGTGATGGTCTGCAGCCAGGCGGCACTGCCCTACCTGAAGAAAACCCAGGGTCATATCCTCAGCCTGTCGCCGCCACTGAACCTCGACCCCAAGTGGTTCGCCAGCTACGGCCCCTACACCACCACCAAATACGGCATGAGCATGCTGACCCTGGGGATGCACGAGGAATTCAAAAAGTACGGCATCAGCGTCAACGCGCTGTGGCCAAAGACCGTGATCGCCACCGCCGCCATCGAGTTCGAGGCCGGCGGCCCCGCCGTGATGAAGGCCGCGCGCCTGCCGGCGATCATGGCCGATGCCGCCTACGCCATCCTCAGTAGCAGTGAGCGCAGCATCAGCGGTCGCCTGTTGATCGACGAAGAGATTCTTCGCGAACAAGGTCAGACGGACTTCGAGCAGTACCGCTATGACCCTGCTGGCAAGCTGATGACCGACCTGTTCGTCGAATAACCGGCCTGTTACAGCAGGTCGCCCGGCACGCGTACCCAGCCTTCCATGAGGATGCGTGCCGAACGCGACATGCTCGCCTTGGTCACCGTCCACTGGCCGTCGACCAGAACTGCCTGGGCGCCGACGCGCAGGGTGCCGGAGGGATGACCGAAGCGCACCGCCTCGCGTTCGCCACCGCCCGCCGCCAGGTTGACCAGGGTACCGGGTACCGCCGCCGCCGTACCGATGGCCACCGCACAGGTGCCCATCATCGCGTGGTGCAGCTTGCCCATGGACAGCGCACGGACCAGCAGGTCGACCTCGTTGGCCGCGATGGTCTTGCCGCTGGACGCCGTGTAGGTCTTGGGCGGGCTGACGAAGGCAATCTTCGGCGTGTGCTGGCGGGTCAAGGCCTCTTCGGCGCTCTTGATCAGGCCCATGCGCAGCGCGCCGGCCACGCGGATCTGTTCGAAGCGTGCCAGCTGTGCCGGATCGCCGTTGATGGCCTCGCGCAGCTCGGTGCCCTGGTAGCCGATGTCCGCGGCGTTGACGAACACCGTGGGGATGCCGGCGCTGATCAGCGTCGCCGGGAAGGTACCGACGCCGGGGACCTCCAGCTGGTCTACCAGGTTGCCGGTGGGGAACATCGAACCGCCCTCCTCGCCGTCATCCGACGGGTCGAGGAATTCCAGCACGATCTCCGCCGCCGGGAAGGTCACCCCGTCCAGCTCGAAATCGCCGGTTTCCTGCACCTGGCCATTGCTCACCGGCACATGGGCGATGATGGTTTTCTGGATATTCGCCTGCCAGATGCGCACCACGCAGGTGCCGTTCTGCGGAATACGCGCCGGATCGATCAGCCCGGCATGGATGGCGAAGGCACCGGCGGCGGTGGACAGGTTGCCGCAGTTGCCGCTCCAGTCGACGAAAGCCTTGTCGATCGACACCTGGCCGTACAGGTAATCGACGTCGTGTTCCGGCTGGGTGCTTTTCGACAGGATCACGCACTTGGAGGTCGACGAAGTGGCCCCTCCCATGCCGTCGATATGCGCGGCATAGGGGTCGGGACTGCCGATCACCCGCATGAACAGCGCATCACGCGCTGCACCCGGCACCTGGCAGCTGGCCGGCAGGTCCTGCAGGCGGAAGAACACGCCCTTGCTGGTACCGCCGCGCATGTAGGTGGCGGGGATTCTGATCTGGGCTGCATGAGCCATAAAGCATTCTCCTCAAAGAAGACCGGGGCGTTGCCGCCCCGGTGATGCATCAGCCCTGGGACGACTCAAGGAAGTCCTGGGCGAAGCGCTGCAGCACGCCGCCGGCCTGGTAGACGCGCACGTCGGCCGCGGTGTCCAGGCGGCAGGTGACCGGCACGCGCAGTACTTCACCGTTGCGCCGGTTGACCACCAGGGTCAGCTCGCCACGCGGCGCCAGCGCGCCTTCGATGTCGTAGGTCTCGGTGCCATCCAGGCCTAGGGTCAGGCGGGTGGTGCCCGGCTTGAACTCCAGCGGCAGCACGCCCATGCCGATCAGGTTGGTGCGGTGGATGCGCTCG